>Ga0179593_1493416_pt1 | contig 22553 bp, 27 predicted proteins | sample CZODoug2_1_08_16_FD_185931 | JGI IMG/M metagenome (GOLD analysis project Ga0179593, IMG submission 185931) | Vadose zone soil fungal communities from Angelo Coast Range Reserve, California, USA - CZODoug2_1_08_16fungal (PacBio error correction) | ecosystem: Environmental > Terrestrial > Soil >...
ACAAGAAACTGGTGGGAGGGGGGTGGAAAAAGGGGGGAAAAGTATAGGCGCAATGGGAGAGGAAAAGCTCATCGGGAACTCGGAATATGAGGGAACACCCTTCCCGCTAAGGGCTTATATTTAGCGACAGAACTCAAAGGAGTAGGGGTAGGATTGAACCGAGGAAAAACCGCATGCACGAGCGGGTCCCAGGGCACGGCCGGAAGAACAACCTGAAAGTGGAAGCCTGGTTGGCAAAAGAGAAGAAAAAATTTTCTCTCGGGTTGAGCTAAGAAGGGGGACAACGTCGAGAGGAAGCATGGACTGGGGGGACCAACCTCACACGAGAACCAGGGTGGGTTCTTGAAATTCGCGGCGAAAGAAGGCACTCGCACGCATCTAACAGGAGAGAGGGGACGTTCGTGTCTCGGGGCCTCTTTAATCAACACGCACCGGCCACTATCTCTCAAAGAGGTTGGGAGGAGAAGCAGGGGGGGTGGGAGGCGCTAAAAAAATCAGAGCTTTTTTGATGAGGGGGGAAAGGGGGGAAGAGTCGGAGAAATGTAAGAAAGGGGGGGGGGGGGGGGGGTGGGTGGGGGGGGGGGGGGGGGGGGGGGGGGGGGGACAGAGCGAGGGGCAGGGAAAAACCGGATCTCGCAACTCTGTCTGTCAGTGGAAAAAATGAATGGCGTGGGATAGAAGCTAACGTCGGAGGTTCCGGCGAGGGTATTGGGACCAGGGGGGCATCGGTCACCTGACCACAGTGCCTTCAGAGCTCGGGGGTTTCGGGAATTGAGTCTGTCGCCTTGACTAAGTTTGAAGCGGCAATCGTTAACTGTGTGGAGTTTGACAAGCCTCAGGCACTAATGACGGAAGGGTCGGAAGTCAGTGGGGTCTCCACTTGGGGCTCTCTACCAGAATCGGAGCCGTACCGGGTCGAGGGTTTAGGGTATAATATAGGGGAGTGGTGGGCGGCTCGTGTTTTGTGGACTCACCAGAATGACCAATACGCTTAAGCGCAGGGGATACGAATGGGACCTTCGGGGCAGGAGGGTTTATCAAAATCTGAGGCTGAAGCAGTCTCCGGAGGCGTGCAAAACAGCGGCGGAGGCGGAAGCTCTAAGCGCGTGGGGGGGTGAGACTGCGGCTTCGGGTATTAGAAAATGGGTTCTGGAATTGCGATATGTATTGCCTTTTTTCTCGGAGTGGAAAAAGAAAAAAGGGAAGGGCCCGCCACCGACTTCTCGTGACTCTGGCAAGAGCTAAAGGATGTACTATGGGTTAAAAAGTGTACAATGGGTCGACACAGCAATACGGAAGGAGCCTTAATCTAAAATTTTCTCCCTAGTCAGGTCGACGCTACCGACGCGGAAAGATAATGTAAAACGGTAGTCGAGGAACCTTCTCCCCCTTTTTGAAATAAAGAGAGTTAGAGACACAACAACAAAGAGGTATGGAGAGAGATCGGGTTGCACCAAATTTTGCAGGACCACGAGCTGCGCTCCGAAGGGAAGGTGCAGGGGGAAAAAGTTGAGAACCATGTAGTTGGGGGGACAGAAGGGGGTCAAATACGGAGCGGGAGGGAAGTCTGCATCGACTTTTACTCTGAAAAGAGGAATTTGAATCAAGTAACCCCGGAAGAAATCTAAAGCTGACTCATTGAAAGTCATATGTCCCATTATACTTGGAAAAACTGTTTCTATGTTCTTGGGGATTGCTTGATTGCTGATATTTTAATAAGGCTAGCACCAATAAGTACCCCAGTCCTGCGTCGGTCCCCACCATAAGGAAATACCCGCCCTCTCGTATGGGCTTCTTTACTCACCTACTATAACTTTTGCGGCCCGATCTAAAAAAAACCTGCGGTTAAGAAAGGTCTGCATGGGACTCGGCCCCTATAAGCTTAATCTCTTATTTAAGGAAAAAAAGCTTTCGATGGGGAGGGATGGGGCGAACATTCAGAAAGCTTGTACAAACCGCACGACAAGCATAAGACCAGCGTCGAAGTCAACCGCAAGTCCAAACTTGCATCCACCAAGGGGGGCAGAGGAAGTAGCGGCGCAAGCGGGGCCCAATTCCATAGAGGTCGGGGCACGGGACGTGGGAGGAGTCTTGGGCTTGTGGGACGGGTAGGTGGGGGGGGGATGTAATGAGGAGGTTACTGGGCGGTCCCGACCCCGGGAGAAAGGAAGAGGCACTAAGATGAAGTAAGAGATAGGGGGGGGCGTCCGGGGGGGGGGGATCGGAGACCAAAGGAAACCTGTTGGGAAGGGGAGACCGTGCGGGCGAGGAGTCTTCTTAGACACTGGAACAGTGGGAGGAGCCAAGAGCCGTCTGACGCTTTTCTCGCGAGAGGGAAGCGTGGGATATCCTGCCGACTCATGGAATTGGGTTCTCATGCGCTAGGGGCGCCGGAGGAAGGGATGCCGAGGCAAGAGGAGGTGTGGGGGGGAAAGGGGGCTGGGTTATCTGCATCTAGCGATAGAGATGCGGGAGAAACAGGGGGTGGAGGTAGAAGCGGGTGGGGGGGGAGTAAGAAGGAGATATGTGAGAGGGGGAGGGACACTGGAGTCAGGGTGAAGACGGGGGGGGGAGGAGGAGGCCGCTGAAAGTGTTGGGGTTGAGAACGGAGAAGGGCAGAGGGACAAAGGGGGAATGAGGAGGTTTGGTAGGCTGGGAGACGACGAGCTTGCCTAAGAGGGGGTCGACGGGGCTAACGCGGCCAGAAGCGGTAGAGCTCCAGGGGGGTTTGGCAATTTAAACTGGGGTGGGTGAGATAGTTAGGGGTGTTGTGGTAGGGTGCGTCGTCTTCCATGGCATCTGGAGGTTCGAGGTTCGGTCGGCGCTGAGAACGAAGGAAGGGGCTCTCCCAGGGGGGTTAAGGCAGAAAGGGAGAGATTTGCCGCGAGCTAGTGAAATCGGAAGTAAGGGAAGGGAGGGGGGGGAAGTTGGAAGGTTGTTAGTGATTTGTGTAGCCCGAGGTCGGCGCCTCGTCGGCATGTTTGGCGCGAGGGAGGGGGGGTTATGGGGTGCCCTGGAGCGAGATGGTGAAGCGTGGAAGGAAGGAAGTCCGTACAGGTGGGACTGTTCAACAATTCGCCATGCTCTCAAGCGGGGGAAGCGGGTGAGGCCTGGAGTCTTTTTGGGGGGAGACTTGTTGGGAGGGACGTGTAGTTCGAGTTCACACATGAAAAAGTCCGAGTGTGAATTTTGCATGTTCTTAGGGTGGGAGAGGCCAACGGACTGAGGGCCCAGTTAAGACAGGGCGGGTGTGGGGGTGGGGATACGCGCGGGGTACGAGGAGAGAGGGGAGATGGAGCGGGAGATCGGGTGGGAGGTGATTCCGGCCGGGGTGTCTAGGTATTGGGGTGCCGGCCGGATAGGAGTGATCAGGGCGGCTCTCCGCCAGAGAGACCCGCCGGGGAGGATTATTGGGTCTTCCCTAGTTTCCCGGTCAGGCGGGTTGCTTCGTGGGACAACGGGTTTGAACACGAGACTGAAATGGCACTATAACAGATTCTAAGTGGTCTTACCCGCCATATCAAAGGCACTTTTTGCCATGCGCGTTTTTCGCGGAAGTTGTGCGGGGGGCTACAGTAAAATAACGTGGGGAGGAGAACAACCGGTGTACCCATGGGTAATATAAAGGGAGGTAGGGTCGAGCTGGGGGGGCGGATCAGGGCGCCCTATGGCGTGGAGGTGAGCGCGGCTCGAAGTGAACTAAAGGGGAGCCCAGCCAGGGGCGTGACTATACGAGGTTGAGACAGGGGTGAAGGGGGAGAAGCAGAGAGGTGGGGGAAGTGTTAGCAGGGGGGTGCAAGGGGGGGGGTTGCGGGGTGAGGGGGGAGGAGAAGCGAAGCGGAGGAGGAGGGAGGGGAGGCGAGGAAAGGGGTAGAGTGAGAGAAAGGTGAAAGGAAGGTACCGGAGGGTAAGTGAAGTGTGAATGGGAGGGTTGAGGGAGGCATGAGAAGTCTTGCCTACGTGGGGAGGCGGAATAGACCAGGAAGGCTTTGCGACGGATCGTAGACTTGGGGGAGACTTCATCTTTGGTGGGAGGGGGCAGTGGGGTCATGTTCGCTCATGGAAGATGGTCCCGAGGTGATCGGATGCTGGCCCCTTTCAGGTATCTGCGAAAAATGAAGGAGTTGTAACGGGGAAAGGAGATTTTAAAACTTATTTCACCGTGGGAGGGGGGGAACCGAATAACAAGGCCGAAAATAGTCGAATTCCTTCGTGACTTATGCTCAGAAAAAAATCCTCAACAAGGGGCGTCTGGGGGGGGAAAAAGGGGAGCGATCACATCTTGAAAAACAATGAAGACCTGAAGAGGGGGGGAATCGCGGCAGCTTGCAAAAGTATTATGGACATTTTCAGGGGAAAAAAGTGGGGGGGAAATTAAGGGGAGGCCCTTTGGGGGATCGGGGATAGGAAAGAGGGTCGGTCTTGAAAAGGAAAAGAGGAAGCGTCACAGGCTCCTTAAAAGGGGGGTCGGGACACCGGTCAAAAGGGGGAGAAAGGCCTCTCTGGAGGAGGCGCTGGAAATGAGCTGCCACCTAACTTACGAAGAGTTTGGCCGCTGCCGTAAAATTGTTTGAACCCTATCTTACTGTTCAATATATACTATAAAGGGGGGGGAGGCAAGCGACTTTCAAAAAAAGGCAAAGAAACACTGAGGCCACAGAAGGCCGTCTGCAAGAAAGGACGAAGAGGATATTACCTCATTCAGTCAAGGGGAGGCAGGAGCCTTGAGGGACAAAAAAAGAAGAAGAAGCTCCTTTTCAAAGAGATCCTATCTATCGCATTAGCTGTGGGGAAGGTTCGTGCGGGCCAGGGTGCAAGATCCTGGACTTTAACTCACGACATTGTTGGGGGGGGAAAGCGATATACGAGGTTATACCTCGGTCTCGACTTGCTACAGCACAGGGGGCAAAGTGTGACCCGGGTAAAAAGGAAGAAAGCCTCTTCCAACAGTTATTGCCAGAGGGGGGGGTAATGACCAGGATCGGTTGATCTTTCTTTAGCAAGCCTTAAGGGGAAGGGGAATTTGGGCACAAGGTCTAGTCCATCGAAACTTTTTGGGGAAAAATAATCGGGTTGGGTACGGACAGAAAAAAAGAATCGAATTGAGAAAACCAACGTCGATATGAAGGGAGATAATCGAGGGGGGGGGTCCGAGCTCGGCATACTGGCGAATTCTCCCTAATGCTAGGTAGTGGCCGAAAAAAATACAATTTTAAGTACGGGAAATGTGTGAGGCGTTATCGAGCTAAAAAAGATCGTCGACAGGGCGATGGCCTAGTAAACATCTGGGGAGTCAATCGCAGAGGCGGAGATTTGGGCGAAAAAAGGGGGACGCCCACAAATTTTTTGGGGGAACGGAGACGTGCATCGAAGGAGGGAGGGTCTGGAACACAGAGACGAAACTCCTCAGGATGGCTAAAAGAAACGGTAAAGGGAAAAAAAGAAGGGGGAGACTTACTCTTGGAAGGAAGGAGCATGCAAAAGGGGGGAAAGTGACGAGTGCATAAAAACGCTCATGCAAGAGAGAAAAAAAAAATAATAGACGGATGAAACTCAAGGAGACGCCGAGCCGCCCGAGAGAGAACGAACAGGATATCGCGACAACAAAAAGAGGGGAAGAGGAAGATATCCTGGGCGTGCGCGCGCGGTCAGGGGAAAGGAGCCGGGCGAGCGCGGGGAGCGCTCTATGCGGGAGGAGGGATCGGAGCAAAAAAAAAGACCGTTCACTTAGTCGCACTTATGGAGGCTGCACTACCTCTAAAGTCCAAGAAGTCAGAAAATAAGGTCGCGCTTCAGGGAGTTCTCTTAATCGAGGATTGCTGAAGGGGTGGGTTCCAGACCCGACAGCGTGCACGAAATCCGGGAACAACACCCAATTTGTGAAAAAAAAGAGGGAGAGGAGGCAAAATAGGAAGGAAAAAAAAAAGGGGATCATCTTTTTTTAGGGGGGAGAAGGGCAGCACGGGGGGGAAAAGCGAACAGCGTGGCATGCTAGAACTCATTCAAGGTCAAATGTGGGAAAGAGGGCGATCAGACCTCTAAGGAAGAGCAGGCAAGTAAGTTCTGAAGGGAGAGTCAGCTAGAACGAGATACAGTAGTGAAAGTCATGGGGGTAAATTAAAAGGGGATGATGACGATCGGAAGAAAATTCAGCGCGTTGGCGACGACGAGTGACAAAAGTAAGAAGCCTCACGGAGTGAGGAGGAAAAAAAGAAGCCATAAAGGAGGGTGCAAGTCAAAAGATCGGAAACTCGAGGGGCTTTGGGGGGTCATGCGAACAAGCACATAGGCTAAAACAGCGTTGAGAAAAGGGAAGGCTAGACCTAAAAACAGCGCGCGGTCGCCACAAAAAAGGGCATATCAAGAACGGACTCTCGTCAGAAAGGACCTCAAAAAAGCAACCATCTCACTCTCTCATCTATTAGAGAGAGAGAACATGCTCGCTAGAAAGACGGGGGGGCCAGACAGAGGACTGCCTTATGATTTTAGAACTTCCGAGACTTGCATGTTCTGAAGGAAATGGTGGTCCTTTGGGAGGAATGTTCGCAGGAAAGGTGTACTTTCGCCAAATAAAACTCACCGAGGCATGAGGGAGGACAAGGAAGGGACTGAAAAAGGGGGACGGAATCTCGCCATCCATGCAGAATCGTGGCAGGGGAGGGAAATCACGCCAAAGGCCAAGGCGCCCCTTGCTATAGATCCGTGAGACAGGGGGTACGAGAAAAAAACGTTGACTGCCCAGAAAACGGGATGCGGTCGAGGAAGATCGCCCGATGTCCAACCGCGCAGCCATGACTCGGGCGGTGGAACAAAAACGTCAGAGGGCGCCTGTGAACCGACGTTAAAGAGAAGCCGAAGAGGTCCGTGACAAGGCGGCGACTCTGGGGCAAAAGAAAAGCATCCAAGAATCATTGGAAGAAGTAGGTGGGATGAAGAGGACCATCCTCTTCTCGTGTCTCACTTCCTGGATAAAGGGTCAGCATGGGCCTTGGAAAATCCTAACATCCCGGTGCAGAAGAGAAAGGACCTCCAGGACACGCACTGGCGACAGTGGAGCAGGGCTCCCACTACTCGTGACCATCGGACCAGAGGAGAAACAGGACGCATCATTCAAAGCACCCAAGAGTTGAAAGCACAAGGCTACGAGGGTGCGGTCGCAAGATACTCCTTCAGCCGGGTTCCGCCCTCGAGTTTCGACAGAAAAAAAAGATTTTGCCACTTACGGGGAGGGATGAAGGGAAAAGTGGCTATCTGAGCAAAGCGCGAAACGCAGTAATAATGAGTCAGGCCACTTGGGGACCGGAAAAAGGGGAGGTTGCGCTGGCCTCAGCAAAGGAAGAAGGGAGATATCTTAGTGGGGTGGTGACATAGGGGACTATGCATCTCTAGAGTGACCCAGTGACACGTCATTAAGCCGACCCCGGCCAAAAGGGGGACGGGGGGCCTGTGGAGGACAAAGGCAAACGGACCAAGGGACAAAAAAATCTCGTGTGGTGAAAAATCTAGGGCCGGCCACATCAAAAAGAATGGTACGAAAAGAAAAAACGCCAAGGGGAAGGAGGATTTTTGCGAGGGGGGAAGTCTCTATCGGACCGCCAAAAAAAACGGGGGCAGATACGGGTCTTCGGATTTTTGACAGCAGGGGAACCAATAGCGGACTCAAAACATTGTGTGTCAGGTCTATCGAAAGAAGGCGAGCGAGTAAAAGAAAAGAGGGTGAGCAGAGGGGCCGCAGTGTTCCATATCCGCCTAATATAGGTAAAAACAATCGGCGTGCGAAGGGAAAAAGACGGGAACTGCAGAAGGAAAATTGGGGGGGTTGCTCGTCTAAGGAAAATGTGGGCCGCGCTGGCGGGGGGACCATGGAGGGAGAATGAAGTCGAATTACGAAAAGGAACGCTTTAAAGGGGGGAATTCACGAGCAGGGTTAAAGCCGAGGGAAAGGAGAGGCACGCTGCGGGAGATGTCACACAGGACGCGTAAACTGGTCTGGAAAGAAGGGGGGGAACTCTACCTCGAAGGCTGCCTGGTGGGGGGGAAGTGTGGGTCAACGCCTTCACGGGCGAGGACTTCAAATCAGAAAAAAAATGAGAATTCGGTTGAACTCTGCGGCAGGAAATCTGATGGCGAGCAGGAAAGGTCGCTGCTCAAGTCGGCCCGGCCCGATCTGCAAATCGAGGCGCGCCCGAGGAACTGCCCTGGGAAAGATTTGAAAAAGAAGGGGCTCGGCTCAATCTTCCACCTGAAAAAGAGAACATCGAGGGCAAAAAATGGGCAAACGGATCTCTCATAACCGGATATGATGAAAGTAAGTAGATCCCGCGGTTTCCCCTTGGGGGAGAAGGGAGGCACGCGCTGGGGCTCAAGAAAAAAGCTTCTTTCCTCTTTCTCGGACTCATGGGGGGTCCAATAGACGAGTATTCACAAGAAACAATTCGATGAAAGGCGGGGTGGGGAAAAGGAGAGGATGGCATTCTCTAACGAAAGATCCCCAAAGAGGGTTACAAGGAAAAGAGATTAACGCTTTGTCGGCTTCTGTGCAGGGGGGAAGTAAAGAAAATTTCATTGGATTCCTTACCGCAAGGACCCCAACGAAAAAAAAAGGGGGGCGAGGTAGAATGACCTTTCTAACGGGGGGTCTAATCAGGGGCAAGAGGGGGGGAAGAGACTTCATAGGGCAGATCCGCCTTAACTGAGTTACTCTCGGATGGCCGTCAAACAGGTTTCAGTAATTGGGGGACTGAAGTGGTCTACATGGGGAAAGGGACGCACAAGGAAAAACCTCGTACAGACGACCTAACCAATTTTCATGAAAAGACGACGATATGGAAAAGGGAAACTGCCATATTTTATGGGAAAAGGATTGTCGGCTGATAGACAAGGCGAAACCTGCGGATGAGGGGGCGGGGCAAGCGCCGATGGGGTTGGGAAAGGGGGGACATCCCATCCTCGAGGACCTCTACAACACATTTTCTTTTGGGGGGGCTCGGTTCAGGAAGAGGGAAAAAGAGGACGAGACACGAGCTAGTCACCTTGTCTGGGTGGTTTTTTCTTTAAAGAGAGAGGGGCTCGCCGAGAAACTAAAAGAAAGCAGAGTCGCGTGTGGAGGTGAACCAGTCCCTGATCTCTTTCGAATAGGGGGGGGGAACAGGCCGTCAGGGGGGGTCAAACTAAGAAAAGGAATGATTGCCTGGGGGAAAGGAAAGGAATCCACGACTCTTTGCCGGGGGCGGTACACTAAAAGGGGGGCACTGTGGAGCAGAGGGCTGCAGGGTTGTGAAGGTGGAAAAAATACCCAGAGATAATTATGTTAGGCGCGGCTGAACTGGCAGCGAACAAAAGACTGCCCTAGCTGCCGAAGGGTTCCTGAACGATGACTAATGGGCCGAGAACTAACTCGCAATGAACAAAGTAACCAGGACGCGACAGTAGGAGTCTCTCTCGTCAGGGAACAATAGGGACGAAGGGAGAATGACCAGTTATTCAGGGAAACAGTGAACCAGGGTAGAAAGGGTGTTCGCGAACTTCAGCTGATGCTGTCTAGGAAGCCTTTGAGGGGAACGATGTGTCGAGGCGGAGGAGGGGCAAGGAAGTCGGAGAGGGAAGAAAAAAAAAGTGTGCGTGTCGGGTGAAAAAACGTCTGGGCCCCGGGAGGGGTGGACGGTGGGATTGGGAAACCGACATGCAGCCCTGGCGGGAAGGGGCAGGGAAACGCTGACTAGGCAGAAGAGCGCAACCATGAGGGGATCGGGCGACATAACACCTCTCAGTCAAGGTCCCCAGAACCGGACAAAGGGGGGGAAAAAGCGGATTGCTAACTAGGGGTAACTTTCTTCTTGAAAAAAATGGGGGTTCCAGACTCGAGGCCTTTGGCATCGGGCAAAGGAATCTGGGGAAGAGCATAACACAGCCTGTCACAGGGAGAAAACGTCGTCAGTAAAACACAGAACTGATAGTCAGAGGAGTCGAAAGAGGGAGATGAGCTTTCTCTTTCGAAGGAATTGCCCGAAAATGGGAGGAAAGGCGTATGTCGAGAAGGCCGGGAAAGGTTGTCAGCAATGAAGGGGGTCCATCGCTGCCGTTTGTCGAAAAGAAAACTGCGTGCAGGCAAAATGAGGCCCAATCAGGAGCAGCAGCAAAAAAAAAAAAGGGGAGGCAAGGGAGACCTTCCTTAGAGAACAGGCAAAGAGAAGGCGCTGAAAGGAGGAAGTGTTCCCCCCTTCAGAAGTATCGACTACGGTTATGCGATCTCCTCCTAAAGTAGCGGGGGTATTTTGAAGGTGGGCTGTCTGGAGAGTTCTATCTGAAATTGATCGCCCGCAAAGGGGGTGGCTAGCCATCGATATCTATGGGTGTGGGTTGGTGAGGGGGACTCTTCCTAGTCAGAGCTATGAGGACAGGAAGAAGAGTATGCAACTCTGGTCCAAAATGCCGACTAAAACCCACGCCAGAATCGGATTTCCCTCTCTTTTTGCCGAGGGGAATTTTTGCGATGCCTTTGCTTAAAGGGGAAAATCGTGAGGCGCGTGAAGTGCATAAGTGCTTCTCCAAGAGCTGAAAATTTTTGTCAGGGGGAAAGAGGGTACGCTCTCCTAGCGAAGGCATTCAAAAAGTGCCTTCCTCGATCGAGAAAATCAAGGAAGCTTCAAAATCTCGGCTTGGACTGGGGGGGGGGGGGGGGGGCGCTGGCTCAAACTTAGGTCGGTTTATGAAGAGCCCTCTTAGACATATTTGGAAAGGAAGGGCGGGAGGAGGATCGAGGCCAAACGAATGCAGACGTGGCCTGCAAAAGTCATCACAAAGGAGGAGCTCAAGAAAAGAGAGGGGCGAGAGGGTGCGAATCAAGGGAGTGCCCACATTGGGGGTGAAAGGGGGAGGAGTGCAGGAGAAGGAGGGGTTGGCGAATCACGATGTAAGTCGCCGCAGAGGAAAAATTCGAGGGACTCTCTACCTTCATGAGGAATAGTCGGAAAGAGGGGGGGGGGAGGAGCACGCCGCCGTTGTCCTTTCATCATCGTGACAAGGCTTCCGTCGAGACCAGAGGCGGGAAGACTATTCTATATATCAGGATGAATAAACTCTCAGCCCCTTTTAACCTCTGAGGGGGGGGAAAAAGGACAAAATGATATCTGCTCAAAAAAAAAAGTGGTGGTCTTATTAAATAAACCTTGCTTAGATAGGAGGGGCCAAGGCGGACGCGATCAGGGGGGGAGGAAAAAAAGGCATCTAAGAGAGGTCTCTGAGAGTGTTAAGGAAGAATGACCATCGAAGACGGAGGATGACAAGTCGGGGTCCAATAATCCTAAGGACGTCGGCGCGACGAGAGGGGCTCGGAGAGTGAGGGGTTGCTTCTAAGGGGGAACAAACAAGAAAAGGGATGACGACGCCGTCACAACACCAATGTAGGGCGCTTGGGGTTATGCGGGCACCCAAAAAAGCAGGGGGGCCGATGGAAGAAGGGGGAAGGCAAATTAAGGCCCTGTCTACGAAATAGAGGATGGGAGAAAAAAAAAAACCCACCGAGAGGAGGACTCAAGTCGAGGGGAGGAATAAGCTCGGAAAAAAGGGCCGAGACATTAAAGGAACGAGAATATCCAATAGATATAAAAGTCCTCAATAGGGGGAACGCAAGGAGTGAGGAGACTTGCGATTAAGGGGTCTGTCAAAGAGAGAGGCAACAAGTGTCTCAGGGGGAGAAAAAATAGGTGACCACTTCAGCTAGGACAGACGATTAAGAAAAAAGGCATCGCAAAACTACGATCGGGTCAAAGGAACCAGTAAAAAAGAACGGAGGCACTGCAAAGGATAACCGAGAACGGAAGCTAAAAGGGGAGTAGCGCTCGCGAGGCGAGAAGGATCAAAAATAAAGGGGGGAATCGAGAGGAAAAAAACATGGGAAGATCCATACCTCGAGAAAGAACCGGCCAAGAAAGAAAAGGGACCGCTCACCTGCGCATCGTATAGGCTCGGCGTAACAAGCCGATCTAAGGGGGACCCTAAGTAAAAAGGGGGGAGGGACACTTTATAGGGAGCGTCGCTTCGGGGAAGAGGGAGGGAATTGCGCGGGATTGGTTGCGGGACTGTTAGGTTCATGGAACCGAAGGGTGTAGTGCTCCAAAGGAGAGGGCTCGCGAAAAGGGAAAAAGACGGGCTGAAAGGGGGAAGGCGCCAGAAAGCAAACTGACTAGTTAAGGGAAGCGTCATTCCAGAAAAAGAAAAGAGTCGCCTGTTCGGAAGATTCTGAGGGGGGGCAGACGACGTTTAGGCGAAAGACGCCGGGTTGGGGCTCTGAAACTACTGAGAAACGATGTCCGGGCCTGAGCCAGAAAGAAGCGGGTAAAACCCACAAAATTTCAAAGGAGGGTCCGAAGAGGGAGCACGATGGAACGACAAGCGTCCCGTGCTGGGATGTCGGGACAGATCGGTTTGGCTCGCTAAAAAAGAGGAAAAAAGGGGGCTGGAAAAAAAGGGGACCCTCATTCAAAATGGGAGGAGTCAAAGGTCGCCAGGGAACATCCTCAAAAGAAGTCCCTGGCTCACGCCGCCCACACTCAACTGGGGGGGTCATTACTAGTGGGCGAAAGGAAAACTCGAAGCGGAAAAAAAGCAAGCTGTAACATGGCACCAAGAGCACCCTCTAAGGAAGAAAATACACACCCAGGTGTCGCCCACCGGGCTAAGCGTGCAAGCACGAACCAAGAATACCGGCATTGAAAAAAAGAAGAAAAAAGTCAAGGACCTCTTTTTCGAGAAGAAAGATGGGGGCTCAAGGGAGGGGGGGGGAATGCCTCACCGGGGTGAGAATTCCAAGCTGGAGAAAAGCGGGCTGACTTAGAAGACAAAGTCGCCGTCTGATGGGAAAGAGGATTTCGAGGAGTTAAGGAGGCAGAGAGGAGGCGGATGAGGACCGTTAAAAATCATGGTCTAGGTCCATTGTTAAAAGGGCGGAAGCAAAGAAGGATCAGTGGGAGCCTGTATTCAAGGCACACAATGCCAGTGTCTCTAGTTTGGGGGGAAAATCTAAATAAAGGGACACTAGCTAATAGACAAGGTGTTAACCCGAAAAAAAGAGCGCCCCAGACAAAAAACAAACTTCACGTTACCCACCAAAAAAAAAAAAAAAAAAAGCACAACACAAAACCACTGCACAACCACACTCACAGAAAAAAAAAACGCAACCCAACTCTCCCAATCACAAACTTAGGGGGGTACTGAGGAGGGATACTCTAATAAGAGGGCACCTCCCCCTTAAGAATAAAAAGTTCATTTATGAGAGGGGTTATCACATCGTTCTTCAAAAATCTGCAGATATTCTTCAAAGAACGTTTGTGGGTCTATGCAAAGGAGACGCTTGGGAGGGCTCGAAAGGAGTGGGAGAGGGGTGTATTCCGAAAAAAAAAGGGGGGGACAGCATTTTGCAGGAAAAGGGACACGACAAGGAATATACGTTTTCATGTGCAAAGAATAGACAACTTCGTCTTTAAGGAAAAGGCCGGGGGTTTTTTGGAAAAAAAAACGAAAGATTTTGGGGAGCGGCGTGTAACCATTACTGCAGGGACGGAATGGCCAGTCAGAGATTTTTCATGGGGAAGAAAGGAGGGATCATTTCTAGAGAACGCTGAAAGAGTCAAACCCGCAGACGGGGACTTCGCGGTTAACTGGGACATCTGAATTGGAAAAAAAAGAAGAAGCCGAAGGGGGAGGGGACTATTGGGTTGGAAAAGAGTCGTGCGAGGAAGGGAAAAAAAATGCCCGGAAAGAAAACATCGGGCCAGAAGCTCATCCGGGACTCTCTTCGTACAATTAGCAGGCGCTCTGGGAGGGGGCGTTAAAAGAAAGGTGCTGAAATTCCTTCTCCTCAAAAACGACGCTGAACAGGCAAAGGAGGGAAACTGTGGACACCCATGCCTGGTGCTCATCAATGCCAGACCTTAATCTCCGGGGAGGGCAGCGGGAACCTGGACCCCAAGGGAGAAAAGAGAGATAAAAACAACAAACGGAGGAGAAAAAGTGCACCCACATTGGATCAGACTCACGCGCTGGCGCTCACGGCTCGAATCTGGGATTGGAGCAAGGTTCCGGGGGGGTCCACGGACACCAGCAGCGCGCGGGGGCTCTCAGACAGAAGGAAAATTTTCAGGGCGAAGGAGAGAGCTGGAAAAGGAAGAACCAGCGCCCAGAAAAGGGACCCTCGAGTTCCACGGAGAATTTTGAGCGAGGGGAATGTTCTACCAGGGGGGTAAGAAAAGTTGGGGGACAAAACCAAATAAGCCAAACGGCCGGGGCTCGATTGTTCCAAGCTTTAAAAGGGAAGTAAAGTCCTCCTGGCTGGTGAGATCAGCTACAGAGGGGGGGGCGCCCCCCTACAACGAGCGTATGAATTCAGAAGGGGAAGCTGACTTTAATTGAAAATCATGAAAAAGCCTTACCCGACAGAGGCACCACAGAGAAAACGACGTAGCAACCAAAAAAGACCAACAACGGAACCGGCACTGTGTCAAAGTAATCCCATGGCTCAGGAACGAAAGGAACGCTTTTTAGAAAAAGGGGATAGGTGCTTGTTCTTCGACCCACCTGGCGGACTCGTGCGGGGCGCAGCACGCCGGTTTCCGAAACGGGAACCGTGCGTCAGCCCATCAGAAACAACCTGGCTGGGGAAGAGCCAGCTCATCTGGGTGCAGTAAAGCTGGGAAAGATTACTATCGGACCAGGGAAGATAACACCGGATGTCCATTGGGGCAGGAGGAGGAGGGGAGGGAACGAACGAATAAGTCAAGCTGTGATCTTTTTACAATGACTCTGAGGAGAGGGGGGCCCCCTTCCTCTAGTGTGAGAAACTTGCATGCGGTAGGGGGGGAATCAGGCTCCAACTGACTCCGGATGAACTGACGGGGTCACTTTTAAAAAGGTAGAGCTGCCTGCGGGGGAAACTGTTCCCCCAGAAACCGAATAGAGGGAAATATCGCCTGCTGAACTGGCAGCGGGGCAAACTCGCTGAATAAGACGGCTGGAATTTGCGGAGCAGGGGGCGAAGTTCCCAGCGAGGGGCAAGTCGGAAAGATCAATTTCCAGGAAAGAGAAAATAAGTGAAATCTAGTGAAAAAAAGAAAAAAAGGGCACTCGGCCGAAAAGTTCTAGGGCCATTGGGGTCTTTGCGAAAGTTAACTCTGGGAAGGGGGGACTCGAAAGATAGTGGTGGGGTGGGCTATGCTGGAAGGAGTTTCGAGAATGGTCAAAGTGTTGGGATTGGTAAGTTCTTAATCTAGGGAACAGGAGCGAAGGAAGGAGAAAGTGTTTCGTTTTCCTTGGTCGAGGGAGGAGGGAGCAAAGGGGACGCAGTGATGAGGTTAACATACAGGCGCTGGGACTAAGGGAAAAAAGGGAAAAAGCACCGAGGGGGGGGAAGGTGAGGGGCGAAATCTATCCTGATCCACGTGTTGAACGTGGAATTGCGCGAAGGCAACAGGAATGAGAAGGAGGGCCTCGACCTTACTCTTGTAATAGTGGCGAAGGTCAGGGATGTTCTTGACCCTTGGGGGTTCTAACGCGGGTTTCATTTGGCCGGGAAGACATCGGCAGGGGAAAGAAGGACTCCACAAGGGAGATGGAGCCGGAAACGTAACAAACGTCATTTCTAGCTAAAGGAAAAAACCCGCGGGAGGAGAGGGGTCGAATTACCTTAATTGCGACAAAGGGGGAGATAGGGGAAAGACACCGGTACATGTTTTCGCACGATCGGCTAATCGGGGGCCGGACGGTGCCCTAGGTTATGGGGGGGCGCAAGCGTACACCGGGCGTAAAAAAAAAAAGAAACATGAATGTCCCAATCACGACCGGGAAGAAAAAGCAAGGAAGGATAAGACGCTATGACCTCAGCTCATCGCAGCATAGGCCGGATTTCCCCCCGAAAAAAAACTGCGAACTAAAGAAAAGAGAAAGGGGCGCAGGTTTGTTATGGGGCGGGAGAGAAAGAGGCGAGAGAGAAGAAAGGGTGATCTGGCACCCGCTTTGGTTTGAGCGAGAATAAAATAATTGGGGGGAAGTCCTAACGAAAGGAAAAGGAGGAGACATCACCTCCTTTTAAAAACAGTGATGAGACCGGAGAAAAAACATCCGGGAGCGGTGGCAGATCGGAACTTGCAAAGATGGGGGTTTGTTGTCGGAAAACCTGGGCTTGGGATCAATCCGGGGGGAAGGCTTGGGTCCCATCGGTGGGAAAAGAAAAAAAGGAACACGGCCGATCAGATAGTGGGACGCGCTCCCAGCAAATCGGGCATCCGACGACATTCCATCGATCGAAGGATCTTATATCTGAATGGGAAGATCAAAGAAAAAGGAGACGCGCCTGCTCCCAGTACGAGCGTTGCTGGAAACTCCCTCAGGGGAGAAAAGGGTTCCGTCGGGAATAACTCTGGGGAGGCGAAAAGAGAGAGAAAACTAGTAGTCAGACCAAGGAGGGGAGACTAATTCAATTGCCTTTCATACAAGCTGAATCCTCGAGACTAGGCAGAATGGGGGAGAAAAAAGACGTCACACATTTTTTTGGTGTGAAGTGGAATCCCTGTGAGGAGGGGGGAAAACACGATCCTCAAAGAAGAAAAAAGAAACGAACTTAGGGGTCGCGCGACCTAGGAAAAGAAAAGGAAGGCTGGGCATCGATCGGGGTGTCGGAGACCTGTGCGGTAACGTTAAAACTTTGAAGAAAAAAAAAAGGGTGGGTGTGTCCGCAGTGAGTCAAAAAAGGGGGGGAAGAGCAGCAATCTCGAGGGCGATGGTCATAAAAAACACACAGCAATACATCACAACACAAAGCCCTAAAGGCGAAACAACCCAGATGGGATCTCGAAAGAGAGGGGAAAAGATAGAAATTTCGCTCTCTTTCCATCGCGGGCGGGCACGCTCTATCGCGAGGAGGCTCGTCGCAGCCGGCTTCCTTGGTCACTATGAACATCGACTTCGGGAGAAGGCAGGAAACCCTATCAAAGGGAGCATGATCCCCGGGAAAAAACGCGCGACGCTTCGCGGAAAGCTGTGACTGCGGGAGAATGAGCTACGGGGGTCACAAAACACAATAAGGGGGGGAGAAACGAAGAGGTCAACAAAAAGGGGGGGGAGACGAGGGCGGCTAGGGAAAAAGACAGGGGGCCCGGCAGAGCCTCAGAAAAGGGGGGAAAGAAAGGGAAGGCACGGCTCTCCGCGACGAAGCCGTGCTGGGGCGTCTCTCAGAAGAAGTAACAATGGGGAATATTCGAGAGGGGAGAAGCAAGGAAGCCGGGCATTCTCCCAACGGATCCTTCAAGAGGCGGATCAGAAGTTACTTAGATGACGAGGGAAAAGGCGATCGGGAAGTGGGGCATATTGGAGAAAAAAACTGAGGAACAAAAAGGAAACGCGCACACGAGGAAAGGGAAGGCCAACTCTATCAGGGGGGTCAAACAGATCAACAGAAGAGGCCCGGGTCGTAGCCCGCAAATTGATACAAGAATGATGGGCAGACGAGAGGGGGGAAACGGATTCTAAAAACAGAGCGGAAGAATCGTCGCCCACCAGGGAGGCAGATGGCTCGCAAAAGCCGCGCAGACCGCACAAAAAGAAAAACTAGAACTGCGCATCGGGGAGGAGCTAGGGAGGGAAAAGGGAGCGCTATTCGGGACTTGGGGGCATGAAGGAGGTTAAGGAAGCTGAAGTTAATTCCCGAGCGCGGAAAAGTCAGAGGCGTAGTTGGGCCTTCGTGAGTTTCATGTGGGCCAAGGGGGGGGGAAAAAGTTTCCAACCAATCGTAGTCTATGACAATAGTCGTCTCAAGGGACCGGCAGCGCTAAATCCAGAAAAGGAAAAAAAAATTGCATCGTCATAGCAAGAAGAGGAAACGGCGAAGGTAAAAGAAAACAAGTTTAACCGGGTGGTTCAATGACTGTGGATGCTCAAATTAAAAAGGGGCCGGTCGAGGTCCGCAAGAAGATCGGGTTCCTTCCTGGAAAAGAGCGGGGAAAAAAACACAAGGGTTCATCTGGCATAAGACGTTCGCCGGCTTGGAAGGAAAACAAGGACAAGCGTCACTGAAGGGGGGGGAAATTGTCGCAAGGCTCTTTTCTAAAGGGAAAAGACGGTCGAAAAACTAGAGCCTCAGTAAATCTTTACAAGGACTAGTCAAGACATGTATCGTCCTAATCAAGAAGAGGGAAAGAAAGGCGATCCACTCCTCACCCACGAATGGAACAATGACATGCAGCTAGAAAGCCGACGCAGCCGACCAAAAAGGCTACCAGCTGCATGATCGCACCTGAAGAGAAAAAGCAAAACATGAAAAGGGGTCAGACCAACACCTTCTACGAGTTAAGGGGGGGAAAAAGAAGTGCAAGGAAGCAATCGGCCCCGTTGGAGCAATCAAAAGATTGGTTGACTCACGTACCGGGGGGGGGAGAAAACGTAACTGGGGGAAGGATTCATAGCTTCAATCGGGAAAGCGGATTAGAAGCCACCTGAGAATAGGATAGAAGAGTGGCGCTGCCAGTTACGCAGCGAAAATATATAGTATCGGGGTCGATGCAGGGGGAAAAAGGCATCTCTCTATTTTTCAAAAAGGTGAAAGCAGAAACGGAGAAAGGAGGAGCCTGGTTTAAAGTAAAAAATGAAAAAGACTCTCGGGTGGTTTGGGGGGGAGTCTATTAGGGGACACGAAGCTGGACGTTCAAAAATCAAAAAACACCAGATGTTTGCCGTAGGGGAGCGGAGCGAAAGAAAGACCGCCATGAAAAAAAAAAAAAAAAAAAAGAAAAACAAATAAGCATCGACGGAAACTGGAGAGAAGAGGGAAACCGAGGGGAATTCATCCTCTTCTCTAGGGACGCTAAGGGCATGGGTCTACTAGCGCGGATGGAGGACGTCGAACGTACATTTATGGGTGATCATATTCAAGCCGGTGGGGGGGGCTTTTCTTAAGAGAAGGAAAAAAATATACGGTGGCAAAGTGAAGATGCGCCATCGTCGTCCCTTCAAACAGGGGCAAGTGTTGGGGGTGGGATCTACTCGGGGGGGAGAAGGTGGCCCGACGGCTGAGGGAAAGGTATCTTCACTTAGGACGAAAGAACGGACGGATTGGGGGTTTGAATCAATTCCGGGCAGGTGGGACATTGAGGGGAGCGGCACTTTCCCACCGAGGGGAACCAGGAGGAGCTGGTCGTTCTGGAAAAGCCGGGGGATAAACTCGCCGGGCTAGAGACTATTTTGGGGTCCAAATCAAAAATCGCTTAGCTAAATTCCAGCATACATGAGATAAAAAGCGCAAAAGGCCACAGGGGTGGAAAAAAGAGCGGACTGCCGGATATGAAGGATGAGGCGGGTCGGACGCTGCAAAGAAAACAGTCACCCACACTATACAGCGATATCGTCAGAAAGAGATCGGTACTATGGGGGGGGAAAAGTACCTTTTTCTCAGCTAAGCGGAATTAAGTTGAGCAGAGAGAGTGACAACGGAAAAGGTGTGTAAAAAAGTTATCGACCAAGGGTATGTTGGAAAAAAGATATATATCAGAGCGTGGTGGGCCACAACGTTGGGCTCATGTCTGCACGAGGCTGGGGGGGAGGAAAACGGACTTAATTTCTTTCCTTAAGGTGAGATGACATTTCCACAGGTTTCAACATATAACGCGCGGAGGGCGAGCTCAGCTGAAAGAGGGGTCTATGCTACGGGAATTAAAGCATGCTCTACCGGAACGAGAAAAGCGCCCAGAAAAAGCATGGGGAACCCGCCGAGATGACCAGGGTGGAGACGAGGGTCAAAGCGAAGGGCATTGATGCATTAATCGACCAATGATGTTGAGTGACAAAAGGCCCACCAGCAGATTCAGGAGGAGGGGGGGGGGGGAAATCTCTTGGTCGACAGAGAATGAGGGGTGGAAACAGCGGCAGAGTGCCTCTAAAAAATCCGAAGCGGGATGGAACGCTCTTAATTGTCTGGAAAATTCAGTCACTGGGGGGGGGAAAAGGGAAGCTTCCAGTTCATCTAAAGGGTACACAAAAAGGCCAAAAAGAGGAAAACTCAAAGAAAACAAGACTGAAGACCAACAAAGCCCGCCTTTCCAATTACTAATTTTCTAATGCAGGAAAGCTGCCAGAGGTTTCTTCCAAGAAAAAAAAAAAAAAACAAAAAAAAAGAAAGTTTTGTCGGCTGGTTATGATACTCGAAAACCTCGGCAGTCATCAATCCAAGAGGAATTTCACGAGAAGGCCTCAAAAAAGGGGAGGGCAGAAAGACGAACAAATGGGCTTGGGGCAGGCATACATCGGGCAGGCACCTGTGATCAAGGACAAGACGGGGAGCCATATTTCTGGTGGGGGGGGAGTAGGGGAAGCACTCTCCCTAGACTAGAAAGGGTAAAAAATATGGCTGCGGTGAGGTTGAACCAGGCAGATCTCTTCAGTCGAGGGACGCCCGTCAAGGATGTCCAAAAAAACACTAGACTTGCATTCGGCCTGTGGGACAACTGACTTTGAAAAGCTGGACACGACGGCAATGGGACACAATATCTGCGTTTCCAGAGGGGGGCAGCCTAAGACCTAGACTTTAGCGCTGCTGAGGTACTGCCTAGCTACGTCCGAAGTGGAAATAAGTGAGGACGATGGACCAACTGGCGCGGGCCGCATTGGAAAAAGAAAAGGACACATCAGGGAAAAAGGGGGGGGAGCGAGTCTCCGCTTCAGAAACCTCGGGGGGCCAGTGAAGAAGCCGTATTAAACTGGCGCGGGAGGAAGAGTAGCAAGGGGGAAAGCGAACAATAATATGGGGGAGGGGAGGCTGCCGTCAGGGGGAAAACGAGCGCTAATGAAGATGGGGGGAAAGAGTTTGAGTGGGACGTCGAGCTTCATTGAAGCTGAAGGAAGGAAATGACTTCCAGTGAGTTGAAAAAAAGGGGCGGGGGGGGCCGTGATCTTTATCCCTAATGGAGAAGGAGGGGACCGGATACATGCGACACTTAGAAAGACCGAAACGACGGAGATTGAATCAGAAAGAAATGCTAGGAAAGGGCGGGCAGGAGAGGAGGCGAGAAGAATGTCCCACAGGAGCTTGGGGAAACGAGATGCAATGTATGTTATTTCATAGAAAAAAAGGGGGGGGTTGCAAAAGAAGAGGGGGTCATTAGGTGTTCTGCTTCAGAACGGAGAGAAAAGGAGAAAGGGCAGCAAAAAAATTTCTCCTAAGAGGAGGAGAACTTCCTCAAAGGAGATCGATCTGAGGGAATGACGCTGCACAATGGCGTCAGACTGGGATGGCGCGCTGTGCGGAAGTTTTTCACCTAGACTGGGCCATCGAGAAAAAAGAGGTGAATTGGGAAAGGTACACCTGAGGCGGGGAAAATGAAAAGCAAACTGAAGGAGGACAAGCAGAAACCGCATCTAAGACGTCTCTCCGGGAAATTGAAGACACAAGCTCATCAGGGGCAGACGCCGGGTGCCCCCATTAAAGAGGGCTTGTGGCCGACTCCTCCGAAGGGCGCGGGATACTTTTTGTAGTGGGGGGGACGGGGGGGCGGTGGCTCTTCGACAGGATGGCACCGCAATGGGCCGGAATTGGTTCAAGAAGAGACGAATAAATCAACCCAGTGTAGCCACGGTGGTGGGTCATACGTCTTAAGAGAGTCAGTGGGAGAGGGGACTAGACTGGTTGACCTGTAAAAAATAGAGGGTTGCGATGAGATCTTTCCGTAGCCCTGAGGCCGGGATTTGGCACCATCATGGAGGTTCCGACAAAGAGCAAACAATTTTGAGAAGAAGAGAGTTGGGACGAAGCCCAGCCAGGTAAGTACCTGCTGCCATTCTGAAAGGGGATCTGGATGAAGAGATATCTGTGTCTATCTCTTCAATGGGTCGAACGTCAATTCTAGATTAGTAGTGAGGGGAAATCGAACGATTATATTATGGGGATTGAATAATAGGGGGGATTGGTATGGACTCCATCACGGGGGTCTCCGGGAGAGCCAGTGCCTGAGGGGGGAAATCAAACAAATCTTATTCTCCTCAATCGGCCCGGGCGTCTGAGGACTGAGCCTCACACATTTTGTTGTTTTACCGAAGGGGGCCTCCTGAGGGAAACTTAACACATGTAAGAGCAGCCAGCTAGAAGGTTAGCGCCGACCGGCAGGGGGGGGGGGGGGGGCGGGGGGGGGGGGGGGGGGCAGGTGGGCGCGGGGGGAGGGTGGGGGGGGGGGGGGGGGGGGGGGGGGGTGGGGGGGGGGGAGGGGTAGGTTTTCGGCAATCCTCCGGGTTGACTTGTGTACATCGGAAAAACGTGCAAATCCTCCGCTCCGCGTGCAATATCGTGAGAAAGTCGGGACCACGCTCCCAGCCGCTAACTGTGGTCTATCTTCTAACGGACAGTATATCTCTCTAAAAAACACACGAAAAGAATATATAAGATACGGGCTTTTCGGTATCGCCGGTCGCATGATCTCTGAAAGGGGCAACGGGGAGATACAATAGGCTCGGGATGATCGGAGATCCTGCACTGTTTCCATCTGTATTCTGTCAGCTTCGTGGTGCCTGCACCAGCAGTT
>Ga0179593_1451054_pt1 | contig 22551 bp, 24 predicted proteins | sample CZODoug2_1_08_16_FD_185931 | JGI IMG/M metagenome (GOLD analysis project Ga0179593, IMG submission 185931) | Vadose zone soil fungal communities from Angelo Coast Range Reserve, California, USA - CZODoug2_1_08_16fungal (PacBio error correction) | ecosystem: Environmental > Terrestrial > Soil >...
ATTACTGGCTGGGGGGGAAAGAAGCCTGGACAAACACCATTTTTGTTCCGACAAACTCTGCGGAAAAAAAGGCGGTGAATGGAGGGCAAGTTGGGGAAAGCGGAAGAAAGGCTGAAAACGCCCAACGTAAAAGCATTCCAAAAAGGTACCGAAAAGCAGCCAATGGGTCACAAAAGGGGGGGAGTAAGACCGTTTTGGTCCGCACGATCTCTCGCCTCCAAGACCAAAGACGAATGGGTCTTCGTCAGGGGGTTCGCTCCCCGCCACAAAAAGGGTGACCAACAACAACCGGAGATGGAAGTATCAAATAAGAGTTTATAAAAACACGGCAGCGCATCTATCAGAAGAAAGCGAGGGGACGTCTTAACAATTGAAAACGCATATGTCAAAGCAAGGCGAGTAAGGAAAAAAAGCGAGGTTAACTCGTAAAAGTGCACAAAGACAATGTTTACAGAGTGGATCAAGGAGCAAGGAGTACAAGCCCAGCGCGGCCTTCCCGGAAAAAAAAAGGGTCAGAGAAGGACCTTGACCAATGCCGGGTAAAGGAATCTAAAGGGAGGGGTAATAACAGTAGTGGACAGTAACGAAGAACGCCCTCCTGCATGGAATACATTGACGTGGACCAAGAGAGGAAAGAAGGAAAATACCTTCTTCTTCGCCATCATGCGCTGTCAGAGACGGCTGGTTTATATCTTTAGTCGGGGAAAAGGAAAGGCGGCAGGGGAAGAAACTGCCGGATCACAATCCAGGAAAGCTATTGATGGGGGAAAGATTGGGCAGATCTCAATCGATGCCACGCCGCCACCTATGGAGAAAAATCCCGGAACGCAGCGCCTAAAACGGAATCATGGTGTTCGTCTCATGGAGCATCTGCAAGCAGGGAGATGGGACCTTGCAGCTCGGACTCCTGACCACAACGGTCTGATGTGGTCTCCTAAAAAGGGATACTGTGAAACACAGTGCGGAATCATTAAAACAAGGGAAAGGGGGGCCACGGTATTTCGGGGACGAATCCAGGTACAATCCTCGAAAAACAATTCTACTCCAAACTTAGGATTCGCATCGCGGCCTCGAGCAAGGGAAGGCCGTTTCTGCCGCAGCAGGCAAGAAAAAAACATCAAGTCAAGTTCATCATCATCCAAGCTCAGACTAAGTGACAGCTCTTTGGAAGGCTATCAGGTTCGATCAATCGCTACTGACCGCAGGAAAAGGGGCACCGCGAGTGCATCACGAATCAAGGGGGGGGACGCGCGCAGGTCGAGGGAGAAATTTCAAACTGGGCGATGTGACGGAGGGCCTACTCAAAAAGAGAACACCGAAGAAAAAAGTAGAATCCTGTCTTGGATTCCCACGATAACGGTCGAAGAGAAGACGAAACAGAACCTCAGCAGGAAACACGGGACCATAAGCGCAGCAAATCTGGAAAAAAGCTGGGGCTACCACTATGGTCAAAACGCTGCTTACCTCCTCGGGGAAAGGCATCAAGGTTCTGGATCGGAGACTGTTCCAATAAACCCAAAGTGAAGAGGGCGATTTTTGCCGAAAGCGCGAGACGCCGGAAAACGCGGAGGGAAGGGGGGAACCTGTTCCTTTCTAAGGCGGAAAAGTGGTCAAGGAAAATGACCAATCGGCCAGAATGGAAGATCATCGGCACCGTAGAAAAACAGGGAAAAGGGGGCCAGGCGGCCGACCCCCAGATGGAAGGGGGGGGGCAAAACATAGGAAAAGGGGGAAAAGGACCGTGTGTCTCCTCTCTAACCAGGCTTTTCGCAAACACGTGGGATGACGTCGGTAGAAAGAAGTCGGGGACGCGCTGTCGAGGGGAGTAAACAAAAGGGTACGCTCGGGCCTACCAGAAATCGAGCTGCGTCGAAAAATGCCAACTAAAAAATCGCTGCGCACCAACCTCAAAGAAACCAGTCTTCGGTCGCACCAGAAGAAGGGAAGCAAATGTACGATAGCGAAACTGCGGGGAAAAGGAGAAAAAAGACTTAACTAAAGCCTGTGTTGAGGAACGGGACAGTACGAGGAGTGAACGGAAGAAAAAAAGCAGCCGCCCATAACACGACTCAAGAAGGAAAGAAGGGGAGTACTGAGATAGTCGAGGAGGGGAAAGAGAGTACGTTGTAGAACCTTACTAAGCGTCGGTTTTAAGTGGGCAGGCGTACTCCAGCATCCGACCCGGCCAACCGTCTACGGAAACAGAAGCGGCTTGATAACGAGGGGGCCCGAGGGAACGACTCCGGATGAATCGTAAATAAACAGATTTTTTCCCGTAAAGGTGAAGCGGCAAGAAGGATTCTACGCGGGTCGAAACCAGACTACATTCTACTAAACATGGGGTGGGGGGGGAATACAGAATATACACAGAAACGAGAGTTGCTCTCCCACTGTGGCGAAGCATGGGCAGTCGTCAAGAAAAAAAGAAACAGGAACGCATGGGCCTCGGTGGTTAAATCCCTGGGGGAGAGGGGCAGGAGTGGTGGGGGGAGCGATGTCCTGCGGCATCAGGGTGCGAGGGGAGTGTACCAGCCGCATTGAAATAGAAAAAAAGACGGGAAGCGCACACACGGTGAAAGCGGTGAGGGAGGTCGGTAAAGTAAAGCCATATCGAACTCCGACGTGGGGCCGCCGGGTCATAACAGCAGGTTAGGCTTCAGGCGGATTTGTCATCAGAAAGAGAAAAAGACAAAATAGGTACTCGGAAAAGGTGACCCTGAGCCATGCGTGGGAGAAAAAAGGTGCAGAGGGGAGGGGCTGCGGCTCTCGGGTTTGGCCCGCTGGAAACGGGGACGGTTCGTTCTGCGGGTTCGTAACTGAGAAAGGGGATCAAGCAATTGAGCTCAGGTCTCGGTGGAAAGGAGCTTCATTAGCTGAGCGCCGTGCGAGGAAAGGCTCAAGCTCCCGGCGGCCAAAAGGGACAGTACTCACTGGCAATGAAGAAGCAGAGTTTGATGCTGTCTTAAACCAAGAGGGGAAAGACCCGGGGGGGGGGGGGGGGGGGGGGGGGGGGGGGGGGTGTGGGGGGGGGGGGGGGGGGGGGGGGGGGGGGGGGGGGGGGGGGGGGGGGGGGGGGGGGTTTTGTGGGGGGGGGGGGGGGGGGTTGGGGGGATAAAGGAAAAATCGAGCGGAAATCGTCGTCGAGCACGTGAAAGGTAACTGACAGGTGGAAGCTGCAAAGTCGGGAAACCAGCCGGGGGGTGAGGGAGAGAAGGCTATCAAGGACAAAGGCGGAAAGGGAGATGGAAAGGTATTCGTATCCATGCTTGAGGAAAAAAAGAAAATCGCAGAAACCGTTTGCTTAAGAGGCCGCAATGTGTGGCAGAATATCAACAAGTTCCCAACAGGAGGGGATAGGAAGAGGGTAAAGAGGGGCTGCGAAAACGGGTACCCGAATTTTGCGCTGACCATCGCGACGAACACCCGATTCCGGTGTAAAAAAGGTCCTGGGGTTGAAATGAGTTTGGCAGGGAAGGTGAAATAACTTAAGTATTCTCCCACTAACAAAAAGGCGATGGATGGGATTATACGGAGAAGTCAGGAAATAACGTCGCTTAAAAAAAAGAATACGCTACATGGATGAAAAGAAAAGAAGAGCGGTTGGGTAAAAGACCGTGTGCTTGGGAGAGAAAACCAGAGGAAAAGTAATTGGCAAGGGGGGCACGGGAAAAAACGAGGGAATCATCAATATCCCGCACCGGGAAAAAACCGAGGGGGGTATTCTCATGCCTCAATGTTTGGCGGGAAGGGCAGCTAGCGAATCACTGCGCGATGCAACCAAGGTGGGAGGGGCCAAAACTATCGCGCTGAACGTTAATAGCGAATGAAGATCGCAGTCAGTGTTAAGCATGGAAGAGCGCGGTCGTGTTGAGGGGAAGGAAAGGCCCGCGCGTGTTGGTGAACGTTCAGGATCAGCGATAAAAGTGTGGGTGCAACCTTTTTCGGAGCAGGAAAAGAAAAAAGCTCTGCGGGTTTGAGTTGGGCGGAGACAATCATCCGTGGTCCGCCCCGCCCCCAGTTAAAGGGGTTGGGTTGGCACGGTGAGGGAAAAGGATGTCGGAAAAGGCTTTGCACTTGTCGGGGGCAAAGTCTCCGCGACTAACACAGGAACAAAAAAAAGGTGGGGGGGCACCCCACATTGTGACCTGATTCACATGCTGCTGGAAGCGGCCAACGGAGGAACTCTTCAAACACAAAGGAGTTATGAAATTAGGGGGGAAAGCAGCGAAGAGGCAATTTATATGTGGGGGGGGAAACAGTTTCCCCGCAGGGTTCACAAGAGGAGTCAAAGTATGTCAGGAAGTGTGAGGAAAAACTGCGAAAACGAAAACCAGAAACCTGGAGTCGGAAAACAAACAAATTGGCACGAGCTACCCCGGTTTTGAAAAATATCGCGAGACCTGAAAACCCAGAACAAAAGGTGTAGTACCTGGGATCAAACCCCAGCAAAACCGCCTAAGGAGAAAGGCGTTTATGGACAAAAACAAAAACAAAAAGCCGCAGCATTAAGCCAACCGGGCTACTTACAAAGGGAGGACATGGAAAAAAACTCGACGCTCCAGGGCGATTGTCCTCACTCATCTTGACCTCAAGTAGGGAAACAGGTGGTTTACTACGCCATCGAGGAAGGGGTTGGGTTCGCCCTACCGCCGCTCGGCCCAAAACTGAGGGGAAGGGACTGCCGTATTTGGAAGGCTGGAAAATCATGGAGGAAGAAAGCGGTGGTAGTGCTAACCGCGTGGAAAGGTCCCTAATAACAAAAGAAGCGCGGGGAAGAGACCGGCATCTACAGCCTCGTGAAAAATTAGGGTACCGCGATTACAACGCGTAGACGCTGTCCCAGGGGCTGATTCTCAGTGTTAAGATATCTTTCTCATTCTTCATCGAACAGCGGCAGGGGGACGGAAAAACATCCCGAGAACAACCAAAAAAAACGCTAGGAGTGATCTGGGATCATCATCCGAAGCGGACGAACCCCCGAAAAAAACATTGGGGAGGAATATCCGGACGCCAGTACACGATCATGGTGTTCGGATAGCGGAACGGGGCAAAACAGGGGGTGGATCCAATGACTCCGTACAAGCTGACCGATCCACAAAGGGGGGGTGCTTCAAAGGCGACGTGGGGGACTAACCGACTCTTAAAAAAACGGGGAGTATCACTGAGGTGTTGAATTGAAAATTGATCCATACAGTAAAACAAAGCACTCGAAGGAGACGAAAAGCCCCTAAGGGATCGCATCGCTCCTGAAAAACGGGAGCGCCGGGAAAAGATTCTGGGCAAACACACCGTCCAAGTTAATCCTCCTCCTTAACCAGGGAAACTATACGAGAGATGTATGGGGGAATCATGCGGATCAACCAGCGAAACCGGGGGGGGAGAAAAAGAAGGGGCATCAAGAAGATTGATCAGGATCGCATGGAAGTGGGGCTGGATCGTCAAGTTAACCTAAGGATGGGGAATGGAGAGAGACCTGAGCAGGAAAAACCAAACTGGACGGGGGACTGTAGAGGGGGGAACGAGAAATGACAGAACAAAACGACCATAAGAGAAAAGTTCGAAGCTGGGTCAAAACGAAGAAACCGAGGGAGCCGGGGAGAAAACCGAGATGAAGGACGAAAAACATCTGGTGAAGGCATCTGTTGTCGGAAAAGAGACTTAGAAATGAGTAAGGGTTTGCACGAGAAGACGGGGACGTCGGTCACACAAGGGAATAAAAATTTACAACCGTGAAATCCTTTACAGACATCGGAAGCCCGACTTGGCGCAAAAAAGGGAAAGGGAAGAGGCAAATCCGGAAAGATCAGCGAACCTGATTGAAGAAGAAGGGTCCAAGCGCGTCCTGAAACTGGGGGAATCCCCCAGAGAAAGGAATAAAAAAGAGGACCTTTTCGGGGGAGGGGGGGAGTTTCTGCCCTCGGGGCGGGGAGGCCGTCGGGCTAGATAAATAGGGGGCAGGGAGGGCGAAAACAGCGAAAATGTAGTCCGCTCGGGAAAAAGCCAAAGGGAGTTCTCTTGTCCTGCCGGGCGATCAGTGAAACTGTCTACAACCTGGTACGAAAAAGTCAGTGGGAGAAAGAATTGAAAACGGCTCAAAGGCGGGAAAGGAAAGGTTGGGGAATGCACGTAACCTATAACGATGACCGGGAAAAAGGGGGATGAAAAAAAGAAAACCTACGCGAAATAACATCACTCAGAAGAAGGCAAAAACGGCTGCAAAAACGGTAGGAAAATCATTTGGAAGCCGTCTCGCTGGACGTCGTGGTGTAGGGGAGTTGAGGATTACGGCTGAAAAACGAAGTTCCCGCAATGGCACGAAAACAGGCTGGGAGGTGAAGCTGAAAAAAACTCGTTCGGGCTACGGGCGGCCCTGAAATCGTCTGAGAGAAAGAAGAGGGGGAAAAGTTTGGGGAAGCAAAACCATGGTCGCCCAGAAGTGGGAGAAAGCCTAAAACGACGAGGAAGGTGGTAGAGATCTCGGAAAAGGAGTAAGAGTCCCTACAACTGGCGAAGACATGGGATCGGGAAGAGAACTGCCGCACAAACTGGTTAAGCGAAAATGGGGGGAGAAAGTTCGGACGTAACGGAAGGCGTGTCCGTGATCTTGTAAACATCGATGTGGGGACTACGCACCACGGTTCCAGGGAGGAGATGGGGTTCGAAGACGAAGGGGTAACCTACGAAAACCGAGGGGGGGAACTCGTCAGAAGGCAAGGGCGGCGGCAAATACTAAAGGCTTTCGCGTGTGGATCTAATAGCGAGAAATGAGGGGGCCAAAGTTTTCCATCTTATACCGGGGGGGGGGGGGGGGGGGGGGGGGGGGGGGGGGGGGGGGGGGGGGGGGGGGGGGGGGGGGGGGGGGGGGGGGGGGGGGGGGTTGTCCAAAGGGAAAAGAAGTTGTTACCGATTCGTATTACTTGAACTTGAATTTGGGCCCACCAGGGTCAGTTGTCAATTCTGGGCGTGACGTGAGAGCCAAGGGAGCCATCGTCTTCGGTGGCCGGCGTGGGTCATGACGAGACGCTCAGGAAAAAGAAACTAACGAAAGGTCTCCAGCAAAAACGAAGCCCGAAAGTTCAAATCCGTCAGGACGATGAAACGCTGCAATAATTATTGATGCGGGGAAAACATTGGATTGAGAGAAAAAGCAGCAAAGACACGTCGTCAAAGAGGAGGATGAAAAGGGGAGTTGGGTGTACTGCTGCAACGCTTCCCTGGAAAAGATGTTTTTCGGCGATGCGAAAGAAAAGGCGGTCAGGAGAAAGGGATTGTCCCGTATCTGGCTGAATTCAACATATAAGGGAAACCGACCCGTGTGTTGTTGGGAGGCAAAAAGTGGGCAGGGAGGAAGTTTACTTACGACAAGGATAACGGGGCTTGGGGGCGACGAAAGGGAGGAACTGGGGGGGCAGGCTCTTTTTGAATGCACGCTCGCGCAAAAACATGATGGAAAGGGGAGATGCCGTCGTGAAACAGGATTTGCAAAAAAAGCCGGTAACGACGCATCGGGGGAAAAAGGGAGCCCACTCACGAATGCGAAGGTAAGTGATCGGGTAAAAAATTCGGCGCCGTCTGGTATGGAAGATATAAAAAACGAAGAATAGGACAAGCAGGTAACGAAGGGTCGACGTAACGTAGCTGGTAGCCGTTCACCGAGGATAATTCAGAGGTGTACCAAGCTACAGGAAAAACGAGGGGGAATGCACTGATGCCGTAGGTTTCAGAAAGTATGAAACAGCCAAAATGTTTTCCTGGAGCCACGAGCGGAAGAAAATGAGGGCCAATTAAAGTACCCGCCGGGAAAGCACAGGAAAGACACGTATCGGAGGGATTTTCGATGCGCAGGTAGGTCCAGAAGTTGGAAGATCCTCTTCCGGAGTTAAAAACGCTCGCTCTGTTGGCAAGGGGGAAGAAAAAAGATGCAGAACTTACTCCTCTCCGTTCATAGACGGTGGGCCCGGTGGGAAAGACAAAACTAAAAAACAGAAAATGTGTCGAGCGGTGTGGGGGGTCACAAAGTGCAGCTCTCGAAGAAAACACGTCGAAAAAAAGAAAAAGGGGGACCATGGTTGGCGGTAACGGCGTTCGAAATGCTTTGGAAAGGGGGGGGCAGGGGGGAGGAAGTACCGGGGGGAATTGAGCCCCCGACGACTTGCAAAAAAAAAAACTAAGGTGGGATTGAAGAGCCGGAAAAGGCCAAGAAGCATAACAACAACGGATGAGGGAAAAGAGAGAGAGGGGAATGAAGCGCCGCAGCCTGAAGAAGGAATGTATGCGACGACATGAAAAGGAGGAGGGGCAAAATGCTTTCGTAAGTTTTAAAAGCGGCAGGGAAACGGCAAGGCAAGTACCGAAAAACGCCAGGGGGGACCACCCAGTGGGAAACCAAAAAAAAGGGGGCGGGAAAAAGGTTGGAGAACGAGATCAGGAAAAAAAAACTAGAAGAAAGACTTGTTGCGACCCGCCCCAGACCCAGACAGAGTAGTGGAGAATAAGCAAAAACAGCGAGGCAAAAACTAACGAGAGTACACCTGTGGAAAAAGCTTAGCATGAAAGGGGCAGACCGGGGGGATATTACTTCAAAAGAACAGCCGGAATAGCAATAGAAGGTTTACCATTTTCTTCGCAAACAGGGGGCTAGGAGGGACGATTCGCTGCCGGTCCCTTAAAAAAAAGGAGGCGATAGAAAAAATCTAAGTATTGTAAAACTGAAAAAACCTCGGTGAGGAGAAAGAGGGACCCCGCGTGGGCCATGGACCGGCGCAGAAAAAGACTAAGAGTGAGCGGCCCGCAGAAGACAGCGCGGGACCGAAAGGAGGGGGGTTGTACACTTACAGCTTATCTTTTGACTGTCCGTCGAAGCTTTTTATGGAAGTCAGAACCGCAACCGCACGGCCCTTGGGCCAGGAAAGCATGAACGAAAGCAGAACCAAAAAAAAAAAAGACGAGTCGTGAAAAAGTGCGATGAAATCCTACCCAGCCGACCCAACACGCATTGGCTGCAATCAAAGGATACACCGGAGAAAAGGGTGTTCAGGAGAGGAGGCAGAACGATCTCATGTAACACTAAAAGGAAGAAGAGCAATCTGGAGGAAAAAAACAAGGTTTGGAAAAAAGTTATCATCAAGCGACTTCTGACCAACCCGGAAAGAAAAAGGGCGAAAGATTGGGTGACTAAAGGGAAGACAGGGGTACCCTTGAAAAAAAGGACGAGGCAAGACACAATTGGGGGGGAAAGAAAATCCATCAATAACTGCAAACAGTCGGCAGGAAAAGAGCCGTTGAGAAAAAATATCACCAAAAAACCTCGTGAGGTCATCCAGAACAGGGGAAAAGGGGGGGTGCTACAAATGCCGTTGATGGGCTCAATCCGCGGAGGAAACCGCAAAAGAAAGCTGTCAGAGTTGGGTCATCCGATTCGGCGAAGGGTATAGAGAAGGGGTGTTAGCTGGGCGATAAGTAGACTGAGCATCGCCTAAAACAGGGGCCAACCAGAAAGAATCTTAGTCAAGACTCAGAAAAGGGACGTCAAAAGGTGCGAGTCCAAGTCGAGGGTCAAACGCTGTGAAAAAGGCTAGACGGGGCTAACCCGCAAAAATGAGGCATAGACGTTTTTCTGTGCTTAAATCCCGCCTTAAGAAGTCTTGGGATGCGAGACCCGGAGGCCGCGGAGGGACGAGAAGCCGCCTCCGAAATGAGAAAGAGCAACCGTGTGTGAGCTCAATGAAACGCAGGGGACCAATTCCTGTGAACCAAATCGGCAACATTTGGAAGGAAGGAACACTAAACGGAAAAAAAGGGAGAGAAAACAGAGGGTCTACTGACTCTGCAGAAAAATAAAAGGGCGTTGAAAAAAAGTATAAAAATCGGGACGAGGAGAATTCCAAAGGACGCGCAAGTGGACAGACAATGATTCCCAGAACGCGACAGAGCATCAGTACTGGCGCATTCAAGAACGAGAGGAACTGGAGACTGCTCAAAAACAAAGACTGACCAAAGCTTTCTTGCGCGCAGCTCAGGACGGGAGGAGGTCGGAACAACTGTAATCTTCACAGGGTGAGAACGAATCGATCTGGACGGCCGCGCGAGCCATAAAACGCTCAATAACTACAACGTATCGCAGATCAAACAAAAAAAAAGGAGATGGAGGTTTTAAAAAATAGGAAGGCCGGTTAGGTCTGGTAGGACTAGCCGCCAGCTTACCCTGACGTTCCGGACAGGCTGTGGAAAGGAATTTGAAAATCTGAAAAAACAGGGAGAAGGCAGTCCGCGCGAGGAAAAGATTAAGCGCTGGGTCCAGGTTTGGGTTCAGCAGTCCCATATTCAAAAACACATCTAACGCAGGCAAAGGGATATCTGCTGAATACGAGGAGGGGGCTAAGCGAGGAAGCGAGAAAGAAGTTCTCATGCACGAAGGATGGGGTTGAACTCGGAGTGGAGTATTCCTCGCCAGAGAAAAGAAAAAGCACCCGAGGTTCCCATTAAAGGTGTGGGTTGTTGTTTTTTGGGGTGGCCGGCCCGCTGGAAAAGCCTAATCAAGTGCCGATTATGGGCAATTCCCTGATTGGGGAGGGGGGAAGTTTACGAACACTGTAGTCATTGAGTTAATAAGGGGGAAGGGGGTGGAAGAAAAGAGTTTGACGCCGGGTCAAGAAAAGGGGAACTCCCAGTCACGGGTTGTCAGACGAGAGAGATAGGATGGTCCACGAAGGGGGTACAGGGAATCGACCCCGGGAAGTGGGGTAGAACCATTGAAGGGGGGGGGAGTCGAACTGCTGGCAGTATATGTTTTTTGGGGCAAAAGACGGTCCGTTGAAGGCTTTCTGTCAAAAAAAAAAAGTTAAGGGAAGGAACACTACAGGTCTTCGGGGGGCGTTCAAAAGGACGCAGGGAGAGGAAGTCTGCGAAAGGAAAAGGAGAGACGGCCTGAAAGAATAAGGGTTTCCATGGAAGGATCAAAGCCAAGCGCTGACTAAAATCGCCAGATGAAAAAGGGGCCGGATGAGCGCACATAGACATCTCACGTTCGAGCACCTTGGGAGGGGAGGGAAAATTGCAGTTGTAGGACTAAAATGCCTCTTAAAAGGGAAGGCAGAGGTTGTGAGAGATATCACCGTAGCAAAATGCTTAGCGTCGTGGAACGTTAGTCGTGTTAACCATATACAGGGCACGTGTGACAGGATGATGCCGACGCACTTGTGATCCCGTTAAGTCGAGCACCGGTCAGAACAAACGTGGCGATGCTGGCTGGGCGAGGAAAAAAAGGGATGCAAGCTCGTGTGAAGATGCCGCGCACCGAACCCATTCCGTTGTAGAGGCCTCGTTCCGGGGGAGATCTGGTGGCGGCCGGGACGACGCTTCGGAAAGGGGGAGATACCAAACGATCAAGAGGGTTGAGCCGTGCGATCGTAAAGCAGCCGAAGCTGGTCGCGGGAAAAAGGGAAAAATACACCAGCAGACTCGAAAGAACGCCACGTAACGACTGGGAAAAGAGGTAGATGCCGGCAGAAAAAATGCGATGGTTAAACTGAAGGGGAATGGGCCACCGCCTGAGCATCATTCACCGTGGTCGGCACTGTAAGCGGTGGAGGAGAGTCAGGATAGGGACCATGTGTGTAACGCCATCGAGCGTCGGGAAAGACAAGGAAGGCGCTCATTAACCGCCGCGAACTAAGTTCAAGCAAGGCGTGGAACGGTCATCCGGAAAGATATCTCAGTTGGTTCAAAGGTGTACAGGACGAGGCGAGTTTGGATGGAGCGAGAGCTGTTGGGTTGACGGGGGAAAACGGCTAAAAATTCCGGGCAGAACAAGGGGGGGGGGTGGGGGGGCGCGGACGAACAAAAAGACCAATACGGAAAGCGTGGTTAGGCGCGGCCCGATTCGCTCGCGTCCGCCCAAAGGTCGGCGAAAAAAACACAGAAAATGTTTGTTGCTTCATACGCAGCGAAAGGGGAATTGTTAGGGGGGGGCGACGGTCAAGAGAACAGCGCCCAAAAAAACGACCTTTGGACCTGGCAACTGGGAAGGACCGCAAAACATATATGGCAATGAAAGCAGGGAAGTATGAAGAAAAAACGGAGAGGAGAAAGTAGTCTGAGGTGTCACGGACATACTGAAACTAATTCACCATAGGGTTGGGTCAACGACAGCTTGCCCAACATCTGTCAAGGAAAGGTGGCAATTGGGGGAGAGGAAGGGAATAAACCAAGAATTTCAAAAAAAATCCGGGTGGGGGGGAACCGGGCAAACCAATGGGTCAGTCCTAAAAAATTGGTTGTTGACCGACCGAACTCGCCGCCCAAGGGCCGGGAAACTTGTGACCTTCATTAGAGCACGCCATGACCAACCAAGGCTTGGGAAAGGAAGGTGGTCATGAAGCCAAAGAAAACAAAAAAAAAGAGACGAGCGCAGACTAATCAACGAACACAAGAAAAAGGATGGACAGTCTCAATCTCGGAAAGACAGCGAGTACAAAGGCGCATCGGACTGCCGCAGAAAGGGGGGGAAAAAATTTGGCCAGTCGCTCAGGGGCACGACTCTTTAGCAACTTAAATACTTCAAGCTCGGAAGAAAGGGAAAGACTCGCGCGGGTGCGACACGAGGGGGGAAAAGGAAAGGAGCAACGAACCAGGCAATGGTAAAGCCCGCATCTAGCTCAAGGGAAAGAGGGGGCCGGCTTCGGACAAAAAACGAACTTAGATCCGCCTGGGAACTGGGGGAGGCTTTAAAATTCAGGCATCAAACTGGAAAGGGACTTGGCCCAGCCGCTTTCCAGAAAAAACTTCTCGATCTTCGGAAGGTATCCCTCGAGAGAACCGCGCCAAGAAACAAGCATGGGGGCTTAAAACACCGGAACGCGTCAGAACAAACAATCCGGTTTTCGTCAGCGGAACGAGCGGCATTTAAAGGGAAAAAAAACCGAAGTAACGAAGGCACCGGTTGGGAAGGGGTGGAATAGTAAAGGGAGATTCTGGGGGAAACAAATTGCGCGGAAAGTCTACGAAGAAAAAAAAGGTGAGTCAGCCAGAGAGTACCTTAGGAGGCAACGATCTCGGCCCTACGCAAGGGGGAATAAGGGTCGCAAGGGCCTAAAAACCACAGGTGAAAAGGGACAGGGAGGGCAGAAGCCTAGGTTAAAAGCAAAAAACAAGGGCACGAACTACTACGGGCGCTCTGTGAGTCTAGCGATTGAGACCGCAAGGAGAGAGGTCAGCGCTTTGAAAAACGTTGAAGTCTGATCGCATGAATTACTATCGGAGCAGCGAGAAAGGTAAGGAGGGGAAACCGCTAAACAGCGCAACCACAAGAATGAGAGACAAAAGAGGCCCAAAGGTGAAACCAAGAACAAAGTCAGCCCAAACTACCATAATCGCCAGCGGACGAGACGGTCCAAAACGGTGGCTGAAACCTTGGGGAGAATGGACCTAACCTAACTAGGACGAGAAAGGCAAACTGTTTCAATGAAAAGAAGATGAACAATAATCCCTTTATCGCGTCATTTGGCCGCATAACCGTATGAAGCGTCCAAATGAAAAGAAAGGGAAAAACTGCCGGGGAAGGGGGACCGGCCCGGACCGGGGGGTTAAATCAAATGGACCCGAACGGCGTTAGGCCAGAGAGAGGCACATTGAAGCAGGATTTCCGGGAAAAAAACTTGACGGAAAAAACAAGAAGTGGAACCCACAGAGTAAAGGGAGGGAGGGTGAGGGGGGCGAAACCTGAGAAGGCTTCCAAAAAGGGGTAGAAAGAACTAACAAAACGTGAAATGCAAGTCGGAGACAGGCAAAAAAAGGGAATGAAGATTCTCGAAGCAGCTAGTGACGTTGAGGAAAAACTTACCCCGTTACGAAGCCTGGGTAAGCCCAACAAGAGGACAATAGGAAGGGAAAGATCATAAAGAATTTCGAGCAGAAAAAAAAAGGGACGGAAGATGAAAGGAGCAAAATAAAAAAAGACCGGAAGAACGGTCACATGACGTAGAGAAAACTGGGGTACTTCCGCGCACCGGGCAATAAACGAACCTCAAGCATCAGAAAAAGGGTCTCGAGTCCAAAAGGAAAAGGAGGAGAGCTACGTGTGGAGCCCTTGCTCGAGGGACAGGAGGGGGGAAAGGTTCCATCGCTGGAACGGGCCCATACTGGAGAGGCTTCCTAAAGTTATCGGACAAGGGTAGCTTCATCTCAGCATTGAAAACGCATAAAAGACTCGGAAGTCACGATGAAGATCTGAGAGCGCCAAGAGAGGTGGGGAAGAAGGGGGGGGGGGGGAGAGCGTCCTCAATTTAAATTGTGAGGACGCAGATAACTTATATCAACGTGCGACAGAGCGAAACATTGGGGGGAAATTACAGCTAGACAGAAAAAGATTAAAAATCACAGCAAAACGGAGGCGTTCAGTCTCAACCACAGGGGGGGAAAGAATGGGGGGATAGTCAAAATTAACTTCGGTCCTGGGGGACAATCTCCTGGATGGGGGATTCAGGAAACTCCAAGGAAAAGAAGGTCAATTGCCGATGATCTGGGCCAAAGGCACGATACTGAATTGGGAAGGAGTACAAAAAGGGGGTAAGCTTGGGTCGAAAGTCGGCATGGGGGTTCCATAAGCAAAATAGCCGCCGGGTCATCACGCAAGCTTTCCAAAAGGGGCAAAAGACCAAGAACTGGAAAAACGGGTGTCATCGAAAGGGGACGAAAAAACGAGATGGAAAAAACGAGGAGACTTCGTGAAAAAAACCGAGCTAGTAACCAGGTGAAAGGGCGTCACTGCGCGTGTCTGGCGGCTGAAAGGAAGAACGGTCTGACGTTTCGGTAACTGGGAAAGGGGAAGTCAAGCCATCGCAGGGAGGGAGGTGGCAGCGGGAAAAATAGAAGGGGGAGAAGCTCAAAGGGTGAAATAAGGGAGAAACTCCGGCTCTCCCAGAAAATTTATCAACCTTAAAAAAAGATCTCAACCTTCACGTCAGCAGGGGTCCAAGTGAAGGAAACCCGAGAGACATCAAAGAAGAAAAGAAGGAGTCAGGGAGAAAAGTGGGTTAGTGGAGAAGGAGAAGGATTTTGGGGTTTAGAAGGGCCAACGTAAACTGTGGAAAAAGCGAAGAGGTTAAGGAGCTAGGACTATCCCGTAGGGGGAAGGAGTGGCGGGGGAGATCGGGGGTGGTAGGGGATTGGGGGGTAACCGGTATCTAAAACAGCTGACGGGAACACACCTTGGACCGGGCGAAAGGGCAAAGACACTTGTCAGACCGTGTAGGAGGAAAAGTCCAAAAAGGGAGGGAGAGAAGGAGTGGTACGCAAAAGAGGATCTGCAACGGTTACAGGAAGAAGTGCTCTTTTTGTCACGCCCGAAAGAAGCCGAACACCAGGGGAACAGGGGGATATCAAAGGGGGTCCGGGAATGGGGAAAAAAAAAAAAGGGTTTGGGGCCGGTTCCGGACGCAAAGAAGGGCTAAGAAACTAAAAGAGAAGGGTGCGCCGGGAAGTCTAAATCAACGCCAAGACTGACTTTTCACGATGAGGATATGACTAGGACAGAGGGAGAGGGGGAATTGGTAAAAAGAAAGGGTAGTATTGGATGAAGTCAAGCAAGGCAGGGGTTGCAGGGGGGGAGGGGAGGCGAAGAAAGGAAACTGGCAGCAATGCTCTAAAGGGGGAAAGGAACTGAAGGGGCCCGGATCACTTACTGAGTAGAAGAAAGAAGTTTCAAAGGACAAGAGAGAACGGGCGCCACTGCCGATCGGAGGGCCAGCGGTAAACCTTTTGTCTTGGGCGCAGAGGAAAAGCAGAAGTGCAGGGACGGAATACGCAGAATGCGCGTTTGGGACGAAGTACGAAGACGCGTTGTGCGATAAAAAAGGGGTGTTGGTGGGAAGGGGGTAAACGTTCATGAGGCCGACTCCGAAGAGCCCGGTTGTGGGGTCCACACGGTGGGGAGGGGGGAGCCCCCCACAACAAGGATGTAGGGGGAGGGCTAAAAGGGGATCCTCGACAGCATTCCTGCAAACAAGGGGGGAAAACCCTTGTGTGTGGGAGGGGGAGGTGCGGGGAAAAGGAGGCGTTTTCGGACCGTGACCTGCAAAGGGGGACAACTTGGAAAGACAACAAACTTTTAAAAGACGTAGGGGCACTGGCCAACTACTTAAAAAATGGGATAGACTGCGCAGGAGTCAGAGCAAAAAAAAAAAAACAAGGGGGAGAAAGAGAGAGAAGGTGAAAGATTGGGGCAGCAGCCGCCATTAAAAAAAAGTATGTGGGGTGCGGACGAAAACTTGACAGCAAAAGCTGTCGGTTGGAGGAGGGATTGGCAAGCAGGAACAGAAACAAAACGGAAAAGCATTGTGAAAAAAAAAAGGTCGGTATAAACGAAAAAAAAAAAGGGGGGGGACAAACTGGGGTTGGAGTGAGACCCCGGTTTGTCGCGAAGAGCACGCTAACGAAACCCAAATACCAGAAGAACAACTGGTAGGAAGGAGCCCGAAAACAGGAAACAAAAAACGGGCTATGGCAAATAAAGGAGTAAGTCAGGAAAATCCGCAACCAAACAAAAGCGAGAGCAAGGAAACCAAAAGGAAAACAGGATCGGCAAAACCGGCGAACCATACGCGCATATCGCAAAGACGACAGCGATAAGTCCCAAAAAAAGAAGGAGCTTGAACGCAGCGGGCGCAAAAAAATTTCAGGGGGGGGATACTCAGCTCGTCAAAGGGGTCGTCCCGCGAAAGGACGAAGCGTGCCGTGGAAACCGGAAAACAAGGAGGACTTCAGAGAACTCCGGCAGGAACAAAAGGTCTAGCAAATCGGGTTTCGGGATTCAAAGGAGTTTTCCATTACCGAACGCACTCCTAAATTACAGCAGGGGGAGCCCGGAAACGAACAGAGAGGAAAGAGGGGAGGGCGTCTGGGAGGAAGGGAATCCGTCCCTGAGTGGTAGGAGGGGGTTAGAGGAGAAAGGCAGAATTTCCGTAATGCCTCCTTATCCTCCAAAGCTCTGGAGGTGATAGTTGGGAATGAAATAAAGAAGAACGTCCAGGGAAGCCCCACCCGCAGGCTGAAGAGGACGCGGCCTCGACAAAGAAATGGGGGGGCGGCGCGGATACCAGAACGCAAAAACGATAGGGGATCATTACATTCCTCGCGTAAAAGAGGAAGGAAGAAACCAACGGGTGGTTTCGGGTTTTGCGGAACAAGGGAAAGGAAGCCCTAAAAAAAAAAAAAAAAAAAAAAAAAAAAAAAAAAAAAAAAAAAAAGGGGGGGGGAAAAAAAAAAAAAAAAAAAAAAAAACAAAGGGGTGCAGAGGGAATCAGAAAGCAAACAACTACGGTCACTTATTTTATTCAGCCTGGAAAGAACGGTACAATCAAACATCCAAAGTCAAGCCTACGTGGCAAGGGATAGAAATCGCTCAAAACACCGGAGAAGGGACAAGGCAAGTTCTGAAGAGGACGAACCAACCTCGTCGGTCATAACATCACGGGCTCAAGCGACTAAGACCTCATTGAAATCTGGGGCGATCATGAACCGCAGATCGAAAGAGAAAGAGGAAACGCTTTTGCCAGCGAGTTTGGGTCATTGACGGCATGAAACCTGGGCGCAAAGGGGAGCTGGAGAAGGGAAAGGGCGAAAAGGGGAAAAAGAGAGATCCAGCGCATGAAAGAGAAGGAAAAGGAGGCTTGAGGATTCCAAGGAGAAGTTAACGCAAACTACAACGGTCCACGCCAACGCACGACGGTAGGGGTCTAAAGACTGCGCCGAAGAAAAGAAGAGAGGAACATTAACGGAGGCTCGAGGGTGGTGTGCTACGCTCTTCGGCAATAATCCGGAAAAATTCTTGGAAAAGGAGTATGAAACCGGCAACGAAAGAGGGAAAGGAAAACCCCTGCACCGGAAGGGGAAAGGGAAAAAGGAATCGAAGCAAGACCTGTTTCTCGGGCCCGAGAGGGGGGACCAAGCCTTACTGGCCATCACGAAAAATTGAACAGGATTGGGGACCAAGTTCAAGCCAAATCAACACGCAGATTTAGGAAACACGGACTGGCGGCAGGAACTGGTTCTGGGCGAAGACCAGCGGAGGAAAAAGGGGGGAGAGAACGCCTCTTGCGGGTTGAGAGGCTCTCGGACAGGCCAAAGTCTGAAGAGAGTCAGGGGAGGGATCGGGGGCTACAAGCCTGACAAACGAATCCTGCTGAAATCATAACAGGAGGAAAAATAGCAGGGGAGCGCTCAGACGAGTTCAGCGAAGGAAAAACGAGCAAGTCATTACGGAAAGAGGATCACTGAGAAACTAAACCCTGGCGAAAGAACTACGAGTCCCTCCGTTATGCTGACGTCAAGGATCTAGGCTCCCCTCACTCCGCAAAGACTCCTGGGAGAAAGGTAGAAAGAGAGAAAAAAAAACCACAACGGATGAGGGGAGAAAAGGAGAGAGAGGGGAGAAATTCTAGTATTGCTCCGGCCGTGGTAAGGCTTCGGGTCAAATCCCCGTGGGAGAACATTATGTGGGGGATCTTCAGGGAGAACTCTTGTCACGGCAGAGACAAGGCAGTCAAAAGGAGCTGACCGCGGAGGAAGAGAGCAGGGGGGGACGAAGGTTGGGGGGAGCAGGTCAGCAAGGCGCAGCAAAAGAAAGCGAAGAGCTCATACATTTGCCACGAAAAAAGAATTTCTAAACACCATTATCCACTACGGAAAAGGGCAGGAAAAAGAAAAGGGCCGCCAAGTAAGCAGGGGGGGAAAGCTCCATCTGGGTGAGGTTCATGACTAAACTCTGATCGAGGGGTTCAGAGGAAGCCTGGAAAGGATAAAAAAGGGAAATGAGCGCAAAAAGGGGAAGTCTTAGGGAATTTCGGGAAAAGAGGGAATGCAAAAGAGCAAATAAGAGTGACGCCGTAAGACGCAGCTTTCGGCGTGCAAAAAAGAGGATGAAAGGAGGGGGGGGAGGTAAAGCGAAGCGAGCCCTTAAAGAGGAGCTAGTCGAGCAGTCGGGAACAGCGTGTGAAAGGGAGAAAGCTCTTAGGGTACGTTTGGCCCGGCACCGGTCCCGTTTATCGCTGTATAACTGAATTACAAGGGGGAAGAAAAGAAAGCTCTCAGGTCATTCGAAAACAAAGAAAAGGAACATTCAGACTAAAACTCCCGCGAAATTTGAAAATGCCGACAAAAAAAAAAGGCTCTCCTTCAGTGGGGAGAATTCAATCTCCGGATGAATCGCACCTGAGAACATCAAAAAGGAAAGTAGTGAAGGAAGTCAGAGAGGAAGGGAAAGGGGGGGGGGGTTAAACTTCTGCAAGAAGTCCTTCCTAAGGGTGGGGTTCTAGCTTGAAGACAGTAGCGGATCGGGTAAAGGGGAATAGGCTATCCAGGAGGAAGGAAAATACGGAAAAAAAGCCGTGTTGGCTTAAGAAAGAGAAAGGGGGAAGAGTCAAAACGTAAAGTAAAACAAATTGACCTCCAACCCGTTCAGGGGTGGACGATTGAACGAGGGAGAGAGGGACGAAAGGATGCAGCCGCTCGTTGGAAGGCCGATCGCGCCAAACCATATTCCGGGGGAGAGGGACGGGCGTTTCCGGGGCAGCCAATTCAATTTTGGGCACTGTTAATAAAACTGAGTGATCGAGAGGGAACTAAGCTCGGGAGGGAGGGTGGGTCTAGGTGATGTAAAAAGCCGGAAGTCCGCGCGGGACGCGAAGAATATAAAACATCGAATCAGTCGGAGCGCAAGATGATTTTGTAGAAAGGGGTAAAGAACGGTTGGGAAAGCGGGTGTAGATGCCGGCCGCGAAAAGGCGATTAGGGAAGGAGGGAGGGAGGACCGGGAATTAGAATACCTATATACAAAAAAAAATTGGATAGAAGGCTGAGTTTAAGAGCGTGAGACATTTACGTCAGATGGAGGTGGGTTGTGCCGGGGGAAGGACCACAGAGACGGTACACGGGCTCAATACTAGGGATTCTATCCAATGTAAACACTTTGCGCATAGTTAAGAGACTGCGGGGTACGTAATCGCGGTAAAACTTCGGAAAAGGTCAAGCAGGTAAAACGTGGAGGGAAGGGGTGGATGAGGGGAGCGCAGAGTGTGTTTGTTAATAGGAGGGTAAATTACTTACACCTCAACAGGACATGCCCGTGTGGGCAAGGGAACGGGAGCGACCAAGAAGAACGTCAAAACGTGTAAAAGGGAGCGTTCGGGGGAAGAAGGAAGTCGGGGGAGAGTCCAAGCAACAAAACGTCTCCCGACCGGGTGAACCCATGGGTGGGAGTGAGTTTTAAAGGGGAGGGGTCCGGGACGTTTGAGCCGCAACTGCAAGCCGACACTGGGCAACAGAAAAACAAAAAACGGGGGACAGCCTGCCGGGAAATCTCAAAAAACATATAAATGGGGTGCACTTCGTCAATTCGGCCCGATGGAAAAAAAGAAGTCAGAAGCAAAAAAAAAGGAGGAAGGAGTAACGTCAGGTTGGAAGCAAAAAGCAGAAAAGAAGAAGGAACAGGGAAGGTGGGGATGCAGTAGTTTCCCATCAGTCTTGGAAAAGTCGGGTTGAGAAGGGTCAGGCATGAAACAAGAAAAGAACCAAAATCAAAGCATTCCAAACGCCGGGAAAACCGCACACACAAAAGGGGGTAACAATGGAACCACCCAGGTTTTTCTAGGAAGCCGATCGCAGACCATCAGAAACGAAGGTGTCAGGGTCGCTAACACCGCCCAAGTGACAAAAAGGGCGATGCCCGAAGGAGCGTTCATGAAAGGGGGTTTATTCCAAAGAACCCAACACACACTTCGGGAAAGAAAAAGACACGCGTGCTCGTACAACGCTGGCAAATGCGCTATCAGAAACAAACCGCGAGGTAGAAGAAAAAACGCATCTTGGGAGGATGCAAACAACAAGTTTACAGATTGTCAACGGAGAAGAGAGCAGGGAGTAAAAACAAGACGGGGATCGAGGGCCGCCCGTAAAAAAATGGGAGGGGATTCCGTAAAGATCGTCCATCAATGAGGAGAAAGAGGGTGGAAGGATCTAGACACGCTGGGAATTAAAGGGACAAAAAAAGGTAATCGAAGGGGAAAAACGGCTGACCGAGCTTTCCAAAACGTTAAAAGAGTTACAAGACGGGTCTTGCGAAGGAAAGGAAGAGTTGAGAGGGGTTAGAGTCGCCCAAACTACCAGACTGACTGGGGCCGCCTTCAGACTACCGGCGCAAACATCTTAGGGGGGGGGCAAAGAGAAAAGACATCCAAAGCGGAAGGAAAAGGAAGCCACCAGTCATTGGACTTAAAAACCAAGAAAGGTCATCTACACACAAGTGGGGGTAAACGATAGCAAGAGGCAAAACAGCGGGGGGCAGTGTACCCGTTCGCACAAGAATCGCGTACCAATCGGGAGACAAACGCCAATTGGGTAAGGGCATTGTGCTCAATAAGTAAAAAGACGTATGCCAAGTTTAGGCGACAGATTACGAAACCGGAAGGTTGAAGGGAACAGCCATGGAGAAGACCGGGTCCACTAGCCTCTACAAAAGAGATATCCGAGGACGCCTTCAAGACGGAGAGGCAGGCGACTGAAACAACTTCAAGTAAATGCGGATGACAGAAGCACAAAAAAACCGAGGAATTTAATCCGGCACAAAGGGGGGGCATCGAAGAACGGTACCTATTTGCTAATCAGGGGGGCGAAAAGAAATCTGAAGTCTGTAATAAAAGTCAAAGAGGAGCAGCGGCTTGCCAATCAATGGAGGCAATGAAAGGTCGGCGCGACGGGTGGGAAGCCTGTTTCCTACGTGTTACGACGAGAAAAGACGAGGAAGAGCCGAAAGGAAGACCTGAGCACGGGCTTGATTCCCACGTGATGAGGGAGGAAAAAAGAAAACAACGGAGCAAAGGGCACAAACCAAACGACGGCGCAGAATGACTAAGCGAAGATACCAACGGATCAAGGGGGGGGGAGGAACCGGGTAACAGCGGACCTCCCTAGGGGGGGAAAGTCGATTTTTTGAGTATCGAATCGTCATGACAATCCACGGGAAAGACGCGGAATTGGAAAGCGAAAGCTTGGAAAGGGGCCCGACTGGGGCACTATGTAAAACCCTTCCGGGTCTACGGAGAAGGAAGGGACTGGGTATCGAAAGGTAACGATTCGAAAAGACTTGCCGAGTAAAGCACCATGATGAAGGAAGGATGACACAGCGGGCCAGCCTGAAACTAATAAAATGATAGACACATATGAACTTGGCAAAGTTTAGGGGTCCTAGGAGAAATAAGCTGGTTCGCCACAGTGGGGAGAAAGAAGTGAAGCATGAGAATTCTTCAGGAGATTCGCGTCACCACAAATGATTCAAAACCTGCAAAATCAGAAAAGTCGCTGCGTTTCAAGGCCAATCCCTGGCCGGACAGAAAGGAACAAAAAAAATCCTTAGGGGGCGCTCGCAGAATTGCAAGCGGAAGGCGAGCGGCTAGGCGGGAAGAAAAAGACACTAATACTACATCAAGGTCAAACGGCAGGGACGAGGGCACTGTACGAAGGGGGAAGAGGAACAGACAGAAACAATCAAAAAGAGGCTCA
>Ga0179593_1607591_pt1 | contig 22551 bp, 42 predicted proteins | sample CZODoug2_1_08_16_FD_185931 | JGI IMG/M metagenome (GOLD analysis project Ga0179593, IMG submission 185931) | Vadose zone soil fungal communities from Angelo Coast Range Reserve, California, USA - CZODoug2_1_08_16fungal (PacBio error correction) | ecosystem: Environmental > Terrestrial > Soil >...
GTGGAACACAGGAAAATCTACACGTGCCAAAAAGGAAAGGACCGCGAAGGAAAAACAGCAAACCAAAAAATTTGCACGGGCCATTCTTCCAGGAACGGGAGGCGGGACTCAACTTTGTACAACTCGTGCAAAAAGCAAAAAACGGGGAATCGGGGGGGGTACAAGGATCTTCGCGAAAACCAAAAAAAAAAAGGGGGACCTGACAGGGGCTATCTGGATAAAGGGGAAAACCCAATAGGGAAAAATCAGGCCGGAAAAAAGTACTGCAATAGGGGGAAAAGGATCAAAAATTGCCGGAGGGAAGAAAGTAGAGGATTTTGATCAGGCCAAGGGAAGGAGAGGGGGAACCAAAAAGGTTGTGGGGGGGGTTAGGGACAATACCTAAAGACACAAAAAGGAAAAAAAAAATTAGGGGTGGAAAATTGATGGAGGAAACGGAAATTAACCCCGCCATGAAGAAAAAAAAACCAGGGAAAAACAAACGTGGGGCCGACGCACCAATTGGTAGGGAACCGGCAGGGGGGAGAAACGGCCCATTGTGAGGGGGGGGGAAAAAAAGAAAAAAAAAACCGAGAGGGGCCAATAACGGAAGTAAATCGCCAAATAGAAAGGGAGCTGAGGGAAAGGAGGGTCACTGGGAAAATGTCGCGGGATCCAGTGGTCAAAAGAAAAATGGGTGTTAGTGACGGGGAAAAGGTTGGGGGCCGGCTGTGGACAGCGCGCATGTGGGGTTGCCGGGGGGGGCCAAAAGGGGGAAACGTTGGTCGGGGGGGCCAAAGAGCCCACGCATGTGGGGGAAAGGGGAGGGGTTGGACCCCAAAGGGTTGACCGGCAGCGTCGACTCTTGGGGGGAAGGGGAAAAAAGGAAGAGGGAGGGTTGAAAAAGGAAGGGACGGATTCGTTTAACGAGGGGGAACCGTAACAGAGGCTGGAAAAAGGGAGGACAAAGGGTTTACCTTTGAATACGAAAATGAGGAGCCAAAGGGGAAATCGTGTTGGGACAAGGAAACTCCGAGGGGGGGCAAAAAACGCCGAGGACTCCAAAAAAGTGGGGGGGGTGGTTGACGGCAAATTAGAGGGGGGGTGGGAGCGAAAAGGGGAGGAAGCATTGGTATAGAGCTGAACAGGTTTGAGGGGGAACACCTGAAAGGGGGAAACCGTTTTTCCACTTTCATTGGAGGGGGGGGGAACGGAAGGAGGAAAGTCCTTTGCGCACGTGGAGGAGATCTTGGCCCCGGGGCAAGAAACGTTTGAGGGTAGGAAACCAATGGGAAAAACCCAGTTTCCTTTGTGGAGGACAGGAAGGCGGGGAGATTTGCGGTCCCTGGAGTGAGGAAAAGGGTCGGGGGGAGCTGTGGGGGAAGGGAAGGGGGAGCCATAGAACAGAGAATATAAAAGGATGTATTTTTTCATCCAACAAAAAAAGAGAAGGGGAAACGAAATTTTTTGAAGCCTGGCAAAATGGGGAGGAGCAATGGTGCACCACCACTACATTGTGTAAAGCCTCGAGATGGGAACGAACGGGGAAAACTAAAAAGAAAAGACTTCGAGACAGAAAAGGAAAGAAAGAGGAAAACCGGGAAGGGAATGTAAACCCCAAAAGGAAAAAAAACGCTGGAAGAAAAAAAGCTTAGGGACGGATGAAGGGACCAAATCCGACATACTAATTGGTGAAGGGGAAAGTGAAGAAAAACAAAAAAAAGTGAATTACTGTGGAAAGAGCATGGGAGGGAAGGGGAAGGGTTTGTTTGAAAAGCTCAAAAAAAAAACACGGAGAGATTTTGCGTTGGCGTTGTTTCCCGACAGAAGGACCTGCAAGGGGGGGCTGTGGATGAAACTTGGACGATTTTACATCATGTAAACAATAAGAAAAAGGAAAAGGGGAGAGTTAAAGAGATTAGAATAAAACCCAGCTGAAAATGTGATCTGGAAAAGGAGGGGTCGCGGGGGGGGGGGGGGGAAGAGTTAAATGTCCAAAACATTTTGCTTGTCCCGAAGACGCTTGGGAAAAAAAGCAGCAAATACCAAAAAAGGTAATGTGCAACGAAGGGGAAGGACAATTCGACCCGAATAAGAGGGGTTAGGGGAGGAAGAAGGGTAAGCGGAAGGGAAAAAAATCATGCACCGCCTTTGTGAGGCCAAAAAGTTGAGATTTGGGAAAAAAAGGACGGTGAAGGTACAGGGGGTCAAGCGCCAATAGGATCTAAAAGGAGAAGGGGGGGGGGGGGCCGCAAAAGAAAGGTAAAGAGAAACAGAAAAAAACTCAAAAGCCAACCAAACAACACGGAGGAAAGGAAAAAAAAAAAAGGGGGGAAAAAAGCAGAAAAGGGGGGAGGCTTTTAAGAACTAAAGTCGGAAAGAAAATGGGTATCATCAGGGAAGAGGGAAAAAAAAGGGGGCAGAACGTGAACAAAGTGGTTATCCGGTAGGAGAAAGAGAAAAGTGAAAAAAACGCCGGTGAAGGATGTATTGGGGGGTGGACACGAAAAGGGAGGAAGGTTTCAAAAAGGATTAAAAAAAATGGGTATCGGGCCGTCGATTGAAGCAAAAAAAAGAAACATCAAGAGGGACCATCGGAGGACAGCAATCTCTTCGGGGGGAATGGGGAAAACTAGGAATGTATAAAGCGAAAAGGGAAAGGATTCAAAAAGGATGGACAGGGCGGGGTTTTTTCCTTCGGCAACTTGTAATAAAACGAAAAAGAGGAAAGGAGGGGGGTCGTTTCTTCATAAGCCTGCTGGGAAACCTGAGGACATCGAAAATTGTCAAAACAAATTCCCTTTCATGGCCAACAAGAAGGGAGAAAAAAAAAAACCAAAAAAGCGGAAGGAAAAAGGAAGTAAAAAATGAAGCAAAAAAGGGGAACGGCACAATTCCCAAAGTCGGAGGAGGGGGCTGATCCCTTCAGAAAAACCGAAAAAAAATAGGGGCCAAAAAATCAAGGGGGAACGCGCTGTGCGACTGCCGGTGAGGGGAACTTAAGGGAAAGGGGGGCGAAGCAGAGGTGCCTCGTCGCAGGGACCTGAGGGAAAGGGTCGAAGAATCACGTTTTCTGTTTGGGGAAAAAACGTTCGGAAAGAAATTGTTCCGGGCCGAGCCGAAATTAAAAGAGCAAGGGCCTAAGCCCCAATTCTAAGGAACCTTAAAAAAGGTCTCTGTAATTGAAAAAGAGGGGGAATAAAGACAGACACGGTTGGGAATTTTAAAAAATCCGGGAGGGGAATGGCTGAACTGGCACACGAGGAGCAAAAAAAGGGGAAACGGATAATACCGGGACAACCAAAATAAAGAGGGGGCCAAAGGGGTTCTCACAAAAAACGTGGGGAAGATACTAGACCCGAAAAAAACCCAAGTCAATCACTCCAACCCAGAAGGGAAATGAAAAATCTAAAAAGGGGAAAATCATTCTACAAAAAAATCGACCAAAGACACAAATACGCCAAGGGCAGAAAACAGGAAATGGAAATTGAAAAAGGAATAGGGGAGAAAGGGTTTGAAGGGGGGGGGAAAAATTGGGAAGATACCACATAAGCCTTCGGCAAAAATTGTCAAGACCTCCCAAGGGGAGAAAAAAATGGGAAATAAAAAAAAGAAAACCCCACAACGGGTGGGGGGGAAAGGATAGGGCAAAAAGGCGGGTTAGGCCTGCACGGTTATTTGAAGGTGGAGGGGGGGAAAGATGAATAGAGTAAAACGTATGGCCGATGCCCAAAGAAGGCAGAGGGGAAACAAAAAGTTGGAAAAAATCCCAAAGAAACTCCTCAGGCGCAACAGGGGAGATACGACAAAAACAAAAAAAGAAAAAGCCCGGTTGAGAAAAAACGTTAAAACCTTTTGGGGGGCAAAAACGCCACGCAATGGACCCACAATTGGCCGGGGGGAAGAAGGGTGCACAAAGTGGACGACGACCGGCCACCGCAAAAGGAGAAAGGAAAAAAAAAAAGCGTTCCGCTAACTTCGTTAAAGACCCAAAAAAAAACAGGAAAAAATCGAAAGAATCGGGATCCCGACAGTAATAGGAAAGGAAAGGGGCCGGGCGGGGAAAAGGAAAGACACGGATCTTTGTCCCAACTGGAAAAGCCGGGGGGTTCCACACATAATCAAAAAAAAAGGGGCTGAAAGTTGGGGGGTCAAGAAAAAGGTGGGGACGCCAACTGGGAAAGGGACGGAGCTATAATGGAAAAACCTTTCAAACCACAAAAAGTGGTGGGAGGAAAAACCACGGGGAGGAAGAAATGGCTTCGGGGTACTTTCACAGAGTTCTAAAAAGGAAAAAAAGGGTGGGGCCCAAACAAAGAAAAGGACTAATTATAATTATTTAGGGGAGAGGGGGATGGGGGTCATGCAAAAGAGGCTGAGGAGAAGTGTTTCTTGGGGGAAGGGCAAAAAAGTCTCGTACCTGCAAAGACCTGCACGGAATCTGTGGAAAACATGAAAAGATTCTTCCAAAAGGCGGATCCAGGGTGGGAGAGGGGGGGTCAAAAAAATTTATCCCAGCTCCTCCACAACGGGAAGCAATAATAAGGGGGGTTGGGTTTGTCCGCGCCAATTGGAAAAAAAGGAACGGGAAGGGGCCCAATGGGAAGAAAAGTGTGAGACCACAACACAAAAAAAAGGAATGAAAAGGAGGAAAGAGGGAGATGGAAAGCTTTTGTGAAAGGGAGGAACGGTCGGCGGAACAAAAAAAAAAAAAGACGGTGACGAAAGGGGGGCGCAGTGTGGAAAAAAAAAGCTAGAGAAGAAGGAGAATGAAGGAGGAATAGATTTCGTAACAAGAGCCAAAAAAGAAAATGAAGGAAAGGGCACCGGGAGGACCGCTCAAAAAAAAGGGGAAGCGCGGGGGTCTGAAAATAGGATTAGACCCTGTGTGGAATGGGGAGGGAACGGGAGGACCGCTAAACCGTTGATCCCCAGTGGGGGTGACACTGGCAGAAAACCACCCGAACTACGGAAAAAAAAGAGGGGGGGGGGGGGGGGGGGGGGGGGGGGGGGGGGGGGGGGGGGGGGGGGGGGGGGGGGGGGGGGGGGGGGGGGGGGGGGGGGGGGGGGGGGGGGGGTTGTTACGGGGAGGGGGGTGGATCTCTTGGGAAGACAGGGAAAACCTACTCGAAGAAGAAAGACACCTTATAGCAAAGACATGATAGAAAGAAAAACACGAGAGATTTAGCAACCAGAAGGGGAGGCGAGGTCAAGGGGGGACAGCGAACAGATAGACCTCCATATATAACTTCCTTAATGAAAGGGCCAGTAAGACTGAATCTACAGGAAAAAAAAAAAAAAAGCGTTAAAGGCCGACGCAAAAGTGGGGGCAGCAATCAGGAGGAAAAGGGTGCAGGGAAAAGGGCCAGAGGAACAGAAAAACTAAGCCAAAAATTACCAGAAAAGAAGAGTAATGGAAAAGCCTAACAGGGAAAGGAAACAAAGGGGACACTACAGCATGAGGTACCCTTTAGAGGGAAGGGTTAACGGGGGAAAAAAAATTCGAGCGGAAAGGGGTGGTTGCTTTGGGGGGAAAGGATAGAGGAGCCTTTAAAAAAAAAAGCTGGGGGGAAGAAGGGGGCCCAGGTTGGAGTTTCTGGAAAAAAGTTTGCAAGAAAAAAGCTTGGGGGAAAACAAGGAAGGGCAAAGTTTTTTACCGGACAGAGGGAGAAAACCGCAAAAAAAAAAGATGGGAAGTGAGAGTGGAAACTGCCCCAAGGGACTCGAGATTGGAAAAACTGACAGGGGAGGCAGGAGGCGAGGCAAATCATTTTTACTTTGGGCGAGGGAAGAAAAGGTAACTCAAAAAAGGTTAAAAAAAGAAGAAGATGTGGGCGATCTGATCCTCCCTGGGGGGGGGGGTTGGGGGGAAGTCTGCTGGGGTGGGATCGCCGTGCGAAGGCTTCGGGGATAAAGGAGCGGAAAAATTTCAAACACTTGGGGGGGGAACGATACCTTGTCAAAAGTCCAAAGGGGAAGGAGGAAACGCTTTCAAAAAGTGGGAGACAATTGGGGAGAGAAGATTGGGGAAGGGGGGGAGGGGGGGACTGTTGGGTGGGGTCAGGATTTGGGGGGAAAAAACGCGGGGGGGTATGTCCGGGAACATTCAAGGTCTAGAAAGGGTAAAAAACAAAGGCTGAGGGCAGAAACATGGGATTTCTTATGGGGGGTCTGGAACCAGGGGGGATTAGTAAAATAAGAAGATAACCGATTAAAATAAGTCTGACTAGTTGTTGAAACAAAAAAGTAAACAAAAAAAAAAGAGGGAAAATTCAAGCCGAAGGTGGCAGCCGAAGCGGGGTTCAGGAAGGAAAAACCCAAAAGGGGGTTACGCACCCAGGGAAAAGGGGGGGCCCCCGGGGGGGTACAAAAAGAACGAGACGTCTAAAAAAAAAAAGGCAGCGAAAAAGACAGGGGGAAAACACGAAGGGGGACCAACCAACGTCGCGGGTTAATGTTACGGCCAAGGAACCGCTGAAGAAAACGAGTGTAGGGGAGAACGGATTCAAGGCAGAAAACCCAGGAAAGAGTGGGAATTGGGGGGGGATAGGAAAAAAAAAGGGACCGGAAAGGTTGGCCATCATGCACGTCGGAAAAGGGGGTTTGAGGGAGGAAGAACCCACATATAACTAGTCTAGTTGTCCCAACTCGCCCCGCGGGGGGGGGGGAAAAATATTGCACAGAGAAAGAAATAATAGAAGATGAAGAAGAAGCAATTCGAGAAAAAAAGGAACAAAGTGGAGAAAAAACTCGAAAAAATGGGGAAAGCATGCCTAGAAAGTACTGGAACCCAAAAAGAGAGTGTGGGGGCAGGACGCTGAAAAAGCCTCTCATCGAAGAGAAAGGGTATGGGAGGATTAATTCGAACAGAGAGGCCGGTAGTTGCCGCTTAGGGGGGAAAAAAATAAAAAAGCGGGGAAAAACCGGAAAAAAAGGGGAGAAGCGATAAAGGTTCGGAAGGGGGAAGGCCAACAGGGGGGGGAAGAGAAGATGCATAGATCATGGACCAACAAGAACGCATTACCACTTCTTGGAAGAGCTAGGGGAAAAAAAAAAACACAACGGAGAGGGGAAAAAGGAAGAAAGAAAAGGTGCCAATGGGAAAGGCAGTAGTAGGCGCCCACCAAACATGGAAAAATTCGATAGAAAAAAAGGGGAGACTGAAAAATGAACCCACGACGTAGAAAAGGGCTTTTTCAGCTTGAGAAACAAGTTCCGTATTTGCCCAAACTCAAAAGGATTGGGGGGGGGGGGGGAACACGGCGCCTGGACCAAGAAAGGCGGTTAAAGAAGGGGAAGTTAGTTGCCCAGACAAGGGAGCACATCAAGCAGGGATGGAAAGCCTGCCGGAGGGCAAGCGGCGAGAGGAAAGGGAATTTTGCAATCAGGTAGCCCGCAAAGAATTGCATGGGGAATCACAAAAAATCGGGAGGGGGTCATCAAAACCGTTGTCCGGACTGGGGAGGGGGGAAAAAGAACGAAGAAAACTGGGGAGGACAAAACGGCTAACCTGTACATAACGCCCACAGCGGAAGGATAGAAGAAAGAGTCGGAAAAAAAGGAAACTGACCGGGAGCGTGGGACAAGGCCAAGAAAAGGAGGAGAAGGGAGATGGGAGTAAAAAAAGAGAAGGGAATTGAAACCCGAATCTCACTGGTGGGGAAGGGGGAAAATCAAAGGAAAAAAGGAGAAAAAAAGGTAAAAGGGGAAGCACGGGTCAGAAATGGTGAAAGAAGGAACGCACTGAACAGGGTAGGCGGTCAAAAAAAACAAAAAAACGAACGGGGCCTGAAAGGGTAAAACCGGAAGCCTAGTGGGAAGGGGGAACGCTGCCAGTACTTAAAAAAAAAAGTTGATTTGTCGGCAAGGGGTCGTTCTATATGAAGGGAATGCTCGGCGCCAGGGAAAAAAGGGGGGAGGGGAACAAAAAACTGCCTGGGGAGACACATAAAAAAGGAAGGAAAAAAAGGTGCAGTTGGCCGAGAGGGGATTTGTTGTATTGTAAAGGGCCCAGAAAGGGGGAAAAAAAAGAAAGATAGTAGTCTTGAAAAAAGGACCAATATCATTAGCGAAAACAAAGGGACTATAACCAAAAAGAAGGAATCAAAGGAAAAACCCAAACAAAAAACCGTAGAGGAAAGCCGTTAAAAAAAGACAAACGAACCAATTCACCCTCCAAGCCTCAAAAAAAGGATGAGGGAGGGGAAGTAAGTAAGGTGAAAAAATTTGCCGCCCACAAAGAAAAATCAGACGAAAATGGGGAAACTGAGTCGAAAGGGGGGCACGAAAAACTTGAAATTATACCAAAAGAAAGCTTAGGGGTGGGCGAGTGAAAAACTTCAAAGGAAGGTTGCCGAACAACAAATCCAAAAAACGGGGGAGAAAAGGAAGTCAGGGAAAGGAAAAAAAAGAGGCGGGGAAAAAGGGCACGGGTATGTGAAAAACAGGGGGCGCGACCTCTGGGGCAAATGAAAAAAAGGGGATGGGAAAAGAAAGCTTAACGGCCAGTGTAAAAACTAAGGAAGGGGGAACGGAAAAAAGGGTAAAACAAAAAAAGGGAAAGTGGCCAAATAGAAGGGGCAAAAATCAAAAGGGGGCCCCCCAAAAACGTGGTGTCGGAAGATTCAGGGTTGAAAAACGGGGGGGGCAAAAAGCGGATCACACCGCCCCAAAAATTCCAAATTTAGTTCAATACCAAGTGGAAAGAAAAAATTCCCAAAAGAAAAAAAAAAAAAAAAAAAGAGGGAACTCCACACAAAAAAGGTCCCCAGGCACAAAGAAAATCTTTGGCCTCAATTATACCAAGGGATAAAAAAAAAATCCATACCCTCTAACACAATTATCTGGGGAAAAGAGAAATTAGATCATTGAACAAGGAAGGTGTTCAGTCCCAAAAGTCATAATAAAGGAAGTTTTCAGAAAGTAAGGGGAGAAAGACTATCGTGGTGAGTTTGAGGGGGGGCAAAAAAAAAAAAGGGGGGGGTGTCGAAGTGGTCGCAAGGATTGTGGGAAGGCCCAAAAGGAAAAAAAAAAGAAAAAGGAAGCATGGCCTCGGGGTCGTTGGGAAGAGGAGGAACTAGAAACCCATACTAATACAATAAGGGGGAAAGGGTCTAGGTATGGCCGGAGGGACGATGGGAGGACCCTGATCAGTGCTGGTGAACAAAAGAGAGAGCAAAGTCCGGGAAAGAAGGGAAAAGCGGGCCAGGTTGACGCTAAAAAGGAAAAAGGAGAGGAGACGGGTCCATCCGACGGGGGGAGGAAGGGGGGGAAGGGGGTTCCAAAAAATGACCCCAAATGGAAAGGAGACCGGGTGGGTAGCCAGGGAACAAGGAAAGGGGGAAAAAACAGGCGAACGGGCGGCGCCCTCCTGTTTTGTTGACCAAAAAGCGGCAAGAAAAAGGAATGGGGAAATAAAAAAGGTCATGGGCGGCTTGCCGTGAATAGTCGTCATCCTCAAAAGGGAGAGAAGTGGAGGGGTGGGGCAGTTCAAAGACGGTGAATCTAAGACCTAACATAAAAAAAAAACGGGAGAGGGGGCACCGTAAAAAACCTGAGAAAATAGGACACGTTAGCAAGCACCAAGGAAATGAAAGAGGAAAAAAGCACGGGCAAGACCTCAAAATCGCGGATGAAACTTATAGGAGTCTTGCCGCCTTGGGGACCAGGCGAAAAAGGAAAGCGGAAGAAAAAAAAGAAAAGTGTGGGAACAAACGAGAAAAAAAACAAAAAACGGCTAGTCCCATGCGGGGGGTGAAAAGACGGATGAAAAAAAAAAAAACTACGCAGGGAAGGTCCGGCTAAATCGAGGACATGGAAGTAAAAAGACGAGAAAAAGGGATTTTGGGGATCACCAGAAAGGAGGGGGAAAAGGGACGAGAAAAACCATGAGGGAAGCGAACATACCTAACCTCAAAAAATAAATTATAAGAAAGGGGAAAGGTAGGAGGGTAAAAAAAGAGAAAAAAAGTAACCCCGAGAATGCGGCCAAGACAAAAAAAAAAAAACAAACCCAAGGGGGGCGACTCACAAAATGTTGGGGGGCGAACTAAAGAGGGAGAATGGTCCAAGTTTGGGGGCTGCACAAGGAAAAAGGTAATAAAAAAGAGAGGGAAAAGAAGGAGAGGCAGGTCACCGTTCCTGGATCAAGTGGGGGACAAAAGTCCCTGGTAAGGACTCAGCGAAAGAGGGGGGAGATGAGGCATGGGTGGTTGGGGGGGTCTTGTAAAGAAAGAAAAAAAAAAAAAAAAAAAAAGGGACAACCAGGGGGGTCACTGGGCCCAAAAAGTCTGGGGTTAAAAAAAAGGGAGGGGAAGAAATTTGGGGAAGGTGGGGGCGGTAAAAGGGGTCTTGAAGAAGCAACGAAGGGGGAAGGGGAACAAAAACGGCCGCCAAAAAGGAAAGGCAGCCGTAGTAAAAAAAAAAGAAACGTGGAAAAGGGGCGTAGATGTCTGGACCCTGTGGACTGGGAAAAAAGGAGGGGAACACCAGAAATTAAAAACAGAAAGCGGGCCTCGGGAAAATTTTGGGAAGGGGGATACGGGGAAGGGGGAGGTAATCAGAATGGAGGGGGAAGACGCCTCTTTAAAAGACGCTAAGGGGAAGACCGTTGGGACAGGAAATGAAAATGAGCTGGCAAGAAGGCTTTCAAGGGGGGAGCAAAAAGGTTCGCAACAATGAAAAATATGTTTCCAACTTGGGGTTCAAGGGCCCGACAGGCCTGGGCCAGAAGGACAATAACATTGGAGGAGGTGGCCGTTCGAAGGCGAACGGGTGGGGGGGATGGGGCGCAGTTTTTGTTCGTGGCGGGAAAAAAAGGGCGGCGATAAAGGGCGGGGAAAGGGGGGGGGGGAGATTGGGCGGAAATGGGGAATGGGATCGAACCTGGGTGTGGGCGAAGGGGAGGGGGGGGGGGGGGAAGAAACTGGGGAATAAAAGTGAAGATATTCAACACAAAAAAGAACTCAACCAGGTGAAGTCTGCCGAAAAAGAGGGGGGGAGGCAAACAGTGCTGCGCCCCCGGAAAAGGCGCGCCCAACACCGAGTAAAATATACGACGGGGACACGAAAATAAAGGAGAAAAAAGAAGCAAAAGAACATGAGAGGGAAATGCCTTCCAACACCTGGGCTTCAGAAAGGGTTTTACTTGTGGGGTACGGAAGAAAAAAAACAGAGACACGAACAGCGGCAAAAAGTGAACTTGGATGACCGGGAATGGAAATACAAAGAATGGGGGGGGATCGCCCACAAGGAGCCCGATTAACGGTGGGAAAAAAATCATGCAAGAAAAAAAAGTACCCCTGGGGGCACAAAAAGCTAAAAAAAATAATTTGACTTGCGTTGGAAAAAACGGCGACCGAACCAGGCTTGGCCAGGAGGGGAAACGGGACATCAGGTGACAGAAAAGAACGGCTCGAAAGATAATTACAACTGGGGGGAGAAACGAAAAAAAAAAGGAAAAATGTTGAGCACACGGCCTGCACGGTACATGGGAAGGACACGGAAAGTTGGAGAACGCGGGAAAAGATGGGACGCCGCAGCGACAGAACCATCGTGATGGGAGCCTGGGGTCAGGAAGGAAAAAAAGAAACCGGAAGGGGGGGAAGGTGGAACACGCCTTCTTTTGCCGCCTGGAAAAAAAAAAGGTAATCTGAAAAATGGAGGGGACCAAGTACGAAGGGGGAAAGTGGAGAAGCGAACCTTTGTACGGGAAATAGGGAAAAGCGAAAGGGGGGGATGGAAAGAAGGGAAAAGCAAAATAGTGGGTGTGCGCAAACACGCAAGGAAACAGAGAGAGCTTGAAAAGGAAAAAAAAACAAAGAAGAAGAAGAAACCTGTTTCAGGGATTCTTTTAAAGTTACGAAGACCGGAAAAAGCTAGAGGATGGGAAAGGGGAATCATGGCGCAAGAACCCCACCACCTAAAAGAAAGAAAAGAGGGGAGAGCAGGAAACACGAAGGGTACGGGGAAGAAGTCAGAACAAAAAAAGGGGAAATTGGTGGGTTAACCGGGACTCGGAAAAATAGACCAAACGGGCGTCACTACCGGCAGGGGAAGGGGTTAATCACGGCCGTAGGAATCACAAAAAAAAGATGGGAAAAAAAAGAGGAGAAAAAAAGCGTTCTGGACAGCCAGAGGGACACGTCGGGGGATGATCTACAGAAGGCAAAGGGCTCAAAATTTCATGCGAGGGGGGACAAAAAATGGGAAGTGTGAAAACTTTTCATCGAGACCTTTCTTCGGACACGAGACATACAGAAGCAAGCAAATGTCGTTTTATATCAAAGGATTTCAAAATGGGGAAGCCGGCCGGGGGAAGCAAACGGGAAGAAATCGTCGAAAGGGGACTGGAAGCAAAAAGGAAAGAAGGATGCCCAGGGGGAGAAAAAAACGGAAATACAGGGGGTGTGGGGCGATACCGGGAACTTTCAAGACGGGGGCCGGTCAAAAAGAAGTTTGCCACGAAAGAGGGGGTGTTCGGAGCGGTAAAGAAAAGGAGAACGCCTGCTAACATGAGAAAAGAAAAATCAAGGGAAAGTGCGCGTGCGGTCTGGCGTCGCATAACTCTGAACTGAGGGTACTGAAACATATCGAAAGGGGAGCGTTCTATTTTTATAAAATTGTGAACAAAGGAAGGGGGAGCGGGGTGGCGAAAAAAAAAAAAAAAAAAAAAAAGGGGAACCTGGGAAGACACCACAAACACACAAGGGGTCAAAAAACACAATAAGCCTACGTCTGCTGCAAGACGGGGGGGGGGGGGGTGAGGAGGGAGGGACTAAAAGTAAAACACAAACGAAAAAGCTGTACAAACAGGCGACACATAAGCAAACAACTGTTAGTCGGGAGAGATAAATACATATAGGGAAAAGAGGGAGCATCAGCAATAAAATAAATACAAAGGAGGGGCGCGGTGTGGTCGGAGGGAAACAAGAAAAACATAGACAAAAAGTGACAAAGAACGCCCACGGTGAGAAAAAACACACGCAAGAAAGGAAACATACGATGAAACTGAGCGTGTGGGTGGGGGGTGCGGGTGTGTCGCGCTGCTAAAAAATTCTCAGTTCATCTAAAAGGTAGAGTGAGAATAGAGAGGCCAAGAGGTCGTCGACACAACAGAAGGGAACACAAAAGACAAAAAAAACAAGGAGGAAAAAGGGAAGGTGGAAAAACATACATGATTAGGAAAGGGGGAAACAAGATGGGAAGGCAAAGTTTGTAAGGATGCAGAGAAAACAATATGTGGCATGCGTGCCGTACGCACGGGGGTGTAGACGCACACCACACAGAAGGAATCAGGAGCAAGGCGTGAAAGAAAGGGAAAAGTGTTCATGTCCACATGCTGGGGGTGGGACGATCAAAAGAAAAAATGGGGGTGAAGAAGAAAGGCGCAATAGCCGGGGGGGGAAAGTGGGTGGGAGGCGGGGGGTCCCGCAGGAAACGCGGCTCTGTCGGAAACAAGACGTGGCGATGAAAGAGACGATGGTTGTACAAAAACTTTGTTGTCGCCGAGGAGGGGGCCGGAAAAAAAGCGGGGGCAAAAAAAAACAAAAGGGCAAGGTAGGCGAGATGGGTGTTGCGAGGCTGGGGAAAGGGAGTGGGTGAGGGTGTGTCAACAAAAAAAACCGGCCCACCAAACGGACAGGAAAACAAGAAAAGCTACCAAAAGCGGGTTTACAAAAGCCAAAAAAAAAGGAAAAGCTCGCAATTATAAGCAAGCAGGGGAGAAAAAGGGGGAACAGGGGGGAAAAAAAAAAGACGTAAAAAAAAAAAAATCAGGGGGGGCGGCATTTAAAACGTCCGGCCGACGAAAAAGGGGGGGGAGAAGTTCTTGGAAAACCAGTAGTTGCCGCCAATAGGGGGAGGAAAATCTGAGGGAAACCGAAAAAAAAATTGTAGGAAGGGACCGGGGAAAAGGGGAAAACCGGCCGAAGGGGAGAAAGGGACAGAGGCAAGTTCTACGAAACGTTTCAAATAAAAAGGACGGGGAAAGGAAGAGGTCAGGAAAAAAAAACACCGATGCCAAGTCATGGACTCGGATCAGGAAGGTGGACAACCTCTCTGAGTCCGGACCAAAGGGAGCTATGAAATGAAATGAAGGGGGGGGGGGAGAAAAAAGACGGGACCCGACGGAAAAAAAGAAAAGAGTGACCGGATCATCCAGCAGGGAAAAACCGGGGGGGGATGGTCAGCTGCAGGGAATGGGGGGAAGCCCGCCAACAGCAAAAAAGAATGGAAAAAAGAGGCAAAAAAGCCACTAGGTATGGAAAATCACGAGAGAAACTTTGGGGGGGGCACCGGGGATCGAGGAAAATAAGGGAGGCCCTAAAGGGGTCGATTTGGGGAGAAGTTCCGAGAGAAACCAAAAAAAAAAAAAGGGGAGGAGGAAGGAAAAAAAATAGCTAGTCTGCGGAACCTGGAGAACAAGTTCTGCCCATGAGGACCGCCAGAGCACAGGACGCCTAAAGGGAACCAAAAAACCTCGCTATGTCATTAAAGAAAAAGGGTAACCTAGAGGGGGACAGGTGTTCAATTTCGACTCGGTCAGGAAAAGGCCGAGAAAACATAAAAAAAACCCGACTCAATCAATGCGGTTGGGACAGAGCTGTATAAAGGGAAAAAAAAAAAACCTCAAAAAAAACGGGGGGCAGAAAGTAATTCCTGAATAGGAAAGGAAAAAAGGCGAAACGAGGGGGGTAGAAAAAAAAGAAAGTCGAGCCGAAAACCTAAGGCAGTTGGCGGGGGGGGAAGCGAAAAATAGAAAAGAAAAATAGAAATAGACGTCCCTTAGTGGGGGGAAAACGGTTTTGTTGATAGAGGGGAACAAAAAAAAAAAGGCAAGCCTTTTTAAAAACCCGGGGGAGAAAGGGAAAACCCAAAGGGGGGGGAGGGGAAAGAAGCCCAGTGGATGGGGCCTCAACTACTGGGAAGGTGCTGCAACCAAGAAAAAACACTAAAAAAGGGACTGTCCAAAAAAGGAAAAACAAATCCATGGCTGCTGCAAGTGGGTCCCTAACAGGGGGCAAGAAGGGGGCACTGGAAGGAGTGAAGAAGGCTCAAACGAAAAAGGGTTTGGGCGCTTGTTGTTTGGGGGCTTGTCAAAAAGAGAGGGACTTTGAAGGGGCAAAACAAAACGGGGGGGTGGGTTGGCCGTGGTGCAGGTGGAGGGTTACAAAAGGGAAAAAGACACAAATGGGAAAGCGGGTGATACATCGCGTCAGCAAAAAGTTGGGAAAGGAGCGTAAAGAGTGAGGTCGGAAGGGGGGGGGACCACCTGCCCGTGAACGCTAAATTGGGCCGGGAAAAAAATGAGAATGAAATTCAGGGGGGGGGGCCATCGGCAATAAGGACTTGGAATAAGAAGGCGAACCGGAAAGGGAAGTAAAAGGAAGGCAACCAGGGTGCCGCGAGAGGCAGAAGATCCAATTTGGGGGGGGGGTGTCGGCAATGGGGGGGAAAATGGCATCGCCGAGGCGCCTGGGGAGAAGGGACAAGGGGCACCGAAAGTAGTTTTGTTCCAATTGGGAACATTTAGGGGAAGGGGGAGAGGTGGAAGGAGTGGAGAGTAGTGCAAGGCGAAGAGGAAAAAACGGTGGGGGGCGTCATGGAAAAAAAAAGAAAGGGTTTCTTGCTGCCCTGTGGACGGGGGAAAAAATGCCGTGAGAGACTGGCGGCGGGGGCAGGAATTGCGGCATGGGGGGTCGTATGGGGGGGGGTTGGAGGGAGAAGATGGAAAGCACAGGGAAAGCTAGAACAGAGAAGGACCATAAAAAGTTGAAAAAGGCAGGGGGGAAAGAAAAAAAAAAACAAAAACGAGAAAAAAAGTCCACTCCTAAAAAAAACCGGGAAGAAAAAAAATGTAAGAAAAGGGGGACTGCTCCCAAACTAAACATGGTTTAAGAAAAAAAAAGCAAAAAAACCCAAGGGGAAAGGCGGCATTCCCCGGGGGACGGAAACGAACGAACGAGACGGCGAAGGACAGCAACAGGGCCCAGAAAGGAGGGGCAAAAAAAAAAATCAGGGGCCGGGGAAAAAAGGGGGGTTGGTGTATGAAAAAAAAAAAAAAACTAACCCGGGAAGAGAAGTAATAAACAAAGTACACGGGGGTGAAAAAGGATTCCAAAGCGAAAGAAGTGTCCTGGAAAGTCGAAACCAAAGGGGGGAAACGGGCGTACAAGTTTTTGTCTGAAGCGCAAAGGGGAACGGAGGGTAGTGGACAAAACAGCAACCAGCCGGCCGGGGCAACATTAAGATTGCTTGGGGGATAAAAAAAACCGAATTGGGCGAGGGACAGCAGGAAAATAAAAACAAAAGGAGAAAACAACGTTGCGAAAGAAAAAGGCCTAATTCAATGGGGGAAGAGGGCCAAGAAGGGGGGAAAAGGTGCCACGACCTCTGACAGGGTATGGACAGGAAGAAACGCCCTTAAAATCCAAAAAGAAATGACAGAAGGTGAATTCAGAAGGGACCACTCTCAAGGGAAAAGTGAAAAACCTGACGGGGGGCTGTAAAACCCGGAAAAAGAACCGAGGGGGGGGAGAGGGGTCATTACTAAAAAGCCGTGGAGAAGAAAAGAATAACGTTCGAAAGGCAAAACCAGGGATCGAAAAGATTTCATATTGGGAGACCCGACGACAGGGGAAGTACAAAATAAAAAGAGGGAGAGTATCACAAACCGGGGGAAGGGAAAATATAAGATATCAAGCAATAAAGGTTACTGGGGAATCGGGAAAATAAAGAAAGAAAGCTCTGGCGTAGTAAGAGAACCAACTAGGTTGGGAACGAAAGAAAAGAAAGGGAACCCTAAAAACGTGGGTTCCGAAAATTATCGCTGGTCACCAAAGAACTCAAAAAAAAAGGGGAAAAGGAAATACCACGGCGGGGGGGGGCCATGAAGTTAGGTGGTGTTAAGAAAATTCACAAGCGGGGGCAAAAAAAAAACGGCGCGTGACGGCAACAGGATCAAGGGGCAAAAAAAGGGAAAGCCGGAAAAAGGCGCCTGAAAAGGATGCAAAGTTAGTTGCAAAAGAAGGACGCAGGAACAGGTTCATCAGGTTTGAGCTGAGGAAAAGGGGTCTTAGCCTTTGGGTCCACATCGGAAAGGAGGGACTGACATCGGAGAAAGGAAAAGGGAAACGGCCCCGGGTTTATAATGAAAGCACAAGATGGCCAAAAGCAAGGAAAGAGTGAAAGCCAAGAAAAAAGAAGAGGCACGGAGGGAAAGGAGAAAAGGGACGACGCTTGCAGGCTCAAAGTAATCGCGAAAACTGGGAACGTGGGGATCAAAAAATGGGGGAGGCCGGGCAGGGGGGGGGGGGCGGTTCAGAAAAGTTTCACGAACGGCAATGTGACTGCGAGCGTGCCCGAAAATGGCCACAGTAACCGTTAAACAGCGAAAAATGAAAAAGAGTTTCTGGAAGGCCAGGGCCCTAACCCTTCAGCCGCGGGAGGGAGGTGGTGAGTAAATTTCGTTCAGACAGCCAAAGAAAAGGAAAAAGGGGAGCGAAACAGGGGGTAGGGCGCAGCACAAAACTTGGGGGACAATCAAAGAGGGGAAACTCCAAAAGGGAGGATTGGGAAATCCGAGGGGTGGGGGATAAAGCATCACTTTGAAATCGTTCTAGGGGTCAACTGAAAAGGGGACAGGTCGTATCAGGGGGGCAAACACCCAGAGATCCCAAATAAAAAGGAAAAAGCAATCGAAAGGGGGGGGAGCAAAAAAGTTGACAAAGACGTCCAGCAAGGGGGGGGAAACCCAGCAATACACTCTTTAAAAAATGCAAAAAATCAAAGGAAGAGAGGGGGAGCCTGAAAAAAAGTCTCAAAGGGGGGAACTGCCAGGTACATTGAAAGTTAAAAAGGGGATATTGGATAAGTGTGCAAAAAAAGGGAAAAACAGAGCGATACCAAAGAATAGGCGTTGCCAGATCCCCTTAAAAAAAAAAATGGTGCAGGGGGGAAAAAAAGAACCAGGCGAAGAGAGCTGCAAAAGCGGCGGGGACCTGCAAAAGTAAGAAGCAGAGCGTATAAAGTAAAATGAAGGGAGCAGAGGCAAGCAAAAACAGTTTACGGGGCAGGAACCTGCCTCCGTCCCCGTTCAGACAGCAAGGAAAAAAAAAATCGCGTGAAACACACGGGCAGTGGCCAAAGCAGCAAAAGAGAGGGTGGGAAAAAAAAAGGAAAACCCGGGTGTGTTCAAGAAAAGGACAAGGTAAAACGGGGAAAAAGCGTTATACAATGATGCCAAAAAAATTGGGCCGGTACGTGACAATACAACGTAACTGAACGGACAAAAAAAGAACACAAAAAACGAACCCATGTCAACGAGCAAAAAAAAAAAAGGATTCAAAGAACATCGTTTCCAAAGAACAAAAAAACCAAAAGAATAAGAAATGGTTTAAGGGAAAAATAAAATTAAAGGTTTACCAAACTGTCCTTTCGTGGAAACCAGTGGAAGAAAAGGGAGTTAAAGATTACTTTCCCGAATGGTGCCAAAAGAGAGGATCGTGGTGAGCGCAACTGAACAGGATGGCAAAACTGAGGGGGAGGTCTCTAGGGTGAAATTCAAAAAAAATGGAAAAAAAGGGAGTAACCCGGGGAAAGGTCCAAGGGGCATATGCGGGCTGGAAAGGGGAATTCGACCGGAAGTTCAAAAGCTAAAAAAAAAAGATGTCCGAAAGGGGGGTCGCAAAAAGGAAAAAAAAAAAAAAGGAGGGAAGGAAAAAGGCTGGGAGACTGTGCACATGGTGCAAAAATCCAAAAAAAGGGGCAAAAGGGGAAGAGCGGAGAAGTCCGCTATGACAAAAAGCTATTTGAGCAAGGAAAGAACCGAACAGGGAGGGGAGGAGGGTTTCCCTGTGATTAAAAAAGGACAAGAGAGGGGGGGGCAGCGGCCCTAATTTTAAAACAAGAGAAAAGGGACGAGAGAACAAAGACAGGGGGGTACGAATTGACCCAAAAAACGGGGATTGCAAGGGAGAAAATCAGCTGAGGGGTCAAAGTTAAAGGAGGATTGGCAGTTTAAAAATCGCTAATCGGTAATCGGGGGGGGAGGAAAAAGAACGACGAGGGGTGCCGAAATCTATCAGTCCCGATAAAAAAAACCACAAAAAAGAAAGAATTTCGTAACAAAAGCCCAAATCGACCAACGTTGACGACAGGTGGAAGAGGAAAGTAACCAGGCAAGAAAAAAAGCCTTGGGCGAGGTCTTCCATACCTAGCGGAAAATGAAGGGGACCGAAACAATTGGAAAAAAAAAGGGAGAAGGGGCACGTTCTTAAAACTTTTTGAACGGAGGAGGAAAAAGCCATCACAGGCGGTGGAAGAGCTGATGAAACCCGACAAGAAAAAAAAAAGTCGGGAGGAAAATAAGAAAGGAAAGAAGCGGGGGAGATCGCAAAATAGCAAGGTTCCAGGGAATAACGAAGAAGAAAAAAGGGGGGAAAGGGGGGAAAAACCAGACTAGAGAGCCCTGCAAAAAGTCAAGAAGGTGGGGGGCGCGAAAAGAAAGAAGAGAAGACGAGAGGTATGGGGAAAAGGTTTCTTTTTACTTGTAAGAGGAAAGGAAAAAAAAGAAAAAGAAAAAAATGCCGGATCCCGGTTTCACAACGCCGAACGACAAAAAAGAGGAAAAAGAGACACTAGGGAGAAATACTGGGCCAGTTGTGTTGTTAAAAGGAAAAACTAAAGAAAAACCCAGAATAAAGGAAGGAAAAAGAAAGCCGGCTGCACTGCAGTGACACGACAGGCAGGGGGAAATTACTAAGGGAGGAAAAAAAAAAAAAAGAAGAGCAGTACTGGGGTTGGGTTTTGGGTGGGGGGACCGGGGGGAAGAGAAAAGAAAAGGGAAAAGGTCGGGCAGGAAAAAAGGGCCTCAATGGTGGGGGGCCCAGGGGGAAAGTGAAAATGGGAAGGGGAAAAACAAAGAAAGTGTGGAAGGCATTTCATAAGGAGGGAAGTTCGATGGGAAACCTTCAAGGATAAAAAAAAAAAGGCCCGGGAGAGAAAAATAAACAACTGCCCCCGTGTGACGCCGGAGGAAGTTCAATCGAGAAAGGCCGAACCGGCAGAAGGCTTTGGCCATCGGGAATGACTTGACCCGGGATCCGTAAGAAGGCAAGGAAGACGCCGCTTTCCGCAAAGAAGAAAAACCTCGCCAAGGTTGGGGGAGGGTTGGGCGTTCTACCGTTGGAGCTTGTCAAATCGCCAGAAAAAGAAGGGAGGGTGGGAGGTTTGAAAAATGCAGTTTCCCACTTTTGAACAATGTTCAGAGGCCAAAACCGCTGGAGGGGGAAAAAGGTTGTGGGGCTGAAAAAACTTGGCGAGAATCTTGAAGGGGTCGAAGAGAACAGGGTGTGCGTAGAAAAAAAACCTCGGGGGGGGGATGAAGGGGGGGGAAAGGTACAGGGTCGAAGGGGTTCGGCAACAAGGGGAAGAGGTGCAGGGTAAAAAAAAGTAGGGAAGATCGAAGGGACGCTAAATTATATCAGGGAAAGGCGAGAAAAAGGCGATGAAAAGGAAAAAAAATATGGGGAAAATCACAAACCCCCTACATTAAAGGACAGCCCACGAAAAATTTGAAAAAAGGTCAACTGCGGAATTGGCGCATCAAAAGGTGAGGAACGCCAAAAAAGAAGGAAAAAAAAAAAAGGGGGCCCCGGGGCAGCAATGCGTAGAAAACTAACAGGAAAAAAAAAGAAAGGGGAGGGGGGAAAGAAGGGCCAGATGCAAAAAAATTCTCTAACCCTTCAAAACCAGAGGAGGAGGTAATGAAACAAAAAAAAAAGGTAAGAAAAAATCGTGAACTTGAAATGGACCAGTGATAAAAAAAGAAGAAAAAAACGGAAGGGGGGGGGGGGGGTAAGGAAAGGGATCCCAATGACCAAAGGGGGCATCATTCAGCGGCGGTACATTGTTTTGGCAAGAGGACGATGGGAGGGGGAGGAACGCCCGGCGTTGGCCATGAAAAAGAAATTTCTTGGGGAAGAGAAAAAGAAGGGAAAAGGGATGGAGGTTGAAAAACTAAAAGAAAACGGCTTCGTGGAAAGGAATGGAAAAAGGGGCGAAGAGGAGAAAGGGAAAGAAATGGGAACCTTAGACCGCGTATGATGCCAAATTTCCAAACTACAAACGACGTGAGTCAACGACCGCGCCCAAAGCCATCGCCATCCGTACAAAAGGTGGAGAAGATGAGAAAAGAACGAAAAAGGAACTGAAAGGGGGGGGAAGTCGGCCAAAACCTAATAAGGGAAACAACCAAAAGGGGGCCAAGGAAAAAAAGGAGGGTTGATAGCTATACTTTCAGACGTGGTTGGAACACAGGGAGGCGTGGGTCCAGCAAAGAAAATAAAGAAAGTGGGGGGGGGGGGGGAAGAAGACGGCAAGTACCGAGAAAACCGGTCGGGAAAGGAAAATCGAAAAAAGGAGAGGGGGGGAGGGACTGTTCTTATCGGTAACTTTGGAAAGTCCAGAAAAAATTGAAGGAGGGAAAAAATCAAAGGGCGCTGAACGCCACGGCCCCCTGAAAAGGGACGGAAAGAAAAGCAGCAAAACTACACAAAGACACTAGCCTTTAAAAACAAGAAACGGAGGGGGGCAACGCATTGATTTATTGTGGACCGGAAAGTCAACGAAAAAGAAAATAAAACGCGGTGAGGCCCGTCGTAATGAACATCATGAGAACAGGAAAAAGGGATGGCCTGTTGGAGAGGAAAAAGCGGAAAGAAAAAGAAAAGACCCTGAAGTGGGCAAAAAAAGACAGTTAATAACGCGACCAAAAGAAGGGAAATGCTCAATTGAAAAAGAGCAGTGTCTTCGCAACGGGGAAGTCTCGGGGGGGGAAGGCGAGAGGAGAAAAATTGGCTAAAAATCAGGGGATGTCCCAAACCATCGAAAAGTTGGAGATTAAAAAAAACAGGCCGCAGCACGGGGTTACAAAAGAAAAGAAAAGAGGTAAGGGAAAAGGGTTTGATGAACAAAAAAAAAGCTTGCCATATGGAAAAAAAAAGGAAAAGAGGACGACAACAAAAGAAAATCCAAAGGAAAAAAAATTCAATTAGGTTCGCTTTTGAAAATCCGGCATCCAATGGGCAAAATCAGCTGTTGGAGGGGAGAAATCCTGGGGAAGGGGGTACAATTAACCACGCAAGGGGGGGAAAACGGCAAAAAAAGGACTAAGAAGTTTCGCCGTCAGGTTGTCCCTGTTAGGGTCTTGAAAAGCAGGTGCCGAAATCAGGAAGGCACAAAAAACCACCAAAGGAAAATGGACTGCGCCCAAAAGCCAAGGGACCTTCAAAGTGAAAGTCAAGAAGAAAGGGGGGTTTGTGAGAAAAGAGCGCAAGACATTTTGGGCTCAGAAGGGTGGCTTGCCCCTGCCAAAAGGCATTAGAAAAAAAAAAAGGGGAGAAATCCAATACTTAAGAACCGCAAGAAAAGCCCCCCGTGGGGAAAAAACAGTGAAGAGGTACCAGCCAAGCACGAAACCGCGGCCATGGAAAAAACAAAAATCCGAAGAAAAAAGTTTCCGAGAAATCCAACGCAAGATCTTCCTACGCAAGGCGAGGAAACGCACAGAAA
>Ga0179593_1655504_pt1 | contig 22545 bp, 29 predicted proteins | sample CZODoug2_1_08_16_FD_185931 | JGI IMG/M metagenome (GOLD analysis project Ga0179593, IMG submission 185931) | Vadose zone soil fungal communities from Angelo Coast Range Reserve, California, USA - CZODoug2_1_08_16fungal (PacBio error correction) | ecosystem: Environmental > Terrestrial > Soil >...
GCGTTAAAGCTCCATCCATACGTGGAAGAGAGATCCAAGTTTCGCGAAGCACCCGGGAAAATGGTGCGTGGTCCATCGCATGTTTTTCGAAAGGAGGAAGGGCTGAAACTACCGGGAGAAAGAAGGAGGAGCATTGAAGCTAAAAAAGCCTGAAAACGAGGAACGAGTAATCAATCCTCTGGCCACGAGACGGAAGGAAAAGGGAAAGGAGAAAGAACTTTCATGGAAAGGGAGTCGCCTGGGAAGAGGAGGGGAACTCCGATAAACAAAATCTGAAATGCAACAAAGAGAAGAAAAGCTTTGTTCAAATTTCATGGGAGTGTCAATCGTCCCGCGCATGCAAATGGGGGAAGTTGATCGCAGGGGGGGAAAGAAGTGAAGGTTAAACTGAAGCATCGCCACGGTGTGTCTCGAAAGGAAATGCTTCGGACGAGAGAAGTATAAAAGGAGAATAACAAGCTTCCCCAGAGAAGAAGCAAATGGTGCTAAGGGGGACGAGATTAACTGTATGAAAACGAGCCGGCAAAAGAAATGAATTCCGGAAGACTTATTGGGAGGAAGGGATATTTGTTTATTTTTTGAGCCATTCCACTGCCCCCTAAGTAATCTTCGGGGGAAGGGGTACACCAGCGTAGAAGAAAAAAAAAGCTCGCTGCATTTGGGAGGGATCGGTCATACCTGGAGGAATTCTGGCGTTCGGCGCCGCAGATTCTATTCGGATTGGAGAGAGAGTATAACGAGATGGAATGGAAAAAAACTCATGGTCTTACCGAGAAAGGGAGGGGACGAAAAAAAGGTTCTCAAGCGCATCCGCCGTTACCGTAGAGCAGAGAACATTCTGACCGAGAAAGTAATTTAGAAAAACGGGGCAAAGAGGGAGAAAAAAAGGTCTGGGGGGAGACTGGAGGGGGCGAGCCTTGGGGGATCCGTTGGCAAAGAACAGACTTGCTTCCCTTTTCAAAAGTTCCCGGAGGGGGGAGAGGAGATGAGTGAGCGCGATGGCGAAACCGAAGTGGGGGTGGGAGGAGGCTGGGGTGTTTGGGGGGATCAGGGCACAAGGGGGGCCGGAATGAACTTCCCTCAGAGGTCGCTGGGCGGGAAAAGAAATCTCATAGTGGAATAAGGGGGGGGAGCTTGCCTTTGGGCTATTGTGGGAAGAGGGAGTCGGAGACGGTTTCCGGAAAAAAAAGCCTGGAAGAAGCGAGAACCAGAAAAAAAGGCCTCGAAGACCACACGAAAGAAGAGGAGGTAACTCGTAATTGCCAAAACCCTTAATTTTGCAGAAGGAGACTTAAAGGGCAAGGGGTGGGGGGAGAAAAAGAAGCAATGGAGCGATGGGGGACTGAGAGAACTGAACGGTGTCGGGGGGGGGCAGCGAATTGCCGATCGGGGCAGAAACCCTTGTACCCCGAGGGAGGCGCGGCGCGATAGCCACGATCAAAGGGATAGCTGAAAGAGAAACAACGGTACGGAAAATTCTGGAAACAACACTCAAGAAGAGGGGTGAATCGGCCCGGAAAAAAGGTGTTTCCCAGTGGAGGAGAGTGAATCAGACCGAAGAGAATCTTTATGTTAGGGGAAAGGGAAGATATCTGGACTATGTAAAAAGAGCGCGCAGGGGGGAGAGCTGGGTCCAAGATAGAACTTCGCTGACAGGAGGGGAAAGGGTTTATTGCCAAGCAAGCCCGGGGAGGCACGATGGTAAGGAAGAAGAATGGGGCAGATCTTGAAACGACAATCAGGGGACACCATCTCAGACAGCAATATGTTAAAAGCAGGTCGGTGACGGCACAGAAAGTCCACCAAATTTCCTAGGGACAAAAAAAAGTCACGGGAGGCTTACGCGGGGAAGTCTATCGATGGCCTGGGAAAAGGTAGGGAGGAAATCTCGCACCAGCAATATTGGAGAGGGCAAAATCAATCAGGGAGAGAGGCCTAAAGCCTTTTTCTACCAAAAAATTGCAAAAATGGTACTGCGGGAAGAGGGAGTCCTTATGTGGGCTATAAATTTGGCATTTTAGGGAGAGAATTAATGAATATTAAAAGGAGAAGAGAAAAAGATGACATACCCAACGAAGAGCTTCAGGAAGTTGTCATAGGATCAGAGGGCACCTTTATGTCGGATGGGGGAACGAAAAGTCGACCGCGTGGACGAGGGGGGAAAGGGGTCTACTCGAGAAAAGGGGAAGCGGTTCAGTCGCTGAAAAGCATTCTGAGTGCCATCGACAAAGAGAGGGGGCTCTTCTTGGATTTTTTGGGGGGGACAAAAGCCCTGGGAAACGAGGAGGAAGTGATCTCGGGAGGGGGGGAAAAAGGGGGGCACACGGTTGCTGCACCGAGGGGGGGGGGGGGGCGGGTCTAAACGGCGGCGAAGAGGGGGAAAAAGCGGCGGCAATCTGTATGTGGCCAAGGGAGGGATGTTGAAGAGGGGGGGGGTGTGGGGGGGGAAAAAGGAAACCTGCGCGAATGCGCTCTCTGTCAGGAAGGGGGGAACAGTTCACAAAGAAACGGATCACTGGGGTCAGGAAGTTGTCGTTTGCAATGGAATTTAACACGTTCTAGGATTAATCTAAAGAAAGTGCCAGGGACGCTTTTGGAGACACGGTGTGTGGAAAAAAGCAAGGTGGGACGAGGCGGTGGGGGTGGAATGTCGCAGTAAAAATGTGAGGGTAGGCTGTCTGTTTAGAAAAGGGGGGGGGCTGTGAGTTGACATGTCGGGGGGTGTTGGTCCTTTCTCCGCAGTGTCGGACCAACCGGCTATCCGGGGAAGAGAGGAGCGCCGGAGGAAGAGGGGGAAAGGAAAAAAGTGAAGTGCCGTGTTTTGTGAATAAATAGGTGGGAACCTTCGGTGGAGCGGGGAGGGGGCTGGAATGAAGAATCAGCGCTCTTGGCCTGGCAAGCTAGAGCAAGAAGTGGTCGATGCTAAACTGAACCAGTGCCTTGAAATGGAATTTCCGCCAGCCAAAAGAAGAGAGGGGAGGCAGCGAACATGGAATTCCTGGAGGTGCAGTGCAAGAGGAAAAGGAGAGATGTATCAAACCAACCATCAATCTCGGGGTGGGTGGGAATGTGGGGGGGTCCCGTAGGGAAAGAGGGGAAAAAGGTGGGTCCGGACCGCAATCAAAAATCTGAGCGATCCCCACCGCGAAAAAGCGACGGATTCGGTACCATCCGACATAAGGTGAACCTGAGATCTCTAAAAAAGAAGGGGGGACTAAGGAAATCAAGGGGAGAGGGAAGGGTAGGGTCTAACATATTCATGAAGGAGAAGGCCCATACAATTTGCCAAACTCTGTAAAGCCCAAAGGAAGGGAAAATTTTTCCGCCGCTAGGGAGAAAAGTGGCGGCCAGGCTGGATTTGTCAAAAAAAAGAAGATCCAGGAAAACCTCCGGTGGGAGGAGGGATTTTCATCAGCGGAAAGAGGTGGCTCCTGAGATGATCAAGGGCCCAGGCCATCGATAAAAGAAGGAGGAGGGTCCGAATGGCTAAAAAAAAAGGGAGCAAGGAAAAAAAAGCTGAAATGTAAACTGGACCGAGAAGAAAGAGGATGATCTTGTACTCTGCCGGAGGAAGAGGAGTGGCCTGAAAAAGGACCATTTCCCAAGGGGAGGGGATAGATTAACAACCATCGGAACTCTGGGACCGGCATGGCCGATAAGGAACACGGTCGCGAATCAGTTTGGAAGAGAGGGGGGCAGAAAAAAAAAGAAAGATTTAACGTCCGGTTAGTTAACGAAAGAAAAAAAATTCGTGAAACAATGCGGTCGCGCGGAAGGAAAAAGGAGCTTCCTGCCACTGAAACAAAAGGCCGATTCCCCCCCAAAAAATCAAAAAACTCGGAGGGTGGAGGGGGACGCTTAGCTCTTTCCATTAAGGTCTGCTAAAGAAAAACTGGAGCTGGAGAGAAAAGACTGCGCCGCCCGCGAGGACAAGGTTTCTGCCAGAGAAGGGGCAGACGCTAGTACCCAAAGGAGAAATTGAGCTCAGGACTTAAAAAAGAAGGCCCTAATAAAAATCGCCTCGGAGAAAAAAAAGGAAGAATGCCACACATTCAAAATAAAGGGGGGGGGGGCAATTACGCTAACTCAGAAAAAAGGAGGGGCGGCGCAGTCATTTTTGAGAAGGGAAGAGGGGCGCGACACTACTGGAGGGGGGGGATCAACCTCTCTGATAGCAAACAAAAAAAAAAAAAGAAAACGAAAAGACTCAAAAAAGGAATGCTGTGAAAGAACCTGGTAAGTCTCTGATGGGTTATCAAAAACATTCCGTCTATGGGTTCCCAAACACCATCAGGAAGCAAACCCTTCGAATATCAGCAAACCAGAACCACCTCCGCAGCCTATGCAGTTCCTCAAAGTCCGGGAAGCGCCGCAATGGATCGCTCCAAGGCTCGCAAGGGCGAAGACTTTAAGAGGTTCGCGCTCCGAGAAAACAAGGGAAAAAGGAAGCGGAAGATGGAAAAAATTTTGCCGTACCGGAGGAGAGAAGGAGAAGGCTTCTCATCCATTTTCATAGCGCGGAATTCAGCACGCCAGAGGGCACAAATCAGCCCGAAAATTCAGGTGGCCGCGGCGACAAGAAATATGGCGCCGACCGCCAGCGGAAGGTATGACCGACGAAAAAGGTCCAAAAGGAGCATTGGTCGCGACTAAGATGACGTCATGTCGCAGCCCCAAAAAAAAAAAAAAGAGCGAGAATGCCAATCCGATGTCAGGGTTCTTTCGGCATCATGAGAGGAAGACGGCAACAGCTCGTGCAGAGACGAAAAAGAAAGAAAAGAGCGCACTCGCAAAGGACTCTCTGGGCAAAATAAAAGCTTTTGGTCGAGGAGGACTCCTCCGCACATGCGGAGAAAGATCCGCGGCGCGACACTAAAAGAAACGTGGGGGAAGAGACCGAATCACTTCTGGGAATACAATATCACCAAAAAATGCGCGGAAGAGGGAAAACCCATGCCATTTGCACAAAGGGGAAAGCTCTCTATTGGGAAGGGAGATTGGCAAGGGGGGGGCGGCGAAAACCTGAGAAGAAACGGAGAAAAACGATGAAAGTTTGAGGGGGAGAAGGACTTCTACTTCCCGTCTAGGAAAGACAGCGGTGCTCAGCGTCACAAAAGAACTCGTCTTTCATTAGGAGGAAAAGGGGAAGGGAAAGAGGCGGGGGAGTAGATTGAAGAAAGTAAGCCGTTAGTGAGAGAGAAAAAAACCTTCGAGGACGAATCGCGAAAATTGAGAAAGAAAGGAAAGATGTGAACTGTCTTGACGCCAGGAAAACCGCGCTTCATCATAGAGAACAACAAAAAAAAAAAAAAAAACGGAAGGAAAAGAAGAGATGAAAGGAGGGAGGAAAGAAGAGCATCCATTAATGCTCGGCCGCTCTCCAAGGAAAAGTGGTTCGTTCGCGAAGATAGAAGGAAGTGCTGAAACTACCGCTGGAAGAGTGCCATCTCTTTTTGTACAAAAAAGATACAGGGGACGAAAGGAGAAAGAAAGGAGGAAGGGGTCCGCTGAATCATCAAAGAGACCGTCGAAGAAACTTGAAGAGGTCGTTTGAGGTCGCTCCGAGTCGCCTGGCGGTCATCGGAGGGGGGGGAAAAGCCGGCACGAAAAAGGAAGGAACCATCGAAAACCCATAAAGAAGCTTTTTGAAAAGGCAATCGTCCGCGGAAGGGGGGTGGAGATGAGCGCATGGGGATGAAGAAGTGAAAAAAAAATGAGCCTGCCCGCGAAAGGGGATCATTCTACGCGAGCGCTGCTAGGGACTGCAGAATCCTACTCGACGGAAAAGAAAAAAGGATTCCGGCAGAGAGGTCAATGTGCGCCGGATTCTTCGTATGCGAAGAGCGGCACGAGCTGTGAAGAAAAGGAAGAAGCATGAACCGGCAAACAATGACCAAAAAGATAGGCGATTGGTGGAAAAGGGTGATGCGAAAGAAAACCCCGACCACGTCAAGGAAGTTCGACATCGTTAGGGAAGAAGCCATGTAGGCTAGGAAAGGGGGGGGGATGTGGGCGGGCGTCCGGGAAAAGAGCTGGAGAACGTCAAAGAAAGCAGAGAGGATGGGCCAATTCCAAGAGCGCGTCGGACTGCACTATTGAAAGGGGCATCTGGCTTAAAGTGAAGGAATCTTACCGAAGGGAAAATGTTCTACTGAAACCAAAAAACCTCCTGTTACCGGAAAAACTCACATTCATGAAAAGGGAAAAATCTTCATTTTCACTGGGAAGGCGCATGCTTCAGGAGGAAACGGAGGGAGCCGCCGCAAGGGGGCGGCCTTGGGGGGATGCTGAAACTTGGAGTAGGAATCGTGCACAGGAAAGGGGTTCCGCTGAGGGGGAATGCTGGTCTGGGGGAGGGAAAACAGGGAATGGGCGGAAAGGTTGGAGAACCAATCAAGCAGGGGATTTTGGATGAAAAAAAACAGCCTCATCAGGAAAATTCTCTGTAGGAAAGGAACCTGGATCTGACCGCAAGCCTCAATGTTTAAGTCACGGGAGGGGAGGGTGTTTTCTATCATATGGATTCGTCACGGGGTAAGAAGTCACAGAGCCCCCATCCTGGAAAACAGAGAGGAGAAGCCAGCCGCAAATGAAGCAGAAAAAAAAGGACTGGGGACTGGCCGCCAACGAAGTTAACCCTTGATTTGCAGGGGGGAAAAAGGACTAGATGAAACGAGGCGATTTGTAGGGGGCAGCCAAAGGGGCAGTCAGAGTTTTGGCAGGAGTCAGGAATCTGGGAAGGAAAAGGGGATCTGTGCAGAAACCCTTGGCAGAAAAGCGGCGCCTTCGCGAAACGATCACACTCTTTTGCCTGGAGCAGGCAACAACGGGACTGTCCGAAGCAAAGCCGGAGGGGAAGGATGGACCCGGCTCACATTTTTCCATGAAATCTACTGTGTACATAAAAGCCCCGAAAAACTAAAAGGGGTTTATAAACGTATAATATCTTGACTATGGAAAGAAAATTTTTGCGAGCAAAAGCTCTGAAAAAAAGGATGAGGACCTTTGTCGGATCGCAGGGGTAGGCCCAGCAAGCAAGAGAGGCCGCTGGTTTACGGGGGGGAGGGGGGAAGAAAAATACGTCCTTCACTGCCAGAAACAAGCTCCTCACAAAAGATGGGTGGGGGACGGTCCCGGTGAAAAAAGCACGACGTCCACAAAGGAAAATTACGGAAAAAAAAGCACGGACAGGGTGACAAATATCGTGGGGGTCGGAGGGGCCTTTGCAACTTTCTGGGATCAATCTCACACCAGCAGGAAGAATGCTGAAAAGAAAAACCGTGGGGGGAGAGGTTCAAGATTGGATCCGACGACAATCCGAAAGGGCCACTTCGCCGAGGGTGCCTCTCTTCTAAATAAAAAAAATCCAGAGGGGGGGGGCTCACTTTGGCAAGGTTCAAACAAGGTTCATCAGGAAGAAATAATCGCCAACTAGATGGTACCCGGACAGCAAAAACTATATTGGGGGGAAAGGGGGTTGCCAGCGATCTCAAAAAGTTATGTCTGAGAAAAAAACTCAGACCGGGAGGGCGACCGTTGTGACTGTGGAACAGTGCATCTTGAACGGCTCGGAAAAAGGCGCGGCCGAAAAGGGACGACCCCGCGAGGGCGTAGTTCGAACACAGGAGGGCCACACAATAGCTCATTAGAGCACGTCGATTGCACTGCACTCACGGAAGTTTCCAGTTTAACAAAAAAAAAACCTCTCAGCTCCGGGCGGGGCGAGGCCGGAAAGCAGTCGGCAAATTTCGTGAGAAGGCACTGGTGGGGGTCTATGAGAGAAAAGATAACGCGCTGGAAAGGAAACCCGCTCGCGACAGTTTGAAGGAAAAAGAGCGGCCGCAGATCCAAGGGGCCGTTTATTTAGGAGGGGTGCAGAAAGGTAAAAAAAGGTGTCCCCATGATTGGCAAGGAGTCTAAGCGAAAACTGATCGAATTGGGAGACACTGCGGCTGCAAAAAAAGGAGGAAAAATCTCACAAAAACAACAACAAAAGGCATAACCCGGAGCAAGTGTCTCCAAAGGAAAACCTTCACTCCTATAGAAGGAAAGTCTGCCAATAAAAGAAAGGAAGTTCCTTCTGGGGTTGCAGGCCCCCAGTGGGGACGGCTTGATGGAAGAAAAACTTAATACTCGAGCGGGCCGGGGAGCTATAGCGCCGTTTAATTGGGGAAGAAAGAAAGTGCGAATAGACCACCGAAAGAAGGCTGCACAAAATTTGCCAGAATCTCCGAAAGACAGCTTCACTCGAAAGGATTGAGTGCAGTGCCCGGGCCGGTGAGAGGATCGCTATCGAGAGGGGAAAGGGGAAACAAAATAAAGAAGAACGAACTATGAAGTAGCTGCCATTGGGGGAAAGCGAGCCTCTTACCTCACCAGGAAAAAGCAAATGCCCGTCACTGGGAGAAAAAAAAGACGAAAAAGAAACACTCCGGGAAGGGGAAATCCAAGCCCTGAAAAAGAAGGACAGGCCATAGGTTCCTACCGACAATCTCAGTGGTGAGAAAAAAGGGTAATGCCTAGTTGGAGGGGGGGAAAGTAGTAATGGCGCCAATTGGAATAGCCACAAAAATGGCCGATTTTCAAAAAAAAAGCAGGCGATCAATTGAGAAGGTGCAAAGGGGAAAGGGGGAAAAAGGGGGAAAAAAAGAGCCAGTAACAGGAGGAACTGATGGAGGAAAATGGGACGGATGAGATTGATCCCGAAAAGAAAAAAAAGGGCCCAAGGCCATCGCTCCCATAGCAAAAAAACTGCAGCTGGTCAAGAAAACACACCTGGAATGCCGTTCGAAAAAAAGTTTTGACGTGAGGACCGAGCAAAGAAAAAAAATATTGTCTGTGGAGGATCGCAACCACCGGCCGTCGTGCTCAAAGGAAAAAGAGCCTTCCAAGTTGGGGAAAGAAAAAAAAGAGGAGATGTGAAAATTGTCTGGAAGGGAGGTCCTAGGTAAACAGGGGGGAGGGACCTCTAGGAAAAAGAAGGCGTTTTACATAGTCAAGATAGTCACGTTCCTATAAAAAGGTGTTTCCCCAAGGGGGGGGAGCGGGCCGCGGGTCCACAGTAGAGGAAACAAGTGAAAAAAACCACTCAACATCGGGGAGGGGGACTGGCCGGTCGTGAATCGCTTTCATTCGGAGTTGTTTCTGCTATTGAAAAAAAGGGGGGGGGAGAGTGACGGCGGATCACTCGCGCTCGAGGCCACCAAGGGGTTTTCTGCCAGATAAAAGTCGCGAGACCAAGAAATGGAATAGGAGTCCTTCGAAAGGTCTGCCGGAACTGCCACAAAGAAAAAAAGAAGCCTCGTCGTAAGTCCTTTCCCTGCCACAAAGAAAAGGGGTGGGGCAATTACGGGGAACAAACCAAACCCAATCTGAGAAAGGGGGGGTGTCTGAGACGATGGCCGAGAGGGGTCTTGGTGGGAGACGTGGAAGCTTATAGTTCAAAAAGACAAAAAAAAAACAGCCCACCTCCGGACCCGATGAGGGCGGCGGTTCAGCCAGCGAAAGGAACAACGAAAAAAGCGAGGGAAAACGGGGTGATCAAAAAAGGAATGACGATGGTGCCGAGAAAAATCACCGAAAAAAAAGGAAATCTCGATAAAGAAAAGCAAAACCCGCCGCGGACCTGCAGGAACACGATGCTCGACGAAAATTGGAAAAAGTGCATGGTAGAGGCAAATAGGGATCCTCCGGCGGCGCAGACGGAAGAGCATCCTGGAAAAAAAGCTTGGCACGGTGAAGGAATGTCAAAATGCCTCCGGTAACCGGCTATGCTCAGGAAGAAGAAAAAAGGGGCTCATCCATTTCATAAAGAACACGAAAAAGGATCAGCATCAGCAAGAGGAAAGTTCGTCCAAAAAAAATTGCCAAGACGAATGATTGCGTCTCCGACAAAAAAATGTCAAGGTATTAAGACCCACAAACACCCAATGGAAGCCTCCTTATCCTGGAGCGGAGAAGGGGACTACGATTTTTTAACGCGAGACTTGAGGGGGGAGAATCCCCAAAATACACACCAATTCGCGAGAGGGGGGAAATTTGTAGGGGAAAAGAGAGTTTCACCGGCAAAACTTTCCGGCTACTTTTTTCAGCATACAGGATCGGCGGACGCACATTGACGAAAGAAGGGGAGTTGTTATTAAAAAGAGGATAAAGCTCCGCGCAGGCGGCACGCGCGAAAAAGAAATTGCAGAAAGGTGGCCTCACAGGAAATGATCATCCAACTGCGCTCAATTCGGTACAAACCCATGCGCGGTACTATTGCCGAAAAAGGAAAAACTTTGCAAGAAAGGAAAAAGTCAGAGGTGGGAGGGTCGATGGCATCTGAGGAAAAGGGAAAAAGCTCGATGACGCGACGCAAAGAAGGTGCAAAATGGAAAGTTTCGTTTCTAGCATTCGACTCCTACCGGAACAGGTGAGTATTGGCCAGCGAAAGGGAGGGGAGAAGGAAGAGGTAATTGTCGGATGTAAAGGCTTGCCAACTTAGGAAAAAAGGGGCCCCCGACAGAAGGGACACTTCATGCGGAAATAGAGAGAAAAAAAGTCGGGGGGAACGCACCTTAACCCCCTGTTGGAGCGAAAACTGGAGAGCTCCGAAGCAAGGGAAATGGGGGAGCGGTGCCGTTTGGAAAGGGAGTCATCAAGACTAAAAAACAACGAGTAGGAAAGGGTCCCTAAAAGCCTCCATCCATGCCGGCGACGGCGCTCTCCAAGTTCGCGAAATGCCCCGGGAGGGAGTGTCCCCATCGCAGGGAGGATATCCGCAGAAGTGCTGAACTAAAAAGAGAAGATCAAAAGGCGGATGCAGATTGCAAGCATAAAAGGAAGGACCCTGGGAAGCGGAATCAGCTGGCAATCGCTTGAAGGAGAAGGGGAGTTAGCCAACTAAACTTTCCTCGGGCGGAGAGCATTTCGCCTGAGGGAAAAAGGGGGAAAAGAAAGGCAAAAAACTGATATGCCCCGAGAGATCCTTAGGCAAAAAGGGCAGTTGTCGTGGCAATCGTCCCAGCAGTGTGTGCAATGGGAGAAGAAGCGGAAGTTTGATGAAAAGGGGCAACTGAGCCTGCCAAAAGAAAAGAGGGTCCAGGATCAAGAGAAGGGCCGAAGATTCTATAAAAGAAAAAAAGGAGAAAAACAGCTTCCTTCCGTCAGAGAGGAGGGTGCGTCGGCGAGATTCTTCGGGGGACTGAAAAACGTAACCGTCAAGAGAAGGGGGAGGGGAAAAAAGCGAGGCTTCAAAAGAAACCATACCAGCGGAAGGGGAAAAGGGTCGGTTGGGGAAAAAAACATGCCACTGACCACGAACCGTCATCGCGTTTCACCAGATCGCGAACGCTCCCTTGAGAAGGCACTTCATGGTGGGTGGAGGCGGGGAAATTCTGCAGGATCCGGGGCCAATAATTCTATTCGGATGGCAATTCACGAGCGTCGGACTCACTATGGATGGAGGAGTCTGAACCAAAGTGCAAGGAAGGGAAGGGACTATCCTAGCAAAGACCAGAAGGGACGACCTCGCGAAGAACATAAAAGAAAATTTTCAAGGGATTCAACATGGACGGAGAGCTAACAGAGAGGAGTCCGAAAAAAAGATCCCTTTGCGGCATTGACTCTACCAGAACTTTGTCGTAAGGTTACGTAGGCATCGTGCACGTCCGCGGCGGGCTGCTGGGGGAAATTCGAGAACCAAGCGTTCTTACCTGCTGGGGGGATCAATCGCCGAATGATGGGGAAAAACATCTCGGAAGGTTGAGAAATACCGTAGAGTCAGTGGGGGAACATCTCCAGAAATCGGTCGGAGGGTCTGGCCTTTGGGATCAAAAGAGGTCAGGGGCGACGGTTTCTTCACGAGAAACCGGAAATCTGAGAAAAAAATCGTCTCCTTGACGGCGAAAAAAGGAGCGCCAAAGCAGAAGGGATGGAAGTGAAAAAAAGGGAACACCAAAAATAGTTGGAGGGGAGAAAAAGACGAGGCGGGAGGGGTGCAGATAAAAAGAGGGTGTCAGAGGGGGAAAAAAGGGGTAGCTCTAAAAGAAAGGTTTCCAGAAAAGGTTTCGGGAAAGGGGAAGATAGGTGCAGAACCTTTGGACAGGAAAGATCAACGCTCACAAAAGCTGTCATAGAAGAACAAAGGGGAAGCATGGAAAGATCTTCTGTCCGAAGCCCTCCAACCCGCAAAGGGAATCGGCCAGAGAGGGGGGGGGCATGAAAACTTCGGGGGGTAAGCACGCGCAAAAGGTAACTAGCGGTTGGGGACTAATATTTGAATATGTAAAAAAGAAGGCGGCAGACTCGGAAAAAGAGGGGGACTTCAAGGAAGGTGAGGGCAAACAAAGCGCCGCTATCGAGAGTGGTTACTGGGCATATAAAGAACTTGGAAGGGACATCAGAGAAAGAAGGAAAGCAATATGTGAAAAAAAAAATCACCGTTGACCACAGCCATACGGAAAAGTTCCCGCTTACGGGAAGAACGGTGAGCAAGCGCACACGGCAGGCGCGCCATTGAAAGGGTGGGGGAAGAAAAAAAAAGAGGGCCTGGGCACGGGCGGGAGATCAATCTCATCACCACATGCGATGAGGAGAAAGAAAGAAAACCGAGCCGGTAAAAAGAACTTTTTCTAAACAAAAAGGAAGCAATTTCAGCACGGATCTCCGATTTGCCAGGAGGAAAATCCGTCAGGGGGGGGCTACCGGTTTGGGAGGAGGAAGAGGCAGAAGGATGAAATATTTCAGAACTATGGGAAAAAGTACATCTCCAATGTGCGTCGTCACCTATGGCCTGGTCCGCGAGACAAAGGAAACTTCACCCTTTGGGCCAAAGGTCGACCGGCGAGGTTTCTACTCGATCGGAAGGGACAAGATTTCGGTCAGCTGCACGCGGTCAAGAATTATCCGGGACGAAGCATTGCAAGACCAAACTCGAGGGGTTCGGGGGGGTTTGGGGGGGGACAAAAGACTGTAACGCTCGATAGAAATTGATCTCCCCTAACCGGGAAGAAGTCCCGATTCCAGGGTGACGCTGTGGGCTTGCGTCAAATTTAGGTAATGGGAGCAGGTCACTGGTTCAGGTACAGAGAAAGCTCGACCAATTAAAAAAACGGCTCTCTAAGAGAGGAAGTCTGAGGAGTTTTCAGGGGGAAAAGCATATCCAAGAATGTCTTTATATGCGGGAAAAACAAGACTGCATTCCCGCGGATTGAATTGTCAAGGAGCTCTAAAAGGGCCCGGGGCTCGCATTGGGGGGGACTTCGAGAGGATTAATAGCAGCTCACAAAGGAGGCGGATGAAAAGAGAGAGAAAGAACAATCGTGAGCAGCCGCAGTGTAAGGAGCCCGAGCCGAGAGAAAATCAATCCAAAAGGGAGCTTGTTGGGAAAAGAATAAACGGCCCCATTTGATAGGGCAAGCGCCTGGGGCGGAAATTAAAACTGAAGAAAGAGAAGGCATAAATAGAGCGAGGCGCTGCTATAAAACCAGTTCCTGCGGGAAAAACAGAAATTTGCGGCTTCCGGAAAAAAAGGCGCGCCGTAGGCAGGGGAAATCAAACTGGAAATTCCGGGAAAGCTGCCGGGAAAACGATCTCTGCAGTTCAAGGGGTGTCCCCAACATCAAAGAGAAACCGCCCGAGGGAAAGGGCTTGCGGAAAATATGTCCAGCGAGAAAAGAAACAAGCATGAAGTCACAGCGATCGATTAGACAACATCCCAAACCGTCTTCCACGCAGTAGGGAAAGTCGGGCCCAATCCTGACATGGAAAGGAGATTGCCAGGAAAATGGGAGACGCAATCGAAGCTTTCCGGGGGTTGCGAGGAAGAAAAGGAGGGGAGGGGGAATATTCCTTAAGGCGATCGGCCCATAAAATTGCCAAAAATAGGCCCCCACATACTCCGCCGAAAGGGAAGGGGAGTGCCATGGCTGGAGGGGTCGTCTGACCAGAAAAAGGCGAGCCAGAACATCAAAAGCTCAGTGTTCTAAGGGGGGAAAATCAGAAAGATGCTTGCTGAGATTGGGAGGCCAAGCAAAGAGAAATATGCCCCACCCTGCAACCGCAAATGGCGCTCCCTTGGCAAAAACTGTGAGCGTTCCGTGCGGGTCAGGAAAAAGAAGCAGGGGGGGGGACAAAAAGAACTGAGCAAGAGGGGGAGGGAGAGGGGGGGACGCGGACGGAGGGAGGCGTTTCCTGAAAAAAGTAAAGAGTTCTTTCTATGTACCCCCCGAATAGGGAAATAGCCGGCGCGGGGAAACGGAAGACGTAAACAAGAAGCGAATCAGTTTGAGACTGCGCCGTTGTGGGGGTTTACATATTCCAGATTTAGTTGGAAAAGATAAAATAAAAGATTATTGAAGGGGAATCTTGCGGGGGACAGGGATGACTGCCACTGAAAAAAGTTTCCCACAAAACGTGTTGGAAGACGTAGAATCTCTTCATTCTCATTGTTTCTGCTATGGGAAAAAGAGAGGTGGTCGGAGAAAGAACCGCGAAGGGGGAGGGGGGTTTTCTGCAAAGAAATCCCTCACCTGGAAATGTCAACCATTTAGGTCCTTTCGCTGAAAAAGCCGAGAAATATGCACAAGACGGGCTGCCACACAGAGAGCGACCCTAACATGCAAAGGGGGGGGAACTTCCAACCAAAGGGGCGGGCCAGTCTGGGTGGGCGGAAGGGAAAAGACTATGGCTTCTGTACTAAAGCATCGCTTCCAGGCTGTGTGGAAAACCCGACCGAAGAAGTCCGAGGATAAAAAAAAAACTCAACCCGACGGACCCTAGGGGGAAAAAAGGGAAGCCAATCAAAAAAGGGGACCACGAAAGAAAAAAAGGCGCGATGGTGCTGTTTGATCAGCCGGCGATGGAAAGACCAAACACCACAGGTAAAAGGAGGGGAAGGGAAGCGTGCAATACCAGCGCACGGAACCTTGACCAAACGTGCACTATGCCAAAAAGTGTAACGCAAAGGAGGGGAGTCCAGAGGAAGAAGAACCAAAAATATAGGAGGGGATCAGACTTTCACGGGAGGGAGACGCATCATGAGAAGAAAGATTTGCATCGTGTCATTAATGTGCGCGTGGGAAACGGTAACCGGCCGGTGCGCAAGGTGTCTCTCAGCAGGGAAAAGGTAAAAAACGCCCAAAGATCAGCATAAAAGTCCATAGAGGCGCTAGCGGGAAAGGGAAAAAGGAATATAATGATTGAGGGCCTACGAAGCTCAAGGATGAAAAAAAAAAGCAATAGGGGACCGCCGAGGGGTTCGCAAGGAGGTGGAAAAAGGAGGGTGGTTCTGTGTCATTGGGCGAATCCCCAAAACGAAACCAAGAGGTCCAATACGCTGGGGAAGGAACTGATAACGGCGAGGTCACGCTCAACAGCTGAGGGGGGACCTAAGAAGGAAGAAAAAACACCATTGACTCCTGCCGGAAAGCCTTGTTATTCGGAAGGGAGGAGTAGGATAAAAATCAGCGCAACGCATGGAGCGGACGCAAGTTACCCGGCCGCACAGGGAAGAAAGGTCCAACTGCGCAGCAAAATCTCAAAAAATGCACACCACATTCAGGACGATGCCACGCCCATGGGGCACAAAGCGATGGATCTCTGATGGGGGAAAGGCGAGTTTGGTGGATGGAAAATCTCGATGACCCGACGGCGGGAGACTCAACTGATTTTCCGAAAGGTCGTGGCTAAATCTTCAGAATTCAAGCAGATTGGTCCAGGGAGGAAAAAAAAGTAGCTAATGTAGGGGACAGGTTCCGTAGCTTGCAACGAAAAAAAGGGGGCCCCGACGGAAAAAAGGGGGGGGGAAAGGTATTCTAATCATCTCGCAAAAAAAAAAAAAAAGGGAGAGGGCGCCACCTGAACCCCCGGTGCATTTCAAAAAGGGGGAGAGCTCCGGAAGCAAGCAATGGAAAAGGGCGTGGAAGAAGGGAAAGTACACAAGGAGAGAAGAAAAACACGGATAGGAAGAAGAGAGAATGACGCCAGGAGGAAAGAAAGCTCCAAATGAAAGGGAATCTCCAATTGAGAAAAAGGCCCCGGAGTTCGTGTCCATCGCTGTTTTTCGCAGGGAGCATAAGTGCTGAACTACCGTCCTGGGGCAACTCTGACTCCCACAGGAAAGAGAAATGAAAGCGAGCGAAAATGTGGTTCCACGGCCTGAAGAAAAGAAAAAAAGCAAGCGCCGGGGGGGAGACATAAAAAATTTTAGCAACTCACTTTCTCGGGCACAACGTTCTAAGGGGAAACTTTCGCAAAAAAGAATATGCCCCTAGGGGAGAAAGGAACGAGTCGCATGAAGCGCTTTGTGCAAAACATGTGGAGTGGCAATCTTCCGGGTGTGCAATGGATATGGGAAGAAAAGGAGGAGGCAATTAGCTTCCCATCACGTGGGAGCGAGTCTACGGAAAGCGTCTGGAGCTGAATGAGTATACACCTACGCTACTCGAAGAGTCAATTCCGGCAGAGAGTCAAAGGCCCGAGTCTGAGGAAAAGAGAAGAAACGAAACGTTGAGACACGCAGGCGGGGAGGGAAAAAAAAGGCTATTGGAAAAAGTTTCTTTTGGGGGGGGGGGGGGGGGTCTCCATGCCACTTTCAGAAAAAGTCATCTCCGTTTCAAAAAGAGGTGGTCGCGGAAAAAAGCTGAAAGTAAGGGGGGGGGTTATTGGGAGACAGGGGGGGATTTCTTCCGGGCCCTCAATCATAATCGTATTGGCAAGAAGAGCTCGTAGGAAGAAAAGGTTTGACGCTTGGAAGGCTGCTCCTCCTGTGCTTGCGGGAAAAGACTGCGCATGGGAGAAAATTTTCTAGAATGCGCATCCGCCGGTTCCCTGAGAAATCTCACTGAAGAACAGATGCCAAGCTTCAGGGGGAAAAGTGCAGAGACGTGGAAATCACAACGAGTACGAAGTCTTAGCCTGAGACTTGGAGCGATCGTGGGGGAGTCCGGGGCCTCTAAAGCTCCACGGGCGTCGGCCAAGGAGAACTACCTAAAGGCAGCTGCTGTTTAGCTGCATGGGCTGGCGATCGCTGAACCGAAGTGCGGTGCTTTAAAGGGAGGGGTTTTGAGAGGGGAAAGCCGCCGTGATGTTTTAAGCAAAAAAAGACATCGCGCAAATTCTCTTTCGTGGAACGGTTTCGCTTGAAAAGGAAAACTCAAAATAAGCGAGGGAAAAAGGGGGGGGGGAGATTTTTTTGCTATAGGAGGAAAAGGTTTTCTCAGAGCAAACAAAGCAGGGAAGCAAGGAGAAGCCAGCCGGCCCATAATCTGTCCTCGCAAAAACATTACTGAAACAACACGCAGAGGGGGGATTAACGTAATGCACCCCCGGGAAAGGACTTACGACGGAGGGGTGTCAGCCAAGGAAGGAAGGCATTCTCGGATGTGTGGCAGCGATAGGCTCTAAAGGACCAAGGGGGCGGGGTCCTGCGAATTGCGATAAGAAAAACTCAGAAAGGGGAGATAGCAACGATCACAGGCCGCAGGTGCTCGCTTTACATCAGCATAAAACGGGGAAGAAGGGAAAGAGATGCTGAAAAAGTCCACACGCAAAAGCGCCCCTAAACTTTGTGTGGAAAGGGGGGAGAAGCGCCGACCGCAAGAAAAAAATGGGAACTACTCTTTTAAAAGGGAAACGTAACTAATATCAGGGAAAAGCGCGCCGGTGGAAAGAGTCCAAGACTCGAAAACTGATGAAAAAAAATCGAGAAGTTGCCCAGCAAGCAAAGCGATCTCCCGATGTTACTGGGGAATAAAGAACTTTGTGATAGGGGGTTGCTTCAGAAAAGGGAAAGTCGGCAAAAAAGATGTTTATGGGAGGGAAGGGGACCAGCTAACGACGTCACAATTAAGCTGATTACGGGAGGGCAGAACGGCACGCGAAAAAGGGAAAATACTCGACAAAGTGCACAGCTTCCAGGGGGGGGGCCTTGGCCACGGAGGGAAGGATGCAATCTCAGCAAAAAAGAGGGTGCTGCAAATCACTCAACGAGGAGGCCTGGGTCCTGGCCGAAGGGAAAGGAACGAACAAAAAGCAATTGGCAGCAGGGGTCATCTGAAGCAAGTTCCGGTATTTTGGACTACCGGGTGGCAAGGTATGGGCCCGAGGAAGGAATGTGGAAGAACCAATGAGCGGCCCACACTAGGCCGGAAAAACGGCCAGCTCAAGTCTTTGCGTCGGAAAAGAGTGGACCTGGTCAGAGAGGGAGGGGCACATGTGGTAGAAGCCCGATCCGGGGGAGGGAATGTTGGGAAAAAAAGGATCGAATACACGGGCATCTTGATTTCATCGGCGGCAATGGAAAGGAAGGAGGGAGAGGGCCATCTACCATCTAAGATTTTCTTTGAGGGTTACAAAGCCTGAAACGATGAAATGCGGGGGATAGCAACCGGGGCAGTAACACCGGAAATTGAAAGATATAACTCCGGCGGCAGATGCGCGGAAAGCCCGGGATTCTGTATTTGAAAGGCACTGGTGCGGTGGTAAAAGAAAAAAGGGTCCCAAAAATAAGGGGCTCTCGAGCAGGAAGGGATCTTCTGTTAATGCAAAAGCGTCCGCAGAAAAAATGGGGGCAGGTGGGGGAGTCGTGGCAAACAAAAGGCATTCAAAAAGTTCAAGAAGGAAGCGTAATTGCCAGGAAGCCTTTTTGAGACCCTGCGGAAAGGGAACGATGGGAAGTAATACTCTCACAACCAAAAAAAAGTATATATTAAGGAAAGGTTCCGGGAAAACGCATTGTCTCCAAAAAAGGAAGGAACTTCCGATAGAGCGCGAGGACAAGCATACAAAAAGGTTCAAACGATGGGGGGGCCACGAATAAAAGGGCTCGAGAGTTCCTTAATTAAAACGAAGAAGAGCGGGGCCTTAAGAGCTAGAGCGCCGGTGGACGATGAGAAAAAAAAAAAAATGTGGAAAAAAGTGCTGCAGCTACGACGGGAAGGTTCAAAACAGCATCGCCGCAGTGATGAACCGCGGACACTGGAGGGGATGAGAGCCGGTGGAAGGCTATCGGGGGGGGGAGAAAAAAATGCTGTGGGGGCAAAACAACCATCAATAATAAACGCCGCGGAGGGTCGATGGCAATGGGCCCGCGATAAGGGAAAAAAAAAAAAGATCCCGAGACCGCAAGCATGAAAATAGTCTACAACGAAAAAAAAAAGAGGAAATCCTGGTCGACGGATTCGGTCCATCCAACATAAAGGTGGAACTGAGATCGCTGGAGAAACCGGCAATAGGGGACAAAAAAGTGTTGAGAGGGAAACTCGTTGGGAAAGAAAGAATGAAATGAAATAATGGGCGCATCGGCAAAGGAAAAATTGTCCACACAAAAAATACAGGAACGGGCACGGGGAAAAGCGAATCAAAGATTAGAAGGGAAAAGTTTGTCTGGAGAAAAGTCTATGGCCAAAATCTACCAGGATACGGGTAGGGATTGATTTGCATATGGTGTGAGTTTATCAGGAAAGAACCAAAGAAAGCTCATAGCCCCACCCGGAAAAAAAAATTTGCCAAGAGGAAGCGTGCCGTTGAGCACACGTTCAAAAAGAACCCGGTATCGTAACTTTTTGACAGAGGGTCACCGGGAAAGGAAATAACAATGGGGGGGGAAGGGCTTTGAATCGTCCGTCTGAAAACAAATTAGCAGGAAAGGGGGGAGAGGAACACCCGAACCATCCGGTATCGTCTCTTGCTGTGCCAAAATTGCGGGATCGAAACACATGTCATCAGTCACGAGAGGGGACCGCAAAAAAAGCTGAAACAGAAAAAAAAGATATTAGTGAAAGAGAAGTTCCAGGTTGGGGGGGGACCTTGCGGGCGCAGGTGTACACAGTATAGTTCCTAAAAGAAAAAAGTAGCCGGGCAAGACACATAGGCGAAGGCCGGACGAAAAGAGGTTCCATTCTTGAAAAGGAAAAAAAAAGTTTACCGCGAAAAGAAGATATTTGCTATCAGCGAACGCCGCGAGTGTCCCGGTTTAAAAACAGAGAGCAATCCGAGGACCAAAGGCAGCCTGGAAAAGGCCTGGTAGGGGCTAAAGAAGAATCCGGGGAGAAAAACTACCAACTCGCCGTCGTCGGACCTGTCCTTCACACATGCAAAAGGGGGGCAAGTTTACGGTTACGAAACACAGCTGCGTGTTGCGAAAAGGGGGGGGGGGGCAAGAGAACTATGGTCCAGGACTTTGGGGGGGAAGAAGAAAATTCTACGAATCCGATCTGATAAAAACAAATAGCCCAAAGGCCAGACGAAAAAAGACCCTAGATTAAGGGGGAGTTCAAAAATCGAAAAGGGAGATCGCTATGAGCTGTTGAAAAGAAAAAGTCCGAAGAAAAAAAAAAACAATTTAAAGCACCGACCACTTCGGTCTCGGGATCATACTCAGCAGCGAAGACGGGAACACGGCCAAAGGACGAATCCGGTGGGACGCAACCGTCTGGGGGACGCCCAAGGGAGAGGAGAAAAGTCCTCGCGAGGAGACAAACTTTGCGCGTGATGTTCTCAAAGGCGAAATGCCAGGAAATGAAAGAAGGGTGCAGGGGAGCGTGAGCCGGTCCCGGCGGGAGAGAGGGAGAACTTTTCGGGCGAAAGGGATAGAGACTGGGAAAAAAACGACAGGTGATCGAAAAGAACCAAAATTCCCAAAAAGTGAGTCCCGCCGCAAATTTGCCCAATCCTAATATAATGAGGGGCGAAGGAACGCAGATCGAAGAAAACCCCACCAAAAGGAATTCATCCGCTCTACTAAGGGTGGTCTATGACGTGGTCGGGCAGTGGCATTGCGCATCCCCAAAGGAAAAAAATCGCTGAGAATGCGAGGGGTCAGGGGGGAATCTGCGTTCAAGAAAGGCAACATGCTCTTGCCTTAGAAGAATAATCATAGAGAAGAAAGGTCTCTTCCGGAAGGAAGCTGGACGACGTCTCGTAGGATACGCCATAAAGCCGAAGGCACAAAAAATTGCGTGGGGGGAGAGACCCGCGGTCTACAAAGGGAAAAGAAGATGCCGCAACCGGAGGTTCATCGCACTTGAAAAGATCTGTACGGGGGGAAAAAAAAAGAAAGGCACAAAGCTCTTCATGCTCTCGATGGGCATTTCGATTGTCATATTCAGTGTGAGAATGCAGGCGAAGCTCTGATGAAAGGAGAAGAAACGAGAGAAGTTGGCGAATCGGGGGACTTCACTTTCAAACATGCTCACACAAAAGAGGGGAAGGTCCTTACTTGAACAGGGAGCGCGCGACAGTAATATATTGCCCCGACGTCCCGCCGGAAAGAAAGTCAGCTGATATCCGCGAAAACAAAAGGAAAAAAAAAGGGGGGACATGGAGAAAGAATCAGGAGCCTTAAAGGGAACGCCCATGGAAAGGGAAAACACACCAAAGAAAATAGATATAGATCGATGAACTGTCTGGAAGAAAGACTCATCCATGCCTTGCTCAAGAGACCAAGTTTCGCGGAAATGCACCGGAAGGGGAAGGTGTTCGGGCGAAAGAAGACGACCATTCTGGACTGGCACATCTCTTACTTCAAAAAGAAGCTACTGAAATCCTGAAGATGACCCTGGTGTGCCGCTTAATCATCCGCTGCCAAAGAATAGAAGGCGAAGATTTAGAAAAAGGGAAAGACAATCGTGGGAGGGAGCATCGAGAGTTTGAAAAGTCATCTAAACATATTCCATCGTAGGAAAAAAAAGAGGGGAAATGAAACTTGGGTGTGCAAATGGAGGCGTGCATCTCCCCGCGCATGTGGGAGTTTATATTGCGCAGGAAAGAAGTGAGTTGGAGGGAACGGGGGACCATATTTGATCCGGCGGATAGAAGAGCGTATCTGAATGAGGAGAAAGGGGGAATACCAAAGCTTCTTCCGGAAGAGAGAACAATGGTTCTTTCGTCTCTAGATTCTTTCGGAGGCAAAAGCTTAAAGACTGCCACGAGGAGGAAAAAGCCGAAACCGGAAAACTTATTGGCCATTCTCTCTAAGGGGAATGCTCCATTCAAACGAACGCACGTCCTGAGAGTTTCCCCTACCACCATCGTTTATTCGCGAAGGGCGAAGTCGGACAAGGGGGGGCGTCCCTTTAAGTCTTGCGGTAGGGGCCGACATTTCGAAAGGGAGGGCAATTCCAGCGCGCGGAGATTAAGGTGGGGGCTGGCTGATGCTGATATATCGGAAAAAAAGAAAAGGTGAGAGCGAAAAGTGATAGACTTCAAAAAGGCAAGGGTACGTAGAGCAATGAAGGGAACAACGAAAAAAAGCCATGGCATCGCGGCTGCGGATTCAAAAAAAAAAAGTTGGGGGGAAAACCTTGGAGCGATAACGGGGGAAGTGCCTCTACCAACTTTGCGGTCCAGGGGACAAGGATTGCCAGGACTGTGAAGATTCTCTACGCTGAGGGGGGAGAAAAGGGTTTGGTATCGGGGCACCATCATAGTTGATCACCAGCATCAAGAGGCGGCATTCCCTGACGAGGAGATAAACTGTTCATGGGACATCAGTAGTTCCGGAGTGGTGGAAAAAAGGGGGCTAGGGTGTGGGGAGGGAGAGAGGAAGTCGAGTTCGACGGG
>Ga0179593_1702895_pt1 | contig 22545 bp, 31 predicted proteins | sample CZODoug2_1_08_16_FD_185931 | JGI IMG/M metagenome (GOLD analysis project Ga0179593, IMG submission 185931) | Vadose zone soil fungal communities from Angelo Coast Range Reserve, California, USA - CZODoug2_1_08_16fungal (PacBio error correction) | ecosystem: Environmental > Terrestrial > Soil >...
CGCCCTTCCGAATCGCGGAGAAAAAAAAAAAGGTCGCGACATACAAAGTTCTCTTTCTTTCGAGAGGGAACGATTAGCGGGAAGGAAGGAGGGGATGGAGGCTGGGCTCGGTGGATAGCGGGCTTCCGCCAGGTAAACGATCCTAGCACCCCTTCGTTGGAAGGAAAAGGGCTTGACCAAAAAAACTCGCAATCGGTCGAAGGGGAGTGGGGAAGGCTGGGTTTTACCGTGATGCGCGGGGGGAGAGAGGCAGCGCCCAACCCCTGTAAGCGCAGAATTGGGAAAGCGGGACACTGACAGCCAGGGCAAGGCATGTGGGAAGGGGGTTGGATGCCGATGAGCACGATCAGTAGCTGGTTCATTTGTTGGCAGCCGGGAAAAACTGAGACGTTGAAGTCCACCAGGAAAAGTGAGGGAGGAGAGGAGGGTGGAGTGTTGCCCATTGTCCGGGAGGGGGTACGACGTGTCAAGCGTAACGAGTTACGTCGTCTGGTCGGGGGAGAAAAAGGGGGAGCGCAGTGGCGCTGTCGGAATAGGGACAGTGGGGCAGGGGAAGGAATGGAGGCATAGTGGGGAGATCCAGGGTCAAAAACTTGAGGGGGAAAGCAAACTCGCAGTTACACTCGAGAGGCGTAAGAAGCAGATCCCGAGTCCAAAAGAAGCGGGGCGACCTTGGGGGGTGGTTGAGGGGGAACAAAATCCAGGTCATCCATTATGCAATTGAGTGTGACTGTCCGAAATTAGACAAGTCGGAGCAAAACATAAGGGCCGGGGGGGGAAGCTAATCATAAAAAAAAAATGGGAAACAACTTCAGACTATGGGTACAGATCAGGTTTCTTCAAAGGATCCCCGGGGAGTTGTCCAGAGGAAGGTGCAAGAATAATGAAAAACGCTTACTAGATTCGAAAAATTTTAAAATAAAAGGGCGGAAAATGCGATGAAGGAGTCACGGGTTGCACCCGTCAGAGATAGCGGGATTATCCCTACGGTCCTAGACTAATGGGGGGCACCGGGAAGAATTCGTAAGAGGGAAAGTGGGTTGGGGACGCAGTGAGAAGACATGCTGATCTCAGGTGAGATCTCTGTACCCTACCAAGCAAGAAAGGAAAAGAAAAAGACGACAGTAGACGTTTACCGCGTTTGGGAAAAGAGGGGGATTGTGGAGGCTGTCTGCCGCCGGGTATTAAAAGAGGTCTTTGCCACGCAAAGGAAAGAGATAAGGTATCCCTAAAGGGGGAGGGGTGACTTAAACTTTTGGAATCGTCTGAAAAACACCAACAGACACACGATGGCCCGAAACGGCGACAAGTAGTGTCATTGGTTCACCTGCTGTTCGTGGCAACATCACAAGGCAGAGTAAAAGCTTCGGAAGTAAGAGAAGAAGAAGTGTGAAGATTAGATGGTTTGCCCTCCTCCACAGTCGACGAACAGGGAATAACCTCAAACATCAACTTGGTTAGCCGAGTGGAAAAGTATCGCGGTGCAAACATTGGGGGGGGATCCGGTGACTCACCTGGCTTGGATCGAAGAGAGGGGGGTGGAAAAGAGGGTCCAAGGGGGGGCAACGAAAGAAAAAGGTAGTGGGGCAAGTCGCGTTCGCCCCATGCGGGGGAATCAAGCAAAATTGCGCGGGGCTCGCTTGCAGGAAGACGGCAGCTGGTGGAAAAAAGGAACGTCAAAAAAAGGGGGGTACTAATTTGTGAAATCAAATCGCTTGCAAACGCATTTCAGGGTTAAAGACCTGTCGCTCGATAACTCGATGACGTCATGAGCCGTATGAGGTGACACAACCGGAAGGAGGGGGGGGGGGGTCCAAGGGGGTAAAAGAACAGCTAAGAAGCAAATTGAGGGGAGCTGCCATAACTAATGTAGTTTCGAAACAGAGGTTGCAGGGGCAACAGACTGGGGGGGGGGGAAGGCGCTATAAAACATACTAAAAACAATAAGGGTCAGGTCGCAGCAAACAGCGAGGTGCAGGCTAACACAAATCTTCGAATGAGCACGAATGAAGGGAAAGATGATTTCGATCAAATTGGAAAAAATCAAGAAGGGCAACGGGCAATTTGAATGAGACGGGTCGACCGACCCCCAAGAGTTGAGGGGCGCTAGCTGAACTGAGGTCTGGGGGAGGTAAAAAAAGAAAAAAGGCATCAATCTGCTCAAAGCGCATCGCGCCAGCACAAGGGGTGGAAGTGGGGTCAATAAGCATCTAAAAAGAGCGAAAAAAAAAGAAAACACCCACCCCACCCCGGGGACGGAAGTCGCGATCTCTGTGGAAAAGGGGGAACTGGAGTCTCTGAAGAACAGGAAGAAGGGCGCAAGGCAAAGTAAGAGCGTGGGCTATCCGCAACCGTGTATATATAGCAAGAAGAAAGTGCAGGGAAAGAAGACCTTTGTGTTCGGGAGTGTAACAGCCGGGGGGAGCGGAAAGTAGGAAACACATGTAAGGTTTTAGTGAGAAGGCGGAGAGAGGTTCACAAAGAGGATTCTGGCAGATGATGAAGGACACGATTTTTAAGGGGGGACGAAAAGGATTGTACAGAAATAAAAAGGAAAGAGGGGGGAGCAAAAATCGCGCAATAGTCCTGAAAACCGCGGGAGCTCATCTTGTGGTTGTCAGAGCAAACGGAAAGAAGGGTTGTAAAAGAATGGCCGGGACGACAGCTCTAGGTTGTTCCGCTGCTGGGCGGTTCCTCCAAGGACGGATAACGGGACCACCAGCAGGGGGGAAGTTGAAATCAACCAAAGAAGGGCGCGCGAGAGAACACAGCGGCGGCGGCATCGATCCGCTCTGCCACAGGGCCAGCAGCCGAAAATCGCAACACGCGTCAAGGATGAAGGAGGGACAAACACGTGGGGGGAGAAAAAGAAAAGGGGAAGGAGGACATCCAATCCCCGCGAGACACCTCTTCGAGAAATTTCAAATGAAATGCGCTCATGGGGTTTTTGGATTGGGGAGGGGAGGGGGAAGGGGAAGGGAGGCCCGAGAAAATCTATAAAAAAGAAAAGCCGGAACGAGAGATCAACACAACAACGAGAGAAGAGAGATGCGGACGGCTAAGGTGGGATTGTAGGAGGGGAAAAAGGCCAAGGGAATAAAGGAAAAAACAAATGAGCCATCCTGTGATCGGGAAGATTCAAGGCTCGCGTGAGGGGAGAGCTGACCTTGAAGAAGTAAAGGAGTATCACTTCAAATCGCGGTGACGGACGGGGGGGTGTAAGGCTCGTCTAAATGTTGAATATAAAAGAGAAAAAAAGGGGAATGGCGGGGGCAGCTGTCACAACGAAGTCCGGGGTGATGGTACGGAAAATCGGTTCCAGGTATGGGTGGTTGGGGGAGGAGGCTGGGGGGGTCAGAATCAAACCGCAGCTGACAAACACTAAAAAGTTGAACAACATTGAGGTGTCGCCGGGGGAGGAGGGGAAGAAAAACGGGGGGGAAGGTACCCGAGTAGGAAAAGCAAAAGGACCCTATTGCCGCAGATGGGCGGCGCCATCAAAATCAATAACGGGACGAAGAACTCGGGGGGAAAGGGAAATGGCACGAAGCTTAAAAAATCAAAAAAAAGTGGGATAGATCTCGGCATAAGAACAAAACACTGTTCTTCAGTAGACTCGCTGGTTGAAGGGCCGATAAAAAAGGAGAAAACGGGGCCACCGTAAAAGGAAATTAACGTTCTAATCCTTCTTAGAAAATAGATGGGCTTGTCGGAGTCTAGGGGAAGACAAAACATTAATTTCAAAAGGGGACAAAAACATACCGGTGATCACTGCTGACTGCCATATGATGAAAGGTTCGGGAGGAACATTATAGCCCCGTGACAAAAAAAGAAAGAAAACGCAGCAGCGCGTCAAGTTCTAGTGTTCACGAATAGTGAGACACGGTCCCAGAGTGAGACGCCGGCCGAACGCCTGGGGGTAAAGCACGGAAGAAAGAAATTGACGTATATGCAAGTGGCTGGATTTCAAGCCCCATAGCGAAATCAAAAGGAAAAGCGGGTAAGGTAAAGTCGCTAAGAGGGGAATGCGCATAAGGGCGCCAGCAGTGAAGACCAATGATCCAGGAAATCACCTGAATGCCTGAAAGAAGGGTTCGTGCCAGTGAGAAAAAGGGTGGGGCCCTTAGCATAAACCAGGAGGGAAAAAGGGGGGGGGGAAAAGCTTGTTTTAAAAACGGATGCGTGGAAGAGGAGGCTCCTCGAAGAGGCCCAAAAGAGGGCAATTCTAACCCTATAACTGAAACAAAAAGAAATTCGTTTCTCTTAAAGATAAGGGAAGATCAAGGTTTAGATGTGGGCGAGTTTTCCCTTTGTTCGGGGAGAAGAAATTGAAAAACAAAGAGGTAAGAATACGGCTAGAAGTGTGAAAAAAAGAGAGGGGGGATCGTCTATAGAACACTGTCGACAAAGTTGGAATAGAATGTGGGGGCTGCAGGAAAAAGCTTAACGGGGAGCAGCTTCCAGGGAAGGGAAAGAGCAAGGAGGGGCACTGCAGCGAGAAACCAAGTGGAGGGGGCATCAGGGAACCCGCATGGGCTCTGAAAAGAAAATGGCTAGGGGAAAGATAGTCAGAAGGGATGTTTGCCAAAAGGGAAAAGGGGGTCAAAAATAGGGCAAGAAAACAGATACTAGTCACTTGAAGAATAAAAAAATGTTTGGCACCGGCGGCTCAGAAGGCTGGAGGTCGAGGACATCGAAACGGTGAGTTTAGTCCAGGGCAAGGGGTATTTGGGAGGGGAAAGGGGGGGAAGGGGGAATAGAGAAAGGACACGAGGAAAATGAGGGCTTCTGCAGACCACGGAGTGGAAAGGGGGTGGTAAAGGAGTTTGATTGGGGGCTGTTACCGTAGAGCTTCTGGGTCTCATGGAATCAATTATTTGGGAGGGGAGAGAAGACGCTAAGTGTGTGAAAAAAAATTGAAAAGAAACAAAGAGGTGGCAAAACTCATAAGTTAGAGATAGGGGAACTTACTATGCAATGCCTTCGGTAACAAAAGAAAAGGAAAAACATAAAGGATTCCAGCAGCCAGCGCAATCTCGACAGAGCCCTTGGTCAAAAAGACCGAAGAGTGGGGGGGAAGGGCACGTTTTATTTAGTGGCGGTGGCATAAAGGGTAAAAAAGGACCTCAGGGGTGGCGACGTCAAAGAAGCGAAGAACCGGTAAGGATCAGTGGGAACCTCATGGGTCGAAGAGTTCAAATCTAAGCTCTCGTAAAGTCCTCCTCACAAGAAGAGAGAATTGGGAGGGGGGAAGTTGGGGCACAAAAGAAGGCAGAAAAAGAAAAAAAAGTAGTATCTAGAAAACTGCTTCGAGTTTGATGTCCCTATGCAGACTTAAAGGACTAAAAGAGGTGGGGAAAGCAGGAAAGCGCCCATAGTGAGGAAAGCGGGGAACATAAATAGGCAGATGATTTGACGTGCATGAAAGGGTGGGCCCATGTGCGCTGCGACGTCTGATGGAGGAAGGAGACAGAAAAAGAAGGAGCATAATGGTGGAGTCTTGGGCAAAAAAAGATCAAAAGTCAAAGAAGATAGTGACGGTGTTCACACTATGAGGAAAGGCAAATCGAACGGCTGGGTCGTTGAGCTGGGAAAAGTGAAAATAAAGATATCCACAGTAGCGGAAGGAGGAAAAAGAAAAGAGGAAAAAAGACAGTCCGCTGAAGAAAGAAGACCGCGCAGAGCCAGAACAAGAAAGCCTGGGAGGTACGCTAATAGGGGAAGCGAAGAGGGGGGCAGACACAATTGGCACCCTGACAACCACGCCTCGGAAAAAGGACAGCAGGGCCATCAACGTCCGGGCCTCCTCCGTCGGTGAAGGAAGGAGGGATGCCAACAAAGGAAAACGGGGGTCAAATCTAGAAAAACCGAGGGGAAGAAGGAGGTACCTGGTCTCAATGTGTTTACAGAGGGGACCAGGCCAGGGCCCTAGGAAGGACGTTGTCGGAAAAATAGATCAAAACCGCCGCCATCATAAACAATGTGGGGGTAAAACCCAGAGGAAGGGAAAAGAATCGCAGGATAGTGTCACAAAGGGGGACTGGAAAGAAAAAGGTGAATGATCGAAACTTACGTCTCTTACCTCTCGAAGAGAAGGGAGGCGAAAGGATCCAAACAAAAGATATGATCGGAACGAGAAAATCGAAAAAGAGTCAGTATGGGAAAGAAAAAATATTTGAAAAAAAAAAAAAAAAGTCGGGGGGGAGAGCTCCTTGGAATCAAAGAAGAAACAAAAAAAACAAGGAGGAGGAGAAGAAGAGAGAGTATTAACAAAAGGGAGGTCGACCGTAAGCGCTTAACTGATCAAAAGCAAAGGTAAAAAAGCTTTCCGATGTGCTCTTTCCGAGGTGAACAAGGAAGAAGCGGAGGAGGGGGAATCAAGGATTAATACGCATCGCCTAAGGGGGAAAAGGAGGAGGGGACGATACGTCACCCGGAGGGTAAAGAAACAGCAGAGTGAACGAAAAATTCCCGTTCGAGTGAAAAAAACATGAAAGGGGAGGGGCTGCGGGCCATAGAGGGAGGTCAAGCTCCCAGAAAAAAAGGAAAAGACGGAATTTTGTCATGCCAAGGTACAACTCTCAAAATTAAGGAAGGGGGATGAAGGAAGGTTCGATGAGCACGATCCGCCTCCCTTCTTTCAGGGCAGGAGGGGAAAAAAGGCGCAAGTACTTTTATTGGAAAAATTATTTCGGTCGAAGTCGCTAGAAGGAATTGTAAGGGTTGAAGAATCCCCGAGCTGAAAGGAAAGAGGAAGCGGGAATTAAGCTGTTCAGGGGCGTAAAATCGATCGGCTCGGGAGCGATGTAGCTCTTGAGAAGGGGAAATGAGTTACACATAGGGGTGAGCGATCGAGGAGTTGGGGGAGGAAAGAAAGGGAACTTGGGAAGCACTGACGCTACCGTCTGCCTAGAGAAGCGAAAGGCCAGAAAGGGAAAAAAAGCAGAGAGATCGAAGGGTGGCAGGGTTCGGGGGGGGGGCAGAGTTCCAAAAAAAAGCATTAAATAATTATAATCTTAGGGATCGGGAGGACATAGCAGACGGCTCAGACGCAAACAGAAAGGAAAAAATGGGATGAAGATCTGCTAGGTCTGGTGGGTGCCCCGAGACCCTTGAAAAAAAGTAAATAGGGTTTACTCCTTCTAAACAGAGGGATGAGTACCGGGAAAAAAGGATAAGGGAAATAGTCAGGAAGGATTAAGATATGCGAGGGCAGAGAAAAAAAGGCAAGCGATGCCTGACAGGTGGCCCGTAACCAATTTCCACCCAAAGGGATGCAAAAAAGGGGAGAGAAGAAAGACGTACCGGGGAGGAAAACTATGGGAATGAGAACTCGCATTGGGGGGGGGGTCAAGGGGCAAAACGCGGCGGGAAGGGGCTGTGACGTAGAACAAACATTAGGAGAGAGGGGGGAAAATAGGAAAAGAAAGAAGACGCAACTCAATGAGGTATAGTTGAAAAACGTTGGCAGTTTGGGCTGCTGCTGCCGCGATTAGGGGGGGAAAGTTGTTTCCGGCAGCAGGGGCAAAACAAGACGAAGAACGAATAAGAATTGAACAAGGAAAAAGGGGGATTAATGTTCTGAACACCACCAGAGGGGGGGGAAAAAAAGGGGGGCCCGCCAAATATTTTCTTTCAGAAGACAGCAGGAGAAGTGGGTACGTGGGCAAAAAAAGGGAAAAAAGACCGATACCATGAATTTAAACTGTATTAAAGGGGAAAGCAGGAAGCCAAAAAGATATAGATGTGGGCCCCTGCAGCGAAAACAAGGGACCAAAAAGTGCCAAAATCCAACAAGTGGAAAAAGCTAAAATGGGACGACATAAGTTCGGTATCCTTAAAAAAAGTGAGGTAAGGAAAATTACCTCCAAGGTCTTTGGATCGCAGATTTGGGGGGGGAAAAAGTAAAGGAAAAGAAAAGGGAGTGGGGTAAAGGATCGGACGAAATCGAGGGGGGGAAGGGAGAGACCATATTGCGGGGGCAAAGACGGAGATCAAAAAAAGACGTTGGAGCGTGGGATAGAACCAGTGGCAAGGGGAAGCAGGAAAAGAGGACGGATTGTGCGCAGGGTTACGAGTTGGAAATCTGAGGGCAAAACTCAATGATGAGGTGAATAGGAAGGGGGTCGGCAGTTTAGAAAAAAGAAAAAAACGCTAGACCATTAATGCCATGATTATGAAAGGAAGGGGAAACCTAGGGGTGGGGAAGGGCGGTATTCCACAAAATTAAAAGAGAACAAAGAGAAAGTTATTGGGAAAAAAGGGACTGAAAGAAAACTAATGGGGGGGGATTTCGTACCGGAATAGGGGGGGTAAGGTCCAAAGTGTTGGGGGACAGGGGAGAGAAAGAATGTCTGTAGTCGATGATAAGGGAAGACCGGGTGGAGGCAGCTCAGTTGAAGTTGCATCAAGGGGAAAAGGAAAGATTCGAGGCACGAAAAGGAATCATGGGACAAGGGAGTGGAACTAACTGTGTGGACAAAAAGAAACCTAAAGCGGCAATTGGGAATATGGGAAAAGAAGGGACAAGAAAGGGCTTCAGGGGGAGGTGTCTCTAGGGGAATGGCAGGGGAGGACTTCAATCACTCAAAGAATCAAGGGAGAAAGAGTCACACAATAGTACCAACTGGATTCGAAGGAAGGCCAGTCGATGGACACAGTGAGGGGCAAGCCGAGGGAAGGGGACGAAGGGTTGGAAGGGACGCGTACCTTGTGAGGGTCGAGTGGGGGTCCCAGGGGGGGAACGGAGGGTATCCCTGGGGGAGAAAGGAGAAAGATGAAAGCAATGGGAGAACATGGTTGAAGAAGGGAAAGAAAGCCTTCCTTTTCCGAAGGAGACACAAAAGCCTATCTCTGGAGGCCAAATGAAGACCGTTTGTGGATGTGGTGGGGAAGACCGTGGGAGGAACAGCGGGAAGGGGGGAGAAAGAACATTGCAGAAAAAGGGTAGGCTTGCCGAGATCCCAAAGGGGAGAGAAAGGAATGGTTCCCCAGGAAATCAAGGAACGAAATTGGGATCGTCAAGAGAAGAGGATGGCGAACATGCACTGATTGAGCCGACAATAAGAATAGGGGACGGCGGAGAGATGGATAGAATAAATAGGGTTCTTTTTCCAATAAAAAAGGGGACACTAAGGGGGGGGGACGGGTTCAGGGTGGGGGAGAAAGAGAGAGGGGTGGGTCAGGAGTGAGTCCTATAAGACGAAAAGTAGAGGAAAGTTACACAAAAAAAGAATAATAAGAGGTCTTGAGAATTAATCATAAAACAAAGAGGGGAGGCGGACTAGTCCACTCCTATTAGGGTGGAAAATAGGAAATAGGGCCAACAGTAAAAAGCCGGAGGATATTGAAGAAGCGAGAAAGCGATTGGAAGATTATAAAGGGAAAGGAAAAGAGGGAAAGGCAAGCAGAATGGTCTTCGGTCAAAAGGGAGAAAACTAGTATCTAAAATTTATGGAAGGAGGACATATGGGAAAGTGTTTGGTGGGGTTTCGGGAAGGGGAAATTGTAGGAAGGGGAGAATGAAAGGCACAATCTATAACAAGTCGAGGAGGGGAAAGAAGATCAAAAAATAAAGAGTAAGGAGAAGAGAGGCGACTGGGGAATTTTGGGGTAGATTTTTAAAGGGGGGACCTGCCATTCCCTAACCTCAAAAAAGGGGAAAAACAAAAGCGGGAAAAATACGCGGAGAAAAGAAAAAGAAATTTCCTAGAGCTAGGAGGGATTGGTATCGCGGGACTCCACAGGTGGGTGGCGTAGAAGCAAAGCGTGACCGCGGGTAAAGCTTTATAAGACTTGAAAGGGAAAAGGAGAGAGGGCAGGCCCCGGATTGGGACAGTCTCGTGATATCCTCGAGGGTTGAGTGGAGGGAGGGGAACGAAGCCATTATACGAAGGTAATGGGGGGGGGGGGGTAAAGGAGTTGGCAAGATAGCGGAAGGCGAACAACACTAGGGCTGGGCCACCAAAATAAAAAGAATTGGGGGCCACAAAAGGACGGGCGGCTTCTTGACGTAACAATATGTGGAAAAGGAAAAATCCGGGAAGAAAAGAAGCTCGTGGTCGTAAAATGAAGATTGCATCGGAGAACTGTGAGGGGAGAAGATAAAATTGGTCACTTCAAGAAAAAGAAAGAGAAGAGGGGTAGGGAAGAGAGACTAACGGAAAGAAAAAGGGAATATTGGGGGCGGGAAAGAAGGGGGGGCTCAGAGAAAAGGACGGTTAAAGCGATGCCAAAAAGGGGGGGGAACTTCCCAGTAGCTGAGAAAAGTAGATGATTGGGCGGAAAAATGTAAGGAGAGAAGGAAAAGACCACAGAAGGCGAGGGAAAAAAGATGCGGATTTGCTCTGCCTGAAGGAGATTTGGGGAACAATTGTTAAGGAGGATAAGAACACCGATAACCGACACCGTGTTGGGTGAAAAGAAGCGGGCAAAGAGGAAAGAAGGCAAATGAAGGAGGGTAGGTCAAGAGGAGGGAAAAGGCAAATCCGGGGGAGGGGACGCAAAGGAGGGAGAAACTGTTGGGAAAAGAGTGAGCACTGGAGGATAGCGAGTTCGTAATAAAACAGAAGAAGAAATGCGCAACTCAAAAAACGCAGTTGAGGGGGGGGGGCAGAATAAAAAAAAATAGGGTTGACTCCGGAGTTAAATCAGAAGGGGCGAAATCAGGAGGAGGCTCAAAATTGTTGTACTGTCAAGGGGGAAGGGGCAATTTGGGGCATGGCATGAAAGTCTATCTTTTGCGACGGGGTCTGGGGGAACCCGGGGGACCGACGAGAAGGATGCTAGGTCTCGAAATAGGGCCGCCAGACCTCGAAAAAACTAGGGAAGGAAACAAGAAAAAAGGACGTTTCTCATGGGAAAAAGGGACGGAAATTTGAAAATAGAGGGTGTGGATCGGTTTGCAAAAGGGGGGTCGTGGGCACTCCACTAACGGTTTTCAGTAAGGAAACTCAAAAAAAGAGGGGGTTCGAAATAAAGGGATGGTCGAAGAAGGAGTACAGTGCAGCTAAAGGGTCTTGCCGCGTAGTTGGCGGGAAAAATAGGAAGGACAGAACTCCAGGGAGGGGGAAAACAGCCTTCGGTATCCGTTGGAAAGTCATCGAAGAACGAAAGGGCCAGGATATCATGAAAACTTCCTTACAAAGAAAGGTTCTGAGGGGAAGAAATAGGAAAGAGCACCTCCAATACCTGGAGTGTTGGACCCCAAATGGCAGGTGGGAAAAAAAGACTATCGTAAAGAGCTGTGCAGCGGGGAAAGGATTATAAGGGGAAATGACAGTTGGGACCTGGAAGATAACCTCACTTATGGGGAGTCGAAGAGGACGACCAATGGCGGTTTTGATTTTACAGGAGGGCAAGGGAATTGTGGAGGAGGGCAACTCGTCATGACAGAAAACGGGCTTCAGGCCGTCAAATCATGAAAGAATGCTCGTCGGAGCGTGGTGGTGTGGATGGCACAGGAACAGCTTAGGAAAAGGGGTTAGAAGCCAGAAGTGGGGTAGGAAGAGGGTTGAGAACTATGTATGGGGCAGACAATGAAAGGAGGTTGTGTTAAGGGGAAGGGTGGAAAAAAAGTCAGTGACCGTTAGTTCGGGTACTTGACGAGGCGTGGGAGGCAATGCCTTAAGGAAAGAAAAGAGTGCGAAATGAAAAAGAAGAAAAAACATAATTCCATTCAGCACTGAAACGAAGGAAAAGAGAATAGAGATGAAAAGTTTTAGGTGATATGTCTTTGTGAGAAAACGAGGGGAAACCAAAAGAGGGTGGGGCACTAAGGCAAAGTAAGGGTAGAAAAAAAGGGAGAAAAACCCGGACTGGTGGAGAATTTCCGTTACATCTAGGGGACTAAGCGATTAAGTAAGGGGGTCTGAAGAGAGTGGCATCCGATTCGGACATTACGACGGAACCGACGTAATAAAAAGGGCGGTGATCGATAAAAACGCGAAAAAAAAGAGTCAGAGGCGACTGAAGGAAGGGCACTCCTTCTCAGGACTGAAGCCCGCAGGGCAAGGAGAAAAAGTACGAAAGGTCAACCGTAGTGCGGGCACAAATAACCTAAGATTTCGCAGGGAAAGAAAAGGTGGTGCCGGGGGAATTCGGGAAGGAGAGGAAAAGCAGGGGAAAAAAAAGCGATATGGCAGTAATGGGCCTATGCTTTGGAAATATGAAAAAAAGAAGGACACCAAGGAAGAGGCCGAGGGGGGGTTCACGAGATGAGCAGGCTAAGGAAGCAAGAGCGGCAGTGAGGGAGTTCAAGAAATTGACATAGACTAAAAGGCTCTCAAACTCGGTAAGGAGGTGTAAGGAAAGTAAAGAAAAAGCACATCGCACGATCAAGAATAAGAAGGGAGAACTGTCGCAGAAAACAAAAGAAGGTGTACCTTGGATGAGGAAAAGACGTAATGATAACAGGGCCACAAGTACACTCTCGAGTTCGCAAGCAGGGGGGACATCAAAGAACTCGGAGTCAGGTATGAAAAGGAGGATGAAAAAAAAATGAAAGGGGGCCTTATCTACACAAAAAAAGGAGAGGAGAAATGCCACCCGGCGCAAGTGAGCCATGAAGAGGGAAAGGGATGGGGTTAGGATGGAAAAACTATCAGGGGGGGGAAGAAAACCCTGAAAGGGGTCAGCCCTGACACAGAGAAATGACCTCAGCGAGTTCAACCGGGGTAGTCCTGGGAAAGGGGGGAAAGTATCGAAGGTCTCCAGATTCGTAATATTAGCCTAGCGGTCAAAGAAAAACGTAGACAAAGAAGGAAAACAGAAACTAAAAACCATAATAGAAGATAAGAGTCCAGAAAAACTTAGGACTTCGAACCGTAAGGAAGGAGAGCGAGGAAGATGATACAAGTTGGCGAGCACAACAACAAAAACGGAGGAGGGGGGGGGAAAAGGCAGAGGGATTACCTAAGCTGCTTTCTAAGAAAAGGGTCATCAGTGAGACATGACTCCTCAAGCTTGGAGAGGCTTTCAACGATAGGAAAGGAGACGCCGAGGGGGGCTTGTACGGTGATGAGGCACCTGAGGCCGAAGAAGTGACCGCACACTAAAAAAGGTATTGGAAAAAAAAAAGGAAAAGATGGATTTCGAAGTAGTCGGTCCGGGGGAGTTAAAGGGGGGGAACCGGGAGGGAGGGGGCCAGATCGATGTACGACCCGAACGCCGTAAGACAGTCAGTGACGGTAACACTGGACTCAGGAAGGAAGGGAAGTTAGCAGGTAATGAACACGAATCATCCCCTTGAGGCATTTGGGGGGGGGGAAGAAAAAAGACCCCCACACACCCCCCCCCCTGGGAAAAAAAATAACCGACTAAGCGGCACGGACTGAATCCTCAGAGAGTAAGTGTCTATTTGGGAAAACTGGGAAGGAGGATGAGGGATGACATGAAAGCAGCTAGAAACCTAGGGAGGAAGTTTGTCAAAAAGAAGAAGTCTCAAAGGAGGAGTGAGTCTGGGGGACAGGGAGTGAAAAAATCCGGTGGATTGCAGGGCGAGGATAGCCTTGGAAGGAAAGAGGGGGAAGGGGATGAGGCAAGAGCTCGAAAAAAAGCAAGGTACTATTGAGGGGAAGACTGACCAAACGTCACGGAGCTACTTTGAATTGAATGATGTGGGGGGGGGCCACAAAAAGACGACATATCCAAAGGATTCCTCTCGAGGGGGAGGGCGATAAAAACGGAGGCATCTCACAAAGGCACAAGAGGGGAAGGACTAATCAAATTGGGGGGGTGAAAAAGCAAAGACTATGGGGAAAAGAGTGTAATCCAAGGATTAGGAGAAGGAGGAAGAGAAAAGCTGTACTTAAGACAGCAGGGGTCAGCGAGAAAGAAAAACGGAGCGGGAAATTACTTACCGACGGTGTTGCCAGTAACGTCCCAGAAGCGACAAGACAGGAAGAAATCGTTAAAGAGGCGAAAAAGGTGACTATTTTAGGAAAATTTCTAAGTGAAGGGGGCTATGAAAGGAGAAGGGAACTGTCGTGATAGAAAGGGCTTAAAAAGGGGTGAGAGGCTCTGGTTACCCTGAAAGAAAAAGAGGGGTGAACGGACAACTCCTTAGGGGAGATTACCAAATCGGATAGAGGGGACTTCTGAAATGAAGTCCGGGGTGGGGTTGGAAAATAAAGTGCTTAGCGCGGCCATGGGGGCAAAAAAAGGGGCGGCGAATAAATAACGGAGGGTGGAAACGAGGGTACTCTCTCACTGGAAGCGTTTAATGGGACCACAGAACAGACGAAGTTTGCTCCGCAAGATTGCCGTAAATGCGTGAAACCGAAGATGATGGGGAAGCAAAGGAAAGACAAAAACAGGGGGAATTACTTACACCTCCGATACAATAATTGAAAGGGTGGGAAGAAGAAGCACGATAGAGGTGGAGGACCTCGAAAAAAATCAGAAACCGGCAGGGGGAAAGGGGAAATCAAAGGGAAATGGGGGGAAAACAGAAGCGAAGAGTGGGGAATCCAGGATTGTAGTATCGCGGTGAAACATTGGGCAGGAAGAGAAGAATTGACCACTAGACGTGGGGAGGGAAAGAAGAGGGGGTAAAATGGTCAAGGTTCAAAAGAACAAGTCTTGAAGATAGGGGACGCCCAAATGTTGATTCTAGCACTTGGAGACGAAGCATAGATCGCATTCAAAATAAAAGTCTCGTGAAGGAAGGGACATTGCGTCAGGGGCTGCTGGAAAAAATACTTGGAGAGGAAGATGAATCGAGGGAAGACTGATTACTTTCAAAAAAAACGGAAAGAAGCCTTCCTACTCTTTCGCAGGTGTACGAAAGCATACCGCGCAACTGAGCAATAGCGCAGGAGGAGGGAGGAAAACAATCTTTTGAGTTTGGGGAAAAGTCTGTTCGGGGTACACGAAAGCAGAATGACAACAGCAAAAAGGGTCCACAGTCTTTGTCCTAAATAAAATATCAGGCGTGGAGCCGGTAAACATAGGGGTTTTAGAAGGGGAAAAACATTTGGGGCACGAGGCCAGCGCTCAACCAGAGAGGGACGAAAAACATTAAAAAAGCGGAGAGATGTAATTGACAGCTAGTCCACAAGGGAGATCCAAAAAGTGAGAAAGACATTCAAACATGGGAAAGAGGGAAAGAACGGGGGTGCACGGGGTCTGAACACGGACATCATGGGAGCATTGGCGAGAAACGAAGGGCCCCCCGGAAAAAAGGGCTTGGAGGGGCGCCTACGGAGGCGGGTGTCTGTGGAGTGACAAAAGGTTCCTTACGAAAAAGCTGAGAGACAAAAAAGGAGTTGCAGGCAAAATGCACAAGGGCTGGCAAGTGGTCCAAAGAGATCTAAATCTTGTGACGACGGCAATTGAGGTAGTAGTTGTCTGAAGGGAGGACTTGTCAACGCGGGTTGGAAATGAGCGAACGAACCTGGTCCAAGCAATGAATGCAGCGCAAGAAAAAAAGTTGAGGAAGGGGCCATAAAGAAGGGCCTTGAGGCTCTCCTTTCCACAGGGTCCAAAAGAGAGACTTCAGGAAAATGATGTAGCAAGGGGCAACCCTTGTTTGGCGATGGTGGGAAGGAATTCGGTACTGAGGAGAGCGAAAATGTCGAAACAGAGAACCTTGAGAAAAAGTGTGGGAAGTTCTGGCAGATAGAGGAAGGGACACAAAGAGGGATTCAAAAGAATTCCCGGTTTGAAGAAAACAATAGGAAATAGAAAAAGGGGCAAGAAACGGAGGGGGCTATAAGGTGGGATCGGGGGTAGACGGGAAAAAGGTGGCCTACCAGCTCCAAGGGAACATGACAGGGCGTTAGAGGAGTGTACTGTAAAAGTAGGGGGGTCTGGAAAAGAAGGAAAAATCTCAATGGGTTTCTCGGGATTTTCCGGTTGGAGCTAAGGTTTGGGGGTTGTTCGCTGCTTTCGCGGGGGGAATGAAAGCAAATGGGAAACAAAACCCTACCTGGGAGTTCGAAGAAGAAATAAAAGGAAAAATCGAGGTCGTTAGGTGGAAGCCCCAAAGAGGGGGACGTGAGGGGGAGAGCGAAAGGGTACAACCTTTCAAGCAGCACCGTTGGCAAAGAACGCGTGTGGAGGGGACTTAAGCCAACCAGGGGGCTGGGACTCCGGAGTGGAAAAACCTGAGATAATGGGTAGAGGTTCTTAGCAAGGGGGCCAAAAGGACGAAGGTGGGGTGCCGGTGTCTGGCTCATTGACGCAAAGAGAGAAAAAAAGAAGGGGTCAACGCTCAATCTTCTAAAACACAAAAGGGGAAATTGGAAGAAAGAGAAGGGGAAGGGGCTGGGTTATAAAGAGTTTCTTGAGAGTAGACGAGAGAAGAAAGGCAAAAAAAAAAAAAAGGAGAGAAGGGGGGGCGAGGGGGGCGGGGGACGGAAGTGAGACTAAAAAGGGGCGAAAAGGGGATGCCCTTAATTAAGGATCCCGGGCAAAGAAGGGGATTCTACTGCAATCAAAGGAGGGATTGGGGGGCTTAATCGGTCTGAGAGTCTCGGAGGGGGGAAAAGAAGAATCTTCCGCAAGACGCCGAGGCTCACCTAAAAAGAGCTTGGGGAGGAAGAAATCCCATCGCATTAGCCAGGATGGGGGACCGAGAGGGGCAGAATCGCGGGAAGAAGCAGAAAAACACACTAGGGACGCCCCCACGAAAAATTCATAAATACAACATTGTGGTCAGGGACGGTCTGATTCATTTACCAAAAAAAGGTTTGGAAACTATATGAAAGGAACCTGAGAAATGGGGAACCATCAGCATGGCCAGCGAAGGATTTCTGTCGAAAGAGGTGAAATGGGTGAGAGGAAAAATAACCCTCTGTTGTGGACATATCGGATCACTAAAGGGGTTGCTTCAATGGGTCTTTAAAGCCATGCGGCGAAAATGGAATGTTAAAAAAAGAAAAACGGTCAAAAAACGTAGAAAAATGGAAGGAGTGCATAAATAAATTCCTTGTGGTCAGAAGAAGGTAAGGAGAAGGAAACAAAACAGGCAAGGCTATTGCCCAGCTCTCAGGAGAAATTCGTTACTTCAGTAAGGAGTGGAGGGGGCGAAACGACGCCGGGGGAAAATGGGTAGAGTCCCAAGGAAAAACGGGAGCAGGAAGGGCCAGGTAAAGCTTCAAGGGCGGAGGGGGGCCCGCCAGATTCAGGGTTGCGAAAAAAAAGATGAGGGCCGATCCAGGGCACAGAGGGGGGGTGCGGATACTGTTTGGAGCCGAGGAGAGGACGTAACTGAAAAGAAGACATAAAAGAAGACAAAAAAAAAAAACAAAAAGGCTTTGGGGAAAAACCCTAAAATTCAAAGGGGAAAAGATTGTCGCAGGAAGTGGGGGTATCGGAAACGCGATATTCGAAGAAAGGACTTGGAGGGGGGAGACATTCCGCTCGATCACAAAGGTGGCGGAACGTGCATGAAGAGGAAAAACGGGGGGGAATATGGTTACCACTGGAGAGGGGCACTACCGACGCGCTCGGCCAAAAAGTTGCAGAAAAGGCGAGACGGTACGACCCGCAAGGAGACGAAAAATGAGGGAGCTTAAAGAGAAAGGTGGAAAGCCAATGGTATCTTGGGGGGGGGACGCGGAAAGGATGGCCTAATCCATTTTCACACAAGAAAAAAGGAGAAAAGTTCAAAAAAAAGGAAAGTCGTCTCAAATAATGTCCTAGTTTAGAAAAGGAAAAAAAAAGGGGGGGGGGAGAAGGGACGAGGGAACCTAGCGGGTGGAGGGGGGGGAAAAAAAAATTAAGGGACCAGCTCAAAAAGAAGGACGTAAGCAGGGAACGGGGGGGACATCTGCCGCAAAAAAATAGTGAGGGAATTTTCGCACCCAGAGAAAACGCAAGGGTTTTCGGAGGGGGAGCATGGGAGGTCGGGAAGGGGGGTTGTGTGACGCGGCAAGGCGGAGTTGGTCAACTCTTGAGGGGAAGAGTCTAGCCGGATCTTCGAAACACCATTGTGGAAAAAGAAGAACAGACCACCCTAGGGGGCCAGAGAGGGACACCAAGGTCTGGGGGAGGGACAACACCTAAAAGGAGGGGGAGGCCCGCGGGTATTGCTCGGAACTTGTGGAGACGGGGGGTCATAAGGAATGAGAACTTGAAGGATTCAACCACTTCCAAGGTCAATTCAGATGATTATCGGGAGGAAAATGGGGGGTAGGGATGTTGAAAGTAACAGAGCACTTCGGGGTGAACGCTGTCGACTGAATTCTTGAGGACGAGCCACATATGGATTGGGGGGGGGGTGGTCATACCATGATCATGGTAATAGAAAGTTCTGCCGAGCTGTAGGGTAAAGTACGGGACTGCGGGATTGGTCAATCCTGACGTAACATAGAGATCAAATGTGGGGAAAAAAAACCAGACAAAAAGCAAGGATACCTGGGAAAAAAACGCAACATATTTGCAGGACCCGTGGCCGGAAAATATTTGGGATTGGGGGGAAAGAAAGGAACATCGAAGAGGGGGGTTAGTCAATCAATGAAAGGAACAAAGCAGTCTCGGCAACAAAATGCGTTCGAAGAGTTTACAAGGGGTAAAGGGGAAGACTCTAAGTCTTCTGGGGAAGGACCTAAAGGGTTCAAGGGAAAGGAAGGGAAACAAAGGAAGTCATCTCTTTTGACCCTTTGGGGTGTGAGCGACTCGACATCTTATTCCGGAAAAGAAACTGAGAAAGAGACCCTCGGGTCTGGGGAAAAAAGTCTCTTAAAAGCGGTTAAGGAAGAGGGGTCAAAATCCCCTATGAGAGGGGTCATGCCAGGATGCGAGCGTCCCGTAGGAAAAGGCGATAGGAAGAAAGTTGGGATTAAAGGATTGAACATAACTGCAAAATAAGAACTAGTCAGGGGGGGTCAGAAGGGATCGGAGAAGCGAAGAGCCGTGCGCTGAATTTGAGTGGAAGAGGTCAAAGGGAAGGCTCTTCAAACTCAGTAAGAGAAGAGAAACCACCGGGGACCGAGAGAATCAGATCTGGAAAAGAGCTCAGCGAACGCTGTCACATAAACGAGCTTAAATCTTAGGGACAGAAAAAGAGGGCAAAACAGGGAAAGACTACACCGCAGCTGAGGAAGGGGAGGTTGTACATCAAGGCGCCTTAGGGGGGGAAGGCGGCTGCGCAAAAATGAAAGAGGGGCCGGATCGTGCCATAGGAAAAAACGAGAACGAACTGCCTTCCCTGTCGCTAAGGGGAATCTGGAAAGAAATGGCTGGGAGGGGACGCTGCCATACGATCTGCACCTCCTAGAAAAAAAAGGTTCAGCCAGGAAAAAATCGGAACATTACGACAGCGCTGGCCGGGGTGTCAAAGGAAAGAGAGGGTTACTTAAGTGGACATCGGGGGAAGGAAAAAAGAGAAGGAAGGCTAAAAGAACGTATCGCTATAATCGGAAGGGGGCTCTCGCAAACATCAGAAAGGGAGGGTACGCGGCCGAATGATGGGAAATCAGGAGAGCGCTTCGAGCGAATGTCGAGAGCTCACAAAACGTATGGAGAGGGGATAAGGAAAGGAGAATAAGGTCGCCAGGAAAGACCTTCGGCGATAGACAAAGTAATCTTTCGATGGTGCTCGTTCCTGGAGACGGGAGAAGGGAAGGGGGAAAAGGGAAGGGATTAAGCACCCGCTTCGACGCGAGGTAAAAAGACCGATACGTCCCATTCTTTATCAAATCAGCAGCATTGGGTCAAGAGGGGGGCATGGAATCGGGGGGTGAGGAAAGGAGGGAACGTATTGAGGAAAAAAAAATCTGAATGAAACGAAAAAAAGCCCGGTACAGCCTTTTGTCTAAATGAACCTTACAGGGAGGCAGTGCGAAGGTGGTGTCTTGAAATTAGGAAAACGGCCTAATTCTTGAAGGGGGGGAGCAAGACATCTCCAGCAGGAGGGAACGGTTACGGGCAAAAATTGCGAGGGAAGAGTTAGGAAGGGGGCGGGAGTTAATATTGTGAACCCTGGGAGAAAGATGAACTATGTCAAGCGTACCGGAAATTCTTTAAGGGGTGGATACAGAAGGCGGGAAAAGGCTGGAAATCTGGGGTCAGGGGGAGAAAACATATGTGGGGAAGGGCGCATCCGAGGAAGAGTTGGAGAGCCTTTTCAACGGAGTGACGCGCCGCGGGCAGCGATCCGTAGGACGATGACAAACACGTGGGAAAAAAAAAGAAAAATAAGGGAAAGTGCCTGGTGATTTTGGGGGGGGGGGAGCCACAAAAAAACTTATGAGGGGGATTTTCTGGAAGAAATTAAGCATTCAGACCAGCAGCTGAAAATAAGGGGGACCTCAGGGGAAGAGGGGAGTTTGTTCAATCCGCTAGGCACGACTAGGGAGCATACTCACAGGCCCCCGAGGGGTAGGCGTCCTGCCGGAAGACCTGTAAGAAGATTAGGAAGAGGTTCAGCGATAACCCAACGAGGAGGATTAAGGGTGGGGGCCCGTCCAGAAATGATGCGAAGTCAAGAGAAAGGACTTACCGAGGTAGGCTAAGTTGGAGGGGACCTAAACGCGGGGGGGGGTATCATGGGAACAAAAGAGGAGACAGGGGATTGACCTTAAAAATGAGGAGAACTGTAAAAAAAGAGGAACAAATAAATTAAATACGGGAAGAAAGAGGAGGGGTACCAAGCGTTGGCGCGAAGGGGGGGGGCGTAATATCTTTATGGGAGAAGGAGGTTCATAAAAATTGGCAAAAGCCCAAAGGGTGGAAGTACCTAAAGAGGGGGGGTGCCTGGGACGGCCGACAACGGGAAACTGCACACAAAAAAGAGGGGAAACACAAACGATCAAAGATTGGTTTCGGAAAGAACACCTTCAAAAAAACTTCTGTCGGAAAAAAGAACAAAAATCAAGAACGGGGATAAAGGTCTTAATGAGTGGACGGGGGCAGAGCGGGAAAGGATACGGGCCCACTGCCGAGACAAAACCAGAAGATCAAAATCAAGGAGAACCCAGGTGGAAGGGGGGGAATACTTTCAGAGGGAGGGAAAAATTGTCGGGGGAAGAGATCCGAAGAAATCTTCTCCTGTCTTTGAAGCGAATTGGGTAACTGTTACAGGTTGGCAAAAAAGGATGGAGGGCTCCCAGGACAATGGGGGAGACAAAAGGGGAACTACTCCAGAAAAAAAAGAATCAGCAACTAAAAAAGTATCCGGGCTGCATTTCCCGGCATTAGAGAGAAAGAAAGGGGGACTTCTGCCGGGTGCTAGGTTGGGGGATCACAAAGCGGGCAAGAAAGTTAGGCCGTGAAAAAATCGACTGGGGAGAAAGGGGTCAGATAAAAAGGTACCAGGAATGAACGTAAGGACTGGTGAAAAGGAAAGGTAGAGGTGGGGAAATTCGTTTCAATCAAAAAGGGGGCTATTAAAAAAAAATTGGCCAAAATTAGGAAGGTTTCGAGAGGTGTCGGACGGTTCGTCAGGGGACTTTGGAGGTGCAACAAGTGTGGGGGGGGAAGGGGCTAGGAAACATCAGCGCGTCGAGCAATCTTCAGGGTAAACGAGAAAGGGAGAAAAAAGTCAGGAAGACAGGAACACATGGGCGACGAAAATGAGGCAAAACAAGTCAAAGTGTCTGAAGAGAGATGTATGGAGGATAAATACTTGGGGGGGGGCCTGAGGAAAGGGGGTAAGATCTTGAGGATGAACAGAGGGGGACTGGATTTCGGAAATGGGGGGGGCGGGGGATGACGGTAATTACGCAACCCGAAGAAAAGCCGGTCGAAAAAAAAAGATTGATCCATTAACCTGGGGACAGTCCCAGGGATGGGTTTGGGGGAAAATGTAGGAGGGAAAAAGCTGAAGCATTGAGCGCAGACAGCGTAAGGAGTGGAAATGCGGAGCACTGCTGCGGTAAACGAACCGAAACGGGGGGCGCACCTGTTGAGGGGAAATATCCTGCATTGGAGGAGAGCTTAAGAGACCAAGAATAGGGAAGGCCGAAATTATTACTCGCACCGTGCTAGGGGAAGTAGCGGGTTGAGAGGCTGTCGTAAACCAGCGAGGCAGTAAGTGCGTGAGAGCCGATGAGCTGACGGGGAAAGGGTTTCGGAAAGGCAATGCCACAGCGGCAATAAATAAGGGTAGAATCAAAGTTTGCTGACCGGAGGATCGGATCAGCATGGCGCCACCATCGCACAAGCAGGGATCTCGCGTGGGGGAAGGAAAGAGTGAGAAGAATCAGACCGCTAGCAATGAATCGGGAAACGCGAATGGGAAAATTTGGAACAAATAGGGTTTTGGTCGCTGCGTGAGATCTTCGACAGGGCGCCGAAGGGAAAAAAGGGGATGGAGTGAGGGGCATAAAAGATCGAAAAAAAAGTCTTATTGAAACTCCCGGAGGCAGGAAATAGGGGCCTCTCTTTCGTTAGAAGAGAAGACAACCCGCGAAAACGGAAACGAGTTTGGCAGTGAGGATATAATCCAGGAATTCACGGAATGGGTTCTCATCGGTGCCGTAAGGCCCCGCGAGCCCTCGGGGAAAGAAATTTCAGAAGGCCAGGATACACGGGCAAAGATGTTTTGGGGGGAGAATGGGGAGGGAAGGGAGCAAGCCTAAACAATCTAAGGAGATACGC
>Ga0179593_1384691_pt1 | contig 22544 bp, 27 predicted proteins | sample CZODoug2_1_08_16_FD_185931 | JGI IMG/M metagenome (GOLD analysis project Ga0179593, IMG submission 185931) | Vadose zone soil fungal communities from Angelo Coast Range Reserve, California, USA - CZODoug2_1_08_16fungal (PacBio error correction) | ecosystem: Environmental > Terrestrial > Soil >...
AGGAACATCAGAGAGGTGGGCACAAAATGATCGGTCGTTACAAAAGTCTGCCAACGTCATTTCGGGAAGTTCTAGAGGTGGCCTCAAAAATAACAGTGCGCGGATAGTGCGGGGGGAGGGAGAGGGGAAGAAAACGAAGGGAAAGGGGTGAAACGGTAGAAAAAAAGAAAGGGAAAGAAAGGGTTTTTTGTAGAAAAGGAGAACGGGATATGAAAGGATGGAAGCCCGACCCAAGGAAAAAGAAATCCGGGGGCGTACGGCCGACATAGGAAGTGTCCCGGCCCTGCAAAGAAGGAAATGAAGAGGGGTGGAGTATGAATCGGAACACAAGTGCATCGGACTAATATAAGGTACTTAGCGTCCCCAAGGATTGAGAAGAGTCCAGGCCTAGGGAAAGAGACGGAAGCAGAAGAGATGGAAAGGGACTTTGATGAAAATAGGTCATCATTGACAATGGCGACGGGCACGTGAGGGAAAGTCAAACACGCCTTCTGACAAATCACAATAACTCCAAGGCTTCTTTGAAAGGGAAATGGGTGAAGAGAGGAAAAGAACGCGCAAGAGAAAAAGGGATAAGAATTATCCTCCGTTGGATCCAAGCTCCGGCTAAAAAGGGCTGCGTGTTCCTAAACGAAGAAAGGCTACATCTAAAGTCAATGGAATAGTTAAACCTAATGCAGACCAGAAGAAAGTACCCACAAAGAAAGAAGAACCTGCGTAGAGAGGAAATAATCTCGGACAACATCTCAAAGAGTCAAACCTCATCGTTCTCACCGCATCTTGACTAGAGAAAAAAGGCTTTCCCCACTGTCTGCATGGACGAATACCAAGGGACCAAAAGAAAGGGAAAAGGTATCTTTGAGTCGCGAAAAAAAAAGAAAGGGGAGATCGACATAGGCATCGAGGGGGAATCCATCAACACGGAAACTGGGGGATGCGCAGTGAAAACTGGAGGACCAAGGAGCGCGAGAATGTGCCGGAGACGAAGATGATGACAAGTGGACAAATGCGCCGAGCATTGAGTCAGACCTGAATGTCGCGCTAGGGACGGAGAGGGGGGAAGTTAGATAGGAGGATACCGAAAGATGTTATGGGTGGGGGGGAAGGAAGTTTTTACACCAGGGATCGGGCACTCTAGGGCCACGAGGAGATGAAGGTTCAGACTGTGACGAAACGGGGGGGACACTTATGCGGTGATCAGAATGACTTTAAAAAGAGAACGAAAAGGGGAAAGGGAAAAAAACTGATCTGCTTTCTGCAGTGAGAAGAGTGGGTAGTGTGATGGGAGGAACTTTTGTAAGAGGGAAAGGAGAGGGGGGGAGGAAGAGGTCGGCTTGTCTTTCTGCACACAGACGCAGAGTGAAAAAAAGAAGGGTTGACACTCAAGGGAATGCCTACGGATGAACGAGAGGGGGAGAAACTGCTTTAACCGGGCGCGCCAGGGGAAACGAACGAAACCTTTTCCCTTTCCCTCCCGAGTAAAGCGGCTATCGGAAGAGGTACACTCCTTTTCGCGAAAATAGGTAGCTAGATGAACAAAAGGGGGGCAATGGGGAAAATCGAAGACAGGAGGCGGGAACGGTTGTGAGGGGGTTTTTTCCTACGGGGAAAGGTGTCTCCATTCCTATGGACAGTAGGCGAGCAATGGTGGTGAGTGAAATCGGGGTAGAAATCCCTACTGTAATTTGAATGGCAGTGATAGGGAAGCCTCTGGGACGTCAAGGGGGGGGGACCTGAAGAAAAATTCCCAAAAAATCCCGCTAAGACAAAAGAAAACGTAACGAATCAGGAGGGGGAGTGAGTTGGCTTCGTAGCGAAGAGGAAATCGTCATCAATCAGGGAAACATAAGCGTGCGAAAGCGCCAGGCACATAAATGGGCGATATCCCCGTGTGTCAAGGAATCGAGGAGGAGGGAAGAAGAAACCAATCACAAAGTAGAGATCATGGATGAGGATTATATCTGAAAGCAGCAAATGACTGAAAAAACGTAGGTAACACAAGTGGGGGTTTTTTTTCAAATAAGCTCGAAGGACTTGGGTTAGCGGAGAAATAGAGAAGCACAAGGAAAAGAGTACCCTGTCAGTGCACTATTAAGCGGTGCACAGAGTAAAGAACTTGGAGTCCCCTTGAGGAGCAAAAAATCGGACTAAACGCTACAAGTCGGGGGAAGAAAATCCGAATGCTAGCCATTTGGAAAGAAGGGGAGGGGGAAAAAAAAGCGCAAGGTTCAAAAGATTGAGAAGTGATGGAGGCGAAGGAACGATTGCTAAAAAGAGTCGAAGGGCCCGGAGAAAGGAAGGACTTCTGGCATAAACTGGAGGGAAGTGATAACATGGTTTTGGCTCATATTCAGTGGACCGGGAGGATGAAAGAGGGATAAGGAATGTAAGCATTAGTGTGTATAGGGGTAGTAGTTTAGAGTCTTAAGGAGGGGGAAGTTATTTACTAAAGAAATCGAACTCGCAAAGGGGCATGGGTAAAGGGAGGCGATTGGTTGCACAACGGGAAAAACAGTTAAGCAAGTGGTGAAACAGGGCGAGCACCGCATGGCCAATGGGAGGCAGAGAGCTCACAGAACCAAAAGAAGGGAGGGAAAGAGTAGAAGGGGTTAAGTCCATCGGGGGGGAGCGTAGTTCAAGGAGGGGATAGATTAAATAAGAATGGCGGAATAAACGGAAGCACACTAGAAACAACATGCGAAGACAAGGGGGGTATCTGAGAGAGAAATCCTTTGGGAAACGGGGGAAATGGGGGGAGGGGGGATCCCACTAAAGGGCATAACCTGCAGAAGGGGAAAGAGTAAATAGATGACAAGCGGGAGCTGACCGCGGGTGGAAAAAAGCATTACAGACGCATAACGGGAAACAAAAATAAATAAGGGACCGTCCTGGGAAGAATGGGTCCAGAAAAAAGGGAAAGCCTTTCTCACAAATAAACGAGGAATAAAGCTCGACGCGAAAAAATCACGAAAACATCGGCTACGATGCCTGAGGGAAAGATTGGGACGCTCTGACTGAATAACGAACTATAAAGGAGGCGGAATGAACCGCGGTATAAAAATAGGAGGGGGATGCCTACTCTAGGTTCAGATAAGGGACAATACTACTTCGGGAAGTGATTAAAGGGATAGAGGAGATGCCGGGAATGAGAAAAGTTAAAGTGAGAGACATTGGTGAGCATGGAATGCCGTTCAAGACTGATATCGATAATGCTCGTCCAGAGAGGAGGGGGGAGAAGGGAAGGCCAACGGGGGAAGGGGACTGTATCATGTACAGTCGGGACATCAAAAAATGAAATACTCTAAGAAAGATCGAAAGGGGGACTTCTTAGTTTAAAAAAACGAAGAACGTCTCAGGTGGCTACAGCGGGAGCCAGACTCCAAGGGTCGGAAAAAGTGTTGACGGGTAGCTGTGATAGAAGGGGTGCTGTGAGACAGAAGCCATGAAGGGAGGGAGTTTTTGCAAATGGGGCGAGGATAAAAAGCAAATTAGAAAAAGAAAGCCTGAAATGGCTTCAGCGGACCGGGACAGAGATAGCCGTCAGCAGTAAAAGACAAAACTTTAAAAATTGGCAAAAAAAAAAGGGAAAGTGAAAACTAAATTCCACAAAACGGTCTTGACCGGAACTCGATTTCAAGGAGGGTGACGCGCGACTAAAATGGTGGAAGAAGACCGAAACCGAAAGGTCGGGGTTCGAATTGAAATATGCTGAGGAATAATAAGGTCCTATATCGGTGAGGAAGGATGAAGACCGGGGAGAACTGGCTTGGGCAGGGAAAAGTGTCTAGGGTTTCAGGGAAATGTGAAGTGGGAGAACAGTTGAGAGGAGCAAGAAGGTACCCGGGACGACTCAGTTGCCGCGGGTGAAAACAATGAAAGTAAAAAATAAAAAGAGAGAGGAAAGAGGGAAAGGGTACAGATCTTGTGCAATTGGTTTCCTCCCAAGCGGAACTAAGTGTTAGCGAGGGTGGAATATAAAGAGGTCAAAATTAGATTACCATTGGAATCTGAAGGGGGGGGCAGGATGGAAAAGAAGAAGAGGGATCAAGCGCAGGGGCAAGGTAGAAAAGACATAACTACAGTAATGGTTTTTGAATCATGAAGGAGAAGAACAATCCTGAAAGAGGGAAAAGTAAACAACGAACAAGAGTCAGCGGGGGATCTTCATTGTGGACAGTAAAGGAAAGAAGGGTAGATTTACATCAGTCTGAACGAAAATGCGAGAGGCAATAAGGGGACCTGGAAAAAAGGAGAAGGGAGAAAAAAAAGAGGAGTAAACAGGGCGAACGTGCCGGGAGGAAGTACTGCTAATGAGGCGAGGAGTCGGAAAGGTGAAGAAGCTCCGGGGGAAGGAAAGGAAGGGAAGGACGATGAACGGCATTAATACAAGTAGGGTAAGTGAGGGAGGCTGCTATCAAACAAAGGGCGAAATCAATATGAATGGGCTAAAAGCAAAGGAGAGCTTCGGGGAAGGGTGAAGGGGGAAGAGAAGACGGGAGGTAACGAAAGAGAAGACATGGAATTTGATCCATCCTCCTTACAATATAAGTCTCGTGACCAGGGGGAGTGGGAAAGGGGAGGATATGAGACTAGTGATAATGGAAGCCAGGGTTGAGGATCTGCCTCAGAAAAGAGAATGGAAAAGGGAAATAGGGTATTATTGGATGGGTTGCAACTAGTGGGACGGGGAAACCCTTCAGAAGTGGTAGCGGGGGAAACAACATGGGAAGGGTCGAAAGTGGGAAGGGTAACTTGTGGGTGACAAAAGAAATGGCGGGAGAGGAAGGGAAATCTAGTTCTCCTTAAGAGCGACAGGAAATGAAAAGAGAAGAAGCAAAAGCGGCAAAGAAAGGCCTGTGGCGGATGGGGTGTCCCATCCTTTTAAGGTGGAGAGAGGAAATCTTACATGAATCGTAATGGAAAAAAAAGCTTGGAAAAAACAGGACAGAACGCCTTCTTCCGGGCCTGGACGCTCTGTAAGAATCGGCAAGGCTGGAACGAGGGGGAAAAAAGGTCTATGGAGCTGGGAGCCACCTGCGAGAAATCTCGTATCGGCACAAAGATGCAGTAAAAAGTGATGTGGTCTGGGAGAAGAAAAAGGAGACCATAGACGATGGATTTTGAGTGAGGTCTTCCAGACGGATAAAGACGGGAAAAGGAACCTGAAAATAATGAACATCGAGGTCGGTAAGAGGGTTGCTCCTGAACAGAGAGGCTAGACGAAAGCCCGAGGGAGGAGGGAAAAAGGGGAGAGGTCGCCGCGGAGGGGGATACAGGGAAGGCGACAGACTATGTAGGAACTCCAATCCAAAGGGGAGAAAAAGAAGACAAGTTCCTAAAATCGCAGGGAAGCCGCCTCCGTACCCGAAAATATGAGACTTTGCCGAAATAGGGCCGAAAGGTCGTCGCGGTCATAAGAATAGGGAAGACGACGGTTACATACGAACGTAACGTCGCCCATGCCCTAGCAGAGAGAAAGAGCTGGTGTGGTGTGAGGACATCATCCGGAGCGACAAAAGGAAGTGAAACGAAGAAGAAAAAGGAAGAAACACCCTGCTTAACAAACTCAAGGGAGAGGGCGTAGTAAGATGGTTGACAAAAAAGCGAGGGAGGAAAAAAGGAGCGATACGCGCGTTCGATCCTTCCACAGCATCCAGTAGCCCAGATAAAAAAGAATAAACCTTACCCGCAATCGAGTAGGCGGATTTAAGGGATGGAAACACAATGCAGGTCAGGGAAATGGACAAGACAGGAAGGAGGCGGTCAGGTCCTCATGTGACCTGCTAGAGGCTATGGGAAAAAAAAGACAAAGATCGTGTCCCCCTTCAATCGGTTGGCAGATACGAGTAGTGCCGGGAACGGGGCTTGTCACAACGAAAGGGGGGGGGAAGGTCTATGTGTGTCATGAAAAAGAGGGAAAAAGGGCGGCCAGGGAGAACTTGGGACCGGACCCTCTACTCGGTCTCGCTAGGAAAGAAAACCAAAAAAGAGGGAGGTACAAAAGAGGCTGGCTCGAAGCATAGGAGGAGGGTTGGGAAAAGGTGATTTTCCCCCACCCGCTAATAAAAAAGTCCAGCGGAATAAGAGTACGACAACCCTGAGATGGGGAAGCGCAAAGGGGGACAAAGAGGGTGTTCTGGTCGGTGGAGGGAAGGGGTCTGCTGGTACGATCGCTCGGAAAGTAGCGGGTGTTTGCGAAAGGGTGAGGCTGCAGTAAAGTCAATGAGAAATTGCACAAAAGAGCATTAGCTTCGTATATGAGGAACCGGGGGGGGGAGGGAAATGGGGAAAAAATAATATCAGAATGGGTCAGACAGAGCGGTCTGGAGCTAAAGGGGGAAGATTGATTATCAGGATAGGGAAAGACTCACTCCGGGTCCCGCTGTTGGCGGACATCATCCGCCCAAGGTAAAAAGTAGGGAGGGATTGGTAAGAGATGGAGGAATTTATTCAAGAAAAACCAGCTCGGGTGGCGTGACAATCGGGGTAGAAAACCGGCGAGCAAGCGGGTCCAAGAGACATGAGATGCTTCGTAAGCACGGGCCCCTATTAAATAGGTAGATCGATAGGAGGATAAAAACTCCGAAAGTAGAACTTCTTGGTAGGGTGAGTAGGACCGTTCGAGTGAGCTCTATATAGGGGAGTGCAGAGGAAATCTGTCCTTGAGCGATTTTGTGAGAGGGGGCCGCATTCCGGGAAGGATCGCCGAAAAGATATGGGAGACCAGAGAGGGAGAGAAAAGTGGGAGATGAGTAGGTGTAAATGACACAAGGCGTGCAAGCAAAAATGCTTCCCAAAGGAAAAGAGGAAAAGGAAAGCCAACCGAAATAAAAGAGGGAAGGTGGGAATGAAAAACTTCCAATTCAACTCTCCAACGTGAGCCACAAGAAGGGGCCCAGGAAAAAATAAAAAGGGGGTGAAGTAGGTAGGAGATCCCATTGAAGGAGTCGCAGAAAGGAAACGAGTGCTGTACAGGATAACGTCGGAGTGCAATAACACAGTACCAAAAAGGCAATGCAAAAATAGAGTGAGAATATGCGTACATCGATGGAGCTCCGGAAACTGACAGGGAAGGAAGAAGAAAAGATAAAGGAGGGGGGTACCCACTGGGTAAAGAGGTTGGGAATCGAAGAGAAAAACGGTGGGTAATGGTAGGGGGGCTAATGGAGGAATTGAAAAGGGGAAGGGAGACAAGGAGACGAAGTGAAAGGGGCCTCAGAAGGGGGGGGGTAAGTGAGACGGCCTCGCAATCGAATTATGCAGGCTTAGCATAGAGGAGGGCAAGGGAGAGGAAATCAAAGTCCGTCCAATCCTAATGAAGAAGTTGTTAGGAGCGGTTTAACATTAATTTCAGGAGGAGAGCCCGCTCATATAGTGAGAGGAGTAAGGGGGGAAGAGGGATTGAAAGGTTAATCGCCTATGGGGTTCACAAAGGGAGCGAGCGGGCTTTCCTTGTCCATTTTGTTGCGGGGTCAGGGGTTGCATTGAACAATATGTGACATGTACTCAGATCGTTTTGGCTTGAGCAAAGCTTATATTAGTGGAAGGGGAGTGAACCAAAAAAAGAAGAGGGTACCAGAATAGCAAAAAAAGAAGCTGGGAAGGGGGGGAAGGGCAGGCGACTTTTAAAAATGGGAATGAAAATAGGAAACCATTCCGTGGGAAAGATGGCGCAAAAAAAGGGAAAGATGAAACCGCGAAAGGAAAGAAGGGAGAAGGGCTCTCCACCAACAAACACAGTAGGTGAGGGGAGGGGAGGGAGGGAGGGATTCCATCGGGTGCTATGCGGAATTGGGAGTCATTTATTGTAAAAGAAGACGGGGGGCTAGGAATAAAGGACGTGTATGAGTGGCACAGAAATTGGTGAAGAGGTTGGTGCTCTTCTTGAGTAAAAAAGAAGGGAAACGACACTGGAATACGTCCCGCAAGAACGAAAAGGGGCAAAAAAACGGTCATTAACCCTATGGAAAGACAAAACAATCGGACGAAGTCGAAGCGCTTATAGACAATGTGAGAAAATAGTGAGACTCGACAGGAACCAGTGTCACAAACAGCTAAGGCGGAAGAGAGAGAAAAAGGGGAGAAATAGGAAAAGTAAGGGGCACTGGAAGCAAAATAGAGAAGGAGGGGGAGAAAAAGGAGATGACAGGGGGATAGGTCTTCTTCCAAGCCTTCGGAAACCAATTCTTAAACGATAAGGAAGGAAGAATACATAATTTGCCAGTCCTAGATCCAAGTGGATAACTGGCTACGTATTCCAGGGCTGTGTAGCATGACACACATGGAGGAGAAATGGGAATAATTCAACTGAAATTATGAGTACAACTTCCACAAAAAAATCACCAGAAAAAAGAAGAAAAAAAAAGGAGGATCAGGGGGGGGATAAGGGAAAATCACGGGGCGTCTGAGGGAAGTGGGAAGGGGGGGGGGGACAAGATAAAATGGGGGAAGGCACGTGAAAGGTTCGAACAAACCAGTATTGAAAAAAGCCCCCTTTAAAGGTCGTAAAAAGTGTGATAAGCATCCATCACGTAAAATAAGACTTTGGGGGGGTGGTCGTGGGGAGTCGCGGGAAAGGCTCCTAGCATGGTGAAAACAGGGACACGGGCGCTCTTTACAAAGAGTAGGTTAATAGCAGTCAGGGGTGAGCAGGGGGAATGAAGCTCGATTAAAGAGAAGTGGGGAAGGGAACACCTCACGATTGAATTTCATGCTGGGATGGGGAAAGCAAGATAGGAAAGTTCCTCGGAAGAGTCACGAATATTATAGGACGGAAGAAAGGGGTAGCAAGGAAAGGGCCCAAAAGGGGGAGTGGGAGAACCGGCAAGGGAAAGCAAAATCTATAAAAAACATTAATAGCGGAAAGCCATCTCAAAAGACATAAGCTACTCGAGAAAGGCATGGAAAGAAAGAAAATTCCCGCTTCGTATAAGAAAGTCCCAATGGCAAACGGTAGGGGAAACGAAGGATCGGGGGTGCCTGCGAAGAGGGGGACGAACTAAAGACGCAAAAAGCAGGAGAGGATCCAACTGATAGCGGTCAGGGAAGTAAGGATGGGGAGGGGAAACAGGCATGGTAAGGCTGGCAACTTTTTATGCTGTTGAAGGGGGAGAAAGCGGAAAGGGGGGAAAACAAAAAGAATAGGAGGTGGGACGGAATTGGAATACCCTCTAGGAGTAATCCATCTGAGAAAAGAGATGACAGGAAGAGAAAGGGGGGAATTGAACTGGGTTCGGACATTACACTTAGACGTGCAAGCCGGAGAAACGGTGAGGCACTAAAGGATTTTTGGCAAAGGGGGCGGAAAAAAATGCAGTTTCGACGAGTCAGTTTCATAAAAAGAGGAGGATCTGTAAGGAAGAAAAAATCGGGTAAATAGAAATCGTAGGGGTACGAATGCAGAGGAGCATGGAAGGGATTCCGGGTAAGAAAGAGAAAAGATAGAAGAGAGAAAAGGTAGCTGAACTCCGGAGAGTAGGAAATCTTCGATCGTATCACGTCTATGATATAATCGAATGAAAAAACCCGAATCATGGGAGGTTGGGGACGAGGTGTAAGAAGGGGTAGGAGCCGGAAAGCCGCTTCTGTAGAGAAATAGGATACCCCGTAAAGAGTTGAGGGGTAAAGGGAGACAAAGGAAATGTGCAAAAGTTGTGAACGACTACGGGTAAAATGGGGGGAATTACCTATTTGCCGGGCAGGACGAAGTCTTTGGGGAAGGGTCGCGTCTCATGGAAAGATGCTGAAAGTACAGAGGTTGGAGAGAGGGAGGTAAGGGGAACCTAACCATATTCCATGGGACTGAATTGGGTTGAGAACTGTTTCGGGCGAATAATGGGCTTTTGAAAGGGGAAAAGGTTGAATGTTAAGAGCTGGAAAAGGAAGGTGGGGCGGAGGGAAGGAGAGAGGAGGGAGGAAGAGGTAGGAAGAGACAAACAAATCGTCTGTCGAGGTGTAGAGAGCGTCCACGAACGCGATTTAGATTAAGGTATCAAAAACGAAAAAGGGGTGCGAGTACCGACTCGCCGAACTTCAAGTTGGGGCAAAGGAGAGAACCAACCAATACTGAAACCTGCTTTAACGCTTCAAAAGGGGAAGCATCAGGGTAAACGGGGGCCATCTGGAAATCGAGAGATACGATACAAGGTTTCGGCGGGCGGGTTAAAATAGGTTCGGGGGAGAGGAAAGTGCGGAAGGGGGTGGGAAGATGGTGGGATTTCTTGGGAGGTTTAACTTAGAGGAGAAAGAAAGTCAGTGGTCAGGGGGGGGCCGTCAAAAAAGCGCTGCTCTCGTCAATCACGAGATCGAAGAAGAAGCAGCAGGACAGAATGAAAGCGAATCGGAAAGGATACCTCAATAACGAAACTGTAGTATATTAACATGGGAGATGCGGCCGGACGAAAAGGAGAGGGAGCAGGGGACGTGAAAGAAGTGAACCACCAACCAACGTGACATGTGGATACCAGAACAACACCTCTTCCGGCCCCTATCCTAAAAAGGAAAAGGAGCGAGGGGAAGAAAGAGGCAACCGAGCAGAAAAGACCGGAAAGGATGGGGAATAGGTCATCTCAAATCGAGAGTACATAACAGTGGTACAATGTCTGATAGTAGGGACAGGCTACTGATACGTAGAAGATCCATTCCCCTATGTCAGCATGAGGATTGGGGTGTATGTGAGCAGGGGTATCATAATCCTATGGAAGGATGACTTCATGAACGCAATTACTGAGGAAGATCAGGGCAACCGACTAACTAGGCTGGGGTACTGATAATTGAGGAATGAACAAGACCAGGGGGGGGGGAAGGGGAGGGAAGAGAGGGGAAAAAGGAGGGGAAGATCAGGCCCTATACTAAAGGAGCACCTGAAAAGACCTTCCTTCTAAAATCGGACTGGTCTAAGGGAGCTCCCAATAGAGGGAAAGAAGGGTGAAACCAGCAAAAAAGGGCCCTATCACCTCCTAATTTGACAAAAACGAAGAAGACGTATCTGCTCAGGTGCAAAACAGAGCTATCGGAGGAAGGTCCCCGAAAGCATGTCCCCGGGCAAGAGTGGAAATACTATCAAACGACTGCTTGTCGAGGAAGGGGGAAACGGTTAAGAAAAAGAGGTAAAGGACGAAGCAGGGGACAAATTGTCAAGGAACTGTAGTCGCGAACAGGGGCAAACTGGGTACTGAGAAGAGAGGTGAAGCACCTAAGAGGAACAGAATGGGAAGAAGATGGACCTGGGGCGTCCTACGCAGGGTACATGTCAAAAGAACATATTCAGAGAGGAAAAACGACAAAGGTTGGGGGACACAAGGTGGGGACTCTGCGAAGTAAGCACTTTGCGCGTCCCCGCTTGGAGGAGTCTAGGGGGGATGGATGACGGGTTAATAAATACATCCTAGAGAAAAAGGGGGGGAGGGGGGAGGCTAAGAAGACCAGATAAAGTTCAAATCACCACAGGAGAATCGAGGCTCCAAAGCGAATTTTCGCAGAATGCAAATGAGTGGAGGCACGCGCGGTTATGAGGTGAGAATAACGAGGTCAAAATTAAACCAGGACAAGGGCTGCTAATGGACGCATCGTAGTGGGATGGGCGATATGAGGGAATACTAAAAAGAACAGTAAGAGGGGGAAAGACACTGAAAAACAAACCGATAGAAGAACCTAGGGAAAATAACTCAGACAGAGGAGGAAATCGCGATACATTGAAAAAGGTTTAAGAATTGAGTATTTTCCCTGCACTCGGGGCCCGGCCAGTGGGGGAGGCCGGGAAAATGTCGGGCGAAAACCGAAAGTGAAAGACGCGAGCGGAAAGTTAAGTTAGAAGCGAAAAGGGGAAGGGGTGAACGTATGTGTGGTGCCTCCAGACATGGGGGGTAGGGAACATATGACAAATCTCTTCCGGAGAATGTCGGGGGACGGTAGGGAGTAAGGGGCTTCTAGAAAAATCCGTTCGGAGGAGCATGAAAGGAGAGGTTAGCTTGGTAGTGGAATACAAGTGGGGGCTGCGTGGCCGCTGACTGACGGTCAACCCGGGGACAGCGGGGAATCCGGAGTGAAAGGAGGGGGGGAAAATGCGAGAGAAAACGGCAAAAACGGAAAAGAGTGCAAAAAAAGAACCAAGGCCGCAGGAAGACATAGGCTGGCTTTGGGCAAGAAGACAGTAGCCCAAAGAAGATGAACGGATAAGAGAACATCAAAGCAGTGCCCCGAAGAGAAAGGGATTCTCCCGACAGTCGGAAAGAGGAGGAGAAAAGCGGGAAGAAGCCAAAAGGCGAAGCTGGAAAAAAGTGGCATTCGCTGAGGGAGAGAATGGGGACGACTGAGTGACGTCAGTTCCAAATTGGGAGGAATTTTTTGTTCACGTAAGTCAGGCGAGAGAGCGGACATGGGGGTATGGGGAGAATACTATGAATTAGAACAGGGTACGAACAGAGGGAAAAGGTCGGAAGCCTCAAAGGGTATCAAACATGTCTCATAACGAGGTCGGGGCACCCTCGCTTAGGCAAATCCTCAAAGGGAGGTGGAAGGGAACGGAGAACATAAAGATGAAAAGTCGGACTGATAAAAGAGAGTTTTAAAAGGGAAAGATCAAGAAGAGTTTCAGTAACAGAAAAAAGAGAAAGTCAATCGGGAATTCGTGTTATCCGTTATTGGGGTAAGGGAAAAGAGGAGGGAGAGTCATGACCGTAAGGGGGTGAAATCACAGGTGAGATTAGGGAGCGGGAATAGCTAGTAAAGGGTGGTAAAAGTAGGAGAGCACAGCAATTTTAGCGCTATAACCTCACAAGGCGCCTGTAGGGGAGAGGGTGTGGGAACGCGCCGGTTGCAAAATGAAGAAACAAAAGGAAGTTTGAAGATGAGTAAAGCCCTCTTGCCTACTCGCGAGATCCCACAGTGGTACAGAGAGGATGAAAGAAAAGTCTGGAAAAAACGTAAGTACCAGACAGGTCTGGTGAAAAGAGGAGTTTCAAGTTTGGGAAGGGGGAGGGAGAAAAGACCCATACTGGGCCTATACAGGAGAGTGTGGTTCAGGAAAAAAAAATTGGGAAAAAGAAAAGGAAGTAATGGGGTACAATGTAAGAATATCGTACACCAAAAGGGGCTGCGAGAGTTCAAACGCGAGAGACTAAAGGGAAGGAAGAACCAGATGAAAAGAAAAAACTCCAAAACGAAAACCGTAAAGGTTAGGGCCGGCGAGAAGAAAGGGAAGAGGTACAGACCAAAAGATGAAAAAATGAAGGGGACATGGAGTGTGCTTGTAACCTGTCCTCAACTTCCTGAAATCCGAGTTGGAGAAAGGGAGGAGAGTCCGACGCGAGGGGCTGGCACTAGATTAACAAAGGGACAAAAAGAAAAAAAAATCATAAAGTGTTATACACTGTGAGAACCTTGGGCAGGGGAAAGGACAAATAAAGCATATCATCTTGACGGGACGATGTACCACAAGAGGGGGGTAGGAAAGTGAGAGGAAACTGGGACAGTTACGTATGGCAAGAGGAAGAAGGATGAAAAGACTCAGAAGGAAGACTAATCAGAGAAAACAAAGGAAAAGGGTAAGGAAAGGAGTGGGTGGAACTTCGAGAGAAAAAACTGGCGGGAGTCTCGAAGGAAGCATACAGTACGGTGTAGAAACAAGCTTTCCCTCAGGGGTAAAAGATCTTGGATAAGTCAATTAAAGGGGAGAGAGAAGAGAGCGCGAAGTATCACTTAAAACGCCAAGGCAAAGGGGAAGGGAAAAAGAAAGAGTGGAAATCCAGGGAAACGGGTTTGAGGGGAGGCGGTTGCCGGCTCTTAACATAGAATCGAAGATCAGAGGACAAATTAGGTCCATCAAGGAGGTAGACCCGGATGTTCCGACACTGCTGAGAGCGTATCCAGGGGAGAGAACGGGGAGAAGAAAATTGATACACGAAGAAAACACAAAAAATGGGCCGCGGCAGTAAATATCTAGACAGAAGAGACGGAGAAAAGTGGAATTATAAAATGACGATCAGAATGACGATGTAAAAAGGGCAGAAGCACCTCTGGTGAATAAGGGAAACTTCTTCGATAAAAGGGGAAGTCTCGTAGGCTCTGAAACGGAAAGGGGGCTACAATTCAATATACCAAAGAATACGGAAAACGAAAGGGGGACCCCGAGCAAAATTAACAAACCGCAGAAGGTTAGGGGGAAGCATAAAGGGAAAAGAGGTTGAACGACTTGGAATGGGTGCTTTGAAAGAGGACACAGGCAGCTGGGGCGTTGATTGGAGGGGAAAAAATGAGGAAGGGAGGGGAGAAGGCAATCTTCGGGGGGGATTTGCGGATAGGGGGCCGAATGAACATCAAGCTTTGGAGAAGGCAAAAAGAAAGAGTGGGAAGATGAGGGTCGAAATGAAAAAGAATCAAAGAGAAGGGTCCCGGAGTGGTGGAGGGGACGAGTCGGAAGCTGGTTAAACGGCGAACAGACCATCAATCAGGGGAAAAGGAGACATATAAAATACTCGGAATAAGACAGGAAAAAAGGGCAGTGCATATGACCTCATTGCTTGGAAGAAACAAAGGGATAAAAAGGCTAGAAGAAAAGGAAAGGAGGGTTTCTTAGCACCTGGAGAGGAAAGTAGAGGGGAGGGGGGGGAAAAGATCGTGATCTCGGGGTGTAGGTGCGTGAAAGGAAGCAATCATGCGCAATCCATTGCATGGGGGGAAAAAGAGATGTCATGTCAGACAGAGAGACTCGACGGAGGTAGGTGCTACTCGACTAAACAAAAATGGCAAATTATGAGGAGGAGCTACCTTTGAGGGTCAATGAACGCGGGTGGTGGGGAAGGCGCTATACTGTATGCTAAAAAACGAAGGAACTTGATAGAATGGGCTGGGAAGAGAGTCGCCCGGACAAAAAGAAACGAACGCGAGGGCAAGGAGGAGAGATGGGATGTGATGGGCGGCATAAATCGAAGTGGAGTGAAATTAGTAGGGAGGGTTTAGGGTGGGTGTGAGGCCAAGGTGCGCTTGGGAGCAAAGTGGAGGCGGCAAAGGAGGTAGTCGCAAGACGGGGTAAGCTGACAAAAAGTCAGGTGTGGAAAGGAAGAAGGCCTCCGGATTGGCGTGGACATGAGGAATCGGGGTATTGTCAGGAAGAAACCCAGTCCTGTCATCTTATGCTTAAAGGGGCAATCAACCCCAGAACCAATATGAGTCGACCATAAAAGAAAAATTTGGCAGTGCTTCCGGCAGTACGAAGTGATGGAAAGACGAGGCTTGGGGCGGGGCCCACGCACAGGCTAGGAGGGAGGTGGGTCGTGAGGGGAGTTCTGGAGGCATTACAGAGATGGGTTTCTGGACACTTCCATCGGTTGAGAGCGGGCAGCTCTCCATCATCAGGAATCGAATGGGGAGAAGAGAAGAGGAGCGTTAGGTCTAAAACAAACCAACGTAGGGATTGGAAATATAGAGCGCCCTCTCTGTTCGGAGAATGAGGGACCATGAGGAGGACGTCCTATACCTGGAAACGATGGCGGACCAAGTCTACCGAAAGAAGATTCCTTATAGCCACCGACCACAAAAGGCAAACGAGAAAAGGGAAGGACGGAGAACAGCCTCCGGAGACGACGATGTCAAAAGCAGCGTATCCTCAGTAAGGGTAACATACGTCAAGGACAACTAGGAAGCAGGCTTCTTGGGGTGGATTGGAGAAGGAAGACGAAAAAATGTGGAACAGCCGAGGTCTAATACGAACAAAGCAAAGCCGAAGACATCAGAGGAATCTGCTTCTGTAAGTGGGTCCCAGGGAGCAGGAGGAGAGTACGTCTGCGAAAAAGGAGGGACAGTAATAGGCCTGTACGCGAAAATCCAAGATTGCTGATCCACGACCCTGGGAGAGACCTGTGGGGAACAAAGAATGGAGAAAGGAGAAGAAAAGCCTACACCCTACGATCGTACGGAAACATAAGAGGTAGTGGGGTGACTGGAAAAAGAGACTCGCCTCTTCCCCAGAAGGAAAACCGAGACAATCAAGGACTCCTAGAAAGGAATACGGGGAACAGTAACTGAAGAAAAAAGGTAAAGGAGGCACCCATGTGATACGAAAAGAATCATTGAAGTTGAGGACACTTAAAGTGACATACAGTACACATCAGAAGAAAGAGGGCTTCTGCGGCACTAGCGAAAAGCCTTGAGGATTCGCCCAGTATTACGGCGAATATGGAGGGGGGGGGAGCCTTTTGGGGAAAGACACCGAAAAGGATACAAGTAAGGTGGAATCATCGACAGAATCGTGAAGTGGCAAGACTGACTGCTCGCGATGATCTTCAATGTGAGCGGATCGGGTGGGGGGGGGTTTTGTGGAGACAGTGTAAGGAGTTGGTAGAAACGCAGAGCCGGAGGCACCCAGGTGCATTGTGATAATCACACTGACTGGCTGAGGGAGAACGAGAAGGCATTGAAGATCCCTAGAGGCCAAGAACTAGTGAGCTGTGTATGTGAGAAAAAGGGGTGATGATACCTGGTAAATACGATCGCCGTGGAAAGGTGCGCAAAAGAAAAATGAAAACCAAGGGATCCTGCATGAGGGTATCAAAGGAAATGGTGGTTTGAGGGATGAACTTGAAAGAGAGGGGGAAAGTAAAAATGTCGGAAAATGGGTGACGCGCATAGAAAAAGTTAATGACGTCGAAAGAAACCTTGGGACAAAGGGGTGTGAAGCAAGCAAAAGTAGAAGACGCTAAACGGAGTATTCGTCCGGAGTCCAAGTCGGGACAGGGCATTGATGAGCTACGGGATGGATGAAGCATCCGATAGGGGTAGACACGACCGGGGAGATTGGAGACTCTTTGGCAAATTAGAATGGGATACGTCGGATTAATAAAAGTGAATGAAAGGAGAAGGTGTGGCCAGGTCAGGGCTCCTATATGATGAAAGTGAACGAAGGAGGGAGAACAGGAGAGACAGGGGGAAACCCACATGACCTCAAGATGCTGGGGGAGTGAACATGGTACGGGATACAAGAGGACGGGGGTCAGTCATCGACAAAAAGAATCCCTGAGAGAAATTAAAAAACGAAGAAAGGAAAGGCGGGTAACAGAAGGCTGGGCGAATCGAAATAAATGGGGGGAAAGCAGAAGGGAGAGTACGGAAGGAATACATAGGAGGCAAAGCCGTCATTTGCTGGGGAAGACGGCTTAAAAATGAACGTGGGGGCACAAATTGTGGGGTATTGGGAGATGTACCAACAAGAGCCTCTGAGCAATTCTCTGGAGTTTCCGGGGGAATTGCATCCAGGGCCAGCATCAAAATAAGGGGGCATGCCTGTAAGCAAGTGCGCGAATAGACATGTATGTCGCAAGATGCGCCGCACATGCAAGAGAAGCTAAGAGAGAAAGTGCGTCGGGCCATAAGGGGGTGAAAACTAAGAACAGGGGAGACAGAAAGGGTTTCGGTCGAGCCCGTCCAGTCTAAGTGCGAGACGATGGTGGGGGAAAGAAGGGGGAGGGAAGAATCTTGGGCCGGCCGTGAGTACTGAACGGCATGTGTTTCGGAGTTAAATTCTTGGTTTTGTTTTGTCCGTCATCTAGGACGAAGATGAATCTCGCCTTTGAGTATGGAAATTAGGATTGAGGGGGTAGACCTCACGGATTAAGGAGCAAGGGATCGACAGAGCGAAAAACGGAAAAGGGGGAGTTGTGGTGGGAACGGGAAACTAAGTGAACCCAAAAGGTCCAGGAGAAAGAATTCAACTAGGTAGGAACATCGACGCTTTACCTTAGACGATCATAAATCTCGCATAGCGAAAAAAAAAAACGAGGGGCAACTATAGGTACGAGGGCATTCCATGCAGGGGGCACTTGGACGTCGGGTAGGTTGTTACAGAGGGCGCCCCGAGCAGGAAAGGGCAGGAGGAGGAACTGAAGGGGGGCTTCTGCTAAGTGACACTGGTGGGAAGCCAGGGGAAGTCACAGAAAGGGGGAAGAACAAAGGCGAGATGATTCAGGGAAACCTTGAGGGGAAACATAGGGTAAATCGAAAAAAAAGGTACCGGAGAAGGGTACGATATGTCTCCCACGCCGAAAGAGAACGTGCCATACGGGGAAAATGAAGGAGGAGTGAAACGAGAAAGAAATCTGATGCTGGGATTATGCAACAAAGGGAGGCGATCCAAGAGGACTAGCCGATTATGCTCTACAGAGGGAGACGAGAAGCAGAGGGAGAAGTTATTCCTTCTTAACATGAGACAGGGAAGACGCGCCTGGAGGTGATCCTTTTCCAACAGGGAAGGCCAGTCCTATCGGCAATCAGGGCAGATGAGAAAAGAGCAACTGGGCACTTACGTCCTTGAAACTTCTTGCGACTCGGGAAGGAAGAGGAAGAATAAAGACAGAGAGGGGCTTATGGTCCGGTGAGGCAAGGTGGATATCCATCAACATTTTACCGACATCTCTTTATCAGGAGGGGTCGGAGGGTGTGTTGGCGGGCGTGAATTTTAGATGAAGCGCGTAGCCGGAAATAAGGCAAAGGGCAGAGAGGGAGGGATCGGGTTGTTTGATTCGTTAGTTGAACGCGGTGCAGGCAGAGTAAAGGCTCAGCATCAGGGACCGGCAGCCGGAGGGCTAGGGACCACCACGGATGGCAAGAGAACGCCCAGACGATTGGGCAAAAAAAAGAGATAAGGATGGAGGAAAGAGAGGGGAGATGAAAAATCGATCCGCAGGAAGATATAAATCCTCTACTGGAGATCGGCAAAATCACGGAGTGAGGTCGAAGATCAAGAGCTCATGTGCGCCGGCGCACTGAAATTAAAATAATCAGAGGAAAGCGAAAAACGGGGGCAAGAGAGAGAAGGGTGAAGTACATTCCGTCTCTGGTATTGTGTGATGGGGGGACCCAACAAGATGTGACCGACACAAGAGGAGGCGGACAGCGAGCCCATCCAATCTTCAAAAAAGAATTCAGGGAGAATTACAGGGAGGGGCCGGGGGAGAAAGCAACCATACGGAAAGGTACGGTTGAGTGAGAACAACGAAATATATTTTTTAAGGCGCTGTCCGACGACATGGGAAAGCGGTTCGGAAAAAAAGTAAGCGAAAGAAGTGAAGTACCTATATAGAAGAAAATCAGCAGAGAAAGGCTTGACTATAGGGGCCAGAGGAAAATGGCAAGGGTCATAGGGAGCGGTAAATATCCACCGAGTCCTATGAGCAAAGTCTCCCGTGGCTGGTCAATGCTCAGAGCAGATCGCAAGAAGCCTTGCTTGGTGCATAAATAAAGAAGACGAGCAAAAGGCGGGAGGGCTAACTAACCGGTGGGGAAGGGGTCACGTTGGATACTACATGGGTCTAACCACTGAGTTTTACAGCAGCATGGGGCTAATGTTTTCTAGGAGCAAGGATGCACAGAGAGAAGAAATGGGAAGGGCAAATGCAGAGGGCGGTGTAACCCGGGAGGACAGAGGGACCAGGAAGGAAACTGGGGGGGAGGAGCGGCCCATGGTAAGCATGAGGCGAGAGACCTTGCGTTTATGGAAAAAAAAGGTTAGGGTAGAAAATGGGGGAGGGTACAGGGTAAGGAGCTCTCTCTAAAGTCTGATACATTGGGGTCAGCCAGTAAGAGTACAAATCCAGTAGTTGGGCCCGTCTCCTTTGGAAAAAAAGACGAGGCATAGAAACGAGGAGGGGGGGAAAATGATGTCGACCCTGGTCTGTAAAGTTTAGGAAGGACAAATTTTCAAAAGTATGTGAGGGGGGAGGCGCTAAAACAACAACAACGCAGGCATACATCGTCGCCTTAATTTACCGTGGAAGGACTAGTGTAAAAGAAGTCTCTAAAGCTCAATAGTTGAAAAAAGAGGGAAAAGGGGGGGGGTCAAATATTTCCTTGAAAATGGAAACATAGTTGCCGGGGCGGGGGACAAAAAAAGGTCGAAGGCTAAGGGGACTAGGAAGGGAGGTGACGGGGGGAGAGGGAGGAAAAGGGGCGGCCGGAGGGGATTGACGCACATCTGTGAAGTCTATCGGACGATCGGAGCTTCGCCAATAAGGAAGAGGTAATAGGAAACAGAAGAGAAGTTGACAGGCGTCAGACGTCAAACACCAAAAACTAAGGATGATGGAAGGATAGAAGAAGGAGCAATCAAACGACTAATGATTCGTTATCCCTGCCCTCTGGAAGAAAAAATCCACCTCTTCCTGCGAATAACAAAACCACATCCAAATAAACCGAGAACTGGCCTAGGGACCGCGAGTGCGGGAGGGGTCAATTCAAATGGCGTCCTAAGACTGAAAGATAAAGGCGGGGGCCTCCTACCATAGACTGACATGGGCGCAGACAGGAAATTCGAAGCAGTGCGTCCTGGGGGGTGATTACCAAGGAAAGGATTCGCGGAGGGGAAAATGGACAGGCGAAGACGAAAACGCCGCTTACCACAAAACAACGACGCTTATGGGGAAAAAAGACGGAATCCTGTGCTGAAAGGGGATGGGGCTACAGTGAGAGTCCGCCTTAACATAAACAAAAAAGGAGATTGTAAAATGTAAAAAGAAAAAAGCTAACCTCTATTGGTTGACACAAATGAAGTAAAGGGACGGTAATATACATCAAACTCAGCCTAAAGGAGAACGTGCGGAAGCAAGGGAGAAGGAGGGAAAGGACCATCAGTGCGCCCAATTCGGGATAGTTCCAGGGGAAGAATGAGGGACTTTACAACGGGTGCTTGTCATAAGAGTCTGGGTGGCAGGGACCGGTAATTGAAAGGGGAAAAAGGAGGGTAACCTCGGGAAATGTCTCCTCCTTCTTACCCTTGTGGGGGGAGAAGTTAAGAGGGATGTCTGCCTACTGGCAAAAGTGAGAGTTTAAAAACGAAAGTACGAAGGATGAACACAACCTGTGGGGACGGCGATCAAGATAGAGGTAAATGCAACAGACATCAGTAGTGGGCCCTAAAGAAATGACGGGCGAAATGACTGATCTGAAGGGGAAGTGCCGGAGAAGAGATATGGGGGGAAGGGGGGTTGCTGCCATGAAAATAATGGAAAAAACGGGAAAAAAATCAAACGAAAAGATAGTAAAGGAAAAATTAAACAGTAAGAGGAGGCACGGGGAAGCGAAACAAGAGTTCGTAAAGAAAAAAAAGCAGGGGCAGTGAGGGTGATCCTCTACTTTACGGGACCAAAGAATCTCAACTTGGGAATCGCAAATAAGTTTTGAAGATTTGAATATAGCAGGGGGGAAGCAGCAGAAACCTAAGTGTGAGAAAGGAGAAGCATAAAAAAAAGTCAAGTAGTTTCCATGGTTGAGCCGCCGCCTCGTGGGGGGGGATCCTGCTTGCGCAAGAACGAGGCGGAAAGATAGGCCGTTGGCCACGTGGGGGAAACCAGCGTAGACTAAGAGAAGGCAGAATGAAGGGAGAAGGCCTTTCTTCTTCCAGCCTTTGCGATGCTCCGGGGATTGGCTAGGTTCGGGTATTGGCAATAGGTGAGGGGAGAAAACGGGCAAGCCTTCCCCGGGAGAAGGCACGGCATGGTGCCATAAATGTAGACCATTATGGAATAAGGGGAAGGCTGAAAGGAACCGCTTTCCCACCACCTCAGAACCCAAGAGCGCGGGAGAAAGAAGGGCTGTTTGCAGGATTGCAAGTCCACCCGAAAGTAAAGTGAAGCTCCTCAAAAAGGAAACAGGGGATCCGATTCAAAAAAAAAGGAAGGAGGAACCGAAAGAAGGTTAATGAAGGAAACCCGAATGAGAAAAAGAGTCTCAAGGTGAGCGTATGGGGGGAAAATAATAGTGGCTGGGAGTCCGGCGCGAGCAGGGACGCGGGAAGTGAGTGCCCCAGGTGATGGGGTGATAGTTTGTACATGACGGCCTCGGAAGAATGAGGGAACTGGGCAAGAAGGCTTGGAAGAAAATGGAAGACTAAGGACAGTCACTACATAGTGACCAGGGGGGGTCCTCAAAGTCGGGGGGCTATGAGGGAGGGACCTGGGAAAGGGACGGTCGGAAGGGGAAGCAGTAAATCGTGGGATACAAGGGGGAGAAACACGTGGAAAAGAGAAAGATGTCCCCCGAGCTAGGGTGTAAGGGCGAGAAATAAGGGGTAAGTATGAGAAGATAGGAAACGGAAAAAGAAAAAGCAAAAAGCAAAGAAAAGAGAAAGATAATCCGATCACACTTAATAAAAGGGAGGAGGTGTATCTTAGTAGAAAAGCATGCAAATTGACAAGTGGTAGTTTGTATGAGCTTGTTTTGAGGGAGGATGGGGCGTGGTTCTTTAAAACGCACTAGTTATCGGAGAGGCGCCGTGGGTAACTTGTAGGGTGAGGGTTCGTATACTTGGTTTGGGTGGGTCGTTCAAGTGTCATAGGAAAGAGAACTGGATTCGTCTACTCCCTTTTGGTGACGTTGAGGAGAATAGGGATCGTTAGATTAGGAGTCGGATAAGAGATATTTTATAAAAAGTAATAGGGGGCTGAAACATAAGAAGGGGGAGGAATTGGAGTAGAGATTAAACCAAAATGCCCAGATCCAGGGGAGAAATAACTTCCCACCCGAAAAAAAGGAGTACAATCTCCACGACATGAATACGA
>Ga0179593_1345038_pt1 | contig 22541 bp, 30 predicted proteins | sample CZODoug2_1_08_16_FD_185931 | JGI IMG/M metagenome (GOLD analysis project Ga0179593, IMG submission 185931) | Vadose zone soil fungal communities from Angelo Coast Range Reserve, California, USA - CZODoug2_1_08_16fungal (PacBio error correction) | ecosystem: Environmental > Terrestrial > Soil >...
CAAAAGAAGGAACATCATCAAAAAAATTCTTGGGGTTCGATCATTCTCCAACTAACAGTAAACCCTCGACGGGGAATATATTAAGGTGGGATGACGAAGGGAAAATGGGATTGCGGGGGGATTAGAACAACCGAGGCAAAAAGAACAAAAGGAACACCGCGAATTGAGATCTACGTTGTGCATGGGACAATACTCAAGAGACCTAAATGGGCCGGCTGGTTAGTTAACAACGGGGGGGCCACAAGGGCATTTTTTCCAACAACAAAAGAATAACCCCTCGCAAAACTTCAGATTCAAGTTACAATCAACCCAACCCAAACAAAAAACACTCCCAAGGCAGAGATTCACATCTGCTTCCTAAAATCACTTAACCCACGCCTCTCAGTCCCTCCCAAAGACGCAAAAAACACAGAAGACTTCACATCCCAAATCAAGATAGGGGTGGCCCATCACACAATAAAAAATGAATAGAGTTTGGAAGGTTCAATTTTTATCAGGAGGGAGGGGTGTGTTTATATCAGAAAAGGTCTCGGGGCCATATGACATTTCAGGGGGTAAAATTTCGTATGGGTTGGAAGAAGATGGGAAATACTTTAAAAAGGGGAGTCAACACCGGGGCAAGCACAAAGCGAATGATGGAAGGGGTACTCCTAAACCTTGGGGAATTGAAATCAAACTTTAGTTAAAAAATCAACCCCACAAGAGAGGTCCAAAAGAAGCAAAGAAAACAAAGGAGCAAAATTAATCGCAACAACGGGGGAAAAGATCTCCCAAAGAACTTTGCTTGAGTGTGACGCCGGAAGGCGTAGGGACGAATTCCAGGGGGCAGGGGCCGAAACGATAAACCCGTGGGGTTAGGAGGAAACAAGCCAGTCCGTGGGCGTCTAAAGAATAGGGGGGGGGGGGGGGTGTCAGAAAAGAGAAGTCTAGGCGGGTTCTTAGTTTGGGTTGAATATTAAGGGTTGAGGGGAATATTTAGGCGCGAAAGGATTCTTTGGTACAGGGTGCATGTTTGGTGGTGTGGGTGGGGGTGTTTTCCAAGGGGGGGAAGAAGGAAAGGTCTTCGATATAAAAAATGTAAGAAGGGGCTGCTTTGTGGGGCAAAACTAGATTGTTGGTGTCAACAAGGGGGCGTTTCCTGGAGGAGGTGGTGTGGGGGTGAAGTTGAGATTGTGACAGCGCAGAGGGAAGGATTACAGTGGATAAATAAGGGAAAAGAGGTGAAATTGGGTAAAAAGCTAACCACAGAAGGGGTATGAGAAAAAGGGGGGGGAAGCATGGGGTTAGTTCGAAAAAAAATGGGGGAATGGTCTAGATAGAGGGATACGACGGCAGGCGTAGATGAAGAGGGCGAGCAGGCATTAAGGAAAGAGGTGAGGGTTTGTGGTTGGGTGGATCGAAGGGGGGGAATAATAAAAAGAGCCGTGGGGGGGGGAAGTCAAATTATTGAAAAAAAAGGTCTGGAGTAGCGGAGGTTACTTATACCCTTTCGGGCCCAGGAGACTTCTAACAGCACTTCTATAGGGGGAAAATGGGAAAAAAAGACTTACATAGAAAATTCCCAACCAATCATTGGCTCTCAGACTCGTGCGACGTAGTAAAGAGAAGAACCTCCCAAAAACCAAAGCGAGAGCTTTGAATAGGGGGGAAAATTGATGGAGAGGGGGGATGGGAGGGGGGGGGAGGTTGAGTCAACTCAGAGATTAGAGGGAAGATCTTATTCCAGGGTGGGTTAGGGGGTGGAAAAGCTGAGGCTGAAGAAAAATCCGGAAAAGGGACCCAAGCCTTTGCCAACTCTTACAGAAGGCAGCAAATCTAGCATGAAACGCCAACAGGCAGCCTGGCGATGAAGTTTAAAAGGGTACTAGTCCGGTTAACTCGAGGTTCATCAAATGCCTATGGAAAGAAAAAAAGCGGGGGAAGTACCGATATAAAAATCCAGCTACACGCAGGATTCTCCACTCCAAAAAGGAGTTGGAGGGTGAGACACCCTGGAAAGGAAAGTTGAGGAATGGGGGAAAGGATTAGACATTGGTTCTAATCGCCTTTAAAGGAAATTAGTTTGTTGTGCAGAAAAGAACATGGGGGAGGTACGTTAAATTAGAGTGGGGTTCAAAATCGAGGCAAACACAAAGGAAAGGGGGGAAAAGGAGGAGAAGGTTGCCGAACCAAAAGGAAGGATACAAACTCCAATTGAAAAGACATTTCCAGTAATCTCCTAAGGGCGCAGGGGGGAGGCAAAATTGGGAAGCAGTGAGAGACCATACAGTTAGAATGGGTCAAGAAACCATCAATCCAAGGAGGTATCGTGTAGCTGTGGATGGTACGGAACGGCGTTAAGAAAGTGTGAATATTCCGGCAGAACTGTGAAGAAAGGGGGGGACCGAGGGAAATACATTATCTACATCGGCGTGGGAGGGGCATATATATTGGTGGAATCGGCGGGCTGGGAAGAGGTTAGGCAAAGGGGGGGGTTGGGCCCGGGGGAAGCGGTCTTTATTTACATCTGGACTGAAGAAAACATTGTCAAACACCCTAAGAATAATGACTGATTTTTCGTCCAGCTCTAGGGGAAATAGAACTCAATAATCTCCTACAAATAAGGGAAAATTCAGATAATAATTGGAAGATATGAGTAAGGGGTATGCAGAAAGTATCTCAGAGGGGGGAATTGATACCAATATAGGACAAGAATGAACTTGGTGGGGAAGTGGGACTTATGTATCAGATCACATAAAGGGCCAAAGCAGTAGTTCATACTGAGGACGGGGGACTCCCGAAACTGAGAAATAAGCAAGCACCTACTACTCCTCAGAGATCAGGCGAAAGGGGGGCCAGCCATACCATATCCAATCGGAGGCCAAAAAGATAGAAACAAAAGAGCCATGAGATATTCCACCGCTACCAGTACGCAACATCGAGAGACTGAGGATTATCCAGGATAGCGAAGGAACACTACTTTAGAAAAAGGGGGAAACAAAAAAAAGAAGAATATCTTAAGCCAATGTGTCATCTAAAAGCGGATGGGGGACAGGCAAATCACTAGGGTTGGGCGGTCCCCAGAAAATAGTATTGTGAAAAGAACGGTCTAACACTCGCCGGGTAAAAAAGAAACAGCAGAAAAAATAACTAAAACAGGGGGCCACATGGGCCACCATAAAACGAGCGAAAAAGCAAATCCTAGGACGGTGGGGGCTCTCTAAAGCCAGCATGCTGACGCGAAAAAAAAAAAAAACAAGCCCCAACAAAAAAAAACAAAAACAGATCGTCGTGAAAGGAACACTCGAAAAACGCCTCATTCTGCAAATAACACCCGTCATGCCGAGAATCAACGCAGAAGAACCTAAAAAATTCGCAGCATAATATTGAAGATGGGGGAGGGGGGTAATGGGACTGGGAAACGGGTTCTGGGCTGGGGAGAAAAAGGAAAGGCGTCTACCAAGGGGGCGACAAGACCATCACCGGATCAGGAAAAAGGGGACAAGGAGGGCTGATGCGGAGCTCCGGGTGACCGGGGGCCAGGGGGTGAAAGGAATTGGGAAATTCTCGGTGCGGGGGTGTAAAGTGAAAATATTAATGGTGGGGAAAAAGGGGGAGGAGGTAGGAAAGGGAGAGGCGTCTCAAATTGGTGGGGAGGAATGGGTTCAGGGGGGCTGGAGACTGGTGCCCACCAACTTTGGACCTTTGTCGACCCGAAGCCTCGGGTTAAAAGGAACGGAAATGATTACGAAGAAAAAGCCCCTGGGAGGCACACACAAACCCGAAAAGATGCCGAAAAACGGGAAAGAGTCGGGAGAAAAGATAGGATGTATGTTTCTGCTGCGAAAAATCTTGGCTCTGGGAGGTGGGGGCGAGGGGACGCACTTTCAAGCTGTAGTGTTAAGGGAAAGGAACGGCGTTCCGGTGCGGTTTTGGAGGAGAACGGCACAGGGGGGTGGGAAGGGGGGGGGGTGGGGTGTGGGTTTCCCGGGAGGGAACCCAGGGGTCTGGTGAGCCGGAACGTTTGCCAGCTGTTGGGTGTTGGAAGTTGTGTGGAAATCCTTTAAAATTGGGGGGGGAGTAGGAAAAAAAGTGTGGTTAAGCCCGAGAAGATGAAAGTGGGCAGGCCTTTGTTTTTGAGGGGGAATACTAAGCACATGGGTGCAAAGGGGGAAGGAAGGGGTCGCTTCATAAGCGCAGGGGGATAGTTGGGGGGGGAAAATGTCTTCAGGGCAACGAGGATTCGTATTGGGAGAAACTCGACTGAACCAAAAACAAGGGATGAGTAGGGGAAAGAAGTACTCCCCGAATGGCATCCCCGGAGATAGTTTCTGGGGTAGAACTAAACGGAAACCACCCGCCGAGGAATCTCTTACGTACGAGGAGATAAAAGGGGTATTGAGAAACGGAGAGGAGCAACAGCTTGAAAACAACAAAAAAAAGGTTACTGAAAGGAAGCTCTGCTTTTAAGGAAAACAGGGTCAAAGGAAGGACTCAAGTACAGGGTTGAGGAACACACAAGCACACCATGGGGAAAGAGACAAAAGGGTCACCCTTCACCAACCCCTCCCTTAGGTCAAATTACACTAAACACCCCCCCCAACACGAAAAGAGGGGGAGCGAGGACAAGACCATCGCAAAAAAAGAAACCTTCCAAACACTAAGCGGTTCCCTTCAAATACATCGCACATTCAAAGCAAAAGAACCAAAGATGAAAAAAATAGGGGTCCGAGGAAGAAAAAAAAGAAAACCTGCCTAACGGGGGGGAAAACTGTTGGGGCAAGGTTCCATTCGTGGCGGGTGTGGGCTAAAAGGGTGGGGCCGATGGTCGAAGTCAGCGGCAAATCGTGGTAAAAAAGGAAAAAAGCAGGTTAAGAAAGCGAACCACGGGAAAGGAGGGAGGGATTGAAACAGCCTTCATACAGAACACATTGGGCGCATCTTCCTTGTTAACCAGGACGACCAGTGGAAAAACAGGCTGAAGGTAGAAAAGAAAAAGAGCAAAAACAAAAAGGGAGGGGAAGCAAACCCCAGTCCCCAGGGTTGCCATCCTCAGGGAAATTACCGCCGGCAAATTGACCAGATATTCCGAGACACGGGGAGGTGAGGGTCTCCGACCCAAAGGAGGATCGTTTTCCCAGGGTTGCCGAATGCGAAAACACTTTTCCGAAAGCCCCCATACAAACCGAGGAATATGAGGACCAGGAATGGTGGGGGGGGGGTCATCAGAGGGGGACTCCAGGTTTGATGTGAAGATAGGTGGGGTCGTTCTTAGTGGGGGGATGGAGGCTCTTATCAGTCACTGGGGGGGGGGCGGGGCTGAAATTGGTTTTTTTGGATGGGGGGGGTTGGGGGCATCACAAGAGGTGTTTGGGAGGTTGGAAGAAACAAATGTGATTTGTAAGCAATACTTGATTTTGTCAAACTCTCACAGTTTGGGTGATCAGAAGACAAATTTGCTTGTCTGATTTGGGGGGGGAAGTTTCCTAGGGTTGGGGAAGAAAGCGAGAGAGAGAGATTTGATCTGACCAAAGGGACTGCCTGTAGAAGATGGATGAAGCAACAGGATTATTGACGGGAGGGGGGTGGGATTCGGAGACAAAGGTGGGTGAAATGTCTATAGAAGACTTTGCGCAGAGGAGGTAGATGAATCTGGAGTCAAGTTTGGCATTATCAGAGGTGGGCGGGGGGGTGGGTTTTGGTGGTAGAAGGAAAGCGTCGGGGCTAGGGGGGTCGTGGCTCTTGGGACAGAGGGAGGTAGTCAGCAAAGGGATTATCCTTGCCTTTCGGGTAGTCGGCAGGGCTCACTTCAACCTAGGGACCGGATTTTATCCTACTAAGCGTCCCGCCAACAGGCTGATAAGCGGGCTTAAGGGACGCAAGGAGAGTTCAACCCTATTACCTCGGGGGAAAGCTCATGACCTGGACACTCCATGCAATACTCCGTGCCCAAAAAAAAAACAAAAAACCAAAAAAAGGGTCACGTTCTGTCTAGGTATGGTGGAATTTAAAGACCTAGGGTTGGGCACCATGAGTAGGATGGGGGGGGAGGCGCATGACCCGGCATCCACGAAAACAGGAGGACGGGTGGGTTGCCCATGTTGATATCGCTGTAAAGCAGGACGGGGGGAATGGAAAAACGGTGACCACTCTTGAATACTTTACAGCAATATAGCATGACGACCAGCTGTCGAAATTAAAGTGTTACCGGATCGGAAAAAATCGGTCACGATGGTGGGGGGGGGGGAGAAAAGGTCCGGGGTCAGTCGCACTCAAGTAAAGAAAAGAGAACCCCCGATCTTTCTTCAAGCAAGCTAAAAAGAAGGGAATGGGGGGGTCTGGTACAAGCAATGATAATGATTAAAAGTGCGGAGGATCTAAGTTGCCTAAGCGCCAGCGAGGGGGAATGAGGTGGCATGTGTAGAAAAATTTGATTGAACGTGATCTTGGAGTCAAAGATGTCAAAAACAAAAAAGAGGGGAGGATGGGGTAAGTTCCCTCCAAATATAATGAAGAGGAAACATGAAGAATCACAGGGAAACCACTCATTGTCGATAAAACGGCTTGCGAGGAGTCAAAAGGGAAGGAAAGTCATCCTCCTTGACCCAGGTGGGTACACAACCCACCTCATCTGTTGGTCGTGAGAAGTCTGGGAGGAGAGAGGGGGAACTTCTTGCTATGGGTTGAATCGCATTGAGATATGTCAAAAGAAAAAAGGGGAATATCCTTGGAAATTGAAATCGAAGGCAGGGGAAAAGTCATTCTCTATTGGCGATCGGAAATTCAAGAAGTTTGGAAAAAGGATGGGCCCGTTGCCCCGTCACCTAGGGAGGAGGGAAAAAAGCGACGGGGTGGCAAATGGGAAAAAAGACGGAAAGAGAAGGACGATGACTGTCTTTGAGAGTAGATATATGGACTCAAAGAAAATCCAAGGCCAAAGACTGAGGACCAAAGAAAGGCCAGGGGGGAAGGGGGATGGAGGGATTTCGGTCGAAGGGGCTAGAGGAAACAAGGGATCATAGCGTTGGGGGGCTTTGGGGTGGAAATTTTCTTGGGGTCTCCTAAAACGGTGAGAAATATGTGTAGGGAGGCCCTCAGGGAATGAAGAAGTACTCCTAACTAACCTCCGCCTCTATACAAAAAGATACGAAAAAAGGGAACAAAAGAAAAAAGGACCGCGCTAAAACGAGTAGCCAACACAACCATGAAGCCTGATACAACCAGAGACCGAGCATGCCAGTCTAAAAGAATCGATCGGGCCTTCCCTTCAGGACAGAACTACTTTTGAGAAGAAGAACAAACAACTTGCCGGGACCAATGGTATCATCGATCTCTTGGTATAGGGGAAAAAGAAAATCTCGTTTGGGTTAAGAGAACTACACAAGAGGGGGGAAGGGAGCTTCGTCTAACACTCTCACGAAGAACAGAAAAACGAAAAATAATAACGCAAACTTGTGCCTCATGAGGAAAAACCAAAAAAAGATCTCTGGAACGACGGTCTTATCCCATTTCCTCGATAAAAGAAAACGTTCGGGAAGCCGGAAAGCAAAAAAAGAAAAAAATAAAAGATAACAGTCGGAAACAAAAGCAAAAACGAAGAGTCTGCCAAATAAAAAAGACCCAAAAAGAATCAACGAATATCGACAACTTATAAACTGGGACGAGAAAATATATTAATCCAGAGGGGAAAAAGGGGGGGGGGGCTCTTTGAAAGGTTCCGAAGTGTTGGGCCCACTGGAAACTTCTCTACAGAAAGTGTTCGGGAGGGAAGGCAATCGGCAATCGCGGGAGAATGGAAGGGAGGGCATGATGTCTTAGACTTTCAACTTAGAAACGGTACTTTTGGGACCGAAACGTGTTTTACTGGAGATTGTGGATTTTCTAAATGTAAAGGGTTGGGGGAAAGTGTGGAAAAGGGTAGGATTGAAGACTTCTGAAAATTTGTGAGTGTAGGTGTGGATGACATAAGTTTCCCAGGACCGGGCACAAAAAGGGTCTCACGAAGGTGGGGGTTTCAAAAAAGTGATTTCCAGGAGAGCGAGAAAAACTTGATATAACAACACAAGAACCGAAAGAAAATTAACCGTGGTAAATCTAGTCATGTTGGGGGTTATTGCGGACGGTATCTGACCCTCTTGGGCTCTGGGGAAAGGGGTGATGTCCGTTGGATGGACTTCGGGAGGTATTAGGAGGGAAGGGGAAGGGGAGTTTATAGTAAGGGACGATATCAAAGAAGTTGGTGTTTATTGGTGTGGGGTTGGGAAATTTTGAGGGATATTTGGGTTGATGAGCGGAAAGGTTTGGGACCATTGCCATCGTGTTTGGTGTATGTGGTAATCAAAAACAAGTGTACCCAAGGGTCTCGGGAGGTGGGGAAAGGGGGTCCAACACACCTACGAAGAAGGAATAAGTGGTTTGAAATTTGGGGGAAAAGAGGGTGAGAAGTTTGAACAATAAAAAAAAAGTTATAAATTAAGTAGGAAAAAATGAAGAGGGAGCGGTGGGGGAACTTTGTAAAAGGGAGAGTAACAAGGGAAGAAGGAAAATTAGGAATTGGGGGGAGTCTCACCAACCGGGGGGGAAAAGAGAGAGGAAAAAGCCTCCTGGAAAGAAAACTTCTTATAGGGGTATCAGACGAGAATCACCCACCGCTCCGCGAAAAAGAAGAGGCATTAGCGAGAAAAACGCGTGTAGCAGAAGAGGGGATCAAACCTCTTTGAACAACAAATCACCGGCCCGCATAATGATCTGGCAAAGGAATTTCGCAACTCAAAAAAGGAAAGGCCAGGGGAAGGGGGACCAACACTTACACCCAAAAAAGATGGAAAATTGGATACAAAGGAAGGGGCTCCTCACCACGACACCGAACACTGAGGAAAAGGGAAAATTTACCACGACCCCACCCACAACAGAAAAAGCAATCTCTCGGCCATCCTTAAAGAACCCGCAGGGAAAAAAAGCCAGTGTCCAGTACGCACGATCACCGAAAATTGAAATCCAGAAAAAGGCAAGGAAAAGGGGCGGGTCCAGGCAGAAACAAGACAAGAAAAGACTAGGAGGCCTCTTTGGGGGGCGATGAAACTGTTCTTGTGTGTGTTTATCGATCGGTGATTCTATCAGGGGTGTAAAAGAAGTGGAAAAGGTGGAAGGGAAATCAAACATTGACGGGGCTGTCTTTCCCAAAAGTCAGGTACACACAAAGGTTTCGAAATTGTTTAAACCCGACAGCAGTGAACACCACAGGGAACACAGATGATAAATCAACCACGAAAGAAAAGCCTTCGCACAGGAGGTTGAGTAAACCATACGGGGGGGGCCATCGAAAAGAATGAGCAAAAAAAAATTTTGAAGAAAAACCTGGGATGGGGAGTGAGACCCTGAGGAAGCTAAGTTTCAAAGGGGCCGAAAAACAAAGACCAAGAAGCCAACAGGAAACCACGAAAAAAACATAAACTTATGAAGAGGATGAGAGGAAAAATTTTTGGAAAAAGCAAGGGGGCTGGGTTCTGGGAGGGGGGGGGGGGGGATAGGGGTGGTCGGGACGATTGGAAGTCATCGTGATAGGATGCGTGGGGTCCGCTGATTCGGGTGAGTGTGGAGTTGGGGGCTGCCAGATGAGTTGGAGAAGGGAGTCGGAGAAGAGACAAACATGTGATGTAAGCCTAAGGCGAAAAGACCTGGGGGGAGAGAGGGGGGGGGGGGATTGGCGGGAAATTGGAGGGTCGGGGAGGGAATGGGGGGTTGGGTGGATCGGGCCTGGAGGGTTAAAAAAAGCAGGGGCGGAGAGGAGGGGAAGCTTAGCAAAATAGAGAGGGGATGGCCTGGAACAGCTCTGTAGGAAGAAAAGGGTTAAATGCATGTATGGTAGTGGAGGAGAGAACGGTTTTTTTTATGTCTGGATGGGGAATATCGTACGGGGAGTAGATGAATTCTCGGTATGAGGTGGGGGTCCTTTACCTCAAGGATGTGTCTGGGGGGGGGGTGTGTTCTCTCTCTTTTTACTATTAGAGGTCTTGGTTATTGGGAAAAGGCGTGATGATTCAGGGTTGTAGTAGGGGGTAGATTAGACTGGGCTGGTCGTGTATGGATCCTTGAACATGAGGAGAAAGGAAGTGACGGGGCAATAAACAAACGTCCTTCCATCTTACGTATAACTAGAACATCGGCTTCGCATACTCAATATCATGAATTACCACAACTAGTTGAGGGGAATGTAAGGTGAAGGTCGGGACATTTTATGTGGGGAGTCAACTCAAGATTATAGGGTTAATATCAAAAAGAAGATGCTTCCGGGGTGTTTGTGCAAGAGCAATCTGCTTGAAATCCATAGCGGAAATTGCCCAAAAGACCGTGAACAACTCTGGACATAAACGGCAAAAGAGACATGTCCGACAAAGACATCGAAAGGTAATTGGTTGAAAAAGTCTTCCGTCACTCTTGAAAGGGAATGTAGGCGGGTAAAAATTCAAAACTCAGTAGAATAAGAGAACCGATTCTCAAAGAACAGAGGAGTGAGGTCGGTGACAAAACCGAGGGAAGGGGTTCGGCTGACATTGCAGAAAAAAAAAGAGAAAGGAGAGCGAAATGAGTTGTTGAACAGTTGAAAGGGGAGAATGAGGGGGGGGGTACTCGTGCAGGGATTTGGAGGAATCGCGGATAAACAAAACGATTATTGAGTAGCGGGGGGTCCGAAAAGAGTGGGAAAGATCCAATTTGGTTAATCACATGACAAACAACTCAGTCTCCTCGCTGTAGGGGCGGGGGAAATCATTCTACCGGATCCTCAAGTCGAAGTGTGGGCTAAAAGACAACGGTTGGGGCGTGAGAGGAAAGGATGGGGGGGATGGTAAAGTAACCTGCAGTGGGTATATTTAAAGAGGAGATGGGCATGGATCGGCGGAAAAGTGGGGGTCCCCAGGACCTGAAAAATGAAATATACAGCGGCTGGAAAAGGTTATTAATCGATTATGTGACGCACTTTTTTACAATTTTGGTAAACGTTGGGTTACGTTGAGTGGAACCTTTCATGTGCGGGGAAGATAATTATTTTTATACGGCCCCCCCAATAGAAAAAATTAGAGGGGGGGGCTTGGAGCTGACACAAGATAAGAATGATTTGACTACAAGCCAATTGGGACCACGAAAGCTTATTCAGAAAAAAGTACAAAGAGGAGATTCTGAGGAGGATTCAAAGAACAGTGTAAAGGGGGGAAGACAAGAACTAAGTCTGGAATGACTGGGGATGTTCTCCATCACTTCGAATCAGATTACCGAGAAGGGGAGCACTCACGACGGAAGCAAGCCGAAGCAATAAAACGTAAAAGCGATGTCAAAGCCTGGGTTCCTACAATCAAAGCAGCATCTCAAGAAAACGGGAAAACCACAAAACTCGGCCAGATAATGGAAAGACGAACAATCTCTCTACGAAGCCGATGCAAGCCTTAACTAAGACTCATTCAACACTAGAGTGCGGCAGAACTAACGAGAGGAGTGAATAAACTGGGGAACATCGTGTATTACTTGGACAGCACGGAAAAGCCCTCGGGGTTGGTTTCCGAACAATCTCCCTCTGTGGGGGGGGAGGGAGGATAGTACAAAACTGAAGGAACATTACATAAGAAGAACCCCGTTGGAACTCCAACAAGAAAAGAGGAGTCGGCAAAAGAGCCGTAAAAAGTAATTAAATCACATGATGAACGCAGAAGAGGGACCTCTCGTCTCAAAAAAAAAAAAAACCACAACCGCAGAAGACGACTGAAAACATAAGAGAGGCACTCCTCAACTTCAAATAAGAAAAAAACCATGGACCAAGAACACAGCATAGCTACTACCCTACGGATCCAAACAAAGGAAATTAAAGATTTTAAAATTGGATGATTCTGGAGGAACGTGCTGGGGGGCTGGTAAACCACCTGACGAGTCAGAAAGCATAAAAGGGGTCGCGAAAAAGAGTTATCGGGAGATATGGGGAACCGGGCTGGGCTATCGGGCCCCGTTAGGCAATTTGACAGGAATAATCCTTTGTAACGGGTGTTTTCTGTTATGGACTAATGTTAAAGGTAGGTGTGTTGTGGAAAAGGCAGATTCGGGGGGGAGAATGTGCTGTAAAGGAAGGAAGTGTCCAGTCCAGTGGAGCATTTAGCTTTCTAGACCGGTTTTTAAACACGTGATTGCCATCATCTGAGAAGAAGAGCCAATCACACCAGACCAGGAAACTTGCAACCGATATAAGCGAGGGTGGGGGTATTGGAGCCCTGGTGAAACGAGTCTTTACTTGGTTGGAGGTGGGGAAAATGGAGGAAGGGAAGGAAGTGGGGAGCGAGGAGGGGTATATCCTACTTGGGGAGGGTGGGGGTTGGTGGGGGGAAGAAGGGAGGGGGGGGGAGCGACGGTTGGATGTGGAAAACAACCATGTGTGGGTGTAAAAAAGGGGGTCAACCAAGTTCAAGGAGACTCGGGCGTGTTTCCTGCAAAGCGAAAGAGGGGATAAGGCCGTTGAAATTGTTGGGGAAAAGAGGATCACAGTGTTATGCATAAAACTCGAGGTTAGGCGTAATATAGTCCAGATTCAGAAGGAGTTGGGGGGAAAAGATTTGGAGAGGATTCGAAGACCTACTACTAATGGATGGAATGGAGGGTCTCAAAAAGAGGGAAAAGAGAGAGATCCGACAACCTTGGGAGAATGCTTCTTTCGAATCATTCTAACGAAAAACTCACACGAAAAAGGAAGCTGGAACGAGGTAAAATATAACAAAAAGGGTGTGCACAATTTGGGAGGAAAAAAGCAGGGAAAAACACAATTTCACGAAAAAGAAGGGGAAGAGCTCGCGTTGAAGGAAAATTTCACAGAAGAAAAACCGTCCAATGGGGAGGGGGGAACACAGAAAATGGATGGTTTCAAATCCAACCGTACGACTCACCACCCAGACAACGCTCCTCAAAAGTACACAGAACCCACAAAGAAATAAACTAGTTCAAGACGGACAACGCCGACTTCCCACTAAAGCCAGAAAGACTCCTCCAAAGCACAGTCGAAAGGCAAAAATACCAAGCAAGAAGAGGGTCCATACGAAAAAGTAACCAAGGAGAGAACCAAGAGCGGTTTTGAGGCATGGCGGGTGTGTTTGGGGGAGTCAGGGGGGGAGGGAGGGGGGTAGGGGGACTCGATGGCAGGGGCTACGTGTTGAAAAGGGTACGCAGGGGAAAGAGCAAAAGAAGGAACAGTACCAAGACTGCATTTTTCAAAACGCTCTTCCTTGTTGGTCCTCAAGGTCACAAAAACCACATTTCCACATTAATTTCAAAAAAAGGAAACCTCTAGAAAGGGAGACGCGGTCAAATACCAGCAAAGGGAAAGCTCAAGGAAACCCGGTTCCGGCTCAAATGTGCGGAGTTTGGGGTCGCCGACAAAGGGGAGCGCGGAAGTTCAAATGTCGAAAGGGAAAACCACGAGAACAAATTGAAAAAAAAAGACAAACATTACCCTGTCACAAGAATGATTAGGAAAAGTCGAATTTGGGGGGGGAAGTAGGTGAGCGAGGCAGATCGATTGGTTGTAGATGTAATGGTGGAGGTCATAGTTTAAAGGTAGCGGAGAGGGGGATGATGCTTGGGGGGGAAATGAGTGAGTTTCTGTTGGGGGGGTGTTTCGCAGAGGGGGAGGCGGGCTGAGGAATGGGGTAAGCCTACTGGGAAGGTTTTGCAAAGCGGACGCTGTGGGGGGGAATCGGGGGGGGGCGGACAAAGTTGCGGGAGAGCGGAGGGATGGTTTTGGATCGGATGTAGTGTTAAGAATCGCGCAGAAGGAAAAGGTTAGTTACGTAAAAGTAGAAGGCTTTAAGATAGGGTCTATGATAACAGGATAGGGCATATTTAGTGGGTCTGCGAGAAACGGGTGATGCGAAGAGGAATTTAATTGAGAGAAAGAGGGTCTTAGAGGGGGGAAAAAGCTGCGTCAAGAGGGAGGGAGGGAGCAGGTTGGTGTGTTGGGAGACTGAATATGAGAGAGGTAGAGGGTAGGGGGTGTAAACTTTGACATAGGAAAGGGGTAGTCGGTGAGGGCTTGCGTCATTCGGAGGAAAATGGCAAAAAGAACGGAGGGGGACTTAAAATAAATTCAAACCAAGCCCAGCTTCGAGACTCCAAAAGGGAGGGAGGCGGGGGGGAGTTAGGGTGGCGGGAAGAACCCCTCCAAGAAATCCTTAAAGGCCCTTGATTAATCCGGGAGTGGGGTCGAATGTAGTCAAATCGATTAGGGAAGAGACAAAAACAATCGAGGAAGCGGGGGGGGGGGCATGGTGTGTCCAGAGTTTAAAAAGCGGGCCGGGTCCACGGGGCCCAAAAGACCTTGCCAACTCTACAAATAGCAAATGGGGCCAAGGGGGACACATCCTTGGTTGAAAAAATGGGGGAGTAAAGTATCACTACTTGGGAGAAATCGAGGAATTCCCAGCGAAACTTGGTAAAACAACAAGTACCCTATCTTCAACGAGGAACTGAAAGGAGTCGGAAACACACACGGAAAGGAAAGAATGCTTCGACTGGCTTAAGGGCATCAAGAGCATCTATGATAGAACGAATGGGAGTTGTGGAGGAAAAATGTGGTATACCGTTCATTATCGTTGGGGGAAAAAAGAGAATCAAAAAAAAACCAAGGAGGGAGGAGGAAAAGGGGATCAGGGGGTCCGAGTAACGAGGGGACATGAAACTTTTTCTTATCAAACAGGACCAAGGGCCCGTGGACCGAGGAAGATCTAAGCACTGCTCAAACAGCAATGGGTGGTCTAAAAAGCCAAAGCCTCAGAGCGGGGGGAATGAGCGGTACGGGGGGATGTAGAGTTGCAGGGGAGAGGACCTCGGCATTGGGGAGAAGCAAAGGTAACTCAGAAAAAAGATCCGGGAAATTCGAAAGAGCCGGGGCATAGATTAGAAGTTCGGTAAGAGGCCAGATTTTGGCCTCGTGGAGTGGAAGGGGAAAGCGACTGATTGGACCAAATGCAACCCCCAAGTAGGCAGTAAGGGGGTTGAAAAGGGAAAAAGGTCTGGAGGATGGTGAAGAATAGGAGACGGTCAAAAGCAATGCTAGTCCATAGTTTGGAAGGGAGAATGAGGGAGCGAAGTAATCTCTAGGACTTTAGCGATAGATGAAATAGGATAAAAAGGGGGGAAAAAGCAAGCTCCGATATTGAAGGATCAAGAACGACGAAGGCAGTCACGAAACGAAAAAGCGCGTTGAACACTTTGGGGGACAACCGAAAAGGAAGAGAAGCTAAAAAAGATAGCCACACAACAAAAGCCATGCCGCTGAGATGCCACAAAAAAAGAGTCAGCGAAGCCGTCGATGCCGCAAAATAAACTTCTCAGACGGAACAACTACGTTGAGACTTAAGACAAAAAAGCCAGAGGGAAAAATAATACTTTGTATCGAACAGCGGTATGCATGTAAGAAAATGGGGTGTCCGATCCCTAAGCTCACGAAGCGATGTCTAAAGATCAACCCACACCTACAGAAGAGACATTGTAAAAGCAAAAGAAAATCGGGAGAAAGGATAGGCTTCATCACCTGGTGAAAAATCGCTAAAAAGACTTGCACCTCCTCTGAAAAACCAAAACACTCAAAAAAACAGAAAGCGAAAAGAAGAATCTGACACGAACCACATCAACCGAAACGAAACGAAATGTCCCAAAATCAGAAAGGCTAACCCGACTGATCGCAAACAACGAGGGGCTGCGAGACATATGGGAAGGGGGGTTTAGGGAAAGGACACGGGTGAGCAGCAGGGGACCTGGTAAGGAAGGAAGGGGGTCGGCGACCACTCAGCACAGAGCGCGAGAAGGACGGAAATTCAGACGGCCCCGGGAGGACAAGGGTACTACTCAAGGGGAAAGGAGGGGAGGTGGGTATGGGAAAAAAAAGTACAAGGCTAGGTTGGAAAAAGGGGGCAATTAAGAGGGATTCTGAAAATGGAAGAGGAAGAGGGTGGGAAATGGAGGAAAATGGGCCCCATTGCCGCGCGGGAGGGGTCTGGGGAAAGGTAAACAAAAGGGGGGAAATGGCATCTTACCAAGAAAAAAACGACAAGTTAACACACCGACCGAGAAAAATTTAAGCTCTCCCCTCTAGGCAGGGGGGGCTTAAGGCCCGGTATCTGGACACTCGTGGGGAGGGGGGACTGGGATTTGCTTGTAGAGGTGCGCTGTGGGGGGGGAGGGAAGGGAAAAAGTGGTGCGTTGATTTTTTTCGAAGGAGTTAAAAGCCAGGGGAGGTGTTGAGTGTGTGGGGAAGGTGAAATTTGAAGGAAGAAGGAGGGGAGTGGGAGGGGGAAAAAAAGTGGTTGTAAAAAAAAAAAAAAAAAAAAAAACATTAATGTGTGGGAGGGTGGGAAAGAACCCTAAGGAAATGAGACGATTAGTATGGGGGGATGTTGACACAAAAAAGAGTTATGTCGGTCCGGTGAAAGGGGGTTGTGTGAGGGGGAGAAGAACAGGGGTTAGCAATACAATAGGGAGGAGAGGGGGAGAAACTAACAGAGGGTGAAGTTGGGAAAAGGGGTCTAATGTAAAAAGAAAGAATGATGATGGGGGGATCTCTCACATCAACAACGGAGAAGAGAACACCCACACCTCAGATCCTCAAAAAAAGTTCAAGAGAGAAAGGGGGGACTTGTAAGAATCATTCTCCCTAACACGACCGCTCTCTGAATCTGGAAAATTAAGTAGGGGGATGGGGAAGGGGACATCAGGTACAACAATTTCAAGGAAAAAAAAAACGGTCTTCTCGCGTTGGCAGGAAAAAAAGACTCGAAAGGTGGATGGTTAATTTACAAAAAAACACAGGGAATTTTTTCCAATCCAACCGGGTGAAAACGCACACGCCCCAGCACCCGGCTTCAAAACAATTTGAAGGAACCCCAAACTAATACAAAAAAAATCCTCTCGCTCTCTGGGGGAAAAATCCGTCCTAGAAAAAGAATGAAATAATGAACTTTCCCGGACCCCATCGTCAGCGAAAAGCCCAAGGAAAGGAGCCAGAGTGTCCGACAGGCAAGAAAAATACAATTCCTAGCGGGGGAAATAAAACCCAGGGGCTCATTCCTTCTTTTTGGTTGGGGGGCTGGGGCGGTGAATCGCCATGTCACGTGTTTAAATGGCAACGGCTCAGGAAGGAAGGCGCGGCCACTGGGAAGAAGGACTAGGGCATGATCACACATTTTAACGCAAACCTCTCATCTCCATTGGTCCACAGGGGAAAAACTTGAACAGGGGGGGGGTATGAAATCAACCAAAAACCCTCTCATTCCTTCAAAAGAAAAAAAGGAAAGGGGACAAGAGGAACCAATGCCCGCCGGCCTCCGGTTCCAGAGAGACCGCACCGGAGTGGTCGCCGACCTACGCGGTTGCTAAGAAAAAAAAACACGAAGAAAGGTCCCATCGCCAAAGGGTACCAAATTCAAAATAAGGCTGAAAGGATGTTTGGGATCAGTAAGTTGGGAGAGGGAGGTTTTATCTGAGGTTGGGAAGATGAAGGTCGTTCTGGATTTGGCATTTGGGAGAAAAAAGGATCGATGGAGGGTTCCTCTTATGGAAAGGTTAAACTGGGGTGTGGAGGGGGTGGGTGGAACAGAGGAGTGAAGAAGGAAACATTTAAGCCTACGGAGATGGGTTTATCGATGGGGTTGGACGGGCCTGCTTCTAGGAGGGAACATGGTAGTGGGAGAGTGAGGTGAAAGAGTGTTAGAAAGCGCTCAAAATAGTATGGGGGGGAAAAGGGGAAAAAACGGATTGGACTGAAGAGAGGAGTGAAAAGGATTATGGAAATGATTTGATTAGTCGGTATCAACGTAGTGGGTGAAGGGGGAAGGTCTTTGCTGCATCAAGGGGGGGGGACGCTTTGTCAAGGAGAGGGGGTGGGGGGGGGATGTCATCTGCAATGGCTTTGGTTTCTATCTAAAGGGGGGGGAGGAGAGATATTGTTGGGATTGTAAAGGTTGGTACTGAGGTAGTACGTAAGTTTGAACGACTTTGCTTTAAGATTAATAAAGGAGAAGAAAATGGAGACTGGTAACGAGGACATATCAATAAAAAAACAGGGATACCAGCTTTCGTTAAGAGAGAGATCTATATAGCATAAAGCCAGCATTAATCAAGGTCCAATAGGCAAAGGGGGGTAGGGTAGGGGTAAGGGAGACTTTTGAGTAAGAAAAAAAGGTATCGGATCAGCCCAGTCTCGCCTAGGGAAGTCGGGGGGGGGGGAAAAAAGCTTTCAATCCAGAAACTTTTCCGGGGAAACAAAAAGAAATTTTAACTCTGCGAAAAAACCTTGCCCGAAGCATGCCGACTCAAGACAAGCAATATTAATTAAACCGTCAAAGGGGAAAAATGGGAACAAGCAAATGTTCGATCCACAATGCCGAAATATCCCAGTCGAACGCAAAAAAGAACAGCCAAAGGAGCCTTCGACTCTAAAGCGAAAAGGGTCGTCTTGGAGGGGCGGTGAGACAAAATGAGGGGAGGAGAAGGCTGATTCTAATTTGAAAAAGCGAGGATGAAACATGAGTTGTGTCATATAACAAATTTTGGGGAAACGCGTTCATAGTGGGGAGAGAGATCAAAAACAACCACCACTGAGGATTACAAGAGAGAAGAGAAAACGTTGAAGGAATGAAAAAGATACGAAAAAATGGGGGGGAGGGAACTTTCAACTCAGTCTATATAAGGGGAAGCGATGTAAAAGTATCAAATTTTCTCAGTGGGTGGAGACACAGGGCCCAAGCCAACAGGCGAGTTGTGGTCGTGGAGAAGAAGGTAGAGGGGGGATGAGTGGAACTGCGTGGAGATAGCCTCGGCATTAATCGGGAGAGGAGAGTATAACCAGGAAGATTCAAGGGGCGAAATTTAAGCCGTCGGGGGTCGGAAGACATGAATGCGATGCAGAAAGGGTTCAAGAGTTGGCAAAGGATTGGGGGGGCCCGAAAGCTCAGATTGAAAGAGGGGGGGGGGGAAGGGAACACCAAACCCTAGAAAAAGGAATGGGGGCGTGAGTTCCAATCTAATGACTCAAATATTCGAAAGGAAAAAGAATATTTATGATCAAAAGTAAAGTGGAAGAGACTGAGGGGGGGGGGGTCGAGTAGCTCGAGGACGTCGCACGAGGGGCGAAGCACAGGGTAGACGTTTGGGGGGGAATTGGGAGAGGGGGGGTCTCCCAAAGAAGGTCTCAATACTTATATAAATTGATAAGAACTGAAAAAAGGAGAACAAAAGAATGGGCAAACCCGCCAACGCCAGAATACCCCAACCCCCCCCCAAAAAAATAAAACTCCAGGATCTCATCATCAGGGAAAAATCTCAAAAAACCAAAAGAATGCCGGAAGAAAAGGTAAGGCAAGATATCTACAGGGGGAAAAAAAACGTCAAATTCCTTCGAGCTGGACAACTAATTGCAACACTAAAAAAGAAAATTCCTTCGAACCCATAAACCTTATCAGGAAAAAAGAGGGTTCTTGTCAGGCATTCCAAAGGCCTTGTAAAATATGAAAAGAATAAACCGATTTGCGCGAGGAGTCTAATCACCAGACTCACAGCACGAGGAACAAAGATTACAGAGAAAACGCTTTAACCAAAAAACGAGCGCTTGAAAAAACCGACAGGTTTTCAGCGCTAAGAAACCGTCCCGAATGCGCAAACACAAAAAACGAGAAAAAAAAAACAAAGAATCAGCGGAAAGCACGCGCCGAAAGAGACAGAAGACGACCACCCGTATATTCAAAATCAGAAGAACCGGCAGAGGCGACGAGACGCAAAAAACATTAGTCAGGAGATGGAAGGGGGGTGGGGGGTGGGGCCGGGGGCTGGACCTTGGAGAAAAGGAGGCGAATAACGGTGTCCGCGACAAAGCCAGCAAATCTGAACGAGGCCGAATTGCGGATGGCCCCTGGGTCTTGTTGGAAAGAAGAGAAAAGGGGTTGGGGGAGCGGATGTCTTTTTTGAATGGTTGATAGGTAAAGTTGAAATGTGGGGAAAAGGAAAGGGAGCATGTAATGGCGGCGGGGAAAATGTTGGGTGGGAAATCATAAGGGATACCGACCAGTCTGCACTCAAGTTAGCAGGGGGACGGGGGGAACCAGGAATCTTACTAAGAAGCAAATTTCTAACACACACGAACAACGGAACGGGTTCCCCCATAGCAGGGGGGGGCGGCCTTTCTTGACACTAGGGGAGAGGTAAAAAATTGGGGGCTTTGAGGGAATTTTGATCAGGGGAGGGGGGGGAGGGGGTGGATTGCAGGGGAGAGGGAAATAACAGTGGATATGGGGGGGGGGATGTAAATTGAAGGAAGAAAGTGAGGGGAAAAAAGGGGGATTTGACACCAATGTGATGTTGTAAGGGGTGGGGGTTTGAAGAAAAGAACGTAAAGGGGGTGTAAAAGGTAGGTAATGTTCATGCAACGCAAAGAAAGAGTCAGGAGACCGTGTTGTGTGAAAAGGGTGGGAATACTAAGAAAGAGAAAGACACTCTGGATCCTCTAACTTAATATAGGAACGATGAGACGGTGTGATCGTTTTGAGGAAATAGGGGGGGGGAGAAAGGGAAATTTGTTGAGGGGGGTAGCGAGAGAACCATGATGAGGGAGGGAAAAAGAAAGAAGGATCCTAACCTCATCTCCTTCTGATTTCGCCCTAAAAATCACCAACGGCAGATGACTTTCTGGTTCGTAAGAAATGGTGGGGCTACAAGGGTTTAGAACCTCTTGAAAAACAAACAATTTCAAGGACCCGACTCAGGGTGCAGGAGAACAGGTCACGAAAGAAAGAGGGTACGGGGATGGGGGGGGGGGATATTACAAACCGAAGAGTTGGGGCAATCCAACAAGGACTCGCAACTAACCACAATCCACCTTAGTCAAAAGTGCGAAACACACAATCCACGGACAAGCGACAAAGATTCAACACCCCTCACCTTCCCACACTAAATGAAAAAGAACCGCCACCTACATAGGAAAATCAAACAAGGAAACATAAAAAAGAGCAAGTGTCCAGATAAAGGGCCGGCAACCCTAGCGGGGGAAAACCAAATTTCGGGGCGTGTAGGGGGGGGGTGGTAGCGGAAGGGTCCGTCAGATGCAATGGAGAACGTGTTAAAAGGCCGTCTCAGTGATGGGAAGCAAAGGGGCGGAAGGACTGGACAAGATTGTAATTCACACCTAGAAATCACATTTTCGGAACTCTTTTCAAGAAGAGAAAGGGGCAACACATCCACAAGAAGAACATTTCGAAACCCCGCACCCTCAAGGAGTAGAACAAAGACCCAGGTCGAACTGGGAAATGCTGATCCGCCCGACAAGGAAAAAATCGAACTGGAAAACCGTGCGGAGTGGGGCGAAAATACCAAGGTAGTGCGTCGCGAAGTAAAAACACAGGGGCTACCAAGTCCCCACGATAACACGAAGTTAAAAACCCATTCACCATCTGATTTTCCGAAGGAAATCAATGAGGTAAAAAAATGTTTATGAAGGGGCGTGGTACACGGGCGGATGGGATTGCGGAGAGGATACGGAGGGGGGAAATGATCTGTTGCTGGGGGTTGTTTGGGGGGGGCGCCAAGTTGTCATCATTCCAGGGCAGTAGCAGAGTATTGAAAAAGAGGTTGAGCTCTCGATGGGGGGGTTAAATTGGCTGACAAAAGGGTGAATTCTTCTTCTGTCAGGGGTATGGAGGGGGGATCGTACCGGTGAGAGTGGTGAGCGGAGAAAAAATGGAGGGAAATGGACAAAAAACGGAAGCTTTCAGACCAGCTGGAGTGATAAACAAGTGCATAGAAGCATCGTGTTAATGGGAGGGGCAAGTAGTGTGTGGAGAATGGTTGGCGGCATCGGGGGCGCGTGCAATTCGTCGGGGGACGTTGAAACGCATGGGGTTGGTGTGGGTTTAGGATCGGAATTAGAGGGAAGATGGTGGGATTGGTAAAAAAGAAATTGGGGAGCGGAAGAGTAAGGAGGAGGAGACTTGCTTGGGCGAGGGCAGTCAGAAACAGAAAAAGGAGGGAAAGGGAGAAGTAAAGAGATCAACCCCAAAAGCCACTTCGTATAAGCAAGTACTAGATACTGAACATAAACGAAACCAAAAACTCCTCATAAACTTAAATGGCCCTAGAAGGTGGGGGGGACATTGATGAAGGGTGGGAATAGCAGATCAAGCCATGAATAGGAGTCGTGTGGGGGTTGGCAATGTGAAAAGGAAGTCTAGGGGGGCATCCCGAAAAGAAGGGTCAACCAAAATCCTTTGGAACAACGAAAGATCGCAAATATAGCAAAAGACCTGAAACCAAGGCCTCAGTCAGAGGAAGGAAAGTCTGACCTTGTGGATCATGGAATGGTGAGAAGACACGCGGCGGAAAAAGACTCCACGCAGTACCGATAGACATCCAACTATCCACGACCAACCGCGAAGGGGCTTGAGGTAACCCAGAGAAAGGCTTCACTGCTCTATTGGCAGGATATATGACAGGTAGTGGATCAAAACCACGGGGGGGGGTACTAGGGGTCGGAAAGGGGGGGATGAAAG
>Ga0179593_1392834_pt1 | contig 22541 bp, 21 predicted proteins | sample CZODoug2_1_08_16_FD_185931 | JGI IMG/M metagenome (GOLD analysis project Ga0179593, IMG submission 185931) | Vadose zone soil fungal communities from Angelo Coast Range Reserve, California, USA - CZODoug2_1_08_16fungal (PacBio error correction) | ecosystem: Environmental > Terrestrial > Soil >...
CTTGACACGGGAGGGAGAAAAAACTTGTGTTCACTTCGACACGGTGGTGCCTCTGTGATTCTGCAAGTCGCACACACTCCCCGAGGAAACGCATCTCAAATCTAGAAAGTCGGATAAGAGACCGCCGGGAGAGCCCCTGGACTGAATAACGAGTCAGTGGGCGCTGAACCCAGGAATGAAAGTCGTACCCAAAAAAGGGACTGAAAAACTTTATCGTCAGCAGCCGAAAGGTCTCCCTTGTGTACGCGGGGGTCCTCGAAGAAAGGTAGAAGATTCCGCTGTAACGATCTGTATCTCGAGTAAATTCAGCAAAGGGGCGTCGGGGCCGTGCCAAACGAACAGAGGCCCTGCTCGAGGAAAGAGTCTGCAAAGTCGAAGATATCAACCTAAGGAAACCAAACTCGAGATCAGGCTCCAAATGTCGCTTACGTATTGGGGGTTCCATCACCCGGTAGGGTGGGAAAGGGGGACTGCAACCATACTCGACCGAGGTCACAGCTTATTTGGAGCGGGCAGCAGCGCAGAAGGACAACCCAATTAGGCCTCAAAGAAACAATCCAACTGAAAAGGTTTCCTCGGTCAGCGTAACAAAGGGAGAAGGGCGTTCGGCGGCAGGAGCCAGAACAGGCAAATCGTCATGACGCATCAATTCCTACGACGAATCGAGGGTACTTTAAAGACCTCGAGGAACGAACAGGGGGAGAGGGGGGAATCACGCTTCGCCAACTGGAGACCCGTGAAGGACAAAAAACTGACTGTCCGCTGAGAAGTGCCTCGAAAAGGACCGAAGGAAACACGAAGAGGGTGCGAGATCTCTCACAAAGATGAGGAGAAAAAGAAGAAGAAAAAAAAAAGAATCGCACGCTCCTCCTTCTGGTTCGTCGGAGTGCAAAGACCTCGAAAGGAAAGTCACCAAAAGAGAAGTGCAAAAAAACCGCCTCCAGGGAGAGCGGATGAAACCGAGGCAAAGGCGGGGGTGGGACAAACGTCCTCGCCGAGGTCCAGTGCTACAACGAGGGAGGCCGAGAAAGAGGACTTTTCCTCGGAAGGGCGAAGGGGAAGACTCCGGGCAAGGGCCGCCAGGACGGGTAGACACGCCTCGAAAGACTAACGGTCGAACAGGACAGATTCGAAGGAAAAGCGGAGATACGGTTCTTGAGGGAAGAATCGGTGGGGTAAAAAAAGTTCGTTTCTCCAAAAGGAAAACACCGAACCTGAAAAGGGGGGAGAGAAGGGGACGAGGCCGAGAAGTGAAATACCCAGGGTGACGCTACCCCATTATGCGAGCCGCTCTCAGCAGGGGGGTCGTACGGTCATAAACGATCAGGGGAGGAGCGGAAGGGGAGGGATCGAGGAGGGAAACGTCCCTACTCGGCGAGGAGAAGGAAAAGGAAAGGGAATTCTCGGGAGGAGGGCGAGGGCGTGCAGGGAAGAAGGGAAGGGAAATGAGGCGAGGGCGCATGACTAGGATATCAGATAAGGGGAATCGAAGGAAGAGAAAGAGGGTTCGCGTATATAAGGAGATCACGTAGCAGGGACCAACTGAGAAAAAAGAGGCTGGAACCCATATTATCAGCGTAAAATGCTTGGAATCGGCGACGTTGAGAAGAAGTGGGAAGGGACAACAAGAGGACATTTCAGAGGAGGAAAGGAAACAGATGGAAAAAGACAGGTTGTCGAGAAGAGAAACCCTAGACGAGAAGTCCAATGAGAGAGAGCGGCCATACGGGGTCTTAGTGAGGTCCCACCAAGAAGAAAAGGGACCCTGAAAAACGTAAGGAAAAGGGTATTGGGTAGAAAAATGGGCGACCTTTTTCCCAGAACCTGGGATTCGAAGGGGAAGGCCACGCATCAGGGAGAAAGAGAAGGGTGGAAAGTCACGAATCGGTTCCAGAGAAAAGAGTCGCGGAGACGAAAGATCCTGCAATCACCACCTCTAAGGAAGTAAGACGACGTGGTTCACCGGGGAATCGCAAAGTGCTAAAAAAAGAAAGGAAGGAGGACAAAAGAAATTTCGGAAAGGGAGATCCAAGCTAAGGAGGGAGTGGGGGAGGGCGACTACGCCTGTCGGGGAAATTCAAGGGTTAGGTGTTTCCCAGGGGGAAAGAGATCGAAGTGACAGGGCAGACTCCCTGTAACACGGACCAGAACCGGGACGATTCTCATTCTCCTAGTAAGAAACTATATCAAAAAAAATAAGGCAAAGAAAATTCAGAGGAGTCACGGTTAAGTCGCCGGTTCCAAGCCCGGGAGGCAGACATCTTTCCCGGGGAGGAGGGAAAGAAGAAGGCCGGACCCAAGGTGGGATCCAAGTTAGCAAGGACAAACAAAACAAAAAAAGGTGAAGGAAAAAAGGAAAAAGAAATCCTCCAAGGAACAACACTAAGGGGGGCTCTTGGGACCCGGAGAAAATTTTGTTCGGCACGAGAGAGGAAACAGGGGCCAAACTCAGAGCGACCTGACCAAAACGTGAACAGCTCTTGGGCCGCCCAGAATCCAGCGAAAACGCGTACAGGCCGAAAAAAAGAACGAAGGCTCTACAAATGAGAGGGATGAGAAGCCGTGCGGCGGGGAAAAGGTACGACAAGGGATCGGAAACGATCTTAAAGCAAAAAGGACATTAGGGAAGGAAAAAAAAGGGAAAGATCTCGCGCAGACACGTGCAGCGGGTATACCTGCCAAAGATTCATGACCCAGGCTTTCGAGAAGGGTGCGGAAAAGGAAAAGAGCACAGAAGTCGAAACGTCCGAAGAGCTAACACCCCCGCGGTTACGCTTCGCAAGGGGAAGAAAGAGAGCAAATCGTCCCTAAAACTACCGGGAAAGGGAAAGAATCCATCAGACAGAAATCGTGAAGCAATAAACCTTTCGTCTAACTGAAACCAGACCCGTGAGGGGTGCGGCTCACGTCCAGGGGACGGTGGTATAAGTAAGAGGAGTGGTCAGCTGGGGGAGGGAAGGTAAGGGAGAAAAAAACCCCTGGAATGGGAAAAATCCAAGACGGGCTTGGAAAGACATCGGGACTTATAAAAAGCAATCCGTGTTGCCGGTGTCTGGAGAGGAGACTTGGTACGGACGTGTACTCATCAGGAAAAGGACGACCGATAAGCCCGAAGGCCCGTCGAGAGACCTGCCGGGCCAGTTTAACTTTACTACTAGAAGCGTCGTCATCGCGGCCCAAAACGCGGTGTCACCGACGCCTCCGGCCGAGAACGGACTATGGTGGGCAAATTAGAAACGGGGGGGGGAACAGAGACCACAAAAATCAAGCCACAGGGGTGGCAAAACTGATAACCGACAAATCGCAGCTCGATAAGAAAGAACCAGGAAAAAGTCGTCGAAGCGACAGGAAGACATGGAATCGGAATGTCCAACCCAGACTAAACAAGGCCAGAAGTCGTTTGGTCCGGGTCGACCACGTCACGTCGAGGCGACGTGACCGAGCGCCGCGCAAAGGGAGGGCCAATTGCCCCAGCCCGGCGAGGGAAGACGCTGAACCCGGGGGCAGAGCTGGATCTCGAGCATGGAAAAACCAAAGAGGAGGCGATCGTTGTAGTCGACTCGAACCTCTAGGAATGGGCGGGAGAAGCCCCTAAAAAAAAAACCGACTTTAAAAAAACGCGTGGGGGAAAGGGGGGCCAAGAGGAGGTGCCTTTTCACATAGTCAGACCACGGGGATGATAGCAGTCGCGAAATAGTTACATTAGGGAGGTACGATGGGTAAGGAAGTCATCAAAGGTCATGAGGGGAGACCTGACAAGCGGGGGGGAGGAATACTTCGAGAGTGTCACGGACAATCATATGGGACGAAGGTGTTTTGGAAACCATGAAGGGCACCAGGTCGACGAAAGATGGTGAGTGTCAGACGGTTTGAGAGAAAGTCCTGATGGTGGGCAGACGAAAAAGGCTGGTTGACCAGAAGAGTATGTAGGAGGACACGTACGGAACTCGACTCAGCCTCGATCTGGAACCATCTCTTCACTTGAGTTAGAAAAGCCGGTCCTGATTTTCTTTGGCGTTTCCTGGGAAAGGGAGAAGCGGGGAGGCCCAATAGGCGGAGAACGTCGGGGAAAGGGAAAATGGAAAATTTAGGAAAGGCGAAAGTTCAAAAAACGCTTTTGAAAAAAAGACTAGAATGGTGGAGGAGGGGAAGAGCCTGGAGCTAACACACAAAGGGGGGTGAAAATGGAAAAAATTTCCAGAAGAAATAGACACCAACGAAAGGTCGGAAGGTTGGTACATGGATTCAACAGTAATGAAGTGCAGGGGATCAGTCACTAGGTCCACCGAACGGGGGGACTAAACGAGGACACTGGGCTCCAGAAAGGAGAAGTGCGTGTAAACATCACCGAATACGAAAGGGCCGCAAAATTCTAAACAGAAGGGGACCGTACGGGGGGCCACTTCTAAGAATCGCACAGAAACATCGGTGGAATGCGTAAAACGGGAAGGGGAACAGGAGAATCCACCAAACCGATGCAAACAGCGCTAACTATTTGCCAAAGACACAAATTTACCCCTCGGTCTGAGGTAGGGTGGCATCTCGAGACGAGGTGTCTCCAAGTGAGGGTCGAAAAAAGCAGCGCTGGGGCGACTGCGCATGAAAATTTGAGTTGGAACTCTACGAGGAAGACATCTCTACTCTTGGAGCAGTCATAAAAAGTGGGAGGACTATCGATACTGAAAAAAAAAAAGATGAAATCGTAGTGGGCGGTGCCCGTTGGGTTCATGGAAGAGGTCGCTCAAGAGAGAGGTGAAAAGAGAGGAGCCCCAATTAAAGCGTTTAAATATCTGCTTATATGCTCGAGGATACCCTGGGTCATAGGCAGCCCATTTGTTAGAGGGGCGGGCCACAACCGATGCAAAATTCTTTGCGGGCCGGAAAAGGTAAACAGAGCGATCGCGGTGAAGTCCCACACCCGACGAAAATGGAACGGAGAGGGGGTCACCAACACCCATCCCAGGAACAGGGGGACACCCTCTACGACCGGGCGCCGAGAAGGGAGGGCTTAGGAGAATTGTTGAAGGAAAAAAAACGGTGTCGCATCAAACCGATCGAAGGTCGGGAACATCCAAGCCAAAGGGCCACCGAAAAGGATCACCCCCGGGGGTACACCTGGGGGGGAGGGAGGGAAGCTGAAGCGCCCAAAGTAATAACTGCTACGGCGGAACCGAAGGAAAAGGGCTCACGGAATGATAGGAGAATAAAGAGACTACCTTCCTAAAAGGATTCTAACGATCCAAAAAACTCAACGCAATCAACCAAGGAATGTGAGAAGGACCGCTTCTCAAGACCTATTACTGGGAGAGGGCAGCAGTCGAATTTCAATACTAAAAAAGTCAAAGAAAAAGACTGCGAAAAAAAATAGCGCTTCTAACCATACGCGGGGGGTGAGTGTGGAGGAGGAAATGGAAGTCAGTCCGGTATGGAGTCTATACTAGACGCCGGTACGACGAATCTAAAGGGTCATAACCCGAGGAGACAAACGTCTTGGGTAAAGGAGGTAAGATAAATCAGGTTAGATTTCACCCATCCTGACGTAAAAGAAGATGAATAACAGGAAAGGTAGAAAGATGAGGTCATTGCAAAAATTCGCGATAACTGGCCCGGACCCCCTAAGACCTTCAGAAAGCGAATTTCTGGGCTCGACAGATTTTCCGAAGACGAACACAGTGGACGAAACAGTCACAAAAAAAAAGGTTTTAAAAAAAGAACTAAACTTTATGAGGCGAGGAGAGGGGGTACGCGCCCCTCAAGGGTACCCTTTGTTTAGGGAAACAAGGTCTCCGCGGGCACGTCCTCAAAGGAGAGGACAAGGGGAGGGGGGACTTTCAGGAAAGGGGACAACTTATTTGTGGTCGGAATGAACTTGGGAGAGAGGTTCAGCGCTAAAAAATTGTAAAAACGGGGAGAGAGAAATTTCAAACACTTGCCGTTTGAGGAAAAGTACTTACTTAAAACTTTCGAGTATTCGATATCGCTCCTCCTTAATGCTAAAACCATTAAAACGGAGACCTAGCGTAAAGGGCAGGAGTGTTAACGAACTGAAGACGCAGAAAGCCGAAAAAAGCCGAGCGCAAAGTTGCTCCCCAAGGGGGAAAAAAAGGCAAAAAACTTACGCCTCCACCAGAGTTGATAGCCTCGGTCCGATCCGGGGAGGGAGGAAGAGATTGCTTTTCGGGTACCAGGGGAACCGGTGAGTCGGCTGACGGACGGGAGGGTTTAGACAGGGGGGAGGGAGGCCGGTCCGCTTCCGAACGTGACGCTGAAACGAAAGGACCGGAGGGAGCCCCGTTGACATCAAACCACGGGGACGCACATGCTTCTTTACCAAGTGAGGGAAAAGACGAGTAAAAAAAACGGGGGCGGACGGGGGGGGGAAGAAACAGGCTGTCCTCGCAAGGAACGCAGCGGCCTCTCAAGAAAGGGAGGAGGATAGCTCGAGAAACTAAAGGCATAAGTGACTTCGAGACCCTGAGTCCTTGTACTCAGGGAGGAGGGGAACCAAAAAGTCGCCGCCTCGGACAAAAGCATGGCAGCGGTACGGAGCCGTACGACGAGGAAAAAGGGGAAGACCGAGGGGAAATATTTGCACTGAAGGAGGCCCTCGAAGAGCGCTCTGGAGATCGGGCGGTCGCATGCCCCTCGCATCAAGGAACGCGACTCGAAAAAGGGCCCGCGAGAAGAGTTGGGTCCGGCTCATCGGATCACAAGGGGGGGAAGGAGAACCGCTAGGCGGCGCGGTAAGGAAAGCACCTTTGGGGGTATCCCCCAGAGAGGCAAACCCTGGAACTGAAGGGGAAAAGGATACCGTCCACCGAGGGGAGGGCCACTTTTGAAAACGCTTGAGAACAAAAGAGGAAAGAAGAAAGTGGGGGGTTACCTGTAGAAAGGGCACGGTCCGAGAAACAAGGAGGGGCGAATTGAGACCCTTCTGGAAATGCCAAAGCCAAAAGGCAAGAAAAAGCAATATCTAACTTCGACAATTTTTAAGGGCAAAGGGAAATTCTATTGAAATACTAAACCACGAAGATGGTCTGACTAGACCAACAGTCTCCTGAAAGGGCTAAGGTTCTGAGCAGAGAGTACGACAGAAATGCCGACTCACTAATGGGGGGGGGTAAGGACCTATAGGGGGGGAGAACACACACAGGATTAGGATTAAAAAAAAGAGAAAGATATCTGGAACAACAGAAGGCAATCCCCTTCCTGACTTCCGTCATGTTGAGGAAGTAGACTCCGCCAGTTCCAGAAGCGACGGTGCACCAGACGCTGCGACCAGGGTGGGAGGAAGCTCCGAGAACAAGCGTGTTTGGAAGGAGAACCCCTAGAACCTGAGACTCCTGAAGGACTGCCCTATTGAGAGGTGAAGGGTCCGGCCCGGGAGTTCAGGAGGCGTAATTCGCCATCACCTGGTCGCGCCTATAGCCGCGGAGCCAACACTCACTGGGTAGTGAGAGCGTTTTAGAAAAACGATGGACTGAGAAAAGGGACAACCTAACTGACAAAAGGGGTCAGCTTTCCGCTCCGGAGAAGGGCAACCAATATTCCTTGTTCAAAAAAAGATCTCAAGAAGAGAGCCACTACACTCCGTTCGAGGAAAAGAAATCTCTATGAAGGGAGGGAGTGATCAACTATGAGAAGTAAAGGGTGGGTCTAGTCGCTCATTCAATAAAAGCTGCTGGCAAGACCAATTGCCCTGATGCTAGAAAAGGAGTTCTAAAAGAACCGGCGTCAGATCCGAAGGAAGAAAGGGAGATCTCCCGCTGACCAAGCGCGACCAAAGGACGTAAACCTGAAAGGATGTGGGAAAGGAATAAGAGACGTTTGATCGGACTTTGGGAGGAGCCCGGCTTCCAGAACTACCGGTAAAGAGAAGGAACAGGAAATAGTAGCGGAAGGGGAGGTACTCAAGAAAGTCTCCAGTATTATCGAGAGACTTCGGGGGCTGTTGAGAGCCACAGAACTGCACACAACCGGAGTAAAAGGAGGGGGGGTGGTCCGTCTTCAGAAATGGGGAAAAGACCTGTGACCTAAAGGGGTGGGGATGTGAAAGGAGGCTACGTACCGGGATGACTAGTGAACAACGTTCTACTTCAGGAAGAAAAAAGAAGCCCGTCGAAAAAAAGATCCGCCTCCGTGTAATCCGCTACGACCTTTTCTCCCCGCAAAGAAGAGACTCCCCCTATACCATTCTATAAAGACCTGCGGAACGGCGAAAACGAGACGGTCGGGTCTTAAAGGGGTTGGGTCACCAAGGGACCCGGGCAAAAAGGTTCCGTTCTCCAGGGGAGCCGAAGGCAATTGCAAAAAAAGGAGAGAGGAAAAAGGATGTAATCTATCTGCGGGGAAAAAACAGAGGCTATCTTAGCTAAAGGAGGCGGGACGTTTGCCGAGCCAGATATTCAAAAACGGAAGATTCCGGAGAACCGGGAAGAAGGTTAGGAAATACGGACAACGTTTTAAAGCAAAAAAGGCGGGGCCATAAACGAACACCCGAAGGGGGCAAGATCCCTATCCCGTCAGACGTGGGTCACAAGGTTATGCCTGAGGACATTACTTCAGGTCGAAGAGGTGAAAACCAGAAAACACCGCCTCAAAGCTCACCCATTTATAAGGAGGGGGAAAAAAGGCAAAAAAAAAAGAAAAGAAATTCGAGACGCGAAAAGGCGCCTTTAGGATAAGGTATACAGCTCGTAGAGCCAACTAACAAGATCAAAAACTCTGTCTGTCAGGGAAGACTGGCGGCTTCGCCATACGGGTAGGGAATCTAGTCTGCAGAAGCGGCCTCCAAGGACCCTCCCATCTCAAATCTTAGAAAAACTTAAGGGGGCAGGGGGGCAGATGCCCCATTCTGTGGTCCAACTAATAAAAACTCACGAGAAGGGAAAAAAAAGTTACTTATCCTCCCATCCACGGAGAACCGGGAAAAACCTTGCCTTTCGACGGAGAACCATCAAACAAACTGCTTTTCAAGTCTCCTCGAGGTTCCGCCGTTTTGCCGGAAGGGTGGAAAGTGGTTCAAAAGCCGAACAGAGGAGCCTAGGTGCCGAACCACTGTCCTCGACCGTCTGGCAAGGGTGCAAGGTTGTTCGGGTCGAGCGGAGAAATACTGTGGAAGGCGGGCTAGTACGTCAGGAAAAAAAAAAGAAACGGTCAAGCGACTCAAAAAACGCAGAAAGGGCGGAAAAACTCGAAAGAGATGAGCGGTCTCGGGTTCCCCACGGAAAGGATCAACTAAGCGGACCGAAAAATCCAAAAAATTGGGCCCAGGGGGAAGGGCCTTTGGTCCTTAATCCCAAACGGCCCAGAGGTAAAACCGGCTTCCTCCCACCTACAAGCGAGACCTACGAGTCAGGCAGGGCGCTCCACCTTCGGAAGGAGGGGAAATTCGACTTAAGGACAAAGTTGTTTGCAAAGCGGAAGTAAAAGCGTTCGGAAGGGCACAAAAGAGAGACCTCTACTTTAAACATCAGAGAACATGCGGGGTGACACGCCAAAACAACTGCCACAGGCGTCTCCAATCGATAGACTACTCTTTTACGCAACTTAGGAGAAGAGAAGAGGTTCTCTCCTGAAAGTCAAGGTCACTGGGATCTACAGCCTTAAAAGAAATGGGCCGGTACCACCTAGGGGGATGAAAACTTAAAAACCCTGGACTGTACACTTGCGAAAAACGAAAACAAAAAAAAAGAGAAAAATATGGGCAGATAATCTCGAACATATTTGGAGGAACAGTCTCCCTATTGGGACCAAAGTCGCTGCGTTAACAATTTACTCTATCTTCTCAGTAAGGGAGGGCGTTGAGAAAACACACGAAGAGATTCGATGTAGAAAACATCGTTCGAGGAAAGGTTTACTGCGGGGGCACCATGTCGGGAGGCGGCAACTTCAAAATCCTCGGGGGCCAGAGGTTCTCAGCCTCTACGAAAGGTACGTAAGGAACGAAAAGAACAAAAACGAGGATCTTGGGAAAACTATTATGTTGACGAAGGATGATTGAGTTTGCCGGACTTCGGTTTCCAAGAAGGGAAAGAGTACCGGCGATGAAAAAGGCATGAGCAAAGGGCGAAGGGTCACAGGAAAAAAAAGTCAAGCGTCGATCGGCATAATATTCAACAACAAAAACTGAGGGGAGAGTCTTTCAGCAGTCGCCAGGAGAAGAACAAAACGACGGTGCGAAGTTCTCTATAAGGCCAGTGACAGTGAGCTCATCGGGGCACGTTCGGTACGTCACGAACTGGGGACCAAGTGACACGTGGCCAAAGCAAGCGGAAGGGAGGCCTCCTAAGCCGGTGGCGCCAGAGGGGAAGGCGGCGGGAAAAAAAGGTTCACGGAGGAACAAAGGGACTAGGAGGGAAAACGAAAACCATTTAAGAGAAGGTCTCCGAGGTCCCCAAACAAAGAGTCCAGAAGCACAGTCGTCGACCTGAACTGCAAAAATTCTCCGTGCAAGCGGATCAGGGAGTGACGTGGAAAGAAGGTTGCGTGCCGGAGTTCAAGGGAGAAAAAAGGACTGCGTCAAAGCAATACGGGGAAAAGTGGAACTACTTAGGAAGAGTAGGCGGGGAGAGGGGATCACGGGGACTCGCAAAGGCCGAAGACCGGCTGAAGAACATCCGTCGGTGGTCAGCCCTGAGATGCGGGCTGACGAGAAGCCGATGTGCGAGGCGACTAGCGCAACATAAAAGAAAAGAGCCAGTTGGCATCTTCTCGGAAGAGAAAACGCGAAAAAGACGGGTGGCATCGGGGGAGCCAACATCCAGCCAACCTATGTAACGGACGGGAAAGGTTGGAAATCGAGATGCGGGGAGAACCTAGAAAAAAAACGACGATGAAAAAAGGGGTTGGCCAACAGGCCAAAAAGTCCGGAAAGGACGAACGACGACCGGGGGCGAGGGAAGTGGGGGGAGGGATGTGAAGAAAAAAGGGCGAATCTGTGTAGAAAATCGGGGAGACCAGGACATACCCGGCCCAAGAAAAGGGGGGAGGGAACCTGGTCGGTCGGAAGGAAAATCTCTACTCGAGAAAGGGGGCGACGTCAACGTGGGGGGGTCCATTAGAGGAGAAGGAAGTCGTTATCTTCTGCAGAAGCGAAGCGAAAGAGACGCAGAAAGAAAGCAGAAGTCCTTGGGAGCAGGACGGGGAGGAAAAACCGTCGAGGGGGCTAACCCTAGGAGCGCGGCGGGGATTCTAAAACCGGAACGGCAAACTCCTGAGTAAAAGACAGTTCTGTAAGCGCAAAGGCCCGCGGGGACTACTAAGGGCAAGGGGGCGCAGGATTTTTCTTATAAAGTAGAAAGGGACGTTTTACTGCTACGTTAGGAGGCCGCACGCGAAAAAAAATGGGGAGCTGGTATGAATCGGAGGGACGTCCAAAGAGGAGAGATTTCAGATAACGAAGAAGGTACTTTATCATAGTATTTGCCAGGGAATAAAGTCCGGAAAAGTGCCATCCTACTCCTTTCGGACGCGAAACGAAACGAAGAGGCTCGTCAGATAACCGGGGGGCAGCCTTCGCAAGGAAGAGACGCGAAAGAGGATAGCCTGGTGTAGAACCGGGGGACGAGTCAAAGGAGTTACCACACTGGGGACGGTGGTTTTAAACCTTCTCGCGGACCGAACCTCGAAGAAAAACCTTCTTTGAAGACGGCCGTCCCAAGAAAATGGGTGGAGACTGTTCAGAGCACTTGGCAGGCAGGCCCATTGATGAAAGAGGGGACGGAAAAAAAAAAGGCACTAACGGGGAGTAGTGCTGCCTCCGTCGATGCTGACATGGAAAGGTAGGGATAAAAAACGGAGACTACGGGGAGGTCCTTGGAATGAGACCCGCTCTGGAACTTTGAGGGGTGGATCGCGTAAATATTGAAGAAAAGGCAAACAGAGACATTGGAAATACCCCAGAATGAAACGACAGGGGGGGGGAGAGCCAAGAAGCCACGACCGAAGAGGACGTTTGATTAGAGAGGATGAAGGGGGGGGAGGGCTCCAGGAGGAATGTTGAGAATTAGCGTAAAGGAAAAAAAAAGGTTGTCTACTTGAGGAGAGAACTGGGCGCTGGTAACGGGAAAGAGACTCTCAGATGGCGGAAACGGCAATCTTACCCCAACCACGAGGAGCTCGGAGTAGCGGTCTAAAAATGAAAGCTCCTTTTTTTAGGGGAGTGGGAGGGGCATCGGGGCAAAAAAAATGACAATATTCTTGAAGAAGAATTGTAACTTCAGATGTCTGAAGCTCTCCCTCAAGGAACCGTACTTCTATAGGTCCCAGGAGAAACGGACGGCCCAATCCGCACACAGAGCAGGAGATAAAAAACCACAGCGAAAGATCCATTTGGAGCCTTCAACCTTGTGCGACAACGGAGTGGAACTCGGAGAGCCTGATTCAGGGAAAACCGAAGGATCGGGATCTATACTTCGAAGCACTCATCAGGAGAAGGGGCTCCGGAAAAGAAGAAGCCTACTCGGAAGAGAGGGCACAAAAAAAAAGCCGCTTCACTTCAAAGAGAGAGTCAACCACGGGCCAATCTCCCTAGAAGATATCGAAATCGTTGGAAAAAAATGATGAACGGGCTTTCTCAAAAAGGGAGGGTAGCCCGGACGCTGGGAAAAGGGGAACCGTCGGCGATGGCCTAGCAGACGGTTTGACCCTGTGTGGAAGAAGAAAAACTGTTTTCATCAAAAACAGAGGAGCATCAAAGGAGGCTTCCGCGAAAGAAAGGGAAACCCCGAGGGGGAAAAAATTCCTACCCGACTTGCGAAACCCCGGCCCATCGTCCATCATCGGACATCCGACCACGAGAAAGAAAATGATTTACTTTCACGGGAACGTCAAACGCCGCGGGGGGGGAGGAGGAGAAAATCGCAAAGGAAAAAACTGGGGCGAACTGAGATGAATTCTGAAGGACGCTACGAAAAGTGAACCGCAACCTCCGACGGAAACGGGATTGAAAGCGAGAGAGATAAATATAGGAGAAGGAGAGGAAAAAAGGCGGAAAGCTCCAAGTGTGGTATCAGTTGCGGAAGTTCTTAGAAAGTCGTAAGATGAGCGCCGTCCATCAGTCTAGGGTGAACCAACCTGAGAGGAAAGGGTCTAGCGTGTTCGAGCACCGCAGGTGACCTCAAAAAACTAGGCCGTTGAAAAGAAAGGGGGGTAAACCTCGATGAGGTCGGGGAGTCGGGGACGTAGGTCAGGCCTGGACTTCCATCCAGTCCGTTCAAAGCCGGAAACAGACCCTCAAACAGGGTAGCGAACCAGGAAATCAGGGGCTGCACCTCGCACAATAAGGTGAGGAGAGCATCTTGAAGGATTGACTCGGAAAAAAGAAAAAAAAGAATTGTGACGCGGTACCAGACCGACTTGCCACCGAAGAGGACCGGGGAAAAGAAAAAACCATTCTGGAACAGGGCTAAGAGGAAAAAGCAGGGCACGGAAGGATCTTCCGGAGGTATCAATGAAGCCCTACTCTGATGGGCAGAGAGCGGAAAAAAGTCAAGTCGTCTGCTAGCTGGTCCCGACGTCCGCACGTAACCGCCATCGAAGTCGATATAACGCTCCGTGTCCAGGGCCTCGGGGAAAGTCGGGCGGCTCCCCCGTGCCCAACCGTGTGAAAGGTCTGTCGGGAAAAAAAAAGGGGTGACCGTGTAAAAAGGTGCTGTTGCGCGGTGGGTTTGAAATCGAGGGCAAAAAGCTCCAGAAAGTGCCGTGCAAAAGCTCGAAAGGGGAAAGCTCAGAGCTTCCCATCTGAAAAGAGAGAAGTAGAAGAACGTGCTGTTAGATGAAGAAAAGTTGATGCGTCGTAGATGAAAAGAAAAGAGTCACAGGGAAAATAAACCTCGGCGAATTGGTGGGGAATCCGGGCCAAACGACAGTTAGCAATCCGAAGGGGAAACAGAACAGGCTCTGACAAATCAACGGAACTCGAAGAACTTCCTAAGTTTGGAAAAGGCAGAGAAAAAAGAAAATGTCGACAAAGATGGTCCCAAAAAACACCGTCCGGCTATTCAGAAAAACTAAAACGGAAGGATCCTGCCGTAAAGGTCTGGGAGGGGGGGGGGATTGGGGGGGGAACAAAGGATTAGAAAAAACGGTGTTCAAGTAATTTACCTTTCGCGAGATCCTTTAACAAAGTCAAGAAAAGGAGAGTTGATTGTAGAGTCTCTATGGCGTGGAATCGAGTGGAGAGGAACGAAAGCTTCACGTTCTTAAGAGAAGGAGAAAAAGATCATCAAACCTTTCGGGATAAGAACCGACCCCAGGTGGGAACGTCCCTCTCCACACGGGGAGAGGACAAAGGCCATTCTACAAAAAATCAGGGCCTGTACTTTAAAAAGGGGAGAAAGACTGCTGGACTTGTGAAGGAAAAAGGAGATTGAGGGGAGTCAACAATGGTCACCTCGGGGATCCCGTGCTAAGGCTAGAAACAAATGTACTTCCAGTCAAGACCCCTTCGGAAGGAAGAAGGTTCCTTTTCGCCGGTCGACAGTAGAGAGAAATATTAGGAGAAAAGGACGGCTGCTGAGCAAGAGAGGACGGTTGTTCCGTTAGGGGGAAGGACTTGCCACTTTCCGGGAAGTAAGGCGGAAAAAGTCGCCGATCCTGCCCAGAACGAAAAGCGCGTGGGTACACTACGAGTACCAGCAGTTACCATTCCCTGGGGGTCGCGAGATATCAAACTCGGACCCCACGGAACCCGTTATACAGAATCGGGGCCCATCAGCAAAGGGAAGCCCCTTAGTGGCGGGCAACAAAAAAAGCGTCAAAGTGGTTCGTGCAGCGTTGGGACGGCGTCCGAAGGATGGGGCGTCGGGGGGGGGGGTCGGCCTTCCCTCCAATAAAGCAAAACCGAGGGGGTGGCCGGGGAACCTCTACGAGTTGAAACAGTGGGCAAAACGTTGCCAGCGTTGATGAAAAGAGAGGCGACCGTAGGGACCGGGGAGCTTAAGAAAACCGTCCTCAGGGCCGGAAACTATCAACTAGAGTTGAGTTACTAAGAGAAACACCGGATTCCAAGGAGCGGGGGAGTCCTCCCTACTGTCCGAGAAGAAAAGGTACCAGAAGGGAATTCGAAAATTTTGGGCAACTGGGATGAAGGTCCGGTCGTTGGCCGGGCGGAAATGATGAAAAAGAAAGGACCCAACGAGGGGTCAAAGAACGCCAACTACAATGAAAGACAATAAGGGAGTCTCCAAACTTGGTCTGAAGTAGAATTAAGGAAGAAAATGGGAAAACTGTTTTCAAGAGAACGCTGGGTGTGGCCGACGCCCGACTTCCAAAAGGAAAAGTAAGGGACGAGGACCGTCAAAGTAGAAAGGAAAAGGAGGTGGCCAAAGACCAAAAATTTGAGGGGCAGCAGGCTGACCTGCGCGAAAAGAGAAAAACCTCCCCTACACCCAAACGAGACGGGGGAAGAAAAAACGACTCTCTCTCACACTATAAAGGTAGAGCTCAGCCTTAACCGACACCGGGCCGGACCCTAAGGGAGGACTGTACTGAACGGTAAGAAAATTGCGAAGAGTAGGAAGAAAAATAGGAAATCCAGATAAAGAAAGGGATCCGAAGGAAGCGCGGAAAGGTGATTCATCGAAAGGACGCACAGTCGAAGAACCTTGACTCTCCGCCTTTTCCCCAAAGAAGGTAGAGGAAGAAGGGGATAAAAGAAAATCGCTATGAAAGGGAAAATGGTGGGAGGGGGGGAAAAAAAGTCCATCGTTCTCACAGGTCCAGACTCGCACTCGAGGTGCGGTCTTCGAGAACAGGACCTGTAACAGGGCTAGGTAGGTTTGGAAAAAGGGAGAGTTCGGCAAGAGGACAAAGGGATAGGTCGGGGAGGGGCAAAAAGAGGCAAAGGTGACGAGACAAGAGCAATCCGGGCTGGCGGTGTTTCTCGTCCACGCCGTTCGACGCCCATCGACCGCGATAAAAGCCTGGAGGAGTAGCAGGAGGGAAGAAGTTCACAACGCCGTTCCCCCAACGGAGGGGGGGCAGGGACGAGGAGAAGCCAGGGGAACGATATTCCTCACCACAACGAAGGGAGTAGGGCCTCGGCCGAGGAAGGAAAAAAGTGTAGGACGAGCCAACGTCGGGGAAAGGCCGTCAAATAATTCATTCCTGGTGGTTGGTGGGTGTGTTTTTGGGGGTTGTTGGGCTGGTGGTTGGGGGGGGGTTTCGGGGGGTGTTGATGGGTTTTGGGGGGGGGGGGAGGAGAAAGAAACTCAAAGCTCACGATTAGACAAAAAGTACTCATGGGGAAGACACGGTCTCAAAGAGACAATGCCGAAGGTCGTCGTCAACATAACCATCTAAGCTTCCTCAAGACGAGCAAGGAGCGATCGAGGTCAAACCGCGAAAAACTGATAAGAAGAATCGGCGGGAAATCAAATCGGTGGGGTCGTCCAAAAGCCCCGAGTCAAAAAGAAATCCCCTCTATTGAAACGGATTATCGACGGGGGAAAAGGATTTTTCCGGGAGAAATGTGCGACGGATAAAGTAGCATCCTCGAGGATTAAATGAAAAAAAGAGTTGTGCAGAGGAAACGAACAGATAAAGTTACGCATGGAACGTGATACCTCGTACAAAGAGCCTCCTTTAGAGCTGAGAAATCCAGGTGCTACGGGGGACAATGACCCTGCTTGAGGAAAGGACATCCACGAGGTGTCTGGTGGGCAGGTTCAGAGAACAGACCGAGGTGAGGGAAAGAAAACGAAAGTGCGAATCCTTCGACATGTGCAGCGATAGCAGGATATCAAAGGGCGAAAACGTGGCAAGGGGCGACCACTGCGGAAAGAAGGGATGGGCCACACTGCTTGCACGGGAAAGGACTGAAAGAGAATTGTAGTGGACGAAAAAAAGTCCAACTGTCAAACACTGAGCCATGTCCGAAGAAAAGCTACAGTGGCGAAGGAAAATGAGGGAGGAAAAATCTTCGCGAGGGGGGGCCGCAGGAAAGACCGGAAAAAGAGGGGGTAACGTCTGGGCATCCGACGCAAACGGACAACCAACATGGCGACGGGGAAGGACCTTACGGCGGCGGAACACTTTGCCGGCAGACAAAGAGGCGAACGTATAAAAACGAAAAGGGCGCGACTGCTGTCTAAAGCGTGGAGAGGCGTCCTAAGAACAAAACGTCCTACAGAGGATTCGCCGACCAGAAGAAGAAAGGAAATTGGGGATAAAGGAACGTTCAAAAAGCCCGTCGAGTAATCCCCTTCACAAGAGGCCGCGAACTGCGGCGGGCAAGGACACGGAGAACTTCACTGACTTAACGGCGAAAAGCAGACAAAAAGCGCGGTCCACGCAAAACTCATTGGGTCCGGAGGAAAGTAAACGGGGTTCAGGTCCATCGGGGGGGAGGGGGGGCTGATCTAACTTCTTAATGAAGTGGAGACGAGGCCAGAGAGTACCCTTCGACCGAGACCAACCACGCCTGGGCAGGCTGTATCGGCAACCTCTTAGCTGGCGGAAAAAAAATCTCGTCAGCGCGGGGGCAGGGAGGGAGGGGTGACGGGAGAACCGCCGGTCCGAACGAGGGAAGGTTAAAGCCCTCAACGGCCCGGCCCGTCCCCCTATCGGGGGGATTCCGCGAGAGGGGGGTCTCAAACTCTTTTCTATCCGGGAAGAACGGAACTCTTTACTCAAAAGACCGACTCAGGGAGTGAAAATAGCTTGCCGGGAAAGCGACGCCGTCCGAGGACTGCCCCTCCTGGGTAGAAAGAGGACGGTCTCCGAGAGGCTTCTAACCAAACTTCAGCTCTGCGCCGAAAAAGTATGTGGCGCGAACCAGGAGGCCACCGAGGTTGTAGTGGATGTCGAAGAAAAGGTTAAAGAAAAAAGGAGTAGGCGAGGGGGGACATGGGACGGTGGTAGGAGCTGGGGCCACTGGAAGCCGAACGGTTGGCGACGGTGTCGGGCCTAACAGGCGAAGTGAACCTACGGCCGAGGGGAGAGGGGAAAATTAAAAAAATCTGCAGAACAAAGCATAGAAAACTTGCAGTAAGAAAGAGTCATCTAGTCCCGGGGGCGTCAATGGCGGGGCGCGCAGAATAGCAACTACCCCCTCCTCGACGACACCGGGAAAAGGAAAAAAAACCCTAAAAGAAGAATCCTGACGGCCCCAAGAGCCGCCTCGAGGGGGAGAGACTCTTCAGGGGAGGGCAAGATACAAAATCTTCTGTGAGGGACCAAGTTCGTCGACGGAAAGGGACCAAAAGTCGCTCTCTTCTCCTTGGGTCGACGGAGCGGAAGCGACTTCTACTTTCTGAGCGAAAAGGGGAAAAGGTCAGAAAATTCAGAAGATTTCGGGAAACACCCTTCGGAAACGGTTCCCCTGAGGGAAAAAGGGGCGAAAAAAGTCGTCGTTGCACGCTTCGACGGTGGGCAGGGGGGAAAGCTGTCGAGTCGCAAAACTAACCCCCCGCGCTCATGCAAAGCAGGACTCTCGGGCAGCTCGGAAAAAACCCGAAAAACCGGGAATTCTGATCCCGGAGGACATACGAACGTGCGGGATGAGGGAGAAAGGGCTATCAACCCCACAGCGGCAGTCAGGGGGCTTCAAGGCGTTCTCCAGGGAACTGGATCTCGACAGCAGTCAAAGAGAGAGAACCCGAGAGCGATCGTTATCTAGCGAGGCGCCCCGAGTGAAATTAAGGGCGGCCTTTTCACGAAGGAAGAACAGAGTAACTGAGGGGGGAACGGAGGAGAGAAAAGCTCATTTCGCACGGCAGAATAGGGGGGGGGGGAAGACTCCCTCGGAGACGGGACGGACCCTTTTGAAAGGACGGGGGGAAGGAACGGGGCATGTTTATCATAAAGGAAATCTTGGGGAAAGGGAGAGAATATAAACGGGGCCAAAGCGGTAGTGGGAGAATCACCAGCACGCGATTTTCAACTTAGCCTCAAGAAAAGGGCATAAAGGGAGCATCAGGACTCCAGGGGTCGCGGGGACGACAACCGGTGATGGGATAAGGTCTTTGAAGACCTACTTTGCGGGACGGCCAGAGCCAGACCGTCGCCCACTAAGACAGTAAAGAAGGAAAGGAATTGGTGAAAAACACCTTACAGGTCGAGCGGACGGTCAACCAAGCGGGAGAGGCGCGAGAGACAAACAGGCCCTAAAGGGTGCAACGTTCCTAACTGGCGCTCGGGAGGCCGACTTGCAACTCAAAAACAAACTGCCTACGTCCACTAAGAGGGAAGGGAACGAAGATGGGAGGAATATCGCCAAAAACTTAGGAGGGAAAAAGAAGAAGAAGCAAACAAAAATCGTCAAGCCCTCCTTGAAGGGGAAGAACAGGTTGCCTTCAGGGACCTCGAGCACAGTCGTTCTAACTGGGACCCCCCAGGGAGCAAATGGTCGAGAAAAGTGGCAAAAACGGGCGGGGGGGTTTAAATACCTGACTACAGGGGTGCAAATTACCACTCAGGGCGGGAAGTCCAATGGGACGCATGGCGAGGGGATTCTCACGGGCCCTTCCCTCCGCAAAGGGTAGGCGAACACAAGAAAAAAAGAACCGACGACTCGGGTCGAGGACGAAAACTTTAGAAAGTTGAGGGATTCTCATCTGGGGGGGGACGTGCCTTATGCAGGCCACAGACCACCACTCTTTTGGAATAGGCGAGAAGGGAAAGGAGCCTCAAAAAACAAAGAAGATCCGTTTAAGTCAAACAGGTGATGCAGCAAAGAAGGGGAAGCACTCTACACCGGAGGGAGTCACGATCAGAAAGGATTCGGGGAAAGGGGGAGCCGAGGATTCCCTGGGAAAGCATAGGGGGCAGACTAATTAACGATTTTCGCTAAGGCGGCTGAGCTGGGAAAAGTTAAGAACCTGATTCTAGGGCGCTAAATACCGGGATCGCTCAACCGCCTCTATTTCCGCGAAAAGAGCGAACTAAAATTCGAGTCCCTTTCACCAAAAAGCCAGTCGGCGCAGAAACTTCCAGGAAGCCATAGTGGTGGAAAGGGCTACGTGGATCGAGGGGGAAAAGAACGCCGGCGTCCTTCGGGAGTAACGGAAGGCCGTACAAGGAGGGTACTAGAGGAATTCGAACTAGCTCGAGGGGGTCCTCCTTAGACTGAAGAGGGCGGGAGGGGAGATGCCTAATCAAAGTGTAAACTGAAAAAAAGGAGAAAGGAAGGTGACAAAAAAGGAGGGAAAAAAAACTTGGTCCGGTTGCGTACTAAGTGGGTGTATGTCCACTCAGAGGGCGAAGGGGGGAGAACGAAATGTCCCCTACTAGTTCAACTGATTCCCAGCGACGAACACGAAAAAACAAGGAAGACCCTCTACTTCAGAGCCGACGGGGAAAGGAATAAAGGGGCAGCCCCTCAAACAAAAAAGGGCACCAATCAAAAAGGGAAGAGGCAGACAAGATAAGCGGATGGTACGGTCCGGCGAGACCGAGGTCGGGGGGCTTCAAGTTTATTGGGGTCAAAGTCGGCGCGTATAAGGCTTGAGGCCTAGTTACGAGAGCCGCCGCCGTCACCTGGGGAAAAACGTGACTAATATTATAGCTAGTAAGGGGGGGCTGGAATGGAGAATAGGGGGTCCATCACGGGGAAGCGATAAGGTGGTCGCTTTATCATGAACAGCATACATACAGGTAGAGCACCTTTCTTATTGCGCTGCCAATACAACGCCGTGGGGATAGACCCAAAACCAAACTCAACCGAAGAAACGTTGGGGGAATATAGGACCAAAAATTCAACCGGGTTCCTCCTGGTACAAAGAAAACGGTGTCGTAACTATATGTGCTAAAGTGAGCCGCGGCTGAAGCAGAGTGCGTGTCGACCACCGGGGGGTCCCCAGCTCTAGCCAACGTCGCCACCTCTACGCAGAGACAAAGAGACATTTCTTCAAGAAAACATGAGCATAATCCGGCGTCGGATTCAAGGAGAGCATGACAAAAGCCGGTCGGAAAAAAGGGATCGATGACCCACGACTTGAAGAACGGAGGAGGATTAAGGAGTTCTCTGCCGTTGCAGGACGGCTGTAACAAGCCGACAAGCGTCATGGAAACCTTTTGGGCGCGGCGCCGGGTCCTAGTCCTTCACAGCGCGAAGGAGAAAGGGGCCCGTGGGGCGGACTACTATTTAGAGTCCAAGGCTGGTGGTCGCCGAAACGGAAGAGCTCCAGGTCCTCACTGCCCTCAACGACGGGAGAACAAAAAAAACACACCTATAAGTTGACGCAACCGGGGAACCTGACGGGAAATAAGACCCCAGGAGTCTGTGGGAAGCGCAAGGTTTCTGCGAAAGGTCGGAGTGGACGGGTGCCGGTCGAAGTGTGAGGGCCAGACGGAAGGGCGCGCCTCAGGGAAAAGGGCACAAATCGACGGGGAGGGGGGGGGGGTACAGCGGGTCCGGATCCAAAGGACGTGGCTTGCTCGTCTGGACTCGCTGTCAGACCCGGGTTGCGCCGGGAGGAAGGAAAAAATGAATACGTTACCCCCCCCGCAGCAGGAGAGATCCGCGCCGCCAACGGGGACGACGGAGGAACGGGTCCGCGAAAACGGAAAGGGAGAAATCCTCGGTGCCAGCCGAAGGGCCCATTTTGGGACCGGGGATGACCCTAATCCCTTATGCAGCCACGACGTGCCCAGATTGCAGAAACCGGTCTGGGACGCAACACGACAAATGCTCAAAGGCTGACGACCCGAACCTGCGACCGGAAGACACAGTCGTCGACGTCGGAACTGACAATTTCTCGGAAAGTGTATCGGAACACGTGCCCAACCGCTATCAAATTTCTCCTCGAGGATAAGCGAAAAAAAACGTGTCACCGCGAGAGTCCGCGACTTCAGGGGCTGACGACCGGAACAAATCAGTTCCCTGTGGGGAAAAAGTGAACTAGTGGCGCCGCTGGTCCAACCATGCCCCAACAGTATAACAACGCCTGTAAAGGCCACCCAAAAGACGGAGAAACAAAAATATGGCCGAGTCCGCCTTGAAGGCACCCGTACTTTCGGGGAGGGGGGAAAACCGAAAACCAACCCGTACCACCTCCAGTGGAACGGTTCTAAGAAGGAGGGAAGAACGATTCCTCCAAAAGTGAGGACTCTCCAGCTGAAAAGAGGGCTACGCGGGGTAGCGACTGGAAACTTGGGAACGGAATAGGACTATGGGAAAATCGATAAAAAGTGTCAGCCAGGAAAAACTCTCCGGCGGACAGAAGGGGAGGGATTACAACACTAACTCCCGTGAACGAAAGGAAAGTGGTATTCAAAGAGTCGCCCGGCGATAGGCACTTTACCTAAGGCCCTCGAGTGGAAAAAGGAGCGTCTGGGCCCTTTTTTCAGACCTTTGGGATTTTGCCCAAAAGGAGTCTAAGGAAGTATGACTTCTATCGCGCCGCGCAAGAGTGCTGAAATACGATTCATACCTACGAAAAAGGGGGTCAAGCGGCTTTGGGAAAAGGGTCCGAGGGTCTTCCACCGGGATTGACAAAACGTGAGGGACCCTCATCGGCGGAGACAATGTCACTGAAAAAATTAGCTGGAAAAGAAAATTCCATCCCGTCGGCGTGGACGTCAATGCAGAGAGAGGC
>Ga0179593_1468432_pt1 | contig 22541 bp, 22 predicted proteins | sample CZODoug2_1_08_16_FD_185931 | JGI IMG/M metagenome (GOLD analysis project Ga0179593, IMG submission 185931) | Vadose zone soil fungal communities from Angelo Coast Range Reserve, California, USA - CZODoug2_1_08_16fungal (PacBio error correction) | ecosystem: Environmental > Terrestrial > Soil >...
AAAGGTACGCCTCAGCGAACACGGGCAAACCTCCTGGGAGACGATGACCGAGAAAGTCGAAAAAGGGATGGGGGGTCAGCATTATCTGCAAGCTGGGCTACGGGACCGACGCAGGGAATGAAGACGCTTCACTGGGCAAAAAAGCTCGAGCAGAGGGAAGGAACCTCCGTGGAGGAAGGCCCAAAATTGACGAACCGAGAACGCAAGGAGACCAGCAGTTAGAGTAAAAATTGCGGATGGAGAGTCTGACGCAGCTGACTCTCAACACGATCGGACTAGAAAAGGAGGTGAAAGACAGGAAAAATCTCCCTGCATGGTACCATACTCCAAAAAGAGAGGGGGGGGACAAAAGTCCACAGAGTGAGGGAAATTTCACTCGCACCGAGATACTGAGACACAAAAAGATTGAAAAGATAGATATCCGTCGAAAGTGGGGGAAAGTAAAAAACAGCGGTTAATTTTGTCCCCATCGCTTGGGAGGAGTGGGGGAAAGGCCGTCGGAGAGGAGGGGATCGTCGGGGAAAGTCCTGCGGATAGTGATGATGGTAGACTATCAGCAGTGCAAGGAGGGAAGGGGAGAAAGGGGGCTGGAAAAAAACTGGTGCTCTGTATCTCCAAAGGAAGGAAAGACACGTCAGGCAAAGGGGCCACTCTTCTAGAAAATAATTAGGGGGAGGGACGGTCTCGGCAGGCACAGGGATTTGTTAACAAAGCTCTGGAAAGATTATGAGAACCCAAAAGAAGGGAAGGAACTCAAAGGACGCGCATCCTTGCGCGTTCTGGCTGAAGGAAAAGAGGGAGGAGGGGGGGCTCCAAATTTGCCACGGGGTGGAAACCAGTTAATTGGAAGGGAGTCGTGGGGATGTTTAAGGGTAGCAAGGAGGAGAGCAGCACGCTTGTTCTCGCCGAGATTTGGCGCCTTCCAAGGAAAGGGCTGCGGAAAGTAAGCTCCCGGGAAAAGGAATAAGATCATTGGCAAAAGGAACCTTAGAGCTTCACTTTTCCCCAAGCGCGATGGTGAGAAGGGGACGACAAACCATAGCAGTCTACTGGCCTGAGATCGAGTCATAACCTAACGAGGGTGGGAGGGGAGCTTTTCGAGAAGAAAAGACCCTCAATACAGAGGAAGCTGGATTTTGAGGGGAAGAGGGGGGAAAAAGAGAAAATCTGGGAGGCGATGAGGAGTGTAGGTAATGAAAGAGCGGGATCGGGGTAAGAGGAAAAGGCCATGAAATGTCGATTCTTGAAATCCCTTTTGAAGGGAAGATGTCGCGGTTGGAGAAAAGAAGGAGGGGAAGAAGCGGCGAAGAATCATCAGCCATTGCCGAAGACGTAAGGAACATTTCAACCAAACACTAAATGGACTTTCCTGAGACAGTGCACGAGACGAGCGATGGGGCGTCTGTCCCAAACTACAGTTGCGGGGGATGGGACCGAGGGTTTTCATACCTGACTGCCGCACAAAAGGGGAAACAAGCGTCCCACCAATCAAGGATCAGGAGCGGAAGAGATGAGGGTTGGCGGGTGGAGAAGCAGGGGGGAACTTTTCTCTACTAATAGGGGTAATCGAAAGAGTGAGCACACGGGGAGTCGGGAAGCACGAACCATCAATCTTTAGTTCAGAGAACGGAAGAAGAATAAAGTTACAGGTGACGTCCGAAATCGTTTGGTAGGAGCTCATTCTGGGGCCAGGAACCGCAGGGGAAACGAAAGTCATCGACCTTCTTTGCATGGAATAGGGAAAAGATACGTTTCAGCAGCGGACAGTGTACGGGAACAGAACTCTCCCCGTTCCGAGGAAGAGATGAATGAAGTCGAAGAAGGATGAAGAGACAACCTAGTTCTGTCGCACGGCCTCGATAGGGAAAGGGAGGAGTAGAACGCGAATGAAAGTCAGACGGGAAGATCAAATCTTGTAGGAGGTTGATTCACGTGGTGAAGCTAGAGGTACGGAGAGAGAGAGGGTATTGGGGGGGGAGATTCTCTCGTCTATGAGTTCCTAGAGCTAAAGACAGGGGCGACGGAGGGGTGTCATCGAAAGGGTGAAAGAAATGGTGGTCTAGGGGGTTAGGAGAAAAAGGAGAAAAACATATAAGAAGGCTGGCAGTCCCTAATAGGGCTCATTTGAAGGAAGAGAGGAGGGACTAAATCCGACATCCTCAGGACTTACAGAAAAAGAAATGAAAACCCAGGAACAGTCCGGCAATCGACACAAAAAACGAATGATCGGGGAGATTATAGTGTGGTAAGGCCTCTCTCGTTCCTCATTTTCCATCGGAGGCATATCGTGAAGAAAAATTCCTCGGAGCAGGGCGAGCGAGCAAGAAATCCTGGAATAGTGAGGGAGTAAAGGCTCCCATTATTGGCGACGGCCAAGGTAAAAAGAGATAAGACGCAAGACGCGCGAAACATGAGTCCGTAAGAAGCGTTGGAGACATCAAGCAGCCCTCGGAATGGGACGCAGGTGACTATCCTAATATGTTCGATGGCATTGAGTCGGCAGAGCAGGAGGGGGGGAGTAATGATGATTATGCCTCCTTGGACGGGCTAACGAGTGGAGAGGGATGAAGACATACCGGAGTAGTTGTAGGCAGCTCTGAAATTTCAGATGTCGAAAAAGGAGGGGATGCGGAGGGACCTACAGCCCGCATCGGACTGGCATCGGGAAGCACCGGAGTAAAGCGCCCTACGCCTGAGTTATGGTCTGGATACCCGGAGAAGCGTCTCCGGCCTCTAATTTATACTGCCCTGGAACGGCACGAAATGCAGTGCGCTCCTTACGCGATAAGCCCCTCCATCTTGTCAATCGTTTCTCGCGTGAACGATGAGACGAAAGAGGGGATTTGTGACGTGAAGACAGACACGAATTTCTACAAGGAACAAGGAGGTCACTGATAATGATAGAAAATCTTTCTTAGAAAGGAAGAGTGACGCGCGGATAGTAGTCGATATTTGCTGTAGGAAATGTTGGAGTAGGGGCACTAACCGGCGCTCTTTGCCAGGAGAAAACTTGGGGAGGGCTATTTGGACTCTGGCCTAACGGGTTATAGTCGCCCGATGTGAACCAATTAATCCATCTCTACAGGTGCCGGTAAAATTTGCGGAAGATTATCTTTGCAATAACATAGGAAGGAGGGATCTTCTGGGAAAAACTCCTTGGGGCCATGAAAGATGAGTAACGGAGGGGATCGAGCAGAATACGGGCGTTTGAAAAATCATAAAAACCATTCCTTGAGCTTCTATTACATCACATGGGAAATCGTGCCAGATGAAGGATCCATGAAAACCGTGCCTGATTTCGGAAGCGCATCGGAGAAAACGAACAGATATTCAAGCATGGCAAGTTTAAATGGAGAGCAAGCCAAAAGGACCTTGGGGGGAGTCAGGAGAATCGGAGAAGAGACGGAAAGATTGGAGTTTGAGAGAGTACGGCCCTGTTTCAGGGAAGAATATCTGAACCAGTCGGGAGCCAGGCGCCCAGCGGGGAAAGTTGCGGGCCTCGAATAAATTATGTCGAGGCAAGAGGCCGTCCGAAGGAAAGGGGGAAATATCAACTCCTTTAGAAACAAAGGAGTCAGCGTTTCGGAGGAAAACGCAGGGAGGCCTTAATAAAAAAGGACACAAACGGATGGAAAGGACGTCGATCCATTCAACGCGAAAGCTTTTGGGAGAGAGCGTGTTTAATAACTTGAAACGATCTCGCAAAGAAAGAAAAGCTTTAGACCGCGGACCATCAACAAAAAAAGATGAGGAAGGAAAAGAGGTAGGCCAAAAAAGTCAGCAATCCTTAGTCGGACGGCGCAAAGTCTCGATAAAGGTTCACACCAACAAAAGGCCTATGTCGATTCAACACTAGGGTATGATCGCCGAGCAGGGGGCATCAGGTAAGCGTTGCCCATCCGAGCCAGCGCAGTGGAGGACGTGATGACGAACATAAAATCAGAGTTCTTAAACGAAACTACGACAGGGGCGCTCTTAGTTCCCAGAGGGAAGGAGAGAACGGTGGCCGACCGCCAGAAGACCCGGTGCAGAAGAAACTACGGGCGCAAAAGCATCGCCTAAGGGGGAAATCTATTCGCGCCCCCTAATCAAGATCCTTCAACTCCACGGAATCCCTGAAGATACACGGAGGGAAAATAAGCCAACCAGCGGAGTGGCTAAGGGGAAGGGAAGGTTCACCTTCAAGGGGAAGGAGAGAAAAATCCTTAGAAAAACGCCTCGAACGCGCGGAAAACTCAACTGTAAGGACATCCAGTCTCAACTTCCATATGTTAATGTACTGCAAAGAAACCGAAAGGGTGGGGACGTCACGAAAGGAAACCGAGGGGGAAGCGGACACGAGCCGAGCAAAGGGGAGAAAGGCATCAGCAGGACGCAGCCTTTGGACAGAGCACGCATCCGCATTTTAAATCATCAAAATCTACTCCCAAAAGAAAGGCTCGACGAATTGGCGAAGGACGTCTGGCTTTGGCACACTCGGAGCAACGACCGGAGGCGCAGATAAACATGCCGCCACTTTTAGAAGGTTAGAAGCGCAAGGCGCGAAAAACAGCCACACGGAGTCCCAGCATCCAAAGATTCCGCGCAAGGAAAGGAACGAGACGCTCAGAAAGGAGGCATGGAACCTGTCTCTCACCGAGTGGTCGGCGCTGGAAGGGGGGAAAAGGAAATTCTCCGGGATTCAAAGACTCGTCGTCAGGGAAACGAGAAAGTATGACAACGAGTACGTGCGGGCTATGGCGCCTCCAAAAGACCAGTCCTATTATGGGGAAAAGCCAGCCTAATAGAGAGTCAAATCTCGAACGGGACAAAGGAAAGCTTGCGCTCATGAGGGCAGACCTGTCATGAGGAGCGACCTAGGTCCATAAATCGCCATCGGGGCGACAAAAATCCTCTCTCGAAACATCAAAAAGACGGCAATGCGCACAGTATAGGAAAAAAATCGTTATGATGCCATCTGAAAACAGGAAGTACAGAACCTTCGGACCTAGAGGGAAGAGGAGATCGAAATCCAAGAGCTGAAAAAAAGTGGGCGGGAGGTCAAAAAGGCGGAGGGATAGTATGATCAAACTAATTTAAGAAAGTCGGAGCGCGCGGCTCGGATCTCTTGAAGAACCTGGGAGCGGGAGGAAGGGCCGCGCCTGGTCAACGAGCCCAGAGATAGTACAGCGCTAGCAGCCCAAAAAAAGCCGGCATTACGACAAAATAAATTACCGCCAAGGGACGGAAGCCGCTGCTCGGAAGGAACAAAACCAAGAGAAGAGAGCATTTAACTTGGGGGGGTTTGCAGAGCGAACGAAGGGGGGAAAAAGTAACTTCTGGGATAATGTCTGGTTTCTTCCAGAATAGAACTGAAAAAAAAGACCTCGCAAGAAAAAAGTCGGGAAGCCTGGGAAGAAAGTATTATATGTGGGGGGGAAGGGTTCTCAACTCGATCACCAAAAAATTGAAACGCATTCCTTCCGAGGAGACCCTAACCAAGTCCAAAACAGTCCCGAAGCGCCGTCACGATAAAAGAAGGGACCATTATGTCGCAGATCGAGGAGCTAGATAATGCCGTCCTAAGTCTACGAATACCAGATTAAACTGGAAAAAACAAGCGGACATACCCCTCCGAATCATTAGGAAAATTAAGCAGAGGAAACGGTTGAATCTAAGGCAGGGGAAGTCGATATCGAGGACCTGCAGGAACCGCGGCTGCGGTTTTTGGCGGTAAAAGTACGAAGGCGGCATCTGCGCCGAGACAAGGTGGCTCGCGGTCGGGGCCGAAGAAAGGATCATTAATTGAAGGGAAATATACCTCTCCGAAGTCAAGCACAAACAGGTCAAGAATGCCGTACTAGTCTCCAAAGGCTTTGGGGCAAACCCCTGCAACCGAAATCCTCAAGGAGGAGGGCATGATGGACTGGAAGGCACCGGAACTCAGCGGGGCTAGGGAAGAAATTTAGGATTGCACTGTCGTCTTAAAAAACGGGATAATCAGAGGGGTGACAGGGGCCGGACAATAAAAAGACATGGGCTTAAAAAAGTCTCGGAGGCTTCCAAAGGGCAGGGCCACCTTTGGATACAACTAAGAGACGCGGATAAACTAAGGAGAGGAAAGACCATTGGGCTTGCGGAAGCGACCTCGGCCGGCAACAGACTAAAAACACACAACGATGGTCAAAAAAAAGGGAAAAGAAAAGGAGGGCTTTTTATCCTTCAAAATGGTGAAAAATGGAAGGCATCAGGCACTATCATAGTTGGAATCACCTCTGGTGTGGGCGCAGTCCTGACGGATTCAGAAAGGAATGATGACTCATCACCCCAGCTCTTCTCGGAGTAGTCACCAAGACGGGAAAGAGGAATTAAGGAAAAGGATCCCGCCATCTAAAAGTCCGAGCTCCTGCAAATGTCAGCAGACGCGATCGAGACGGTGAAAACCTAAGGGTCAGGAAGGCGGCTTTTGCAGATAGCGTTCGGTCAAGAAAAGCAACGCTCGCGCTGAGAGCCCTTCGAAGAATCGACAAGAAGAGATCCGGACTTAGAGTGAAGGACGGCGATCCAGGAATGCACGAGGCTAACTGCCTCTGGGTGGCGGCTCCCTAGAGACGCGCCTTGGGGGAAAGGGGAAGGGGTTTGCGAACGACCAATGATCAGAAGAAGTGTCAACGTATCCTCACCGTATTGTCGAATGGAAAAAAACGAGGGAAACAGAAGAAAAAAAATCATATGAGGAAGGGCATCAAGCTCACCCAAGAAAGCCTCGAGGCTGCCCTTGTCAACATCGGAGCGGCAAATCTTAAGAGAGAAAGGCGCTGCGCGTAAATGCGATGGGAAAGAAACAACAAAGAAATGACAAACACAGCCGCTTGTAGGATGCTGATGAGCCTGAAAAGGGTAGCGCAATACGGAAAGGAGCCAGCTGCGCTTGGAGAGGGGCCTAACGCAAGGACTTGGCCCCGAGTTCATAAACCTAGTAGAGCATCGTGCCGACGGAAAAAGAGGTTAGACTGGACGGACAGGTGGCTATCAAAACGAGCGCAAAACCGGACTCGCCGGGAGGGGAGCAGAACTTGCCGGATAATCTTAAGGACAAGATGTACGATAAGCTACGTCGCTCGCCAAGTCTGGGAAATACTATCCATCGAAACACGAGGTTGGGGGGGGGGGAAAATACTTCCCACAGAGGGGGAAGAAACCGTAAGCTTGCTGAAGTTCGGAGGATCGTCGAACAAAAAAAAAAAAGGTTATAAAATAATATAAAATCCCGGCGGGAGAGGAAGGCCACCGAATAAGGTGGGTTAAAGCCTCGAATGTTGTATGGTACCGTCGGGAGGAAAGAAAGGATGAGGGTTAAAAAAAAAGCTCGGATAAGGCCGTAGAGCTTCAGAGGGGAGTAAGCGACACACGTGCTTTCAGAAGGTAAAAAGGAGGCCTGACGTGGTGCTCTAGGTGGGCGCCACACGGGGGGGCCTCATTAAACACTTCGGGGATTCGAAAAGATGAAACGGAGGGGGGATCAGCGGGTTAGTCCTGGGCGAAAGTAGCGTTCGGAAATCAAAACGCCACAATATAAGGGATTGAGAAAACCAAAAAACAGTAATCGTGAATCTAGAAAAAAAAAACGTGCGGGATGGATGGCTGAGGCGAACTCTCGTAACTGACTGCAAGAACTTAGGACCTCGAGTAAGGGGTGACTCTAATGGGGGAGAATTGGGGAAATGTGGGAATGGAGCTTTCTGCTCCTCAAGGGGCTTACACTTTGTAACGCGCCGAGGTTGGACCGAAAAGTAACTGTCTGGACACCGCGCCCGTCACAAAGAGGAGACATTGGCGTGTCGTGGTCAAACAGCCAACCGATCGGAATTTCGCCCAAGTGTATATAGGGAAGTCCGCAAAAAAGCAGGGCTGAAGCGGAAGCGTATAGAAGTCGAAACCTCAGGAGAGACTTGCGGCTTCGATTCGAATGAGTCCCATGGCAGGCGCGATCGGGAGTGTCTTGAGCAAAATCTATAACACTCAGTCCTCCAAGGAGAGAAAGTGGGGGAAATGGGCGTAAAGGAAGGGACCAGATCTATCGGTCAAGTAAAGTGCTCAGCCGCTCGCATGGATTATGAGGGATTTGTAGACTAGAAAAAGGTCGGGGGAGGAACCGCATAAGGCCTGGTCGCCTTCTAAACATGAAGATACTTAACAGAAGGTCCGCCCACAACCGCCGCGGGGCAAGGTCTTTATAGGAAAAGAGGAAAGGTGGCTGGGGAAAACGCTTAAACACACCTCCTATTTTCTTTTTGACCAATCTTTTGGTCAATGGCCACTGGGAGACGCCGGAAAATCCAACATTGGAGGCGAGGGCAGGAGAAGAATCGGCGTTGTGCGTTCCGAAAAGTTGGAATGGCAGGGCGTGGACGGGCGAAAAAAACTAGGATGGGGGGAGAGCATCGTTCTGGAGTCGCGCACTACCCCCCCTCACAACGATATTATCGGGAGGGAGAAATCGGAGGGAAAGATGAGGATGGAATGTAAATGAAGAGAGGGGGTTTGAGTCGGAAGGGATGGAACAAAGCCCCTTTTGAGCGAGCAGATTGAAAGAGGCTGGACCTGCATGAATTGACAAAGATTGATTAAATCCTTCGCCTGGGGAAAGAGGGGGAGCACGAAGAGCGCCACCTTGCCTAATAATCAGGAATGGCCTTCGAATCCTGCGTAATAACCTAAAGGGGAAGCTGCAGGAGCGCCGGAAGGAAGAGGAGTGTCAGCTTAAGAATTTCAATTAACCAAAAAAAAACCAAAAACAAAAAATCAAAAAAACCTTCTGATTCCGAGAATCGCCACAGGTTCTGATTTTTAATGAAAAAAGATGGTGAAAAGAAGGAAAATGGGGGCTGAGCAACGTATTTTGAAAAGGCCTATCAGAGGAGGAGGAAGAGCGCGGAAGAAGGCGCTCAAAAAAGAGACCTTTTTCCTACGTCAGAAGCGTCTAGATCTAAAATGATTTGGAAATAGATGTGTTAGAGAAGTCTAACACATATTGGTTTCGATTAAGAGGGGAGCATTTGGAAGAGGGCTAGTTAGGAGAAATTTCGCGAATCCAGTACTGTCTCAGGTGGAAAGTAATTCGGGAGTTAGATCGAACACCGCCGGATCTTCAGGGTTTTGAGTAAGAGAAGGTAAGGATCGGTTGCCGTTCTGGCCTCTATCGTTCATATCGTTCACCATGCCGGGGGAGGAGAGCGTCCGGCGCTGGGAGTTTTTGGGAAAAGCGCAGGAAATGAATGGTTCAGGTGAGGAAAAAGGCTATACGGCGAGAAAGAAAGAAAGTGAGGACCGCGAAGCGTGTGCATCCTCCCTCGAAATACTGACCGCACTAGCCACCTACAGAAAGGTGATTAGGGGTGGTTCTGGGATCTCTGAGCAGAGAGGGGAAGGAGCTGTCTGTGATAGCCGCCAGATCACGGCATCGATGGAAAAATGAGGGCCCGAGAAACGGAGGAGTGATGAGAGCGCGACAATCTGGTGAGGAAAAGGTTCCAGAAGAGAGGAAAATAAGAGGAAGCGTCGGGCAATATCTGGACCGAAATCACTACTACCAGTGATTAGTGGACGTACAACTAAAAAAGATAAAAGATGGAGGAGGATTAAAGCAACACCCTTTGGGTGCTATTAGTGTCAGAGGAGAGGGAAAACGCACACGGCTATTTCTCTCTCTTAATTAATAGGAGGGACGAAGCGTATTGTCGGGGAAGGCCGGAGACCAGAAAAAAAAGCGGGGGAGAGAAGGAAAAAGGAGATGATATTTCTCAGGGGGAGAAAAATAATAGTTGGGAGAGAGGATTGGTCGAGGATTTGCTGACGGCCCTTTCCTAGGTCCAGGTCTAATAAATGGCGCTCTCATCCACGGGAGACAGGGGTTGATAGGCCTGCGCCGAAGGAAGGGACCCGGAACGAGCCGAAGAGCGCATTCCCTCTGAGCCTGATGGATATTATCTTTAATTCCGATAACGGCTAAGGAGGATGAGAGGGCGGAAAATGGTTATGGGACTAGTCTCTGAAATGGAGGAGTTGTGGAAGGGAAGGTCATCAACACCATTCGTTGCCTGGGGAGAACACATGTACGTGCAGGATCCTAGGAAAAAAGGATCCCAGGGAAGATTTTAGGAAAAGACAGAAGCGAGACGGGAACTCGCCTAAAAGGAAATTAATGTCAAGAAACCAAGGACAGAACTGTTGGCTTGAGCTACTTCGAAGAGAGTCTTCTATGTTTAAAGAAAAAGAGTATATCCGGGTTCGACACGGGGAGAGCATAGCTTTCATCGCGCTTCGGGGGAATCTTCTTGGGGGAGGAATAGAGAAGAGTAGGGGGAGGTCAGGCATCGGAGGCGATACTGTCGTATTTTTAGAAGATTCGCGCCGCTCCCAATTTTTTGGTGTCCTATAACCAGTAGCGGTGACCTTTTAAATAAGAGAAAAGGCGATGATAGGAGTTGAAAAAACTGAATTCGATGCCCTGCAGAGAGACGCCGGACATGGGATCGAATAGCGTTTGGGTGTTGAGAACTTGGATGCAAAGGAAGGCTCGAGACAGTCCGGGAATGCAAGACGGGGAACTGATACCTAACAACCCGAACAGGGGAAGAAAGAAGGGAAGGGAAGTGGGGACAAAATAAGAAGGAAGGTCTCTTACTACTAGAGATCCGTTGCTGGAAAATTTCTCACCGACAACAAAACTCACGCGAGGATGCGATTGACCAATCACAGGGGAGGGAGGAGAGAAGGCATGGCCCATAGAAGGAAGCGAGGGGGGCGTAGCTTGCATCATGAGCCTCAGTTTAGGAGAATACGGACCGAGGATGAAAGGGGCAAAGGAAATAGGGCAGGATCATTGACCAGATCGCCTTCCTCGCGCTGGAACCAATCGCTGGGATTTGACAAGACGGCAAAAAAGAAAAAGTTTAGAGCCTTACTGACAAGGGGTCGGAGAAAAAAAAAGGTCAATCAAAAATACGCCTTGGGGGATGCCATTCCAGGAAAGGGTTGGAGTGTTCAGAAGCCTCACAGTGAATGGGTAGTGTGAGACGGAAAAGGTCAATCCGAACGCGAATCTCTTCTTCGGGGAACGGGAAGAAAGAGGAAGGGGAAGAAATAGAATGTCGAAGGAAATAAGCAGCCTGCACGATAAAAGGGAGGGCCTCGGCACGATGTGGGTAGGGGAAGTGAAAAGGAGCCGGAGTAAGTATGCTAGCTCTACTAGTAGGGGGCGAAGGAAAAAAAGGGGACAAGGAATAGCAGAATCACAGAAGGGTATTAGTCGTGTCAATCACATATCTTAAAAGAGAGGGGGGAAGGGGCTCGAAGGCGCACCTGGAGGAATGGGACCATCGGCGACTATACGCGAGAGGGCCTAGTTTCTCAAGTGAGCAAGGGAGAGCAGAGGAGAAGCCTTCTTAAACCTTTAAATATAATGAAGCGCCGTCAGAATCGACTCTAAGATATCCTCTAACGAAAAACGAAAAAAGAAAAAATAGAATTCCAAGTAGAGGAGGAGTACACGATACATGGAGTACATTTAAAGAAGGGGGGGGGATCTGAGCGACACCAAGTTCTTGCGGCGCGATCCGGACAAATTCAACTATGCGAGGGGGTCGCTCAATCCTCGTATTGAAGAAGTAACTTATCAAAGCATGGAGGGTGGAAGGGAATCTGGAGAATGAACGATCACAGTGATATTACTTGTCGGGCCTGGAAAGACATCCAGAGAGGTCGCCTAGGCTCGCTTGGGACGGGGCAAAGAAAGAAATTCAATCACTTTAGAGAAAAAAAGAGTCTACAAGGGAGATCCGCCAGACGCTGAACGTCTAGTCGGTCCAAGGAGTGCGGGAACTGTGGGGTGAAAGACGAGGAAAATCGTAGCTTAAACACGAAAGTCACTGAAAGGAGAAGGAATGCGGGGGGCACATTATCCGACATCTAGAATGGCCTAGTCACGAGAAGATCAAGCTCGCGCACCGGATACGTACTGAAGAGAAGTGGGGGGGGAAGAGTCGAAGGAGACGCATCGAAAAGCAGCAATTCTTTGCATGGGGCCGATGAGGTCAACATATTAAGGGAAAACTCAAACATGTCGGTCTTCCAGGTCTGGCAGTCTTCCTCAAATAGGGGAGGGAAGAAACCAGGGTGCCGGGGGGATAGATCATGGCTCTTGTTGAACGAAAACACCTTATCTGTCGTTCCAATGCGGAAAAGGACTAAAAAGCGCCGGATGTCGTAAATCGAGAACAATGAAATCCGAGAGGTTCGGGCGAGGAAAATTAAACCACGCGCAGATTAATCTCGTGCAAATGCTTGGTTTGCTAGATCGCAACGTAGACAGACAGGGTAAAACGCTCAAGTGAAGGAGGAAGGACTGGCGCGAAATTAAAAAGGAGCGCCCGACTCGCTAACGGAAAGGAACAACCGTCATCTAGTTCTAGTGGGGAAAGAAGTGTTTGCGGGGAATAACAGCGGGGATCTAACTCAGTTAGGGGTCAGACATTTTACAGGGAACAGGACTAATTTCAATACGCGGGAAGAAAAGAGTCAGGGGCAACAGATTTTAATGTGAGCTCCCGAACGGCGTAGGAGGAGAGAAAAATGCAGGGGGCCCTCGCTCGGAAAAGAAGAAAACGAATTAAACAGAGGAGGTGCAGGTCAAAAAAAGGGAAAAAGAAAGTGAGTAGTGTAGGAAAGGAAGGGGCGTCCATCCTGTGAAATTCATTAGTCGAAGTCGCCAGATCGGGACCGGGGAAGGAGCAAGGAGAAGTAAAAAAAAAGATATTGGGCGCGTCTTCGGGAAGGAGAGCTGGGAGTAGGAAGGTGAGAGACACCTGGCCCTGCGATGGTCCTACAGCGGGAAGGAGAACCATCACAGATTCCCGACGGGAAGAGGAGATCAAGATCCCGTTCGGGAAGGGTCGGAGAATGCATTCTTTGGTGCTCCTAATACACGCTAAATCGCGATGTATGTTCTGTAATACAAAAAGAAAAGATATAGGAATAGGAGGACTTCGCTGCTAGAACTCACCTATAAATACTCTAGGGTGAACACTGAAGAGGACAAATAAACAAGTGAGGCACGATGCGTATGAAACATAGACGGGTAAAACAGGAGGAAGTCCGAAAATTTAACTTCACACGCGGGGTTCAAAAGGAAAAGAGGTAGGGAAAGGAAAAAGAAGTCAATTGGACTTGCGATGTGGCTTGTCAGTGTCCCGACGGCATCAGGGGAGAGGAAAAAAAAATGGGAGATCAAAAAAGACCGCAGGGGAGTCAACAAAAACGAAAATTGGACCTAGATCCATAAGTTCAATGAAAGATAGACTCGTGGAGAGTCAACTCATTACTGTGGTGGGAGCCATTTCCGTCTTACATAAATAAGGCTGATATGATGCAGGAGATTCTCATAGGCATTTGATCAAAGGAGGAAAAAACTCAGCCGGCAACAAGGCGACACATTGCAGCTTCACCGACACGGAACATGAGCCTTCTTCGCGTCAGAAGGGGGGGGGGGGGGGGGGGGCTTTACGGAAAAAAAAAAAGAGGAATGTCTCGAAGGGCGGAGTGGTTCTCTGTTCGCTCCAATAGAAAAGACACTAGATTTGTCTTTGCTTAAAAATCAAGAGGACAAAGAAAGACGAGTTCCCTTCGGATCGCTGAGTCACGGGTCTAACTGTCTCTTGGTTGGCGGGGCATCGAACACTAAACCGGGCTGGGGGGAAAAGAGAAAATGTCATGTTGCACCGCTAACAAGATAACAGGCCGTGTCAAAAGTTTAGGGAGGGGGTAAGAGAAAATAGGGTAATACGCAATCTTGAGGGGGTGGAACAAGGGGCCTGTACAGAAAGGAGACTCGGAACATGCAATGCAACAAACCAAATCTACAAATTAGACGGGGGTTCAAACACTGTACTTCAGAGGTCACAGGGAGGGAGAGGGAGCTGGAAGTGCACACGGAACTCGATGGGTGCACGAAGAACCACTCGTTATGCAGAAAGGGTTCTGAAGTGTCGGGAAAGGGGAGGGGTAAGGGAGCATGCTGGGGGGGGCTGTCAATAAGACTTGCAGAGATGGCTTGTAGCATGGGCATGAAATACGGTCCTATAAAGGAGGAGACAACCGAGTTCTTGTACTAAATCTGGGCGAGGGAGGCAAGTGGAAGGAACTCTAAGGGGTTACTGAAGTAACTATTGTTGGAACTAGTGATTTAGCAACGCTCCGTCGCGGACCATCAATGATCTCGCGGAAAAGTGTTCAGGCGTCTTATGATTGATCCTAAGGAGACCTGCTCCACAAAAACGAAAGAAGATGGAGACGGAACAGTGACTGGCCAAAGGGAGACACAATAGACTCAAAGTCGATTGAACAATATTCCGAAAGGGGGGGAAAAAAGGACCTTTAGGTTCTTGTCGCAAGTCCTCGAGGAGCTCTCTCAAAAAAAAAAAACGCGGAGTAGATAGGGCGCGATGGGCGTGGATTGAAACCAGAATAGGGAAGGCAAACTTAGGCGTGGTAGATGGGAAAGTAGCTTAGTATCTAGGGGAAAAAATGAAAGAACAACCTGTCGAACAAAAGGAAAAGAGTAAGGAAGAGGTTCACATGGTATTCTTCATAAGGGTTCAAAGGCGGAAATGGAGGGTCTTTCGCTCCGGTGCGGGAGCGCCACATCGTTCTCGGCGGGAACATAAGGAGAGTGGACTATGGAGGAAGGAGTCAAAATATTATTGACACTATCTGGGTGGGGGTGAGGATGCGTCTATTACATGGCCTGGTAGTGTAGGAGGAACTTAGATCTGTCATAATTAGGGGACTGAGGCAAAAATCCTACTGACCTCAGGAAATCTGTCCAGCATGAGTTGGAGTCGTTATGGCGCGACCTGCGAGGTAAAAAAACCATCGCTGTTGGATGGACACATCTGGAAGGGTGTTAGCCAAGTGCATATACTTTCGGGAGGAGGGGTGTTTTAATTGGGGTGACGTGCTGGGCAACATTCTGGGGGGGGGGCCGTAAGAAAAAGCAAGATTGGATCGGAAAGAAAAAATGGTTCGCCGTCGGCAAAGGAAGAGCCTCTCGATCAAGTGAAAAAAGGGATCAGAGAAGGTGGGGCAGCCCTTAGAGGAGCGGACCAAAAGGGAAAAAGGGAGGGGGGGGAAGAGTGGCGGAACCGAACTCATTAAAAATAAAGGAGAAGAGGTCGCTTAGGAGAGCTCGTCTCAAAGCTCGTAAGTGCGCTTGTGGCGGGGAGGGAGTATTGCTCAAAGGTCTAGAGGAACTGATTCGGTTCTGGGTTGTCTTGGATTTCACAGAGGAAAAAACTAAACGGACCACTTCTAGGAATAGCGTGTCTTCCCACGGGCTGAGGAAAAGGATGAGAATAGAGAGGCAAGGCGTGCTACTAAAGGGTAAGGGATGGATCCCTTTCGATGTAAGTTGCTCTGGGAAGACTAAAAAGAGCAATCTGCGGGGATTTCCTTCAGGGTATCATTCATGGTTCCATTTCAGAAAGACGTCTACCTGAGTGGAGCCAAAAAAACAAACCAGAGTGGAAAAAACGGTCCTGAGAGCCAATTTCTGAGAGGGCGGGGGGCCGGGGGTTAATTCAGTGAAAAGCTCACGGGATAAGTAAAAAAGAGTTGTGGTAATAAGTGGATTTTCAGCCGAGGAGAAAAGAAATCTAAATAAACTAATCAAAAAATTAGCGAAGAGATGATTGGGATGTTGTCTTAGAAAGGTTTCAGGGCAAGTTGTGGTCTGGCGGTATAGACGAGAGAGGGGGTTAATTGCGGGATGACCGAAAATTGTAGATCACTGGGAGCTAATACGTTTCACCATCATATTAGCTTTGTTAAACTAGTCATTTCTAGAAGATATTCGATAATGGGTGCGTTAGGGGGCATCAGGAGAACAAGGGGTAGTCGAGGGAGAGTATTTGGACACACAAGAAGAAGGTTTCGCCGGGCGGGGGAATTTACTCGCTGTGATTGACTAAAGACCAGGGGACCGGAAAAAGGGACAAACCGGAAATTCGGCGGGTCCTGGGCCATTTTTACTGGAAATCTTAAAATCAGGCAGCTAGCGCTGAACCCCTGTAATCGCATATTTAATCAAGTCGACGCGCTAGGGGGGGGGGGGGAACTGATAATAAATAAGGACTAATTAAGTAGAAGAGGGGCCGTGGATTTTCTCTCTATGATTAGACGGGAGGGGGAGTTAATGAGAAAAATCAAAGGAAAGGATGCCACGTCAGGAGCGCCACTTTATAAAGTAGGTTAATTGGGGGAACTGAAAAGAGGTTGGGTGAAAAGGCGAAGTATTCTATCCAACTTGGTGGGAAGTTGACTACTGGCAGCATCGTAGAGGGAATGGATCTCATCGTGCAAGGAGACGGGTCGACGAGTGCGGTCAAATGAGTGCTTGAAAAGAAGAGGACAAGAGATTCGGTGGGCACTTGGTTCAGCAAAATCATCTCAGATCCTGGTCAAATTCTGGAGAATGATGGGACTCTTAGATAATGGGCGAAGGAAAGAGGGGCGGGAAATAGGGAGGAGTACCGGGATCGGGCATAGGAGTGCCGAATGTCAAAGGGCTCATTACGCGAGAATGAGAAACTCTGGTGGAGGAGCTGGATTAAAAGGCTGGCGCCACGAATCAATATGAGAGGAAGGGCGGTCTGATTGGTTGAATGCGCTTCGGCTAAGAACGAAAAATGCCGTGATTGCGACTATCTTCCATATAGGGAGAAGGCCGTTGCGACCGGGCCGGAGAATGACTGGGCTACGAAAAATTATGAGGTTCTTCGTTGACACATCTGCCATCCAGGAGGTTTTGCGAAAGGCACCAAGGGATAAAAAAGTAAGGAGAGGAGAGCACCAGGAAAAGGGACAGCTGAGGCCATCGTGCGTGATGAAGAAACTCCACGACTGGTTATCCAGGAAATAGGACGCGGAAAAAGTGGCCGAGGGTTGGTGAGGGGGAAAAAGGGGGGTAGATCTGAAAAGAGGCCGCGCTGGTGGAAGAGGGTAGTCAACTTCTCTGTTAATGGGGAAATGTTATAAGGGGGGAAAAACGGGCTCCGCTGGGAAGTGTGGAGTCCGGATGTTAGACTGTCACAATAGTGAGAAGCAATGGGGGAGACCTGTATCTCTGAGCGGCAGGGTTGCACTCTATTGAACGTATCGGCCCCAGAGAACAAAAATGATGTGATTGTACAAAGAAGGATTCCAGTGCGGGGAAGAGAGTTGATGAATCATAGGCGCCGAAGAATGGAAAAGGTGTAATAAAAAAGCTCAATAGGGGAAAAAAGACTTTAGGGCGAAGGAATACTTATGAAAAAAAAAAAATTCGGTGAATTGGGGAACTTCAAATGCGAACGGGGTCTGCTCATAGAGAAACCAGGTCAATATGCGAAATGGTAGAGCTAAAAAGCATCGCGAAGGTCGCAAGGAAGGGTGGTGGGGGAAGGACTCTCTTTATGTGGCTGGAAAAATTAATGAGGGAGTCGGAGTTTAGAAGCTTTAGGCGAGACGAGGGGAGAAAAAGGTGGCTTCATAGGGGAATGCTTCGCCGAAAGGGTATAGGCGCAAGAGGGGAACGAGCAGCCAATGAAAAGAGATGTCAAGACGAGGAGGGCTTATTGGGACCGAAAAAAACATGCGGATGGGGGGGGAGATGAACATTCGGACGGGGCCTGGATGAAAGGGACGTTATTCTCGCAATCGCTGATGGAAGTAATACACCCTTTCGGGGGGGGAGAAGAGCCTTAAACTCAGATAGTGGAAGAGAAAAAGATGCACTTGCCAGTGCACGAGTGAAAGTCACGAAGCATCGCTGTCGAGATCAGGATAGAAAAAAGAAGAATTGTCTTCAGAGGGTTGGTGGAGGGAGACTGTCACGAAGAGAAAGGTCGGCGGCCTTGAAAGTTTCTGAGCCTAGGGCGACACGGGCGATAAGGGGAAAGTGCAAGACGGCAAAGGAGAGAAAGGGGGGGAAAGAGACTGCAACGGCGATAGCTGAAGGGGCGGGCGGCATCAGGCGTAGAGAAACGGGGCATATGGGGAATGGATCTGGGGGGGTGCTTTCTGGGAGGCGCGCCATGGAAAACATTCTGACAGAGGGTGAGGGAAGAGAAAACAAACTCTTAGCAAAAACTCGGCGATGATCGATGGGGAAAAATCGGGGAGTCAAAGAGGACAGGCACGCGGAGAGAAACAGGGAGAATCAGTAATGGGGCGTTTGAGGGGGAAGAACGTGGAGGCCCAGGATCTCGCAGAGCAACGTCCTGCATCATCGGAGGGGTGAAAGGAATGACGATCTCGACAGAAACAAAACTGGATGAAAAGATGCGAAAAGCTTGCATCAAATCGCGCTAGAAGGGATGGCGCGGGATATCCGTGCTCCTTGAAAAAAAAAAAAAACTCCTGTAAAGCTGAGTCGCACCATGGAGAGGCTCAGAGAAGGGGAAAGGGGAACAGGGGGGCCCTACAAATTCCGATTTAGTTCTGGATGAGCAATCCTCTTTTTCTTAGGAAAGTATAAGTGCTAAGAGGACGAAAATCAAGGTACCAGAACACATCACCCCGTGAAGAAGATTGCCGAACTAACAGAACTTATAGGGAGGAAGGGAAAATTTCTACTGCTGGAGACCTGATTAAGATAAGAAGTCAAATAGGAGACAGTCGATCAATACTCAACACGCCATAAAAATCGGACGATAGCACGAAAGCACCAGTTCAAGGGCATGGTATATCGACAGAATTTAAAATTCTGGGAAGAGGAGAAGGAGGAGTTCTCAGATACATTGCATCTATCTAAATCGGAAGGAGGGTACAAAAAGGCAGAAACGATCTGTTGAAAAAGCTCAGCACCGAACGGGGTGAATGGGGTAAAAATTAATTTCTGCTCGAGCGTCCTCAAAGTAGGGAATTCAGGCAAGTTTGCATCGCGAAAAAGGATCATGGATGAGCGAAAAATCAAAGCTCTATGCGGCCCGACGGGCAGTAACGGAGGGCGGACGGCTCGTCGCCTTTCAAGTGCGGGAATATGCCCGTCGAGGAATGATACCCTATGTTCTCATCAAGGGCGCAGGGGCTCATCGCGCATAACAAATAATCGCAGAAAAAACGCACACATCCTACAGTAAGAGACTTCAATAGTTAAAGCGAAACGCGGCCACAGGGAGGAGGGAGTAAACGCAAATTGTCGTAGTGAGTGCCTGTGTTATCGCTGAAAGCACCGGGGGTCTTATTCGGGAAAAGACGCGGAAATTCGAAAAGATCGACGAAAAAAAGGGTCGTCTAAATAATCGCAGGGGGCTTCATTCTGCGCGAGAAAGGAATAAAAAAAAGGCGGCGGAGTGCGAATGAGTCCTTCCTCGCATTCCAGGGTGCTAGGAGGAGAATTGTCAGACTCATACAGAGAAAAGTGGTTAAAAAGGGGCTCATCTTGTCGGAAAAAACTAAACGTCAGGTCGCTATGACTTGAAAACGGTCGCGGACAAGACGAGGGTAGCCGATGAAGCGCGATCGCTGCGACCTGGGGAAAAGAAAAACTCGCCATAAGAATACGATGCTGGAAAGATGCTCGCAAATGACTGCCCGTGGAAGGAACAGCGGACTAAAAAAGACTCAATTCTCAACGTAGCAGGGGAAATGGGGGGAAAAAGATCACCCACATCCTAAATAACGCCGCGTCTAGTACGAAATTTGGAGAAAAAGGGCGGGTAAAAGATCGGGGCAGCAAGGGGGGGAGAAATGGTCTATTAGGAATCTCAACGAGCTTGGTGCCGCACAACGCGAACTTCTGGCTTCTATGTGTGCAGGCTGTCGCGTTAATCGGGAGGTCAGTACGAGGTGCTGGAAAAAAAATCAGGGGGGGACTCGCGGCGTGGGTCAAAAAGCAGGAGTGGGAAAAAAAGAGTGGCGAAACATGAAAAGGAAATTCGCGCCGGTCAGGGTGAGGCATATGACGATCTGAGATGGACGGGAAGCGCTTGGTGGGGGCGTTACGAAGGGTAATCTTATACGCAGACGCTAAATCTATCATTTCTTTGACTATCGCGAAGGAGTTCAAGGAGTGAAAAACGCTCATCGATGACTTCTTATCATGTCCTGAACTGGAAAAAAAAAGGGAGGTTTCTCATAAAACAAAAAAACTCTGACCAGATTCTAAGCTCCCCATCGAAAAAGAGTGGGTTTGGCCAAGGGGGGAAGCACAGCTATCACAAAAGCAATTGAGCTCTGGGGAATAACAAGCTTGAGAACTCACTTCAAGCCAACGAGGAGCCGGGCTACTCGGCACGCGAGTAATCGATTGGAAGAAGGGGAAAGAATACTGAGGAGCAGAAGGTCAAATCCGTTATTGACAAAAAGTCGCATAAGCCTGCATCCTGCAGAATTGGCAAGCTATCTGTGGGCAGCCTCGACCACGATCTTTGGGAAGAGTCCAGGAAGCATACCGCTCTTAGGAAAACAAATTCGAAAAAAAAATTCTAGGAACAAGGGCACGCGAAAAGTGCGCCAGGAAAACGGAGGTTTTCTGTTGAAGAAGGCGCGGAGAAGCAATCCAAAACATTGCAGGCTTAAGGTCTAATTCCAGGCGGGGGGGGGGGGGGGGGGGGGGGGAGTAATTCTCATTTTGAGGCTAAGAGGACCGACAGTAGGTCGGATCTATCTAGAATGTCCTATTCAGAGCAGTAGTAAACAAAGACCGGCTATCAGGCAGGGGGGAGGGCGCTCAAAAAGGCGGAAGGGGTGGCCCAAACGGCGGAAAACCCGTCAAAATCCTCAAATCAACGGGAAGGATTCAGGACCAGAATCGTCATTTCAAGGGCACATCGCTGGCGCAGCTCACAAGAAGAGAAGGGGGGGGACACAAGGTCGTGCCGTACGAAACACCGTTGTGCACGGGGCGAGGACCCCGATCACGAGGAGAAGGCTCTATCTAAGGTCCCCATTGGAAGAAAAGCCCAAATAGATATAGGAAATAAGAAAAGACACCTTGTCGGGGTATAGGGCATTGGGGAGAGTAGCTAAACAGTCGTCTACATAACAATGGTACGGATACAAAAGAGCATCACCTCTGAAAAAGGAGGAGGGAAAGGGCCTATAAAAAAATTCGCGCGGCTCAAGTGGCACCTGGGGGGGAAATTCACCAGAGCGAGTGCCCGAGTCAACGTAGAGTCGGGGGTTGTCGACTTTCCGGGGGGGGCAGGCGGCACATCTGCTAAGAAGGCAAATAAGCGACTGGCGGGTACGATCCCGCGTAACTGGCTTCATAGAGAACTTCAGCTCTGGATCGCACCACAAAATGCCGTAGCACGCGGAGGGGTTCGGGGACCTAAACAGAATCGAAGTAGGTTGTGCGAAAGTCACGGGTCTTCGGTAAGGGAGTGGCGGCGGGGAGCGTCGAGATTCTATAAAGACAAAGAACTCTCCGGGGGAGGAAGGGATTGCGGGAGCTTTGTCTAGATCTAACAATCACGTGGCAAGCGCGGCGAAGGAATTTATAGGGGGGATGATGCTAACGGTAAGGAGCAAACAGGGGGACAGGGCTCTGGTGGGGGGGGGGGCGTAAAATCGGATAATAGTAAAAAACGGAAATTGGGGGTAAATGGGGAAACGATGAAAAATTGACAAACGGCATGAAAAAAAGATAGCGGGATACGGCAACGGTTGCCTCTGCTTACGGTAATATCAAGACTGCGGGGGCGAAAAACACAGCGTTGCGCGGAATCAGGGATTGCATCAAAAGTTCAAAAAAAAAAAGACCAAGTGCCAAATCTCGGGGTCTTGGTGCCAAAATCCGGCCTATCGATTTACAAATAAGGAAGTAATCAGCGCTGGAACTCAAAGAAAACGAGAGGGTGCCGATGGACCGAACGAACGGGGGTCGAAAGTAAGGAGTTACTTGTCGATATGTGAGGTCAGGCGGGGGTTTGAAAAGAATATCCTCAGAGAAAAGGCAGCATTTGGACTGCGGTCGAAGACAAGGGCTGGCCGGAACGCCTTCAAACCCATCATAATAAATTATGAGACTCGAGCGTGGCAGGAAAATGGCCGCGTCGGTGGGAGTTACTGCCGATCGATTGGCTGGGAAAGATCAGTGAACCAGTCAGAAACGGTCCATCAACTTCGAGTCCAGAAATTGCATGGCTGCGAAGGGAGAGCCATGAGAATGGACTCCGGCACGTCGTGGAACCCGACGAGCAAAGGAAAGAAAGCATAAAAAATGAAAAAGTAGAATCAACGAGAAGGTGGGGGGAGTTACGAGATCAGGTGGAAGTCAAGGCCTTCTGCCGGGAGCGAACTGCAAAACAAAACAAGAAAGAGTTAAAGTGAAAAGCTATGTTATAACAGCCGGAATTGGGCCCTCAAAAAAAAGACGCTGTTAAGGGGACCATTCAGAGGGGCGAGATGTTTATCGGGACTGGAAAAGCCGGAGGAGGAAATTAGTTATCTGTCAATTGGTGGAGGCGAGCTAAGTAAAAAGGCTAAGTTTTGGGGCGCGCCGGGTCTGCGGGAAAAAAAAG
>Ga0179593_1460138_pt1 | contig 22534 bp, 34 predicted proteins | sample CZODoug2_1_08_16_FD_185931 | JGI IMG/M metagenome (GOLD analysis project Ga0179593, IMG submission 185931) | Vadose zone soil fungal communities from Angelo Coast Range Reserve, California, USA - CZODoug2_1_08_16fungal (PacBio error correction) | ecosystem: Environmental > Terrestrial > Soil >...
GCCGTGGATGTGCAGGGAGCCAAGGCGGGGTCAAAGGGAAAAAAAGACGACACAACAACCCAACGGAGGGAAAAGAATAAAACGGGAGAGCGAAACAGGGTCGGAACCTGACACATAACCCCCCGCCATGCTGTGGGTGGCAGGGAAAGTTGGGGACATGAACCGCAGCGAATCGGCAACAAAAATGGGCCAAAAGACAAAATACTTTCCCTTTCAAAATGACAAGGTTTGCCGCAAAGAAGAGTGAGAGTCAAAGGAAAACAAGACAGACATGGAAAAACAAACAAAGATAAAGGGAGTCTTAAAAAAAAGGTCCAACCGCAACCAACCCAAACCCCGAGGAAGAAAAAATCGGTGGTTGTGTTGCGAATGGGGGCTGGGGGACGTGTCCAAGTCAAGCAGGCCGAACCAAAAATGGTTGCATCAGAACCCTTACTGCCTTGGAAGGAAGGCTTTAGGGAATGCAATAAAACGGAGGGGTGGGGAAAAAAGAATAAAGGCAGCAATACAAACCTAATTGTCCGACGTCGGCACTGTTGGGAGGAGGTCCTTGACGGGTTGTGAACCGCAAAGCAGGGACGGTACTCTTCAAGTTTATATAAAGCTGACTTTAAGCGGTTCGAGTTGTTAACGAAGTTGTCCATGTTGCAAATCCCTGGGGGTCAAAGAAGGGGGGTTAGGCGGAGAAAATTTAAATACCAAAAGAGTGCGGGGGGGGTCAATCTTGCAGGATTGAAACTTTAATGTCTTTCTTGGAATACGACAAGTAAAAGCCCCGACAAAGAGAGGTGGGACGTAAAGAAAAGACAGGTTCGTGGGGGTATTCAGGAATTCGAGAAAAACTTCCGACCCGCCTCTGACTGGAAAGACCAAAAGGATGAGAACGCTAATCACCTGGGCCTTGGTGACACCTTCCACGATGGGCGTTGGAAACCAGGATGACTGGGGGAGAAAATAATAAACGTTATAAGGGGAAGAAGGTGACTGTCCATAGGAACCTCCGTTTGCAAAGGCCGAGGGGGGGGGGGACACTTGGTTCTCTAAACACAAGGGTGGAACCGGGGAAGGGAAAGTTTTGGTAGACGGTAAGCGAATCGGGGAAAAACAAAACGGGAAATCTTAAAACCACTCGTGTGTGAAACAGCAAAAGAGAAGAAAGGCGGGGGGGGTTGCCAAAGAAAAACACCAAACACCCCAAACCCCACCCCCCAAAAAACAAAAGAAAAGGGATGGGGTTGGGGAAAGCAAGAACCCGAAACGAGTCCCATCTAAGGACGAGATGCCCGTGAAAGACGTGGGAAAGAAAAGAGGAATGCACCCGTTTTTGGGAAACAAAAGCACAGGTGCGTGCCCTCACCAGATGCAAAGCAAGATCACTCAGGAGGGGAGAGTCGCAAAAGGGGAGAAGGGAAAAACACGAACCCCATATGTCCCCAAGTAGCGTTTGGACCAAATCCAGCCTGGGAAAAAAAAAAGGAAATGAAAGAAACTCGGGGGAAACGAAGGAAAAAAAAATAATACTTTGGTCCACGGCCGGTTTAAACCTTCAGCCAGGTCTCGAGGTACTTTACATCCGGCAAAAGTGGAGTGCATCAACGTAAACGATATGAAAACTGCGACGTTGCAACGGAAAACTGGGGGAGAGTTCGCGAGAGAATGCATTACCGCCCATGCAGTGTTGTTTAGTCAAAGATAACGTCCCAACGGGGGGGGGGGCGCAATATGTCACTGGAAATAACCCGGCCAGATTGGAGTGAGGGGTTCCGACAAAGCAATTCACTTTCAAAGGGTTAAACCCTATCAAGACGTATGGAAGAAAGGAACCCTAAGGACACAAAGGGAAGACTAAAAAAACATGAAAAGAGAAAAGAACGGGCATGGGTTGTTCATGGACAGAAGTTGGTGACTCGGGGCATTACAGACGGCCAAAAATTAAAAAAGTCCACGCGTGGGGAGTGAACCGACCAGAAAATCAAAGTGGGAACCGGAGGAAAAAGATCTAGGTTGTGGTCTAACAATGCCGTAAAAACGGCAACGGCTCTGTCCCAGGGTGCCGTTCGGGGTTTCTCGGGGTCATGGGTGAAGAAGCAACGAGATCATTGACTCAGACCTTGGCTGGTGTACAAACACGCGGAGGACAACTGAAAACAAAGGCAAACTGTCGTCTTTGGGTCGGCAAAGGAGTAAGGAAGATTCTCTCGATACGCGGAAATCAAGCTGCCCATAGGGGGGAGACCGGAAAGGGGGGGAAAATATGGAGGTAAAGAGGGGAAAGGGGCCGAAACCATTCTTTAAATCTGGGGAAATCATGACAGCTTTTTGAGTTAGCCTCGTTGGAAAGGGGGCCCCTCGAGAAGGTCGAACAGGAGAGTGGGTTGAATCCCCCAAAGTTGGTGGGGCTATATTCTCCAAGATTGAAATTCAAAACCGTGAGAAAAAATAGGGAAACAAAAAAATATGATTGGAAAAAAAAAGAGGTAGCTGATGACAGAATGGGGGAAATCATAATGTGGGTGGGGGGGTAGACCTTCAAAACGGCAACTCGGAAGTAACCCGTCCAGCATTTTCGTAGACACGGGGAGAGAGAGGAGACGACACATTTTATAAGGCAACGTAAGGAAAAAACAACCAAAACCAACTATATCCAGTTTTAGGGGGAAAAGCCGAAAGGCCAAAACGACTTGCATGGGGGGAGGAGAGGGGGGGGGAAAAAGGGAAGTCAACAATTCAATATGAATACACTTAAAACGGGACTAAAACGGCACTCCGAGTAAACCCCCTTAGTTTGGGGGAAAACTTGGAACAAAAAAGCAATCTGTGGCCCATGTGGGGTTTTGGGGCACAAAATAGAGGGAAGGGAAGGGGATTTTTGGGGTGCAAGGGCAGAATTTAACAAAGCTCCAACAAACTACGGTGAAAATGCGGGACGTGAAAAACAGGGGAACGGGGGAGAGGCAGAAATACGGAACCTCTCTGGGAAAAGGGGGGGGAACGGTATTGCGTTTTTCCCTAACCTCATCCCGGGGAGGTGGAAAAAAGGAGGGGAATCATGAGTCACACGCTTGTTTGTATCTAACCTTATGGTGGGTAATGGCAATAAGACATCGGTGGAGGGGGTGGTTGGGATGAACGAAAAAGAAAAATGTTGTTCACCGATTTGGGTACAAGGACAAATAACTGGAGATGCGGTGGGGTACACATTTTCAGGGGCAGAGGAGGGCCAAAAAGACCGATTTGGGATAAAGATGCAGGAAAGGAGTAAGAGAGCCGATCATTCGTTCAGGTCTGGGGTTGGGAGATCCTGGTTTGCAAAAAAAAACGGAGGGGGCAGGGGGTCAGGGGGGTGGGTTGTGACAAGGAAAAGAGAGAAGGAATAAGAATGGACCCGCCTAGTTCGAAACCCTCACATCAATAAAGGGCAAAAAAAAAAAAAAGAACAAAACAGAAGAAAAGAGAAATCTCTCGAAACCAGAAAAAAAGACGAAGAAAAAATGGAAGGAGGAATAGAGTGATTGAACAGTGTTATTTGATGAGGGAGACTAGGAGGGTGAAATAAACACTCGTTCACAGGGTGTGGGAGAATAACTGGATGTGCCTGAAAAAAAAACCACAACCGCCGACAGGGTAGTGAAAGAAATTACCCGCAACGACGCACGACACGAGAGAGGAAAAGTAGCGAACCCCTTCATGCCGTTAAAAGATCTTGAAACCTATCTGGGACCCGAGTGTGGGTTCCAAAAAGCTTAAAGGTGGGGGAGGAGGAAAGAAAAAAATGGGGGAGAAGGTCGACTAGACCAAAACCGGTTAAAACCCAAAAATTGTCTCTCACCTTAACCATAGGGTGCGCGAAAAAAAAGCAGGAGACTCAAGAGAGGGGAAAAAAACCAATGCGAAAAACAAATACCATCAGAATAAAACTCAAAGAAAGAAAGAAACTGATGAATCCCCCAGGAAAAAAAACAGGCATGCAAGGGACGAAAGGAAAAACGGGGGGGTGAGGGGTTGAAGAGGGGGAAAGGTAAAAGACTTTAAAAACCATGGACAAACCCAATGGAACGCACGGCACCGGGTTCAAGATGGAAGAGACTGTGACGAAAAGAAGGGAGTTGCTAGGTAAGGAAAAAAAAGGGGAAAAGTGGGGCTGGACTAAATCCGTTCACGTGTCCAGCCCAAATCATATCAGGAGGGGCGTTCCAATAACGGGCGAAAGGGGCACGGACGAAAAAGGGGGGGACTCACGTGATCTCAATTTCTTCAGATATCACAAAGGTGCGAAAATTGAAACAAGAGTAAGAACCGCGTTGTGAAAAAAAAAAAAAAAGAAGAACAAAAACCAAAATCCAATAATCCATTTAAGAAAAAAACTAATGGGGATTGGTGGTTATCGAAAAAGGGTGGGAACGCGGTCATGGAGGGAGAAAATTCAAAGCAAAAAAGTGGGGGGAAGAGACAAAAGAGGCAAACGCCAACTTTGTACAATTAAAAACTCCCACGTTGACAACTAGGGGAAGCACTCAACAATGAATAGGTACGAAAGGGCGGGGAACGGGTCGTGAACGCCCCAAGCGCGTAAAAAAGAAAAGAGGTGAAGGGAACATTAAACATCAACAGCTCTGGGGTGGGGAACAACCCGATCCAACGAGCATCTATTTCAAGGGAAAGGCAAATTTGTGGGAAGGGGGGGGGAGAGACAAGGAGAGAGAGGAGGAAAAAAAACCAAATCACGAATAAAAATTCAGCAGAAAAAACGCACTTTTTGAAGGAAACATTAGGACGCAACTTCAAACGAGCAAAAAAAGAAAATACTGGGAAAAAAAGACAAGGCCCAAGTGGTCGGACAAAAAAGGAAAGAAAAAGGAAAGCTCGATAATTTTATCTTTTCCGGGGGAAAAAGGAAAGTCGGGTTGGGGAAAAGGGTTTATCATTGCCCCGGCACTGGAAAGAAAAAAAAGAGACCATCGAAGATGGGGACCCCAGCCAAAAATTTTGACCAGAGAGGAAGGGAGTGAAACATTTTTTAATAGTGTCCAAAGGGTCATGGAAAGGAACACAGCAAACTTGGAAAACGGAAAGGGACAGGTGGGACGAGAGGGAGGGAAAAAAAGAGTAAGTCACCAGGGTGACCAGGAGGGTGGGGGGAAGGGCACAAAGTTAGGTTGCAACACAAGGGGTACCCATTTAGTAAAAACCCTCTCAAAAATTGAACCAAAAAAAGGGAAAAAAATTGGGTAGTACGAGCACCCTGGAGGGGAAGGGGCCACCTTTCCTCCGTCATCACGGTCAGTGTTGGGGAGGAGAAGTGGGGGACCTCAGGGAAGACTAAGGAAAGGGCAGCCGAATGAAAGGGCCAAAAAGAGAAAAGGATCACAAAGCGGGAGGTGACAAGAAGGGGAGACCAGGATGGTGGGTGTCTCGAGGAAGTTAACAACGGCCTTTGATCTTTGGGGGAAAAGGGATCACGGATGTGTAAGGGGGGGAGGAAAAGGGGCCAACGAAATTGAAGAGGGAAGTGGGGGGGAAAGGTGGAAAAAACAGGGAACGGTTTCAGCCCCAAACCAAAAACAGGTTACCAAAAAAGAAGTGGCGGGTCCGGGTTTGCCTTCAAAAACCCAGGGGGACTCGGAAGGGAGAGAAGGGGACGGACTAAAGGAGGGGGCCAAGGGGAGGGGGGGGGGGGTGGACTTTGATAATACATACATTACTGCTCCAACAGGGGGACTCCCAAAAACATTTTACAAACACCGGTGGTACACGTGAAGGGGTTAATGAAAGAAACTGAACGGGTATGGGGGGGCCAGACGAACCGGTAGGAAAAAAAGGGGGAAGTACCTTTCAAAAACACCGTAACGGAAAAGGTGGTTGAGCAGGGCAAAGCCAAATTCCGATTGCAGACTGGAACGTAGAAGCAAAAAAACGAACATATTTAACAGGGGGGTATGGTATAAAAAGATAAGGGAACAAAGAGAAAAAAAAAAAAAAGGCCAGCTTTCATGTTGAGACGGAATTTACCACGGCCCGACAGCAGGTGATGTATAATAGAAGAAAGGTGTGAAAATATGAGAAAGGAAAAACACGCAAAGAAATCTAGGGGGAAGGGAAAGAAAAACTCCGAAAAGCTTTTTGACTAGTATTAAAGGGGGGTTCAAAAAAAAAAACGAACTTCCCTAAGCAGAGGAAATGCACCTCCAAGTCGTGGAAAAAAGGTTCAGGAAATCGAAAAAAAAAAAAGGTCGGGGACCACAGTGAAAAAAAAAAAAGGGGGGCAAAAGGAGAGGGGGGGGAAGGAACACATAACGAAGAAGGTTATCTTGATGGGTAACTAGAGCAAATTGAAAAACTTCAACCGTCAGCGACAAAAACGAACCGTCCGAGAGAGACAAGATCAGGTTGGTTAGGGATAGGTAGAAAGAAAAAAAGAAAAGAGTTGGGGGAGGGGAAACCGAGTTACGCGGAAAAAGCACGTCAGGCAAAACGTTTCTAAAAATATTAAACAACAAACGGAACGGAAAGGGGGGCACCAGGGGGGGGGAAAACAAGAACAAGAGGAGGAAAGGAGGGGAAAAAAGGTGGGGACGGGGGTGTAAAAATAGTGGGAAAAAGGACAGCGGATCTGTCTTGTAGTGTTAGGACATGTCACGTCAAAGGGGGAGGAAGAAAAACTAAATTGAAAAGGACTGGGCAACGGGATGAAGGGCCAAAGAGGGAAAGGGGTTGTTAAGTTGCAGGTGCGGTCAAAAAAAAAAAAAAAAAAAATAAACTCCAAACATTCAGTAACAATTTGCAGGTACCGGGAGTAGGAAGGGGAACACATCAGAAATCTCCGTATCTAGGTGAACAAAAAAGGGGAAAGGGGGGGAAAAGATTACTAAATTATAAGGGGGGAAAACCTGCAAAAGTTTCCCCAACTCCTACCGCAACTGGAGGAGAGGTTGGCAGGGGTGTGAGGGAAAAGAAGAAACAGAAAACTACTTCAACCAAATGGGTCCAAAAAAAAAAAAAAGTGCCCGGACAGCAATGGGGCCAAAACTGAAAGTTGCAAGCCGAAATTGGAAAAGGAGAGTCCATACAGAACCAACAGGGAGAAGGGAAACTAAAAAAACCCAAGAAAAATACATGTCAGTCTGGTTCAAAAAAAAAAAAGTAAAGCAACAGCAACCCGAACGCAAGAAGAGGGGGTGGACAGAAAATTAAAGGATGGGGGGGGGAAACGATGGGGGGGAGTGGGTGAAGAAAAGAGAAGGGTGTACTTTTGGTTTAATATCTAAAATCCTGCTGTAAATCTTCAAAACCAACTAGGATGGGCAAATAGCCCCGAACTGGCTGGTTGAAGCCTACCAGAGAAAAGGAACGGAGAAAAAAAAGGAAAAGAAGGGAAGAAAAGTCCCCCCGTCAAAGGCGTTCTCGGGTGACGGTGGTTGAACGTACGGCGCAGCGCCGGTAGGAAAGTTTAGAATGAAAAAGGAAGAAAAGACGTGAAGTTGGGTGGGGAGAAAGGGAAAGGGGGGGAAGAAAAAAAATTGGGGGACCAATTTTTGACATGCTGTGGTCATAAATGGGTTTTAAAGATCACGGGGAGAACACGGGGGGGGAAAAGGAAAAAAAAAAAAAAGGGGGCATATCTGAGGAAAGGGAGGAAAAAAGTTGCTGGGAATAAAAGGAGGGGAGGTCCACCACGAACGCCAAAAGGAGTTTTAGTACGAACCAGAAAAGTAACATTTTTCTTAGCCCTATAGAGAGGAAGAGATTGAGAAAAAAAGAGAGAAACTGGCGAGGCTGGGTAGAAATCAAAAACACAAAACAATCAACAACACTATTTGGACGTTGAGAACTTGGCGAAGGGGGGAAAATGTGTAATACACAACGTTAATAAGGGGGTGGAAAGTACAGAAAGGGTGAAAAAGACTCCCCTTTTTAATGGGTGAGAAATAAAAAACTCCACTGGTCATCGAAAAAAATGAGTGTGGTCGGGGTGGGAAAAGGTAATTTTCACGGAAAGGAGAGGGGAAAAAAAACAAGAAAAAGGGGGAGGTCAAGCATTAAACAAACAGTTTTACAAAAAGGGGTGCCATGCCATGCACAACGAGGGGACAAAAATCAAAAAAGGTGCCGAAATCGGAAGGGGAGGGGTTGGATCAATAGCGATGGGAAAAACAGAAGTAGGTGAAGGTAAAAATCAGAGAAATTAAAGGAAAGGGATGCAACAAGGGAAAAGAACGTGGGAAAGAAAACGGAAGTCTTTTGACTTCTCGCTGGGCAGGGGCCCAGGGGGGAATGAAAAAGGAAATCCGAGAAAAAGAGAAGACTTGAAAAGACAATAGCAGGGGGGAAAAGGAAAAAGGGGGACAAAAGAAACCCAAATCAAAAAGAGGCTTGTTTTGGGAAAAATAAAATCCGAAAGAAAAAAAAAAAAAAAAAGAGGGAGCCTCTGGGTCTTTACCCGAAAAGGAAACAGGAAATGGCCTTGGTTTTTTTCGTCGAGGTATTGGAAAGGCAAAAAAGGTCTGCAGAGGAAAGGCAATATCAGCCAGGGGGATCCAAAAAATTACATCGCAATTAATGCTGACGGAAGGTCCTGCAAGAAACGGGGGGGGGAACGGTAAGCAGGGAAGAAAGAGAGAGGGGGAACCGAAAAATGAAATTTTTTGTATCGTCATGGCAATAGACACGGAGACACAAGAACACGGAAAGGGGTCCAAAAACCGAAAAAGTATAGGGTTTTGACGACAATAGATCAAAGAAAAAGGTGAAGTTTCAACCGTTCGACAGGGGGGGGCAGAAATTGGGAAAAGGAAAAAACCCGTTACATCGCGAAGCCTGGGAAGACTAGGTGACAAGTTTGGGGGGGGGGAAAAACCGGCGAGGGAAACAAAAAAAAAGGTTTTGTTCCGGAAAAGAAAACGGCAGATACAAAAGGGAAAAGGAGGGATGGACCAAACCGAACAATTTCAGAGGGGAAGCAAAAGGCAGTTATGTGTTTGGTCGGGGAAAACGAAAAGGAGGGGGGGGGATCAATGCAAAAAAACGGCACAAAGGATGTCACAGAGGGGGAAGGGGGGGAAGCAAAGGGGATATTGAAAATCCAAAAATTTTTTTAAAAAAGTCTTGGCTCTAGGGAAGTGACTCAAAAACGAAAAAAAAAAGGGGGGAATGGTTGGGGAAACGAAGGCGGCGGGACGAAAAAGGGGAGAAGAAAAGGATGAAATTTTTTGGGCTTTTCCTATAAAAGTATCTGCTCTTCAGAAGCGGAAAACTCAGACTGGTTAGAAGGAAGGGTATGGAGAGGAAAAGGGAAAGAGAATTGTTCTGGGACGAAATTCGGGTTACATCAATTCGGAAAAAGGCAAATAGGTAGGGGGGGGACGCATGGGGGAAAAAAAAAAAAAGGGAAAATCATTGGGGCTAAACCCGGGAAAAAAAAAAACTGGGGGTCTCCTAAAAACCAAAAAAAGGGCGGGATAGGAAAAGGGAAAGAGGGAAAATAACACCTTTTACACAAACAAAAAAATCATATAAAAAACAAGAGTGTTCGTCGTGTGACCAGAAGTGGAAGGGAAGAAATGGGGGTTTTCCACCCGTCAGAAAAAGAACTCTGGGGACGGGAAAAAAACCGTGACCACTGCAAAAAATTGAAAAAAGGTGAGAAATAGCAGACAAGTTATAAAAAAAGGGGAAACTACTTGAAAAAAACAGTTCCTTGACCGTTGTAGGAATAAGAAAAAACTGAGTAGACTGCCGTGGGAAGGCAAACAAAAGGGAAAAAAAGGAGGAGGGGAGAAAATAAATATTGTAAAATTCACAAAATTTAATCGTATCAACTCAATCGCTCGAAAACGCCCCGAGATCTGCCAAGGACCATTTGAAAAAAAAAAAAAAAGAAGGAAGAGGCGGGGTAAATGTGTGTTGGCAAAACGTAGCCTTTAAGTTCCTTGGTGGGGGGGGGGGGAAAAAAAAGTGCCAGATGGGGGAAAACTATTACACGAAGACCTGGAGAAGGGAAAAAGGGGAACCTGTCACTTTCGAGGTCAAAGAATCTTAAAGAGGCGAGAGGGGGAAAACGAAAGGGTCAGGGGGGAGCAAGGGAGGAGCAGAGGGGTGGGTCCAAGATCCATTCAAAGTGAGGCCAAACGAAAAGTTTTTTCGAAAAGTATGGGAAGGCAAGGAAAAGGAAAGAAGAAGTGGTTGGGGATGGGAGACCAAGGGTTGTGTGGAGGAAAGGGACGAATCTAAAAACTAAGAAAGAGGGGTGGGGGGTTTAACCCGTCTAGGGAAAAAAAAAGAGGGGAAAAAAGGAGGGGAAGAAGGGGCACTAGCAAAGGTAATTAATCTAAGAAGGTATCAAGGACCTGAAATTAGCGGGCAGGAAAAGAATGTTTTGTGTGAAAAAAAAAGGAGAGTGGTAGGTGGGAGCAAGAAAAGAAAAGGTTACAATGACTGGTAAAGCACAAGATCGCCCATGACTCCGAGAGAAACAGGAGAAAAGGGCAATAAACCCCTACAATACCGGCAGAAATAATACCTCCACTCAACAACAACACGGTTGGGAGAGGATACTCTGGTTATTGAGGAACGGAGTGATCCAGACAATCAGAGGGGGGGGGAAAAGAGAATGGGTACCGAATTGCCAGATAGATTTGATTTTCACCACAAGAAAAAAAAAAACTGGGAAAGAAATCCGGGAGAAGAAAGGAAGAGGAAAGAGCGGAATGCACTTCCCTTCCCCCACAGTTCGGGGAATCAGGGAAAAAAAAAAAAAGGACACTGGAAGAAATAGGGAAGTCGAGGGGGGGAAAAAACACACAGTAGGGGTGCCAAGTTTGGTGGGGGAGGACAGGGAATTCGCAAAAAACATCTGAAAAAAAAAAAAAGGGGACAACTGACCAAAACCTACGCGAAGGGGGGAAGGAGGGAAAGGTTCAAAACAAAACTTGGGTTTAGATCAGAAAAAAAAGGTCGGGAAAAAAAAGGACAAGGAAAAAAAGAAGTTTGAAAAAAGGGAAAAAGAAGGGGGAAAAGGGGAAACGAAAGACCATACAAGGAAGGTTTTCACTCCAGATAGTTCAAAAAGGATGAAATCAGGAAAGTCACGGAAGCGAAGAAAAAGGGGGGAAGAGGTTGGGTCCAGCGAAAAAGGGAAAAAAGGGAAAAAAAGAACTAGGGGGGGGGGAAAAAACACGCCACCTAGAGGTTGTTAACAAAGGGATGGAAGAGGGACGTGTGTACTCTCTGGGGGGGATACTTGGTAATGGGAAAGGTGGTCCGTTGTTGAAGGTTGCAAAAAAACTTGGGAAAGGGGCGTTGGAAGCGCTCACCTGTATACTTCATCCGTTTTGGGAAAGAGGGGACGCAAAAGAAAAGAAAAAAAGAGAGGAGATTTCAGAAACGCCAATAGGGGAAACTTTGTGGGGTGCATTCCCGGGGGGGACCAGGTAATAAATAAGATAAAGTGAGCAAAAAGGGTTGAGTATTTACCAGCGTGTCAGGGTGTCCAACTAGTTGAAGGACCGAAAAAAACCATACTGATGGAAACTGAAGGGGAAGAGAAGGAAAAAGAAAGAGTGGGGGTAGACGGAGTCCAGGGTTTAACGCTGTGGGTGAAACAGGACTGGATGAAGAAAACACCAACTGTTTAGTTGCGGAGGGGGGAAAAAAAAACGGGCGGCCCACGCAAAGGTGACAGACATAGAGAGGGGGAAAAAGGTGGGGGGGACCAAAGTTGATCACTATTATATTGTGTACTAACTAGAGGGGCAAAGAAGGGAGTAAAAGACCAGAGAGTGAAATTAAGAGAAAGAAAAAAAAAAAAAAGAGGTGCATTACCGGGGGGGACGAGACATCTCTGGGTTTAGCGAGGGACAAGAAGGAAGACATTCCAAGAAGCGAAGGGGAGGCAGTTCAAAAACGGGAAAAAGAAAGGAAAAGGGGGTTTTTGAAGTGTTAGTGGCGAAGTCAACGGAGGATCTTGAACCCGAAAAAAAGTTTCGAGAAGAAGCGAACGACAGAATGCTCAAAATGGGGGGAAAAAGGAAACTACTGACAAAACGCTAAGCACGAAGAAAAGGCGGTTAAGTTTTGCCGTGAGAAAAAGACGGGTGTCTGGGGGGGCCCCCCCAAAGTCCTCATCAATAGGAATCAAGGGGAGGGATCAAAAAATTTCACGGGTAAAAGAGGCAAAAGACCGCTTTTTTAGGGTGGAATTGGGTCGGGACTGGTAAGAGAACAAAAGATACCTAGAGGAGTTTAAAAAGCAAAAAAACCTTGGGGACCAAGAGTTCGGTTGGGCGAGTCAGGGGAACGGGGGGGGGGGAAAAAGAGGCACAATTTTCACTTTACAGAGGGGTCAGCCGGTGAAACAGGAACGTGCCAGGTGACTAGATGGTGCGGAAAAAAAAAAGACGTACTATTTTCCTTTGGTGATGGCCGGGGGATGTGCGGAAAGGAAAAAAGATAGGAAGCGAAAAAGAAAAAACGTGCACATCCTTTTGGCGGTAAAGAGGAATGAAGGATCAAGGGGCGAAGGGAAAGGTTGGCCGCCGAACTCAGGGTAAGGAATTTAAATCGAGAAGTTTGGGGCATCAATGGAGGGAGGGGGGGGAAGGAAAAGGGCACAGTAATGACCCTTCACTGAGAAGCACGGATGTCGGTTTGGAAAAAGAAAAAAGGTAGAAATCCGGTGGGGTTTGAGGGAAAAAAAAAAAAATGCCGGTGGGGAAAAGACTCAGGGAAAATATGGGTGGGGCATTTGGGGACCATTGAAATAAAAGGAGGGTAGTGTCGAAGGTCATACTTGGTTAAAAATCAGAGTAAGGTTGACAGGACGGTGAAAAGGGAAAAAGCCCAGAAAAGAAAAATGACAAAGGGACATCGGTTTTTGATGTAACCCAAGTATAAAGGAAAAAAGTAGAGAAATGGGCTCGAAAGGAAAAAAAGGGGGGGTGTAGGGGTACCGTATTAAGGTGCAGGGGATAAAATACCGAAGGAGATGAAAAGGGGAATCGCACCCCTCGCGGGGGGCACAATTTGTGTGGAAACAGAGGGGGATGGGTGTAACTGTGAACAAGAAGGGGGGGGGGGGGGGGAAAGAAAGTAATGCCCTACCGGTTACGAAAAAAAAGGGGGGGGGAACTTTACAACAAGGGGGGGGAACCACAGAAAAAGTGTGGGGAGAGAACCGGGGCGAAAAAAGCACGAAAAAAAAAAAAGGGGGAAAACAGTAGTCAGCACACGGAACGGAGTAAAGGGAGAAAAAAAAGAGGGAGTTTGGAGTGATAAAAGGGCCAAGAGGGTAACCAATCATCAAGACAAAGTAACACGAGGTCACGGGTTATTGATATCCGGAGGGAACAAAGGCCCGTGAAAAGGGGATGAGGTTAGAAAGAAAGCGGAAGGGGAAAAGAGAGAAAAAGCACGCAAGGATGTTTAAGGGTTTGAAAAGGTATACCAGACCGGCGCCAAAGGTGAAAAATTAACCTCCGGGACGTGGGGGAAAGGTGTGTACCATTCACACCTAACTTCCCGGAAAATCCGCAAAGAAAAAGGCAATGTACACTCTTTAACGAAAGGGAAAAAGTTCGAAGGGGGTATGAAAAAATTTATGTAACACATGCAATGAAAAAAATGGGGGGCCACGACACTGGACAGCACAGTCTTAACAAGAAAGGAAACATCAGAAAGGGATTAAATCAGGAAAAAGGAAAATGAGTGAACAGGAGGGGAAGGAGGTCACCATGGACCAAAAGTAAAAAAACCTGACAGGCAACAAAAAAAAAACTTGCCGACGATCTTCAAAATTTCGTTTTTGTGGGTTGCCGGCTTGAAATTATCGGGAGGATCAAACCAGAGACAGCATATTTGGGATCTAGGAGAGAAAAAGTGGACTGGGAAACATCCCATCAATACCAATTCCTGTGTCCTCGAGTCCACAAACTAGCCTTAAGGTGGTACATGCACAGCCAACCGGCAATCAGTGCGAAAGGGGCGAAACGGAAAAAAGAGTCGAAACGAGCCGGGGGTGGAAACCTGTGGCACGACACGGCGACATGAAAGGACTGAGGGTGTGGCAAGTTTACCAAGAAGGGGTGAATTAGGCCTAAGATTCAAAGGGAAATGGGGGCACGAAGAACCCTTTACTGAAAGCAAGACATCCCGAATGCAAGATGAATTTGTGGGAGACAGGACACACAGAAAAAACAAAGGACTACAAACGCGCGACACGAGGGGGGGCGAGAGTATGTGAGGAGAAACAAGATAGAGCAAAAAACAAGGACAATAGTCAAACAAACAACAATCATGAACAGGGATGATCGAGATCTTAAGTCAGATCTCAGACTTATAAATGCACATACCGATCTAAAAAGAACAAAAAGTGTTAAGCAGGTGAGGGTGAGCGTCAACTTTGGTGACTTAAAAAAAAAAAAGAAAGGACGCTAACAGTTCACCCAAAAATTGAGGAATCGAAGGGAAGGTGGGGAGGGGAAGAAAAAGGGGGGGGACCGACAGCCAATGTTAAGGAAGGGAAGACAAAAAAGAAAAGGGATAAGAAAGAATAAAGAAACTCGTAAAGAGTAGTGCAAAAACATGAATTTGACTAAAAAACTCATCAGAGAGGGGGGTTAAGCGAAAAAAAGGGAAAAAACTTAATTTCAACGAGGTGGGAACTTGTGACCGGCAATAAAGGAGAGGAGGTGGGGGCAAATATCTAAACTGATAACATGTAACCTGACTCGTGGAGATCCGTAAAAGTAATTGAGAATCAAAGCAGGAGGGGGAAGATCATGGGGGAAAGAAAGAAGGTACAGAAGGGGAAAAAAAGGAAAGAGGTTTGAAATCAGGGAAAAAAAGGCAGGGGGGTTCGGCGCCATCTCACGCAGAGTTTGTTACATGTTAGGTATCAACCGGGGAAAAGAAGATCCCAGACGAGTCAAAGGAACTTCAAAGTTAAGGGCTCTAAAGATACGGAAACTTTTAAGAGGGGACTACCAGGGAGTGCCGCATGACAAACGGGAGCGGCGGATGGGGGGACCAAGGGCAAGAGCTTGGCAATAAAAGTTGGGGTTAGATGGGGTTTTAGAATCCTGAAAAAGTGGGGGGGGGGGGAAACAGGAAAGAGTAAAAGGAGGTGGCAGTGAACATCGCGGGGGGGGGGGAGGGAAAGTGGCAGGAAAGTGGAAAGTAATTCTTAGGGCGTCCCTAGTCAAAGCCCTAAGAACATGGTATTACACGGACATAAATAGAAAGGGACCCATGGTGGGCAGTGATGGTCCTAGAAAAGAGTCGAACGCGTCACAAGCTATCCTAACTCCTAATCAACTGGGGGGGGAAATGGGGGCCCTTGTTGTACATATAAAAATCTTAAAAAAAAGGGGGAAAGGGGGGAAAGGGATGGTCGGCCTAGGGGAGAAAGGGAGATACCAAAGTTAAGGAAATATGAGGCGGGGGGCTAGCCTTAATATCCCGTAATATCACATTCTCCGTTGTGGCGGTCTACGGACCCTCCCACTGATCTACAAAACATTCGTTGAGGGGGAAACGGGAAAGTTAAAAAAGGGTGGAAACAGTAAAGCAAGGAAAAAGGGGGACTCAAAAGGAAAAAAGGGGGAAAACCGGGAGGGAACTGGCAGGAACGCGAACAAGAAACTTTTTCAAAAGGGGGGGGGCAGAAGTCACCGGGTAACGAAGGTGCGCAGCGGTGAAAGGGAGGAGGGAGGAGAAAGAGGAAGGGAAGAGGGGAAGGGGGGGAAAAAAAAATATCAAGGAAAAGTGGAAGGTAAAAAAATTGAGGTCCGATATTAAGAAAAAAGCGCCTAAAGGAACGATGACCGTGTAAGGCGGGTGGTTGGAATAAAAAATAGAAAGGACACTCTCTGGGTTGGGGAAATCGGAGGAGGCGGGCTGGGGACCAAGGGGACACAACGAATAAACATAAATGCGTAAATAAAAGACCGTAGAAGGGATAAAGGCGTCGACGAAGGGAGCAGAAGGAAACGGAACGTGAACAAAGATGCCAAAAAACGGTGGAAGTATGGGGAACACGGAAAAAAGAAATTTCGGCAAACCACAGAGGGTGGAATCGGGGAAAAGGGGGGTAACTACCTGAAAGAGCCTGATACGTTTGAGAAGAATAACAATAGTCTCAATTTTTTCAGGTGCGGAATCAACAGAGGGAAAGTAATCGGCCAATTCAGCTGGGGACAAAACAATAGAACTGCGAGGCCAGAAATGCTGGGAAAGGGGATGAAGGGTAGGAAGAAAACGGTGGGGGAACCGTCCGCGGGGGCGACTAATCCTCAGTACTTCCAAAAATGGCCGGGGGGCAAAGTTTGGTCAGAGCTTCAGGAGGGGGGGAAAGTGCAAAAGACCCAGCAATCAAGCCCTGGGAAAATAGTAGAAGACCGAACAGCTGAAAAGTGAAAAAGTGGTTTCTACGGAAAATAAAAAGAGAACTGCACTGGAGTCCGGTTTGAAAATAATGGGACCAAAAAAGCGAAAAAAAAAAATGGTTCAAACACAATTCAAAAAAAAAAAAACAAATTTACCAAAAACTAAACAAGCAACGGAATACTTTAAACGATGAAAAACGTGGGGAACCCAGACTGTCAACCCCGGGATCACAAGACCGAGAACTCCGAGATAGGGGTGGGGGATTTGAAAAACATCGGACCAGGGGACGGGGTATAGGGGGGGGGGGGGGGTATTAAAAGGGAAAAGAAAAGACGCCCAACGTACAAAAATTTGTTCAAAAAAAAAACCAGAAAGGAATCAAGTCCTAGACCGGAGCAATAAAAAAAAGGAAAGTAGGTGGAGAAGAACTGGAAAAACACGGCCTTGGATCACGGAAAAAAAAAACAGGCGTTGGGTCAGGAGGAAAGTCCAGATGGGTTTTCCGTGTGCAGGGAAACGCAGTTAATGAACAGTTGGGGGAGAACTGGTGCATTTGGAAAGGGTCTGAATCGGGAACGCGAAAAAGGGGGGGCGGGGTGGAAGCTTAAAAGGACGAATACTGTCGCTCAACGTCCTTAGAACTGGGAAAAATAAAAAGGATCATTGCAGAGGGAGAAGGAAGGGGAATCAACGTCGCTGTTTCGAAGCCGGGGGGAAATTGAAAGCCGAGACTTGAGGAGGACGAATGGGGAATAAAGGGCGTATTTCTCATTCACGGTGTTGGGACAAAAGTTCAACGAGAAAGGAATCAAAACACGGCACAGGGGGTTGGAGGAAAAAAGAATTAGATGCGGAGTTGAAATGACTACAGCCTCAGGGGGGGGGACTCAATATCTGATGGACGTATGGGTCGGCAAGGTATAATGGGTTCAAGTACCAATTCAGGGGTAAGTCACGTTTGAGGAAAGTACCTCAGAAAAGCAACAGTAAGAGAGAACCAAACCAGGTATGGGGTCGGGGGGGAAAAACACACTGTGACTACAGAAAGATCACAAAAATGGAAAGACATCTGAGTCAAAAACAACACAGTTTACAGTATAAACAAGAAGAAACCGAAGGGAAAGAAAATTGGGGAAGAAGTCGGTGATGTTCCAATAATTGGGATGAAGGATGGGTGTGGGCGGGGTGAAACTGACATAAACGGTAGGGGGTACACAGTAAACCCTATTGAGGTCAAATGTCGCAAAAACGGGGTGGAAGAGTCGGCGAGACGGGATAAAAAGCAAAGAAGTGGGAACAAAATGAAAGGATTGTTCGTTCTTAAAAAGGATAAGAGATTTCGGGGGCTCTTAGAGGTGGGGCTAGCGGAAATCCTTTGAAAACGGGCGGGGCAGGATCACAGACAATGTTCATTAAAAAGAAGGGGGGGGTCACTTGAAAAACCAACACGTAAAAACGAAGGAAAAAAAAAGAGCGGTCGGGAAAAGGACGAAAAAACACCCATGAAAGTCCAAAAGACTTGAAAACCAGTCGGAAGAGGGTGACCAGGGGGGGACCAACAGAGGAGGGACGGTAGTTCTTGGGGGGAACAACGGGGAAAAAATTGGAAAAAAACAGTAAGATAAAAAAAAAAGGTGGGTCATTAGCCCTTAAATTGGTAAAAAAAAGGGCTTTTCGAGGAGGGAAGACCGGAGAGCTGGAGGGTGGGAAACGGGAGGCGGGGCTTGGGAGTGGAGGGTTCTTCTACAGAAGGAAAGTTCCGAGGACAGGGAATGGATGGGGTTCAAAACCCTTCTTCATGAGGGGGGCGCAAAAAAAAGGGTGCGAGCAAACCAGTTCTTGTTAGTGAGAGAATTAACATAGCGTATTTTTGATGGGAAGAAAAAGGCAAAAGAAGAAGACTATCGACAGACCCGAGCGTGGTAGCCGACAAGACTGTGTAAGGCTGGAGCAACTCTACCCGGGGTGAGCAACCATAAATCGATCAAGGTAGGTTAGACCAAAAAGGAAGAGGAAAAGACCGATTGGTCTACCGGCCCTGAAAGGTGAAGCGAGAGGGTCAGAGGAAAGATCGGAAAAGTCAAGGAAGCGTCTTTGATGAACTCTGTTGGTCAAAAAAACCGTTCAAACATGCGTGGGGTGAGTGGTTTTGATGACAGAGAAAAGCATCAGAATCAATTGAAATAAAGACGTACCCCGCAGCACTGACGCAAATCGAAAGGTGGTCAAAAGCAAAACCACGGAGGACGAAAACTATAACGAAGTGAACGGCTCCAAAATCCATCACACTAACGACTTAAAACAAAAGGGCGTGAGGAAAGAGGAGAGAAGGGAGGGGGATTGAAAGATGGGATTGTTCACATGGCGGTTCTACCCACTATTTTAGGGAGCCAGAGGGAAATGAATATGTCATCACTGGTAGGAGGGGATGGGAAGGAGAGACACCCGACAAAAAAACCAAGTGGATAAAGTGAAAAAAAAGGATCTCACCAGAAATAGGAGATCATCAATGGACCAGAAAATCGACGGCTTCTTAGTCTTGCACTTGACTCTTGACACACTCCTTACCATTGCTAGGAAAGATGAAAAGAGGGAAGGGACGCATGAGACAGAGGAAATAGGAGGTTTGGCAAAACCAAAACAAAAAAGAATGGAAGGGGTGGGAGCAGCAAGGAAACTCTCAAACATGGTCGATTGTGAAGAAAAAAACAACCGGGCAGAACATATGGGGGGTACCTAGGGGCAAATTAAAACTAATGGTATAAAGCAAAAGGCGTTTGAAGGCGACGAATAGAATTAAAAAATCAATTTAAGGGAGAGGAAAATCAAGACCAAACATTGTGAAACTGGTGGTGACTCAAAAGGGAGTTTCCGGAAATGAATCCAACCGGAAAAACAGTACACTAAGGCTAAGAAAAACATTGGGGGGGGGGGGGGGGGGGGGGGGTGTTTGGCGGGGTGAAAAACGGGAGAGGGTGACTCTAATTTGGAAAAATTACAATAATTAATCAGATATTTTTGGAAAAAACCAAACAGGCACAAAAAGACGAGACGGTGAAAAGAGGAAGATAACTGTGGTCGAAGCGAGAAGCTGGAAGGAAAGGGCCGGTGGGGGGTGGAAAGGGCAACATACTGTGCAGAGTGAGGACCATGTCCAGAAAAAACAAACAAGTAACTGGGAAGGGGGGCCACGGTCAATCAACGTGACAGGCTAGAAGGGGAAGAGGCAAGAGGCAATTTTGGAGGTTGGGGGAAGGGTGAAGGGGTAACAATCGGTAGAACTCACTGAAGAGCTTAAGAGGGAAACCGGTTGGCCGAAAAATGACCAGGACGGGGACAGCAAAAATCGGGAGCGTTGCTGCCCACCCGGAGGAGATGCGAACACAAAAAAGAGTCATAATACAAATGAATGGAGAGAGAAAACCTCATACTGGGGGGTTTTTAGAGATGTAACGGTTGAACGAGTCGAAAAAGTCTGGGGGGAAGTAAAGCACAAAGGTGGACTATCAAAAAAAAACTTGATTTGCCTAGGTTCACTAAAGATAGCATAAAAAAGGTGGGGACAAACTAGGGCACTAAACGATGAATGAGTGGGGGGAAGAAAAAGAGAGGGGGGGCCAACGGAGCGAGGAAAACAGCAAGACATCCCCTGGTGTAACTCAAGAAGAACGAAAGAAGGTGCAGGAAAAGGGATGAGAACAGACTGGGGAAAGGACGCCTAAGATTCCTCACTACAGAAAGATCATGGGGAAAGGAGGAAAGAACGGAAAAAGGGCACTTTGTGCCAATAAGGGTGAAATCACGCAGTATTCACAAGGGGGCGTCCCTTCCACAGGCCCACACTTTTTCAAGGAGGGTAACAAGAGCGAAGCCAGGGGAAGAACAAAACTTGGGAAAAGGACCGAGAAAGAACGAAACCTAGTAAAAAGAACGTTGGGGAAGGTGAAGGGAAAAGCATCAAGTGTTCGGGTAACAACAGTCAAGAAAAGAGATGATCAAAAAATATTATCTGCTGTGAAGGAAAGTCCCGAGGGGGGAAAAAGGGGTTGGAGAGGGACACCGGATGTAGAAAAAAAAGGACAATAGAGAAAGTTGTCCAAAACCAACATGGGGAAGAGGCGGTCTCGGGAACTAAAATGGAAAAGAATGGCCCTTGGGTTAAAGAAGGGGTTGGTCCAAAGGGATGAACATATAAGAACCGTAAGAAAAAAGGGAATGCTAGATTTCGGAGAAAACCATAAAGAACTGTGACCGGGCTAGTTCGTACAGGGCAATAAACTGTGTTTATTGCGCAAAGGTACGGAAAGGAAACGAGAAAAAACATTTGAAATTAGGGTGGGTGGAGGAACGAGAGAGGACCGGGAAGCATGCACAAAGGTATCGGACATAAAACGGGGTTAGCTCGGCAAGGGGGAAGGAAGACAGGCAAAAGGGCAATGGGGGGGGAAGAGCGAGGAGAATGGAAGACAATGGCAGAGAAAAAGGAACACCAGCCCTGAGTGTTTAACAGACACTCGAACGGAGCAAGGCAGAAGGTCTGGGGGGAAAAGAAACATGCGCAGGGGGAAGAATAGGGGGGGGGGGGGTTGCAAAAGCGAGGAAGGGCTGGTGAACACCTGCGGCAGCAAGGGGTATCTGATTTAAATGGTAAAAAAGTTGCAGACCGGATGGAGGCTGAAAAAAAAGAAGAAGAGACGGGGGATAAGAGAAGGGCAAGGGTGCGAGAGGTATGGAAAAGGGAAAAAACAACGAGACAAAAAGAGGCAGCAAATTTTGATTCAACACACGGGGAAGACCTTCACAACTGGACGACTAAAAAATTTGAGTCGAAAGGAAAAGAAAACTGAGATTGTGGACGTTGGAAAAAGAGGGATAAAGTGGAAGAAATACTACAAATAAGGCTCGGGAGTGCGCCACACAACAATGGTCTCAACATCACGTTGAAAGGCACACCGTTTGTTAACACTTAAGAAGGAAATGTTGAAAGAAAAAGTTACCTCTACGGGGTGGAGTTGCACGAGAATGCAGCCGTAAAAAAGACGTTCAAAAGGGGGGAAAAACGAAAAAAAGATTTGTGGGTATAAAAGACCTGGGGGGAGGTACTACGCAAAGGGTACCAAAACGGAGTCCAGCCAAATGGAACGGAAAAGGCAGAGCTGAATGGTAAAGAAGGGAGGTAACGGTGGGAGGACAGGTGGAGAAAAGACGCAACAGAAAAACGGACCACCAACTCTTTAGGGTTTCTAGCTGGGAAAAAAGGGGACCGTCCCAGGGGGGAGGAGAAAGAAGAGAAAGTTTGGGGAGGAATACAAAAGGAAGAGGGGAACATCCAAAGCAAAACAGGGAAGAAGGGTGGGGTGGGAAGGAGAACAAACATAGTAAGATGCGGCGGATTTTTAAAGTCCAATCTTGAAGGAAACAATGTCCCGAAACCTGAACGAAAGATGAAAGAAGGAAAGTCAAAAAAAAAGGGGCTGGCTCAGGACCAAAAGGGCGAAGGAGGAAAGGGTGGTGGTCGGGAAAAAGCAGGAGGATAACCCTTGGCACAAACGTCTAGGGAGGAAAAAAAGAAAAACCGCAAAAAAGAAATTTAGAGGAGAAAGAAATTGAGGACCGTGCGGGCCATGGAGACGTAAACGGGAAACAAGGGAAAAAAAAAACGCCGGTGCCGAGTAGAAACTAATCAATGGGTTCAGCCTTTCTTGAGTATCACCAAACAAAAAAAAAAGCGGCATAAAGGCCTCCCAGAAGGGGTAAGGAAGATGGAAGATAAGGAAGTGAAAAGGGGTCGAATTAGTCACAAAACACAGTGAAAGACTTGACAGGAGACGGCCAAAAAAGAAATCAAGGCAGTCTGCCGTAACCACTAAATGCGCTTAGACGTTTGGACCCCTGTGGTCACGGAAAAATTCGACGGGAGAGGTAAGGTATGAAGGGAGGAAAAAGGGAGGTCTTGGAAGGGAACAACCTGGAAAGGAAAAAAAACCTGGGAGGAAAAGGGAGAAACATTCGGAAAAGCAGCCAGTGTTGGTGAAACGATAAGGAAAATTTGGGCAAAAAAAGGCCTCACACCTCCGGAAAAAATGTTGGGTGCAGGGGGGGAAGGCTTATTGAAAGAGGAGGACAAACGGAGTTTCGACATCGCCGGAGCAGCAAA
>Ga0179593_1316734_pt1 | contig 22533 bp, 11 predicted proteins | sample CZODoug2_1_08_16_FD_185931 | JGI IMG/M metagenome (GOLD analysis project Ga0179593, IMG submission 185931) | Vadose zone soil fungal communities from Angelo Coast Range Reserve, California, USA - CZODoug2_1_08_16fungal (PacBio error correction) | ecosystem: Environmental > Terrestrial > Soil >...
TATAACTGGGGCGTATCTGATTGGTCGTAAAGAGGATTTCTTTCGGCTCCGCTCAGGGAGGGGAAACAGTAGTGGAGACACGCTGGATTCTCTGAACTGTAAAGCGCGGAACGGAGAAGTGAGTCGCAGGCCTTTGCTCAGATCGGCTAGAGATTTGATGGGAAAGGTGAGGGTCTCGAGGTAGAATTCCATCGAGTCGGTACCATTACGGGCGCCAAAAGGAGGTGCACACGTGAAAAAAAGTTTTGGGGCCGGGGTCCCAGGGGCAGGTTGCCGAGAAGAGCATACACGCAGTCTCCTGACGGTGGGCCCATTTGGGGTTGACTTTGGTGGACTCCAAAGCGGGCTATCTTGTGGTGTGACGGGGGGGACATCGAGTCACAAATACGACGCGACCAAACACCCCCCTCTCCCTCAAGCGCGCGGCACGTCACCTGCTGAAAGGCCTGTTCAAAGACCGGAACTCTCTTCTTCGAGGCGGGGGACTCGCTTTCCCCGGCATGGGGGTCGTGGGGTCGAGGGAGCCACTGCAGAGTAGGCGGTTTATTCGTACGACGTGCGTAAAGTCTATGCAGGTAGGGGGCAGGCGAGTGTTTAGGAGCTCAACGGTGAAAAGTTCGTACCTTAGGGTGGATGGTAGCGTTCGAATATCTCGGTAGGAGGCGCTCACGAAGAGGTCTATGTAAAGGGGAGGTGATGTGACGAGGTTACGGCTCTCAACGCGCATTCCCGCAAGCCAGCTTTTCTAGGCCGGAGGGATCACTGCTACTAGGCGCTAAGAGGGCTTAATTGCCTGAAAGGTTTCGAAGGATGGGAAGTGAAAGCTCCTTCAGCTGTGACTAACGGGAGAACCGATCTCTCTCCGTCTAGAGGCAACTGGGGGCTCATGCTATGTGCAAAAAGAGATTCATCACTGAGGGGCGTTTTCCTGGGATACATAACGTGGTACTTGTAGTTAATCAGCGTAGTTGTCCATCGCTCGGTTTCACTGAGCCAAAAGATACCCGGTTAGTCTCCAAAAACTTCAGGGCGGTTGCAGCATCGCACAGAAGCGTCTCGAAGATCGTGATAGAGGAGATGGTCTCTTAGATCAGTCGTACGCTTCCGGTCCCAGTGGAGTAAAAAACTTTGCAAAAATGTCGGTTTCTTCGCGCGTCCAGGAAGGTGCGTGCATTAATGGAGGCTACTTACCCTCCGGAAAAGAGATAGCCGCGTCTCATCAAACCTGACCTATTCGTGGCTACTGGCGACGAATCGCAGGATCGACTCACTCGAAAGGACGGCGCCAATGAGGTTGGGGCTGCAGGATTGCGAGCAGCTTGAGGGTGCGCGACTATCGTGCGCGAGGAAGTGAACTCCGGGCAAAGAAAAGTAGCTGCGATAATAAAAAAAAAGAGGTCGGGTGAACCATGGCCGTGGAAAAGCAAGCAATCGGCAAGCAATGCCACTGCAGGATATACGTGGGAAAGGGGGGCAATACGTCGAGTAGGAGAGTCTTTTGCTAAGGGTGCTTGGAATTGCTCCTCGACGGGCGAGACAGCATGATTCGAGCAGAGGTCAGAAACTAAGTGGGTAGTTCTTCTCGAGTCCCTCAAAGGCGTGGTACAAAAAAAAAAAAGCGATTCGACAGCAAACCTCGAGTGAGTCTGCGCTAGAACGCGAGATTAACATACTCGGTCCCATTCCACGCGCTTGGACTGCTAGCTTAATTATACCAATTCAAAATAGACCGATAGGTTGGGGGGAAAAAAGACAAGAAGAAATTCGTGCACTTAAAACTGCTAGACCTACAGTGGGGCCGCGGGGACTCGGGCCTTAGTAGTGAGATCATATCTGCCTAAAAGTGAGGCGTCTCCTTGGCTTAGCTCTAAACTTGAAAAAGACAGCGCCCACGGGCGGTATGGGGGTGAAGTCTTGCACGTCCGAGTGCACTGGTCATCGGACGCGGAAAAAGTGAAACTACCGAACGAGGAGGAACTCTAGGATAAGGAGAGGAACTGCAAAAGAATAGTTCACGGGGGGGGGGGGGTCAAGCACCACCAGATCATAAAAGGTAACCTGATGAAAAAAACCAGTGCGTACAAGGAAGCGTTCGGAGGTGAAACGAAAGGTCTCTTAATTCAGGGGAGAAGAATGGAACAGGGCAGGACATTCTAGAAGGGAGGTGCTATGGCGCCAGAGGGGGTAGGAAAGATCAGGGAGGCATCCCCCTGAAGCAAAGGGACAAGAAGTCGCTTGGGGGAAATTGATCAAAAAATTTGTTACTACTCTCAATACATGGTCCATAACTCCTGCAGAGTTGCCTAAGAAAGAACCGCCTCGTCTTAGTTCGAAGAAAAAAAGATCGGGAGGGGGAATTCGCCGGGGCCACTGGGTTATCGGTCACATAGAGATATCACGGGGACTCGAACAACGCGGCGTTGTTGTCATCGGAAATCGGGGAAAATCGGGCATCCCAAAGTAAGGGGGCTATTTCGTTTGAGTTTTCTCCGAGGGCTCTCTAGGAGCCGCGAAAAAAGCACGCTGACTAGGAGTTCTTACGATGGCTGGGTCGACTTGAGCAAAACCCTTCGGACCGCCTACAGAGGGGCCAAACGTAGAGAACCAGTTAGAAGAACGCAGGTACCGGGCGTCTCTAACAGACGCGGACTTGTATCTCAATGACTAAAAAGTAGGTTCAAAGTTCTCTGAGGAGCCGGGAAGCATCAGGGCTTCGGCTCCTACTGCTTCAGTGGACGAAGGGAAAAACGTCCTGTGACCAGAAGTAGGCTTCGCTTACGGGGGTGCGCGGAGAAGGTCGTAGGGAGCTACACGATCTTGAACGTCTGGAAGGAGGGGAAAAAACTTCGGCAACAATCGCGCATCATCTGGTACCTTTTCATCACACCGCGGGGTCCGAACCACTTATGCTTCTAAACCAAGAAACATCCCACATTATGTTAAGAAAAGAGAAGAGCGGTGAACTAACCTCAGTCGTTTCCAAACGACTGTCTCCTAAGGTACCTTACTTAAACTGTCGGTAGTAGTAAAAAATAAGGGAAGAAGAAACTGCAAATCGCGGTGACAAAAACAGCGGGGGCAGCAGCTGGCCTAAGGCCTCTAAAGGAAGTTACAAAACAAGGCAGGAATGGAGTAGGAAGCCGCGCCTTACGGGTCTCCGGGTAGGCTAGGGACGGGGAGCGGGATGTACTTCTTACTGATAGTCTCTTTAGGAAAGGGCCACCATTTTTCTGTAAAGGTGTAATTATGTGGTGTCGGGAGGGAGATGGGGCCGCTGAGTAGGAACTCTAGAAAAGGTCGAACGGCGCGGAGGGGCCGAGGGGGGGGAGGGCTTTGAGCAGGCTTGAGAAAGACAATCAAAAAACGCCGAAAAAAAAAAAGTACGGGATAAAAAACCCTTGGCATTCTTCCAAAGACGGATCCATTAAGGAGACATTTTTTGCGTAAATTCGGGACTTTGCATGTTTATTGTCAATACCTTGGAGAGCTATACTATTTAAGGATAACCCTGTAACTCAGTGACTGCCTTTCGGCGCAAAGAATCTCTTTTCGACGCGGCAAACGAACAGGGAAAATCGAAAAAAAAACAAAAAAAAAAAAAAAGGAACACCCCAAAAAAAAAAAAAAAAAAAAAAAACAAACCAACCCACCACCAGCCAATTGCCCCACGCTAGCAGGCGCGGGGGGGGCAAATGTGTCGGACGGAAGGGTGAAAAACTTGGATATCGAAAAAAAAAAAGCTAGCGAAGGTGGCATAAGGGGTAGATCTTAAAGTGATTCGTACGATCACTGGGGGAAATAAGGGGGGGGGGAGCAAAGGGCCGTCTGCCTGCTTGCATGTCACAGGACTCCCTCTCTAAATTCGACCGTAGATCGAGGATCGAAGAGAGGTTTACTAAGGGGAGGTGGGGAGGGGGGACGATGGGAAGGGGGTGGTATGAAAAAAGGTTCAACTTAAACACTTTGCATGGGAGGAGAAGACCTGCTTCGCAATAGTTCTTCTCCCTTTTGTGCGGGGAGGGGAAGAACTCTAAAGGGGACTAGACGCCTAAGACCCAGAACTGAGGGAGAATGGAGATAAAAGTAAACGCGCGGCGGGGGGCACAAAAAAGAAAAAAAAAAAAAAAAAAAAAAAAAAAAAAGAAAAAAGGAAAAAAAAAGACGCTCGGGGTAAAGGGCGACAGCTGAAATCGCTAATGGAACACAAAAAAAATGGGATCGGGGGTCAGGGCGGCTGCTAATTCGAGAGCCCGGATAAATCCTGGGCTAAGAATGTCCTTCGAAACATAAATCACAGATAAGCGCAGGTCGGGCGGCGCGCGCGTTAGTGAATTTGCGGGGCAAAGAAAGTTTACTGTGTCCTGATTTAGGGAGGTTCGCGAGGAGGTCGAGGAAAAGCAAAAAAGGCCATTTCTAGTTTTTCGAGGCTAAAACCGGAAAGAAAAAATCACAATAGCATCTGGTTGTTACAGAGGGCAAGTACATCTACTATGGTGGGTTAATCAAGCCGAAGGGTAGGGTTTTAATACGAAGAAAGGGAAGGATATGAGGTTTCGTCGCGCTAATCTCTTAAGGCAATAAAAATTCATTTGCTCGTAAAATACGGGTCACCAGTAAAATCCTCCTCTCCGAAAAACTTGCATCCCTCGTGGACGAAGGCGCTTACTGTGCTACTGGCCATTTTTCACTCGGAGGGTTCGAAGTCGCTGGAGGGGGAGCGTGCCGAAGAGGATAAGGGAATAAATCGGCCCTATAAGAGCTGGCAAGGGAGAAATCGGGGGTGCGTCGCCAACGGGAAGTGCTGCTGGCAGAGAGAAGCATGCCGCGCCCCGGAAGAGGGTCCATGGCGGTTCTTAAAGGGGTGGTGGGGTACAAACTCTATTCCATGTCGTCTGATGTCTGAGAAGACCAAATCTTCGGGGCTCTAGGTGGGAGAGATGACGCGGATTAGACAAGTCATATCTGCCGGAGGCCGAGAGCGAAATAACACGAATCTGCTTGGGGTGGTGGGTAATGACACGCCAAGTGGTAGTCCCTGGCGAGCAGAGAGGCACAGCCCTCATGGAGGGGGAACTGGGGGAAAGTGAACCTCGGCAGGGGAAGAAACGAGCCTAAAAATCCCGGGGAATGGGGGGGGGGAAAGAGGGGGAAAGGGAGTCGCGGACGCGTTAGCTGGGTTTTTTCAACTCCAGAACAAGTTTTAACCCTCATGCTCTTTCGGAAGGGGGCCGCCATTAGAGGGGAGGGGTGGAAAAAAGAACTGGTCCGGCGAACAAATAGGCAAGGGTAAAACAACGAAGCCAGCGCCCTCCAAGACGCTCATCGGGGAAGGAAAAAGGAAAATAGTTTGAGACGGTCTCTCGCGGGGAATAGGGACACTAAGTGGCACGAAAAAAAGACCACGGAGGTAGCAAGGACAGCCCGATCCAAGGAAGGAAATCTCTCCGGTAAGACGGGACGCCCTGCAAAAAAAAGAGCCGAGGCAATGAGTTTATAACTCTGCATTCACACGATTGGGCTGTTTGATAGAAGGGGTCTCTGAAAAGAATCCGATCCCTTTCGAATGCCGAAGCTCAATCGAAGAGGGGGGGGGAGGAGTGTAGACAGGTCAACTGTCGATAATCTGGGACTTCCAGAAACCTGGGGACCGGGGGGGAAGGGGGCAGTTTAGAAAGGAATAAAGGACAGACTGCGCTATATAAGTTACCGTCGTGGGGGCAAAAAGGGGGAGTACGGGCCGACAAAAAAACTTTAAGGGGGATTTTTTTCTCGGCTCGTGGGCTGCACATTAGAGACAGAGGACGTGCCTTTAGGAGAGCTCATGCCGCCGTCGCGCACTCTGCAAGTCAGGGCATTTGTGCAAAACAAAGGGGGTAAGGAAAAGGGAAAATTCCCTGGATCAACATACCTCAAAGGTCGTTAAAGGGAAGGGGAAAAAAAAATCTTAAACTGAAGGCATCGGCAGTAAAAAAGGAGGGGCGGTTTCATGGGGGGGGGGAAGCCTTCCAACAGAGATGGCACAAAAAGTCCTATCAAAAAGGCTCGCGCTAAGGGGCGGTCATCGGTCCGAAGGACCACGCTCTAGTCTGAAAAATCTAATGGCAATCAAGAAGAGTGGTCCTTTCCCAAAGCTAGAGAAAGAGGAAATTGGGGAGGGAGAATTACGTCTGAAATAGGTTAAAGAGAAAGCCAGGTGTCTGGAAGCGCCTTGTTCCTTCAACTGCGCTCGGATGATGAACGGAAAGCCCAAGAAGGGAACTAAAACTAGACAGTAGGGTAAATTGACCTCATAAAAAAAAACAAAGGGAAGGGAAGTGAGGAAAAAAGGAGTAGGGAATAAACTTTCATGTAAAATGGGGGCAGATTTCCTTAATCCGGGCGCAGGGAGAAAAGGGCTGGCGTTTGGGGAAAAGAAATGCTCCTGAAACAGGCTACAAAACCTGCTTCGAAAGAGGAGGGAGAAATACTTAATTAATCTAAAATAAAGGGTCTCACGATACGTTATGGAAAGGGGGCGGTAAGAGAAGGTCCTGAGTTAGATTGGGAAGCATGAAAATTGAGGGGAGCGTTTTCTGTGGCTGTTGGTAAACAAAAGAGAAGCGCGCAAGCCATTCCGCGCTTGGGGTGTCCTTTTTGGGGAAAAGTACCGGGGTTTCTTAGCTTGGGAAAAAGGAAAAACAGCGTAGGAAGAGTCAGGGGTGCTGGGGGAAGTTGGGTTTACCAAAAATGGTACCTGAACGTACAATTCTGTTGGAGGGGGGGAAAATCCAGATAGAAAAAGGGGGGGCGAGAACGGAGGGGCGGTGTCGCTCAATGAAAAGTGAAATGAGGGGGGGGCGAGGGCCGGCGGCGAAGGAGCGCGTCTGTGATTTTCGTCTGCACGGGAAACGGAAGGGAAGGGAGCCTCTCGCCTAGGCCGAGTCGGTCTTAAGTCTTGGAGGGAAGAGGGGAACACCTAGAAAGGATGCATCGTCATCGGGGGAGGGATGCGAATGTTGGACATTTTCAAAGGCGGAGGAGCGCTGGCGTTGAGGGGGGGAGGAGGGGTATGCAGGCTGGGGGGGGGGAGAAACGCAACAGTCGAGCGATGGAGCGTCAACTATGTCTTCGTTGAGGGGGGGAGGATGAAAAGAAAAAACAAGAGGGGGGGGGGCTCGCCTAGTCGTATCAAAATTAGGGAACGGCGGGTCACAAGCCAAATAGTCGGTCCTTTTCTCAGGTCAGAGGAGTTGGCGAAGGGAGTCGGATTATCGAGAAAGAAGGCGATGTTGAAGGGAGGAACTTAGAAGGAGCTCCGAGGAGCGGCCCGAGGAATGTGCTATAATTATCAAATCGGTATGTGTCACGTTTCTCGTAGGTATAAAAAGGGAGTGAGTAGGGAGGGGGTGAATCGGGGGGGGGGATACATCACCCTTTAAGCAAAAGGGGGGAAAACGCTCGGGGGGACCTACTCGTATTGCTGCACGCTGATTCAGGGGGAGGGGCATTCTGGGGAATGAAGGAGATCTCCTGAGGGGTCGCACCACGGTAGAAAACGGCGCGCAATCGTAAACAGGCGCGCAAAAGGAAAAGGACGAAGATTTGTTTTAGGAGGGGAGGAGGCGAAAAAGGAAAGGTCGCAAAAATTGACAGCGCACCCCGGGGGATTCAGCCAGGCGGGCCTTCGTGAAGGCGTGGAAAAAAAGATAGGAGAAAATGAGGAATACACGGGCAGCTCGGTGGGGGGAGTTAGAAACGGGCAGAAGTGTACTAGGTATCGGGGGCCTGCTGGCCATTGGCTCGGTCCGCGCCGAATGGCGGGGGGCCCGGACCCGTGGGTGGATCAAACCAGCTCACCTGCGATCTGCAAGATGGGGGCCTTCGAGCGTGTTGCTCGGTTAATTTTACGAGACTCCGGTCGGGGAAAGAAATCCTCTATTACGATATGTCGCCGTCTTCAGGGAGGAGGTCGGCTCAATTGAAGGGATCGAGAGGTCAAAGGAGGAGAAAGTACCTTTTAAAAGGGGGCAAACTGTTCGTCTACGATCAGGGAAAAACGAGGGACGTCCGTGAGGGGACGAGGGGGGCCCTAGGCTTAGTGAGACTAGGGAGGAATCTGTGGAAGGGGGAACGACCATGGGGAAAACAAGAGAACTTACTGAGCAGACAAAAATCCAAGTCACGTAAGAGGGAAAAGGGTGAACTTGGCTTCTGACCTCTCTGCTAAGTGGCATCTCAGTAGTAAGTCGCAACCTCTGGGGACAAAAAAGTAGGGCGGATATATCCGAATCGGGACGCTCAGCTGCTGGGCAAAAGGTCCAAGAGCTGGGCCCAAGTGGAACTTCAGTCGCCTCGCCTACACACGCTGGGACGGGGAATTTTTTGGGGGTTGACAAGAGAAAGAGAACCCTTGGAAAGGGTCAGGAACGGCGTATGCTTCGCAAAAAAAAAAGAGCAAAAGAAAGGAACATAGTAGGGAGAACCATTGTGACTTCACATTTGGGGGCAAGGAGAGCGTAGGGTCATAAGATGAGCTGAACATCTCAAAGAGTCATACGCTCGGTGGGAGTCCAATCTATTCCGATCCGTGATCTATCTGCGGTGCGGTCGACGCCTACGCCCAGGTCAGGGGGGACTATATAGGGAGCGGCGCTTCGAGCCAAAAAAAAGAAAATGGGGCGTCACATTTGCCTGAATCCGAAAACTCTCGGGAACCCTCAGCGGCGGGCCGGAAGTACTCAGTGGAAAGGGGGGAAACGAGCTTGCGTCAGAGGAAATCGGGTCGACGCGGCTATTTGACAGGGCACGCTGAGACGCCGATTCCATTCAAGAGGAGGAGGGGGACTGTAAGGACAGAGTTCTGGGAGGCTAGATTTCCGGGGTCAAAAGGGAGTGCGCCTAGACGGCTTTTGGGGGGTGGGGGGGTGTGGCGATCAAAGTCAAGAAACCCGCTCAATTTTTGACAGAACGGAGTCCTCTTGATCTGTTGGCGTTTAAATACCACGTTGCAAAGGCAGAAAAAGGGAAATTTCAGCGAAAAAGAGACGGTTTCGGGAGAATGGAAAAATTGCTAACAAATGGGAGAGGAAAAAACCACAGACGATATTCCTCGCGTCGTTTAAGAGCCTGAAAACATCGCGGGGGAATCGAGTGTATGGTTGACGTGGAAAAAGGTTGGGTGGGAAAAAAGACGGCAAAGGAGAGCAAGTGGCCTAGAGGCATGTTTCTATTGTGGTCTGTAGGTCGATGCGCTACTCTGATAGAGCCTCGAAAAAAGGCGTGCCGGGGGAAACGGAGAGGAGTGTAAAGAACTCCTACGAAGGACGCTCTTCGGCTCGAACTCAAAAGATACCTAGAACCTTGAACCATAAGGAAAAGTCAACAGGGGGGAACGACTGGGCAACCAGGGATCTGGCTCACCAAAGAGTATGAAGGAAAGTCTCCGGAGAGCGGCTCAAAGGGGGAAAGAGCAGGGGCGACTGGGAAGAATTGGGGGAAAGGGGTTCGAGCGTCTATTAGTGCATGAGAGTGAAAATGGAAGGGAAGGGGCCGAAGGGGACCGGGTGCGCGTTCCGTCGCGTATTATATGCTCGTGAATTTTGACGCATAAGGTGGAGGAGGCCTGTCGCAAGAGTCAGGGGGTACTTAGGCACCCGGATGCCAAGGATCTCTCTTCAGCCACAATAACAACGTCTGTATAAAAAATAGGGAAGCTGGGGGAAAATCATCGTGACCTTGGAAGGATGAGCGAGATTCATAGGGAATCGAATCCTGCTTCGAAAAAGAGGGGATAATAATACTGGACTACTAAGAAAAGAGAAATCCTGCGGAAGGGGGGTCTATGCTTGAAGGTATAAGTCAGGAGCTCCCTCCATAGATATGCAGGAAAAGGGGGGCGAGGCCGCTGGGATAGGGAATCTCTCTGGCTCTTGCGGTGCAATAGGAAGGGAGGGCCGTTACGAGTCCCGGCGGAAAAAAGAAAGGCGAGCAGGGTGAGCGTATCACTAGGTGATGGACCAGGGGGAGGGGGCGGTGGAAGGTAGGCTATCGCGCAATAGTGAGGTTACAAGTCGGGATAGGCACGAAAGGGCCGCAGGCTCGTCGGCGAGACGGGGCATGAGCCCGCGCAAACCCAGTCTTTCCCCCCTGAGCATTCCCAAAGGGGCATCTATAACAACATGAAGAGGGGACCGGGAAGAGGGGATTGAAAAAAAAGGCGAGTTTACTAAGGGGAGGAATTATCGAGTGGAGGAGGGGAACAGTGTCATAGAGCAGTGGCTCGCAATTCCTAGTTACTATCTTGGGGGTTAATCAGCAAAAGCGACGAACGTCTCAGGGGGAAAGGGGGGAACACGGGGCTCTGGAGGAGGCGCACGCGTCTACGTACTCAAGCTTTGATCGGCTTCTAAACAAATCAAGAGGGGGACAATCAAATACCTTTTAAATAAGAAACATAGTCGGAGAGCGAGGGCTCTCGGAGAAAGGAAAACAGCTCTCCTAGGGAGGGGGGAGAATTTATGCACGAAAGGCGACGAGCTTCCTTCTAGAAGTGTGCTTCGCGAAAAACTTTCAGGTCTGCCGGTAGGGGGTGGGGTGCTACATTGTCTCTTTTGTTTTCAATGGTCAAGATGCTCATATAGGTAGTCTGGGCTCAGCCGTCGCTTCATTCAAGAGCAACCAGGAAGGGTGTGGGGGGGAAAACGGGAGGGGGCTTACTACTCACAGTGCTCGGGAACGAAGGAGTACGACACAAGAGGGGGGAAGGCGGGTCCAATACAAATTCGCGATCTGCGTGCTTCTAATAAAAAACTCTAAAGAAAAGACGGGGGAGACGATCAAACAATTGTTCAAGGGGCTTCGCGATGCCGGGGAGGGGCGCGGCCAGGATTCACTCCTTCTTCAAGTCACAAAAACAAAAACTAGCGACGGGGGGGTGTGAATTGCTCTAGGACGTTCGAGGTGCTGGTAGGCTGAGGGGGAAAATGCTAGGTTCGTCAAGACGTCATATGAGGTATTTCCGCGAAACCTCAGAAGGGGTGTAACAAGGACAATCAGAGCTACCAAGACCGGAGGCAGCGTTCTGATCAAGAAAACCGGGGGAAGACGAACGACTGGATGTGCAAACAACAGGAGCCGTAGCCCAAGCTGTCTAAGAAAGGGATTCTCGAAGACCATAAGGTCACTGCGTTCATAGCAGTGACCGGGGAGGCCGTGGGGGGAAAAAGACTTCGCGTGTCGGCTCTTGGTCATCCGCGGAGAAACTGGGGAGAGACGTCTATCAAAGCGAGATGCACTCTCAATCTTCATGCTCAGCATGCTACGAGTAATTAAAAAACTAGAAGGGCGGCTAGAGAGCCTGACGCAGAAAATCGAGATAAGGGAAAAAAGGATCGAGGTATTTTGGGGATCCGACGACCTGAGACCTTGAAGGGGAAATGAATACAGAAAAGAGGGGCTCAAGTGTGCTACGCCTACGGACTCGAAACTCTGGGGAACAAGCCTTGGAAAGGGGAGAGAATCTTTGACTCATGGTAGTGACTAAGCGAGAGTACGGGACTAAGTGCGGATGTAAAGGGGGGGGGGCTCAAGGGCGGCGGGTCGCGTTTGAGGACGACCCCTTTTAAAACAACCCCAATAAAAAAAAAAAAAAAAAAAAAAAAAAAAAAATCGCCAGCAAATGGGTTATGAAAAGGAGGGGGGGGCCAGTCAATCGCCTTGGGGGTGGGCGGTTTGGGGTTGCCGACGACGATACTGAGAAGAAATCAAAAAAAAAGAGAATTTGACGACCCAATGGAAAGTAGGGGGGTGGGTTACTATATCTGGATGCACGAATCTTGACGGGGCAAGGTTGGAAACAAAGGACATAAGCCTATACTACCTCGAATGCGCGTGTCATAGGGGTTTCTAGTGTGGGAACTCTCGTGAATAAGGGACCTAATTATACGTCCAGAGAACGGGAGGTACCGTTCTCAAGATCTGCCGAAAGAAACACGCCGAATTCAAGTGGTAAGGGAGGAAAGGACTCTCTGGTGTTTTCCTGATCCTTCTAAAGTGATCTCCGAAGGTCAATGTGAAAAACTAAAGGGAGGGCTAGAATGGGAGAGGGACCAGACATCCTTCACTAGACGAATCTGCGAAATCTCAGAGCCCGCTAGGGAGCGGCGGGCCGCGAGCAGATGGGTTGTGGAGAATAAAAAAGCGGCCTTACAGTGAAACAGGGGGGTTAGAAATCAATAAAAAGGGACCGCTGCGCGAAAGAACGATGCCGACAAAGGGCGGTGTTCAAGGGGGAAGCGAAGACCTACTAAACCGACTATTCAGGTTGGTTCTGGGGCATCTTGCATGAAATCATCAACCGACTTAGGGGGAGAGACGGAAGAAGGAGCCGACTCTGCAAAAAGGAAAAATTTGATTCACGGGGACGAAGCCACATGGATGGAGCGCTTTCGCCTCAGGAGTCTAAAGAAGACGGCATGCAAGATTTGAACTGGGTCAGGAAAAAAACAATTCACCACGAAGCTATCGGCTTTCGGGTAGAGTAAGGGGAGAAAGCGACGGGGAAAAAAATGGTAGAGTTTAAAAAACGTCTCTAAGGCGGAAGACGAGAGGCGGCAGAATGCTATCCAGTAACTTCGCTCTAAATAAGCTAAAAGAGGGAGCGAGAAGGACCGAAAGGATCCATAATCGTGAGTAGAAAAGTGAATAGAAGGAAGTAGGATACTCGTAGGGGGACAAGAAAAAGGTAGAAAGGGCCGCTGGAAAAAATCATAAAGCTAAGGGAGGACCGATCTCTGGTACGAAAAAAAGCTGCCAGTGGAAATGGGGGGGAACCAAAAAAAAAAATAAAGAAACTCAGAAAAAACAACAAAAGGAGAGGGGGGGAATGAGGGGTCACTTGGACATTACTGCCAGGTTGGAAGACCTCTTTCTGCCTGCCGCTTTCTTGAGGAGTGATGGGGGAAATTGAAAGAAGATGGGCTAAAACAGAAAGGAGAGGTCATAGGACGGGAGGACCTCAAACAAAGGTTTCTCAAACAAGGAGAGACAGGGGGGAGGGGGGAGGGTGTAAGGAAGAATCGGAGATGCAACGGAAAAGGGAGCTAAGAACTGCGAGAGGGACGCGCCATCATTAAGAAAATACTAAGGGGCTCAATGGTGGTCTCCTTTTTGAAAGGGGATCTGGTGGACGAACGGAACCCAGACGAAAAATTTATTTTCCTCTGTGTGATGGGAAGTTGGGGCACACAGGGAAGGGGGGCAAGGCGTCGTGTCTTTTTGTAGTGCGGCAGGGACGAGAGGATAAGAAGCATCGTTGTGAAAAGGCATCCTAGAGCTTCATTATTGCTCTAGGAGGAAGAGGAACACTACTGGGAGGGGAAGAGCGGATACTCAGTGACAGCAACTACTTCTAACACGCATGAGCGCCGGGAGAGGGTTGGGGATACTTCGGTGAAAACCTCTCTAAATCCGGATAGAAGTGAGTCGTAAAAGTGGGGGGGGAAATGCTCAACGAAGGGGGGGGGTCAACGGGGGGCGGCCCGTGGGTCGGGGTGGATTGGAGGTCAAAAAGACACGCCAAAGGAGAAGGAGCTACGTGCGAGTAGTCGGGATCTTAGGGGAGGGGGGTGTACGAGGAATGAGTAGCGTTTGGAATCAAAAAAGGAAAGATTGCGAAATGCCGTCTGTCACTCGAAAGGACGGAGGGCCTATGAAAGAAATGGGCGCGGCGCACTCAGGGTACTCGTTCATAGGGGGGGACAGGATGTGAGCGACTCTAAGGACGAACGGGATACGAGACTACGCTTTGCAATCCGCACTATACGACCAGTAGAAAAAGAGGAGGCTTTCGGGGGGAGGGGGTACAAGTAGAGTTTTTAGCGATCTCGGGGGCAATCAAATCCTGCGAACGGGGGAGGAAGATCGGAAGTAACTATTGGTTCACAAGAGTGCGAAGGAGGAAAACCACTGTTCGATCTTAAGCTATAGGGAGTCTGTAAACAAAGGAACAGACGAATCACTCTCTTGAACCTCAAAAAATGGGGTCAGGGAGAGGGTGTTCTGTTAAGGACAATCAGGAAAGGACTGGGCGACGGAAAGGAAGAAAAAGTATGTTCGAAGAAGATCACTGCTGTCGGAGGAAGATGCCCATTGAACATTGGTATCTCACTACACGGATATCGAAAGAGCTGTAGAGGAACGCGTCTCTCAAGTCAGCCATGACCGGAAGATTTCTTTGGAAGGGAAATAGGGAGATGTACGCAAATAAAGGATCAAAAAAACCTCCACACTGGGGCGTCGGAGATAAAAAAAGATGGGGTGTTCTTCTTCAGTACACGAGGAAGAAATGGCTGGGGAGGGGTTTTCGTCAGGATTGAGGAGGATGGGGAGCGAGGGTCGGGGTCCGAGGATTGACCTCTCGGAGCAAAAAGGGACGCGTCAGTCGACCGGTGTTGACTTCTTAACGGGAGCAGATAGGGAAAAAGGGTCAGGAAAGACGGACGGGGAATTTGAAATGCTTCTTTTCTTACGAGGGCAGCGGGGCTTACGGTAGAGATGGGGCGGCATGCCCTCAATTGCAGGCACTTCTTCTTCTCTTCACACATCCAATGAAAACGTCGTCCGGGGGGGGGGGGTCGGTTCTCGCACCATTCTGCTGGGACTAGTCAGTGGAGGAGTGCGCGTACACTGACACCAGAGGAACGTAACGGCGCGGGAGCGGAAAAAAATATGAAGGAGAGAGAAAGGCCTTAAAGACGCGGCATGCAAGAACTGAGTCGCAGTCAAAAGCTCAAAACGTCGTTAGTGTTTTGGGTGGAAAGGGTGGACAGCACACACAAAAAAAAAAACCAAAAAAAAAAAAAAAAACCCTTCGAAGGATGAGGGAAACGTACGAGGTGGGGCCCGCTAGAAGGACACCAAAAGGACTAACGCAAAGTGGGTCTTATGCCTGTCGGGTGTGTTCTTGACGGCTCGGTGGGAGAGTCGGAACCGAGACGGGGGGAAAGAAAGACGGCAAGCGGAGGGGGAGGTTTTAGTCTCAAAAACACAACACGTAGTGGAGGAAGTCGTCAAACGACATTCTTGCTAGGGAAAAGAGTGCGGCGGCGGGACAAGGGGGGAACTCGGTCCTAGGGAGAAAAAAAAATCCCTAGGATTCGTGGTCCCTCACTACTCAGACCTGAAAAAAGGGGAAGGAATATTCAATGATGGAGATCTCTTTCTGGTCGTTCTGGAAGGGGAGAATAACTATCGGGGGGCCACTAAAGGAAGGAGAACATCTTAATTAGACGCTCAATCAGATCGACTCTTTGAACAACACGGAAGTTGTTTAAGAGCCCTTCGGCTTGGGTTGGGTATCTAAAATGGAAAAGGGGAAAGGGGCGCGCCAGGGGGGGGCCAACCAGCAACGCAGGCTTTAGGGGAAGGGGTGACTCGCTGCAAGTTACAAAAAAGCGAAAACTCTGCATCTAAATGTCGCTAATTGCGTCTTCACAAAAGGGGTTGAGTACAATGCGCGCAAAAATTTACTAGAATTCCCCACCAGGGAAAAAAAGAGAAGGGGATCAGCACATTCGTACAAACTCTGATATAGTTGGGGGCACTATAAGATGGGAAACCGAGTCAAGTGTGGCCATATACTGGAAAAAGGGGAAGTATTTATCGTTAGGGACTGTGTTCGTAGCTCTGAAAAAAAGCACGCCCAACAGAAAACTTCCTTTTGACTAGAGGGGGATGAAAAAATCGCATACGATGCCGGCGGAGATGATAAACGGGAAAAAAAAACCATCGCAGAACCTTAATCCGGGCCCGACTAAGCTTCCCGTAAGAGAGGCGTCAGGACAGACTGGAAAGAAAAAAGGGGGGTCACTGCCAAGAAAGACATCGCTCAAGGGAGGGAAAAAAAAACGCGAGGCACGCTGGCCGGGCGGCCGGTCCAGGGGCTATCGCTAAGTTTACTAGGTTCTTTACCGGAGAGGGAGTAAGCCGTGCGACGTCGAGGGGGGGAAGTTATGGAAGGCCTCTGGAGGGCAGGGGGAAAAGGGGCGGTGAACTACGAAAACTCTCGGGGAGGAAGTTATGTCTATGTCATCTTATCTCCAAACAATAAAAAGTTTGTGATTAAGAAAAGGAAAAGATAGTGGGGGGGGGGGGGTAAAGCATCCAGGGTTCCGGGATAATAGTCGGTGTCACCGATCTGGGACAACGGCGGCTGCCCCAAGAAGGGCCCAGGGAAAAGAAACGCAAAAAAGGTACTCGGGCTTCTTCTCCGGCGAGCGCGCCGCAGGGCAAATTCTTCGCGAGAAAAAAAAAGGAGGGAGTCAAAAACTTCGGGCTAGCTCCTCTGGATTGGGGGCGCCAAAAAGAGTGAAGGGAGGGGGATTAAGAGCACAGGAAGTCCCTACCGTGCTCTCGGGGAGGAACGTATTCGAGGGGGTCCATGGCTTGTTCCTGTGGGGTGTCGGTAGAAATGGGGCGGAGGAGAGGGAGAAGAGGTAGTCGAAGAGGAGGAACCGACTGCAGATTCTGTGGAGGCGAAAGAGGGGGGTGATTAGGATTCCCGCATCACAGAGTCCCTATCGTATAATGATAAGTAAAAAAAAAAATTTCAGGGGCAAAAGGAAACAGGGCGGCTGGCTTGACAGGCGAGTTGCAGGCGATAGGTGGGGAAAAATTCGGAGGTGGGGGAAAAATAACAAGTTGAACTACAGGAATAACAATGAAAAAAGGAAAAACGGTTGTGTGGTGGGCTTCAAAAAAAAAGCGACCGACTTAAAGAGGGGTAAGAACGACAAAAGCAGGCCAGGGGACTGGCAAAATTCTTGGGTCTTCAGGAAAGCTTAGCATTGTCGTCAAAAAAAGACGGGGTGTAAGGGGAGGGGAAAAGCGTAATGTGCTGCTTCATGGAGTAATCTAGCAGGGTAGGGGAATCATGTCTACGCTGCGCATTTGCCCAATCAAGAAGGGGCGTAGCAAATTCTCTCATTCGGGAGACTGACGGCACGAAAGAGTGGTCCAAAAGGTGTAGGACCCGATGGGGATACTGGAGGGGGTGATTGAACAGTTCTAATTGTGCTTCATCTCTTTCGAACCCTGCGGCTCAACGCGTCCGGGAAGGTTTGGGCGGCAGGTACTCATTGGGGCTAGGGGAGACGAAACACTAGAGTTGAAGGTAAAAAAGGGGGGGAGCTCGATGTCGCACGTAGAACGCTGCCGACAAGAATGTCTAAAACTACTAAGATTTCCATGAGCACAGGGGAATAAGGAAATCGAAAAAGGAACATTTACTCTAAGGACTTCTTAGAGAGAAGCAAAAAACAAAAGAAAGTACGAAGTGATGATGCGGCGGCGTAAGGTTCTGGAAAGTATGTGCGTCTGCGGCTAGGAAGTAGTTCGGCAGGGGAAGAGAAACGCAGGACTAGTCCGGAAAAGAAGACGCGAGAGTTTGATGGACAAGCTGTGTCAAACGATAACGATCAGGGCTTGTGGAAAACTAACAAGTCTTCTCGGGAAAAATACTGTAGGGTGGTTGCAAGGAAGGGGCAAGGGAAATGCAGAGGGATTCTGCCAGTCTCGCGAAGCGGTGACTCAGGGAAGAAAGCTGTGAAAAGGGGTAAAAGGAGCATTCGGTCGACAGGGGATCTCCGAATCCTTGAGGTGGGGGGGTTTTGTGGGGGGTGTTGGTGGGGGGGGTGAGCCTTTAAGGGGACATTCAAATTAGCTCGGATAATAGGATTAATTAAGACTAGCATAGACAGGGGATGGCTCCTCGTCAAGGAGTGAGGAGATCAAATAACCAATGACGAGCACGAAGTCATGATCGAAAAAAGTCGATGTTCCTTAAGGAGCGGGTGTCACGAGTTTGGGTGTGCGACGGCGGAAAAAGAGGTGACGCGAAGACTGAGCCAGGGGGAAAGGACAGTTTGTGCGAGAGCAGAGGCTCAGGAGCCTAAGCTGTGATCCGAAAAAGGTCTGATATAAACTGGTTTGCTTCGAACTAAATGCTAATTCCGAGAGAAAAAAATATGCAGCGGAGTATCTACAGGCTCGTGTTAGAGGGGGAAATCTAAAGAAAAGTTAGAAGTTCTTGGGAAAGGTGAGTCTCGGGGCCTCTGGCGAACGGGAAGCTGGGAAAGTGGGTGTATCAGCGTAGCTATCTTCATAAGGAGTATAGGGCAAGGGTTCTGGCCGTGGATAATACTGTTAAAAAGTAAGGGGAGGCATCATGAATCTCGATGTAGGGTCATCCCGCTGCATTCAAGCAGGGGAAGAACTCCGAAATGGGACTGCGCGCCGGCACTCGGGGGGAATTTCTAAGCCGGGTCGAGCGGGGGAGGGGCTGGTATTCTCTACACGATTAGGGCGGATACGACAAAGCCATGGGGAAGCAGAGCAGATGGCTGGCCGAAAGGAGAGCGGGATGTCCAAGACGGGATTGTGAGGGGGTATCCTTCTCGCACTGGTTACAGAAAAACCGAGGGGGAGTGGATGATTTGGGAGAAATGGGTGGGGGGGTGTGTGGTTGTACCAGCAGAAGAAAGAGCCTCTGATGTCCGAATTGCCTTCTTTGACTTATTGCGATTAAACTATATTTTGAAGAAGAAAAGAACTGAGGCGCGGGGGGGGAAAAGTCCCGGTTGGGGCTAAGCAAAACTGCGCGAGCAAACTCCGCGTCTAAAAAAATCCTGATTCCGTAAAATGGGGAATCTAACGGTCAGAAAAAAAAGATAACGAAACATTGACAGAAAAGGGGGTGTCTTTCCTTTCAAAATGTAAAAGAGCAGCTTCAGAACGAAAGAGGGGGAAGCGAAAGGTGCCGGTCGCCTCCCCAAAGGTGATTACTGGAGCAAAAGGGGGGGCAAAGCTGGTCAAGTCGGCGCTGCGCCTTCTCTCTGCGGCATATAAGAAAAAAGAAAAGGGGAAGTGAGTCGAAGTGGAAACTCACGCCATCAAAAAAAAAAAAAAAAAAAAAAAAAAAAAAAAAAAACCAAAGAAAAAAAAACAAAAAAAAAACAAAACAACCCACAAACCACAAATAGGCAAAATCAGCGTCTGTTGTCACCTTGGGAAAGGAGTAGGGGGACACTTTAATGTAGTTTTCTCACCATCTGCAAGGCCTCTCTGGCAAGGGAAGGAGCTCTCGAGAGGGTGCGCGAGCAAATCAACAGGGCTCTTATTTATAGGAGAGGTAGACTAGGCAAGGTCTAAAGTCTAAAAGGAAAAAGAGTGAGAATTTAGGCTGGAATCCTTCTAAGTTGACTACTCGCGGAAAAAGAGAGCAGTTAGGAATGAAGGGCGGGCTGAGTGTAGGAATCAGCTCCGTCATTCACAGAGACAACCAAGACCTTGTAATTAAAGGGGGGGGAAATCTCTCAGAAACAACGCACTTGATTAAATGGGGGGGGGAAAAGAGTTAGGAGTGGTAACAAACATTCATATGTTTGTCGGAAGAGGGAAGGGGGAAGAAGGGAACATCGCGCTTTCGGTGTCTCGTGCGTGGTGGACAAGGGAGAGCGGTGTGGGGAGGGACAATTCCTACTGCGGTAAAAAGGCTTCACTGAGAAATCACGCGAGTAAAAAAAAACTATCGGGGGTCATCTCGGAGGGGGGGTGTTGTCTTGGATCCTATATTTAAGTCTATCCTGCGCGTCTGCAATGCTGGTAGCTGCAACAGATGGGGAAGAGGAGGCGATAAGAAAGTCCCGTGTAATTGTCCCCAGGGTGGCCTGGAAAGGGGGTGCCCGAGCTTGAAAAGAGCGAAAGAAACAGGTAGCTTTTGGCATGGGGAGGGGGAACTTGGTTGAAAGTCAAGGGGGGTCAAACGGAAATGCTTGTGGTATAGTCACATGTGGAGAAAGAGGCCGCACATAACGGGCGGTTTTGGCGACCCGGCGGCATCCAAGGATAGGCCGCGTTCTGGAAGTGATGTCATAGCGCCTTTTCGGAGACGGGCTGCTCCAAGGCACGTAACCCGGCAACATGGAGATGAAGTTCAGGGGGACTGTCAGGGGGAAAACACCCTCGGCGGTATGCATCGGACTAAGAACGCGAGTTTTTGATTCGCACTTCACTTTTTCTTAAAAACTTATGGAAGAGGGTAAAAAAAATCAGCGGCTCTCGAGCAGAAACTCCAGAAGCTAAGGGGGATGTGGCTGACTCAATGACACTAGATTTGAGAGGGGTCAGGGCCTATTCTGTCACGCTGTGCCTCGCAGGGAGGACATAAGAGAGGGAGGATCAAAGAAGAATGGGGGCAGTGAAGGCTAAAAGGCGTCATGCCGGTACATCGGAGTTGAGAGTCGGGCTTTGTAATCTTCTCTAGGAAGAGGGCGCTTAGCCAAAAAAAGAAGGCCCCGATTGCGTATGCAGGCCGAAATATCAAAAAAGGGCCGGGGGTCATTAGCTTATCTCTGCTGCCTGTGGGGACAACCTAAAACTGTCTCGGGAACTCGGACACACTACAGGGGTCAATCTAAAAAGAAGATTCAATGGATCCCTAGGTGGGGGAAAAGGCGGCGTCGAGCTCAAACCAGGAACATCTTCCTTAGCTATCCGAGAGAAACCAGGATAGCGAGGCTATGTTAGTGCGGAGGCGTCTAAAAACGGAAAGGCGGGTTAAAGGCACTTCAAGCGCATGCCAGGGAATGGTTTCACGAAAAATCATCAAATTCCTATCATTCTGTTCCCTGAGGGGTTACCTGCAAAGGGCGCATCGCAGGAAGAGGAGTTTCTTAATCAGTCGTCTCTTGATCAAAAAAAAGGGCGGCCTTAGGGATCTTAAGGGTGACAAGAGGGGGAATCACAAGGCGAGCACATAAGCTTCACTTCGCACCATCTCAAGGCCTTTTTGGAGAGGGAAAAGGGGAAAACGTCTGAGGGCATGAGAAGGAACTTTGGGGGCGGCTGGGAGAGGGCAATAAAGTCAGAATGTTCGTGCTAGTACTCGGCGCGGAGATCTGAGTAGAGGGCCCAGTAGTAAAAAAGGAGCGGGTTATTTGGGTTCTTCGATTTAGGGGGGAAGACAGAGATGCCGAGGCAGACCAGACTTACGACTTTGACACCCTTTGGTCTTAAGTCGCTGGGTAGGGGACGAAGCGTGGGGCTCTCCCCGGAAGCTCCTGGGCCTTCGCGTCGAAACTTGTCCAGTGCACTGGGGATCTGGTGGGGCTTACTAACGCTCAGGCTCGGCGTGTCTGGGGTGGAAAGGGGGCGGGTAGGGAGCAAAACCTAGTCAGACATGAATAGTAGAGAGGAAGCAGGGACAAAGATGAGCCAGTCACACACCTCAAAAGGGTGGGAAATTTCAGAAGTGAAAAAGAAAGGTTCGCCTCAGAACGCTTGGGCAAAACCGGGGGTGTTGGGGGGGTGCACTGCGAAGGCGAAAAGAAACCTTTAACTTAACCGTATGCAATCCGGCTGCCAGGCGAGAAGCGAAAAGGATGCGGTCGTCAGCGGGCCGAGAGGCGGAGGTCGGTGCGCGCCGTAGAGAAGGAGGAACTCATAGGGAAAAGAGCGCGGTATGTAGGCGCCGAGGCACGCGGGAAGCGTCGCGGCCCAAAAAAAACGTGGGAGTCGAAGTAGAGCGGAGGAAGGAATGGAGCAATGGAGAAAAGACATAACTGAAAAAGATGCAAAAAAAAACCGCAGTCCGGAGACATGAGGGTGTAGAAGAGGCGAGAGGGAGGAGACTCAAAAGTAGAGGCGAGTTAAAATGCGCCGCGAGGACGAGATTCACAAGGAGGACAGGCAGAGAGACGCTCCTGATAAGGAAGGGAGAGTGAAACCGCGGGGAAGTGACTAACGCGCCTCTCGTGTGTTGTTTGTAGGCTAAAAGGGGGGCGAGGAAAAACACTGGGGAAAGAAAGCTCAAAATCGCAAGGGTGTTTTCCGGGGGCGAGAAAGGGGACGGGGGGAAAATACTAAAAAACGCGGATTTGACAAAATGTGGACCTGGGCTTGAAAGTGGAGTCGAAATAGCACAGAGAAAATTAAAAATAGCCCGTGAGAACTCGCTTAAGCACAGAAACGAAAACGGGCGGGGCCTTTACGTGGATCTCTCAAGTGGCTGGCCTGGAGAAGGGAGCGGAAAAGTCTTGATTCAAACGCGAGAAAACGCAAAACGCAGGCAAGGGGGACCTTAGGTGTACGGTCAGGGGGTCTCCTCCTAAGAAAGTTAAAAAAAAAACGTAAAACAAAATAGACAAAAACCGCACCCTGTATAAGCCCAGGAAAGGTGCGTCGTCACTCGGGGGGGGGAAGAGGACGTACTACAGCCTCCTGCTCAAGAGATAAAAACGGCAAAGGTCACGAGGAAACAAACAGCGGCTTGAAGGGTAAGGAAAAACGCTGGTATCTCGGCCGGTTCTGAGTAGCAGGGTCGTTAAGGAGATGTGCCTATATTACTTAGAGAGTCTGAGGTCATCCCCACCGGGGGGGGAAAGGCTAACTAATCAAGTCACCACCACAGGGGGAGTAGGGAAGCAGACGAAGTTGGGAATTATATTCGTGGCTCCGCATATCAGAGGGGGAGGAGGCTAAAAGTTGATGAAGCGACCT
>Ga0179593_1511924_pt1 | contig 22528 bp, 28 predicted proteins | sample CZODoug2_1_08_16_FD_185931 | JGI IMG/M metagenome (GOLD analysis project Ga0179593, IMG submission 185931) | Vadose zone soil fungal communities from Angelo Coast Range Reserve, California, USA - CZODoug2_1_08_16fungal (PacBio error correction) | ecosystem: Environmental > Terrestrial > Soil >...
GAAGAACTGAAGCAGAAAAGAGCTGAGGCAAAAGGGGAAAGGGTCGACGAAAAAAACGAAAAAGCAGGAACTAGTAGGGGGGGGGGGGGAAACAGGCTAAACGGCGGAGCGTTTACGGAGGAAGGGGGAAGAGACAAAAGCAAATGGAATCAAGAAACGAGGGCGTGAGAAAGGTGAAAAGCCGCGAGGGGGCGGTAAAAAGCCAAAAGACCTGCACGCTGTAAACCCAACCCGGGTCACAAAGAGGGAAACGGCGAGGAAGGGCCGGGCAAAAAGAGTGCGCTGGTAGAGTTCAGTTCAATGTCACTGTCGTATGGGCCCAAGAGCGAAAAAAAAAAAATTTGGGGAACATTCAGATACAAGTACAGTATACAGGCGTGGGCCGCCGGAAGCAAATGCAGATCAAAGAAATCACCTTGGGGGGGGTCAACATGTTCAAAAAAAAAAGCACAAGTGCACCGGGGGGGGGGGGTAAAGCTGCCACATCAACGGGAAAACAAAAGGGGTGGGAGAGAGTGCAACAGGGGAAAGGAAGATATTAGGAGGAAGGGGGCACAGCTATAAGCAAAAATTGTACGGGACGGGGAAAAAAACTTAACGGGCAAAAGGGGGATTGAGTGGGGTGACGGGGGATGTCAGGAATAAGGGGGAAAAAAACAACCATAGCCTGCACCGAATGAAACGCTTCGACGACTGGCATGCTACGTATTGGTTGAGCGGGACGGGGTTTCTGTTTTTCCGGGAAAAAGAGGGGTGTGGACTGGAGGTGGGCACCTTTCCGGAATGGAAAAGTTGGCCACCAAGGTAAGGACGGCGCACATGGGGGAAAAAGCGACGGCAGCTTGGAGGATCGGATGATAAGCAAGCAGATGAAAGCCAAAATCACAAAAAAAAACTTACCAGGGGAAGGGGTAAAAGACTTGTTATAGATACGCAAACATGAACGGGGAGCCCAGTGGCCAAATTACGCAGTGTCTAAAAAAAAATGGGGGGGGGGGGGGGAAAAGAAAAGTTTAAAGAATTGAAAAAGGAAAAGTTGGGGGCACGGCTGGGGTGTTTTTTCATTGGGTTGTTTTGATTGTTTTTTTGGTGGGTCGTTGGTCCTCATGTGGGTTATTGCGGTCGATGGGCGTGGGTGGTGGGTGGAGGGTTGTTCTGGGTTTTTGGTCTTCTTCCCCACTGGAGGGGCGGGGGAAGGGGCACGAGTAAATGTATGTTGGGGTCTAGATTTGACGTGGAAAACGTAACGCGCGGTGGGGGAGGGAGCGGATGAAAAAGAAAAAGGGTTCGACGGGGTGAAGAGGGATAGATGGATCAGCGGGGGGGGGGGGGGGATGAAAGGTTGAAATGTCCCGTAAATACGCTTAGTGGGGGGAAATGAGCGAATCAGCGTTAATTAGTCACCTCCATAAAATCACCAAAGGGGGCAGTGTCACCAAGAGAACAGCCCTGTCGCTGGTAGAAGACTGGGAGCCACGGGTGGGGGGGGGGTGTGGCACCAACCGCACGGGATCCCACAGAGCTTTATTGCGGCTGATTATTTTGTTGTGTTTTCCCGGGAGGGCCAACCTGGCGATGTCCTGAATGGTGGAGATTTCAAAATAAATGAAAAAAGACCATCGTGAAGACTGGAGTGAAAATTTCTTCTACTGGAAGGTAAATGAGCAGATCGACATATTTGACATCTTGTACCCTTGTTTTGCTACTAACGAGTTCCTTGATCTATCAATAAAGGGTAAAGGGGAAGTCAAAACACAAAGATTGCATGTGGGGTACAGTGGAATCTCAGATAACTCTACACCGTGGCCGGTGAACCTCACACAGTCGAAAGTCCCAGGGTCATCCGTCCCCAGGGCGGCGCCCTATCGAAAGATCGCTAACTTCAACAAGACAACAAGGGGCGGCCCGATGCGCGTCCGACTCCTACGGCTCGTGGCCAATCCAAAACGCTCTACATGTCAGCCGCTCTGCGGTAGACAGCACAGATCAGTGGACAGTGGACTTTTCCTCTTACACCTCGTGCCCAGCCAACGAAACCGGCTCCTCGATGCACTCAGCCTTATCAGATCTCTTCCAATTATTTCCACTTTCTGTACCCCATACGCCACTGATCAACGGAACATTTTTGTCCTTTGGGCCAACTCCCTTTGGCACTGACAAAGTTACAGCCAGGGTCTTTGCGCGGAGGAGTGACTTAAAAAAATAAGGGGAAAACAGGCGGGTGTTCGTTTTGAACGGATGGGCACGACGTATCAAGGACCACGAAAAAACCTAATAATTCGGTGACCAGAACGGTGTACCGTATGGCCAGTACTGGGTGATAAAAAAAACAACCCATAGGGAAAAATGGAAAGGGGAGTTTTTAAGTGGTAGTAGAGTGAATGGGGGAAAGGAACTATTATGAAAAAAAAGGTCTTTCAGGGCAGGAAGGTAATGCTAGTGGGAATGGCTGAAAAGGCCGCACGGGGGGGGGGGACAAAAAACTCAATGGTAAAAGGGAAGAAAAAAAAGCGGGGAGAAAAAAGGTAGTTGGAAAAAGGAGGGGAAGTTCACGCATTACGAACAGGCAAGGAGTTTAGGACTACCGCGGGACCCAAGGTGGTAAGTGGTGGGGTGTGTGAAGGCGTGGGGGGTAGCCTGAAAAAGGCAGACAGGAAGCAAACGCTGGCCAGACGTGTCAAAAAAAGAGGAGAAAAAATTGTAGAGAAAAAAAAACCATCAATGAGAGTTTCGACAGCATTCTGGAAAAACACCAAGAAAGAAAGAAAAGAAAACAGGAATAAATAGAATGAGGGCGAACGGACATACCTAGTTAAAAGTTTAAATGATGGCAAAAAAGGAATAGAAAAGGATCAAACACCGGGCGAAAAAGACAAATGTCAATGTCAGAGAGGGAGGCTACCAAAGACCGCTGAAAGGTGGGCGCAGACTGGTGGACTAGACAAAGAAATGAGAGGGTGTCTGTTAAAGGGAAAGGCGCCTGCAAAACGGGTTCAGGGGACTGACGGGGGTGTTCACCGTTCAGGAAAAACTAGCAAACCTCAAGACTGAGGGAAAACAAAAAAAAACTGGCGCAGGAAGCTAAGGAGGAAGGCTTTTTTGGCAAGAATGGGGTGTAGAAACTGAAACGCAAAACGAAAAAAAAAAAAAAAACGTCGCACGTCGGGAGACAGAGCTTTTCACCATCTAACCACCGGCTTCGGCTTCGGGTAAGGGTTGGCAGAAAAAACATCTTACAGCGAATCCCAACACGACACGCCACACCAAAGGGTCCCACATCTAGCGGCCGAAAGAACCACCATGTCACCATATTTGAGGTGGCCCTGGGACCTGCGGGGGGGGCCACCGGAGAGAAAAAAAACGGTCAAGTCAATAAAAAAGCGATGAGGGAGTGGGAGCTTCACAAGGGGGAGTTTGCAACTCGCAAAAGGACGGAGTGTCGGGACGGACCCATAGGACAATGCTCTATCGGGATTTCGGAAACCTTCGGGGGAAAGGGCAGGACGGGTGGGTTGGGTGGGGGGGGGGATGTGACATTACGTTCCTCTGTAAAAAACAGATCGGAAAACCTAGTCACAGATAAATCGAGGGGCAAGTCATTTGTTTCCCTGGGAGTTCAAGTCAGAAAAGCGAAGAAAAAAGCTTTTAAACTGAAAACAACACGATCCGCAACCACACCTACAGGGCGGGGACACAGGTTTCAGGCAGGCTTCCTCATTCACCGCGTTGGCTTAAACGATGTTTTGGGAAAATCTAGTGGTGCAGGGGTAACTCAGGGATCTTGGGGGGCGCAACTGGGAGGGAGAGGGAGGGAAATGAAAACGTGGGAACTGAGGTGGGAGGGAGGGTGGGAAAAGGAGTTTCGAGTATTCAACGGCGCAGGGGGGGGGGGGTGAAATTTAGGGAAGAGCCTGGAAAAAAAAGGTTTTGGAAGGTACAAAAGAGTTACCGATGACAGTAACGACTGAAACACGGGCGCATAGGGCTCTGACGTAGGTATATGGGGGGGCACAAACTTGGTGCACAACTATGGGGGGTCGAGGGGGGTAAAAGACCAAAAATCGAACGTAGGGGGGGGGAAAAAGTGTGAGACGTTGGCACGAGGGCCTAAATGGACCTCGGAAAGTGTAAGGGGGGAACGTCTGCAGCCTCAACCGGAGGCACCCAGGTTCGTGAACAGATAATGTATACGGACCTCGACCAGATACGGGGACACGGCAGGCGGGTCGTAACACTAAAATGCGCTCATACAACATGGGTAAAAAAAATCCCGTTCAATAGGAATGGCAACTCCTTGTATAGCGCAAAACAACATGCGGAAGGGGGGGGGGGTCTGCAGAAAGGGTCGGTACGGGGGGGAACTAAAAAAAGTTGCGGGCAGGGGGCGTCACGCGTTCGGTGAGAGTCAGGGGGACGAATATGGGGTCCACTCAAAAGGAAAGGGTTTCCGTAAAAAAAAAAAAAAAAAGAGGGTTAAAACCACAAAAGAAACAAAGAATGAAAATGACAAAATGCGGCAATCCGAATAAAAACAGCCAGACCGACGACCCATCGGACAATTCGTTTGGTACTCACGTGTCAAAAACTGACCCGTGACGCGGTGCACTTTACACACCGCAGGGAAAAGGGTAACAAAAATCAGTGGACGAAAAAATTGAAGGGGTGACCGCGTTTGGGTGCCTTGCAAGGGCAAAAGGGTAACACGGGAGAGGGAAGTATCCGGGCGCGCACCACGATCGCAGGGGGGGGACGGGAGCGAGGACGAAAGGCGGAACCGAACCCACGTCTCCAGCCACCAAGGCCGGCTGAAGAATAGGTCTAATCGGTCATTCAAAAGGCGTGGGCTTAAAGGGGGGGAAGTGGGAAGGGGTAAACCAGCGGGGGGGGTATGTAGTCTCTAGGGAAGGAACCCCAGGACAAAATCAAGGAAAGGGGAACACTCAGGTTCATTAACGGGGAATAGAGCTATTAGTGTTCTGTCAAGCAGTTTGGGGCACGCGTTTTGGTTTGGGGACACCTACCGGAACATGAATACGGTGAAAACCAAACAAGTTAGAGGTGGAGCTAAGGTGGAACACGAGACCTATTCACAAAAAGACTTTCCACTAACGACAAACGCGGCATGCAAGGGGGGCCAAGCATCGAAAAAATAACCCCTCTCCTCAACACAGAAAAAGTTACGAAAGGGGGAACAAAAAAAGGCGACGGGGCAAACGATTGGTGGCCCCTGAAAATGGGAGTCAACGCAGACTACCACGGGGGGGCGGGGAACTGAAAGACGTTGGGTTCAAAAGGAAAAGTGCTGGGAGGAGACGGGGGTCGTCAACGATTGCAGAAGTGGAACATGAAACGCACTGGAAAGGTGGGGTTGCCTGGTGGAACGGGGGAGGGGGGACTCCATTGACGTCAGAGCGCACAGGACTCATCAGACAAAAGAAAAGATGGGAAAAAAAAAGGGTGGAAATAGCATTCCAGGCCGTAACGAAGCAGAAATGGCGGTCACAATCTGACTGTGTAAAACATTAGGGGGGTTTTAAGTCCAAAATCTGATCGGGGGGGGGTGGGGGGGAGCTCTGGAGATGGCGGCAACGAAGGTTTTCACACCAGGCAGAAAACAAATGGGGATGGCGGAAAAGTGAAGGATTCATAAAGGAAAAGGAAACTCACAATTTAGGTCAATCCGCTCAGAAAAGGACGTGGGAAAAAACAGGTGTAGGTCCGCGCGAGGGGGTGAAAAAGGAAGGGTTGATACTCACAAAACATAGGCTCAAACAAGGGAATCACAAAAAATTAAGACCATCACGGGCCGGGTTCCGACACACATGGGGGGCAGAAAAACGACACACCGAAAGCAGCGAAAACAGTGAAAAATGAATCCGTGGGTGGGGTAATAGCAAACGGTGCCAGAGTAAAAAATGGCTGCCTCAAGATTGTCTAGGGGGCAGGAAAGGGTGACCGCAGCGAGGGGAAAATGCTGGGGGGAAGACGGGCGGGAGCTGCCACTTTATGTGTTAACCAACCAAAAACAACAAATAATTCCAGTAAAGCGTCAGCAGGGCACGAAGTTAGGCAGGGTTCTTCGGGTGGGGGATGACCAACGCTCAGAGAAAAATTGCGCGGCTCAGGCAACTTGCAACCATGGGAAAGCACGTGTGGGGGTAATCAGGGGGCACTGAAGAAGGGGTCCTAACCGATAGAAAAGACACCTCCTCAATGTGGGGTAGAAACAAAAAACCGAATCGTTCGGGGAAGGCGCGGAAAAATTCCGTCCGTATTACGAGGAGGGGGGTGAATCTTCAAAAGAAAAGAATGGTGGAAAAACACCCAGAACGATGCAGCATTTAAAGAGACCAAAAATGGAGGGCAAAGGAACTACGAAATGGAAAAAAACTCGGGATTCGTTTGACTAAGCTTCTTCTAGAATGGATAGCGAAAATGGGATTGAGGGGAACAAAAAAATTCAACGAAGTGGGTCTTGACATTACAGGAGTCGGTGAAGAAATAAAGGGCTGCCGTTAAAAACCAGAGGTACGCGAAGGGGATCAGAAATGAGAAGCAAAGAAGGAAGCAGGATCAGATGAGGGAATAGGAGAGATGTACGGGAAGGGTGAAGAATTAAGATGCGGATGATCAGAAGCGAAAGTGACGAAGGGAGAAAGCAGCAGAAGAACAGCAAGATAATGAGAAGGAAGGAAAGGAAAGGTGCAGGGCAAACGGAAGGCAGGAAAACAGGACGGCCGGAGCAGAAGCGAGGGGGGGAAGAATAAAAATGATGGGGAGAAGAGGCGAAAGGAAGAACGAAGGGGAAGTAAGAAGGAAGGAGAATCGGCGAGAGTAGGAGAGAGCGAGGGGGAGGAATAGTATGCAAGGGGTAGAGCTGAGGGTGCTAGCGTGGATGAGAGGGAGGACGAGAATAGTGGGTAGAGGGGGAAGGTAAGGAGAAAGACAGAAGGGGAACAGAAACGGGTGCTACACAGGGGGTAAAGCGGGGTGGCGGAAGAAAGGGAGAGAGCCAGGGAACAAGGATGAGTGAAGGACAAGGGAACCGGAAGGGGGCAGTCAGTAGAAAAGAATCCAAAAATGGGGTAAGGTGCGACTGGAGGGGTGCCAACACAACACAGACATTGTATGGTTTGGGTCAAAACTGTCGGGTGAGGGCGGTGGTATTGCAGAGGGATAGCTGTGTTGATGGAAAACTGGGGGTTTGCCGGAACGTCGAAATTCCGTGCCAAAGCAGTGCAGGGAAACCGCGCAAAACCATGTGCTAGCTAATTTGGATCATTATAAATGGTGAAAATGGGGGGGGAAAACAACTGCGCATCCGACGGGAACGAAGCAAGCATGAATGTGCGACCCGTGGTATCAACTATAGGCTCGGGAGGAAAAAAACAACGGGGTGAAACTGACCTAAAAAAGCAGGGGGGGGGGGGGGGGGGGGGGGGGGGGGGGGGGGGGGGGGGGGGGAGGGGGGGGGGGGGGGGGGGGGGGGGGGGAGGGGGGGGGGGGGAGGGGGGGGGGGGGGGGGGGGGGGGGGTGGGGGGGGGGGGGGGGGGGGGGGGGGGGGGGGGGGGGGGGTGGGGGGGGTGGGAGAAACTTTTTGTTGTTGTGTTGTGTTGGGGTGGGTGGCTTTGTCACACATCGTTTCTACCAATGTCCTTCTTTGATGTCGACTCTCTACAACTCCCTTCTCCAAAAAGAGGTCGGTTTACAGGATGGACTGATGCTAACCTACTGGTGTCGCACTACACAACTAGCTTCTCTTCTTACCGAGCATCGGGAAAGCACTTACGCAGCGGCAGGCCAACCACAGTGGGGAAAACACTTCGGGGAAAGAAAGAGCAAAACAACGCTGGAGTTGAGGACAAAAAAAAAAAGGTCAGGAATCACCACAAACAGGGGGCACGAGGGAAATTCGTCCATGAACGGAAGAACAACAGATCAAGTTAATCTGAAGGGTGTGACCCTCACATGGTGGGTGTCTCAGGTCGCGGAGACCTGTGCTCGATGGGGGGAGGGGCATTTGGGACAAAAGTCAGACAAACTTGGCACGGCGGGAAAAGCTATAAAAGAAAAGAGGGGAGAAGCCGAATCCCAAAGTGCTCAAAACGAAGATATGAAACCAGTAACAAAAATCAGGACAAAAGGAATGTTCAAAGAAAATTAAACTCTCTTAGGGGTCCATGGGTGGAAGGGGCTCGTCGGGTACATCAGGGGGGGGCTGAATGGAAACTAAAAAAAACGGAAAACACAAAAAAGTGAAAAGTAAAAAACTAAATAAATCTGTAAAGGTAAATAATCGGTTGTTCTAAAGTGCAAAAAAAAAAAACAAAAAAAAAATTAAAATCGTGGGGGAAAAGTTTCGGCGGGCTGGGGCCATCGTGGGTCCTAAGGGGGAGCGCAAAGAACTGAAACCGCAATGCAAGGAAAGACTGTCAAAAAGACTGGGAAAATTGGGCTGAAATAGGAAGGCACTTCTACGGCAAATCCACAAAGGCGAAAAAAAACGTGGGGAAAACAGTGGGGCGGAAAAAAAGCGAAGGTCAGACAGGAATAAAAAAAAATATAACACCGCCTGTAAAAAAACTACCCGTCCGTGGCGCTTGAATAGCGAGGAATAGACGGGCAAAGGGGGAATTTGTAAACAGACCAATCTGCACCACTTGGGGTCTGGGTTCAACATGAAAGGACGTCACCCAGCACTGCAGGGCGCACAAAATGTGAGGGCAGAAGGAGCTGGTAAAGAAAGGGGGGACAAAAAAAAACTCACGAATGGATAAGTTGGGGTTGAAACCGAGGCACCAAAAGAAAAAAAACGAACCGATCAAACTGCCACGGACGGACAGAATCTCAACACAATCTAACGGGGGAAAGTAACCGGAACACTAAAGAACTAGCGTTAACGAGTGCCCGTTTGAAGATTCGGGAAAAAAAAACGCTTACGCGAATACAAACAAAGGTAATCGAACTCTGTGCAAGGTGAAATAGGAATTCGGGAAGAGCCTACGAAAACGTGGGCTGGACAGATAGCAAAAACAGGACGTGGCCAAAAAAATTAAAGGAATTGCACACTGGGAAACAAACCAACGAGACCGGGCGGAAGTTGGAGGAGAAACTAGTGCAAACCGGTAGACTGCGGCAGGAAAGTAGAAAAACAAAGGAAGAAAGGAAGTTACGGGGGGAAAAAAAGAACGCAAAACTTCAAGAAGAGAAACAACGAAATGGATGGGCCAGCCAAAAAACGTCCGCAAGCCAGCCCAAATTGTCGGCAACACAGGGCATGGGGACGAAAACGGGGTAAAAGGGAGAACAACCGCCCAGAAATCACCGGCACGTATCCGGGAGGTCATCAAACATGGAGTCGGCAACTGAAAAAGAAAGTCTGGGGTGAACTGCCAGTTTCCAAAGGCAGGGACGGCTTGGGAAAAAGGGTTCAAAATGACCAGGGGTCCCAAGGGCTCAACGGGCATATCAGGCATCAATAAGCAGCTGGGGTCCGGGGCATGTTGGTCAAAAACACAAGGGCACTGGGAAAAACAAAAAACGCGCGGGAGCCAGTACGGCGCACAGGCCTCGTCTTGCAACTATCGTAGGAAAATGCGGGGGGGGGGTCGTCAAAAGTAATGGGTAGCTCACAGTGTTGCGTAAAAGGTATTTGGAAACTAGTTCCGGGGAAGCGCGCACCAACGGATGGGAAAGGTGGTTAGAAGCAAAAATATAAAGGAAAAGGGGAGATCACAAAAGACAAAAGGCACGGAAGGGAACGGACTTTGGGCGAAAAGTAAAAAACAAGAAACCTACTGTTATACCTTATGGCAAACTTTTACACGAAAAAACATGAGAGTAAGGGGAAAAAGCACATTATAAACGCGGCAAATCCGGTCACAACATCTTTGAGAAGATGGGTGGGGGGCTAATGTGGGGTGGTGCTAAGATTGTCGAAAGGGAGTCGGGCTGAAAGAAAATCTATTCGAACAAAAAGCCCTCCAAGGGAGGAGGGGGGAAAAAGGGACTCAAGCGCGGTGAGGTGGGCGCGTGCTTGTAACCCTAGGTGCAGGCATTGAAAAGGCCATTACCGGCGGAAAAAAAATAGGGGGGAGCCTCGGGTTGTCGGCATCAAGGGGGAAATCTCAAATAAAAAAACAAGCAACGAAAGGAGAGAGAGAGGATGGAAAAAAAGTAAAAGGGGCAACAAACCGGGATCAGGGAGGGGAAAGGCACCTTAAACAACTTGCATGGCTGACAGTGACTTTGGTCCCGGGCGTTGGGGGGGGGGGGAAGCCGAATGCAGTGGATCAGCACGCTCGTGCAAAAGTTAAGCAGCGCAAAGAGGCCGCGTAGAGAAACTGTGTACGAAAGGTCTAAAAAAAGGAGAAAGAGGAAAGAAGAATTAAAACGCGAACGCACTGCAAAAAGAGTTCAGGACGTCGTGTGCGCCGAACGACACACCAGCTTTACCGCAAAAACGCCTAATGGCAGCGGAAAGGGGGGCAAACCGGGAAAACACGGCTCAAGAACGGGGATACTTTAGGACACACCCAAAAAACACACGCGGTTGGTCAGGCTGTGACCAAACGAACAAGCTGTGGCGCAAAAAAAAAAAAAAAAAACATATCAGTGGAACCCGGGGACATGCGCATTGCAACACGCAAGAGGGTGCCACCTGGGTTCCACTGGAGCCCAACCAAGACAGAACGAAGAATAAGATAAAGGACGAGAACGAAAACGGAAGTCAATCAAATACTTGGACTGCAAAGGCACCTTAGGGGGGACGCCAGGCCATTAGCGAAGTCGGACAACGTGCACGTCGATCATTGGGGGGTGACTCCTATCAGGAAAAAAAGGAAGGGGGGGGAGATGGCAAAAACTGTAACGGAAACTGCGTTGCGCGGGGGAGCTTCACAGGGTGGTGGGCAGCTGCTCTACGGCGGTGCGGGCTTTAAGAATGTTGCAAAAAAACAGCCAGTGGGATTAAAATTGGCAGGCTGCCGAAGGGTTGGGTTTTGGGGGGTGGGGGCAGCGAAGCAACGTCGGGGCAGGAAAATTTGGTTGAAGTCTCAGGATCCTGCTATATTGTGCCGGTAGATCAGAACGGTGGAGGGGCTCGACCAAGGACGAAACTCACAGATCAAGCGACAGTAAGCCGAGGTTTGTTCGTTGTGGGCGCAACAGATCCCATTGCGAAGAGAAACTCGGCCCACGGGGAAATCACAGCAGCGATTGCAAACGTGAGGAGGGGTAAAGCCTAACAAAAAAAACAAAAAAGGTCTCAGTTGGCGAGGCGTAAACATATGAGAAAACTCTGACGACCCAGAAAACAGCGTTTGGTGGAACTAGTGGTCAAGAGCTTGCAGGCGGACGGTAACCGAGTCCCAACTTCACTGGCTGGACCAAAAAAACAATGGCGCGCAAAAAATAAGAAAAAACAACGAGGCTGACTAACTATCGTGACGCTCCCAGGTTGGCTGGGACTTGCAGCTGTCAGTGAGGCTTGAAGGAGTGCAAGTAGCTCAAATTCGGTCAAACAATAAAATTTGACCGTCTGGCAGAGGCATATATACAAATCATTCGACACGGCACTGGAAATGGGGGAGTAACAATCAGTGCAAGGTAACAACCTACGCTTTTGGCCCAGGAAACGTAAAACGCCAAAAGGGGGGGGCAGAAGACATTAAGGGACAAAGCCAGAGTTTAATGGCGTACATAGAACCCTAAAAAACCGGGGACAAAGGGGGGGACGGGTCAGGCACTTACAGACAGGGGGAGGATAAAAATTGGACAAACAGCGCAAAGGTGGCAAAAAGGGACACCCGGATCTGGCAAAACAAAAATTGGTTTGTTCTACATCGCTTTGTGGGAAAGCGCTTGAGGGCCAGCCCTGCGGCATGGTGGCCACACTAATCCACAATTGGGGTAAAAAACAAGGGGTCGTCTACGGCTCTAGGTCATGGCACGAATTTCTTTAGGACCGGGCAGCAGACTTGAGTAAAAATCAACGGCGTGAGCAAGGGAAATAAAAGGACATAGGTCTTTAATTAATTTGCGCGGGGGTTATTTGGGGGGGGTTGTGGTTCCAGCTGGAGCCCTCGGGTAAAAAGATGTGCTTTTGGGAAAAAAACGGAAAGTTTCAGTCCGGAATCAAACATTGATAGCGGGAAGAGGAATCAGTGCGAGGTTTCGTCGACGGGGGTTTGGATATAGCGCTAAAGTAGCAAGACAGAAAACCAGCAATGCCTCACATTATGTGGGCGACCAAGCGAATGAGTCGGGTCCGAGATGGGATGGACATCAATGGGGGGTGGGTAAACCATTCCCCACATCTAAGCTGTTAGGGCAATGGGTTTGGTTTTTTGCCAACGTCTAAGGCCATCACTGGACAGGGGGTCTTGACGTCCTCTTGGACGTCAGAACGCGAAAAAGGCGTGCCACACGGCAGATAACTGCGGGAGGTAAATCGGGAGGGAACCATTATGCAATGGGGGGGGGGGCACAGGGGACTACAACGCCCGGAAAAGGGGGGAACACAGGCGCGGAAGGTGGGGGACAAGCAAACGAGTATAATCAGTCAGGGGTCTCAGAAGGCCGTTTAGGCGAGGCGAAAAATCGAGAAAACGGGGACCATGGGGGGGGCGGAAAAAGCTGACCTGGGGACAAAAAGCGGTGTTTGGCAAAACGGACAACACAGGTAATCTGCCGTCAGGCATGGACATCAATAGGGGGACACAAAGAAAAAAGGGATCGGTGGCACTAAAAAACGGAGCAGGCGAATGCGCTTGGAGGGGCGGCCGCCCACAGGCAGCATGAATGGCTTGCAAAAGTTAGACTGGTTTGCGCGCAGATCACTCGCAGGTTTGCAAGCGAGTTGCATTACAAGCACTCCTTTTACACGCTGGAGTTGCATGGGGGTGGGTAAAGGGAAAGGAATAAGACAAAGGAAATTTAAGGGGGGGGGCACTGTTCGAAGGACTACTTGTACGGTGGTTAACGCCTGAACAAGATTCAATACCGCCTGGGAAAAACCGCCAGGGGAATCGAAGGATGTCATAAGGCAGGGCCCGGGTGTTCACTCAGAACGGAAAAATGCGAAGGCCGGGGGATCAACAACCTGAGGACAGACGACTAGAAGACTTCCGCGGGCTGCAGGGGTTACGGGGGAACCGGACGGCGCGCCCCCCGAGACACGGATGGGGGGGGTGTAGTGTCGGAGGGGGCTAATCGTGGTAAAAAATTACGGGGTAAAGTCAAAAAATCCAAGGCACAGGCGAACGAAGAGCTACATTACCTCAGCGCTGGACAACACGAAACGGAACTGGGAAAGTGACTGATGTGCACCGCGACAGCAATGCTACGAACGGCGGTGCTGGGGGCCAGCAAGGAACACCAGAAAAAAGACCCGGATCACCTTCAAAAAAGATGCGGCAAACGAAAAAGGGCCGGCCGGAGGGGGGGGGGGGCGCCAGAGCGGGCTGGGCCTGACACGGGACTATGGGTAGCCAACGGATGACCTACCTGGAGGGGGGCCTGGAACCGGGCGCAGGGAAAAGAACGAAGACTAGAAAAAGGGGGGAGGTAAAGGAACCTGGGACGAAAATGACAAAAGACACATCGGGGTCTTTGCGAGGGGAGGGGTTAAAAACCTACGCAAAAAACGAAAGCCGCACCGGTCAAAAGGGTACCATGGGTCAACGCTGGGCAGCGGGAAACGGGGGGGGGGTATTCGAGATGCTCACAGCCGCTCTACCCGAGGGCACTCGAGAAAAAATGTCTTGTGGCAAACCACGTCATCCGGCCAACCGGCACCGCGGAACGGCACCAAAAGGGCAGAAAAGCGCGCTTATAAGGGGGGGTGGGGGGAGTCCAGAGATTGGGCCAGACCTCGCATTGCGAGGTGGTCAAGCAGCCAAGCCTCTACGGGAGGGGGTCGGCGGGGGCTGCACAGGGGTTGCAACACAGGGATTGGATTTTAAGTGTCTTGAAGGTCCAAGCGAGAACGCGCCAACATAAAAAACGCGTAAAGAAAAAAGGGGTGGAGGGGCTGCTCGTGATTCATTAACTCTGTCTACAAGGGGACTTTGCAAAGAAACAAAACCAAAGACACAGGCCCCGCTTGGTTTAGCCGCGTCTACGGGACTCCTCTTCTTCATTACAATCATGTCAAAAATCGGCATCAGTAGCGAGGCATCAGGAAATATGGGGGGGATATCTTGGGAAAGGGGTAGGTGGTTAGAGCGGAGTTCGGGGGGGGGTGAAGCCGGCTACTGGAGTTTCCCGTCATCAGGAATTCAGGTAATATTAGCCTGAGCGAGGAAAGGCGTCGCACGAGGAGGGTGATCGTAATTTGGCTCAAAACGGGGTTGAAATAAAGCGGTACGGACTATCAAAAAATAACAACGGATATTGGTCTAATTATAGGTCTCTGTATGCTAATGTAGCATCGAGAGTGCATGAGGAACTCGAGCACGCCAAACACAATACAAAGGTCTGGGGGACCACAAGGTCTCTGGTCTCGTTCAAACTTTCTCATAACGAACTAAGCTCAAGGAAGGACACTATGGGGGGGGGAGCTAGGAAGGGGAGGGGGGGGGGACAGAGGGTGCCTTGGGGGGCTCAGTTGCGTTTAGGGGGGGGGGTGAATCAATTGGAGGAATAACTCCAATACTTGCAATGAGCCAGTGGGCTCATGGTGCCCAGGCAGACGGGGGGGTGACAAAAAGACCGGCGGAAAGAAAAGAGGAAGAAAAATCCGAACTAGGCGAAGGGTTTTTGGGGGGGTCTGTTTCCCCCCCTCTCTTCAAAACGGACCAAAAACAAGTGCCTGGTACGTCTTCGCAAGTGGGGTAACGCGACTGGGTCACGGGGGGCACTATAGCACTAGACGAATACAGGCTCGGTATGACGACCCAGCGAAAAAAAAGACTACTGTGTTGCGGGACTCGGCAAGGGCGAACGGGGGGAAAACCAACGGAGAGCAAACCGGATGCGGCATGAGGGCGGGGTGGTTGCAGCAGGGGGGGTGTGAAAATGAGTGACCCGTGGGGTCTTGGAAGGGGGTCTCAATCTCTAAAGGGGGGAAAAGGGTGCTAAAAGGAACCGAGAACGTATGTACCTGGTCATGTTTAGAAGACTAGTAAATGTCGAACCGAGTGACTCGCCCGTTGGAACTCAGGACGCTTAAAAAAAGGAGCCCCACGTGAAAAGCCAAAAGGGGTTGTCATAGTCTAAGAGGGAACCCGAGCGTGGGGGACTAGAAAACTCAAAAAAACGTACGCGATTCTTGGAATTTAAGGCATAGAACCAGCGGGCAAGAAAAGCTAAGGAATACTCCAAAGCATAAAAGAGGATGGAGCGATACCTGCACTTACGGCGAATTTGCGAAAGTGGTGGGTTCAAAAAGGAAAAAGAAGAGAGGACCTGCGCGAACTTGGTTCATCGGAAACTTAAAAAATGGTCTTGAACAACAAAGCTGCTGAAATGCCCTAGCGGTGGGTGGGGGGGTTTTGGGTGGGGACCCTTGACGACTCTCACAACTCAAGCACTGAGCCACTTCCGTCCAAGGCTTCACACACTTTCCCTCATGCAGACTCCGAAAATAGTAGAATTTTGGAAAGCTAGTAAAGTTCTGTGCACTACAGGGGTGGGGAGTGCTAATAAAAGCGGGTTATAGGGGGTGTGTGAAGGCCAGAGGTAATGGAGGGAAAAAGGCAAAACTGGTGGGGATGGACGGAGTAGCCGGTCTGTAAAAAGACGCAAAAGTGTTCACGAAAAAAGCGTGAACGGAGGAAAAAAAATGTTGGGGAGAAAATCAGGGTACGTTGTTTAGTAAAAAATAAAAAAAATATCGGAAACGCACTCTAAAAGTCAGGACAGAAAGGTGCCAGTTACCATCTGCAGGGTTGAGGCAGTCTCCAGGGACAGCAGACTACACCATTTGAAAAGGGAAAGAGGGAAATAGATAAAGGGACGCTTGGTCTGCAAGGGATATCAAACGGTAACGTTAGTAAGGGGTGGGGGAACTCAGGGCAGCGGGGCGCCAGGGGGCACAGAGGAAATAACTGGGGGGGGGTTTGTGCCAGGAGTCCAATGGGAGGGCGTTTCAGAAAATGAGTCTGATTAGTGTTGTATCTCGGGTCAGGGAAAAAAAAGAAGAAAAAAGGATAGAGGGGAAGAAGATTGGGTAAGAAAGGGGGCTTTCTAATTGGGTAAAGAGGCTTATCATTCATAAAAGGTAAAACTCAAGAGAGAACACGGCCATCACAAGGTTTCGAAGTGCGAAGTGGCACAAGAGGGCACATCTGAGGAAGAACAACGTCTTCAAACCTGAAGGGTAGTCCGTGGGGGGGGGTTCGAAAATTGGGAGGAACAACAGCCGAAAGAGGAAGGACAGACATAAGGTTCTACACGAAGGGGCGCCTCAATAGGAGCGTCGACATCTAGGGTGAAGCAGGGGGGGATCGGGCAAGGTTCGAAACATCTGAAAAAGTTATGGATGATGGAAGGGTTTGCGTGGGGTTCTGTGTGTGGGGGGGACGGTTGGGGGGGGGGGGGGGGGGGGGGGGGGGGGGGGAGGAGGGGATTTTGCGTGGGGCGTATGTGTGTTGTGTCGCCTTCACAAACCAGCTCCTTCTGTGCCGACGCTCGTCCGGAAACTCTAAGGGCGCCACTGTTTCCAGGGATGCACTTGTGGGCAGGACTCCGAAGAGAAAGCGGTGACTATTGTAAGAGAAAAACACCAAAAAACAACCCACAAAAAAACAGAAAAAAAAAAAAAAAACCAAAACACCCAAAAAAAACAACGTCAACCTGTCGCACAGGGCGCTTGGGATGGTCAGAATGAAAAATGAACAGGGGTGGCACAGCTCACGAGGAGGAGCAGGATGGGGGGAGACCGTCTCAAGTCGTTTCGAAAAAGCCAGAGAGCGCTGGCTGTTGAAGAAGGGGGGGGGGGGGGGGGGGACTTAAAAATCTGGAGCGTTCGCTGAAAAGGGGGGGGTCAGAACAGTGCGGTGCAAAGGGGGAAACACACTGGAGGAGGTGGCCAGGGGTCCAGGCGGCTAGGGGGGGGGGAGGGATCAAGCCCACAAGTCCAAGAGGTAAGACTGAACAACAGGACCAGTAGGACTTCCCGGGGAACCGGGGGGACAAGGAGACAGTTTAAAGTGAAAGTCTCTAAACTCAAAAAAAACAGTCATTTTCTCCTTACCAGGGTTCAATGCTGAAAGAAAAAAAAACGAAATTCGGGGGGGACACGAGGGGCAAAATGGGATAAGCTAATGAGTAGAAGGCGGTGTCAAGAACGAACAATTGGGAAGTTCGTTAGCCTTTCGCTAAAAAAAAGAAAGATGCCGAAAAAAAAATAATCTGGGAATCAATGACCGCATCGTGCAATCAAGAGACGCAAAAAAAAGAAAAAGGAAAAAAATTACCGCCGCGGGACAGTGATGGCCGCAGGAGCCAGCGGGGTCCGGTCAAAAGGGGGCACAAAAAAGCGGGCGTCTAAGAAAAGGAATTGGCACTCAAGGAAATAAAAGACGTAAAGCCGGGGGAAATGGGCACCTTGCAAAAAGGGAGCGGGACAGGGGGGGGCTGACACAGGTAAGAAAAGAAGAAAAAAAACAACATGGCAAGGGGTTCCCAAGGGAGGGGGAAGTCCAAGGGACGGGGAAAAAGTGCAGGAAAAGGACTGGGACGCCACGCGGACATAAAAACATACTTGAACCAGAGTAGGTGAAGTCAGGAAGTTCAGAGTTCAGAAAAAAATATACCACGAGCATTAAGGGTTTCATAAAGTAAAACCAATTGAGGGAAATAGGAGGACGCTTCTACTGAAAAAAATGGTAAGTCTTGGATGTTCTAGGGCTCGGGGGAAAACTTGTGGGTTTGTAACTCTGGATGAGAAAATATCCCCAACAAGGTGAGTTTCGCGAATGCGGGTTAGGGATGATAGAATAGAAGCTCATCAGGGGGAGAAATAAAAGGGCTGGAGCAGGACTAGAAAAAAGAATGAAAAACAAAAAATCGAAATAGCTCGACACAACAATAGGTAACGTTTAGAAATAGGGCCTTCCGGGGGGCAAATGTAAAAAAAAAAAAAAGACCCAAGGGGGGAACGAGTTTACTACGACAGACAGCAGGGGCAAGGAGGGAACCGGAAGGAGGGTTCCGGGTGACAACGGGAAAGTAGAAATTACCAGAGATCGACGAATGGTTGAGAGGGTATCGGGGGGGGTAAGGGGTGAAAAGACTACAAAAGGGACGAAAAGGGTAATCCGGCAAAAAAACAAAGAAGAACGAGGAGGGGCAGGTTTGGGAAAAGTCGGTGTTGTACGGGGGGGTAACGGGGGACGTGCAAAAAAGTGGGAAGATTATAGGGGAAAAAAGTGAACTCATGCATTGGCAGACGCTCTGAGAAACGGACTTCCATAAAAAAAACGCTTCAGTAACAAAAAGGGGTACTGGGGGGAAAAAAAAGATGGGTTATCCAACGGGGATTATTGCAAAGGTAGAAGCGATCTGTCTCTCGGTAAGATAAGGGAGAGAGGCCAACTGAGCGGACAGGGGGTAAGGAAATGGTTAACACGGAAATTCAAGGAGGGTTATGGCGAAGGGAGAAGGGCAATAAGGAAGGAGTTCTTCGCGGAAGGGAAGGTCGGAAAGAGCGAGGGGGGGTCAGGAAGGAGGACTGCAGGCACTGGAGTCTTTCTCGGGGAATGGGGGAATCATGATTCAGGCATTAGATAAATGTGGAGTGGAAGGGGCTGGGGAAAGTTTCAGTGGCAAGGCGGGAAAAAAAAAAAAAAAAAAAAAAAAAAAAAAAAAAAAAGAAAAAAAAAAAAAAAAAAAAAAAAAAAAAAAAAAAAGAAAAAAAAAAAAAAAAGAAAAAAAAAAAAAAAAAAAAAAAAAAAAAAAAAAAAAGAAAAAAAAAAAAAAAAAAAAAAAAAAAAGAATGCATCGAAATAATGATGCAAAAAACAAATGAACGTGAAAGAAGAACTATCAAGTTAAAAGTGTCAGGCCGGTTTATTAATGTCCTATGAGAAAGGTACAATTGTAAAGTGAAGTACGGGTTGGGTAGCTGCACGCTCCAGAACCCACCAAAACGAAGTCTCAGCACGTGCAAGGGGAGGGTCAGAGAGGTTGAGGATATATCAATGTCAGACGACGAATGAGAACATGCAGACTCCCTATGCGGAAAACAACGCGCGGGAGGGCGTGGCAGCTGTACCTGATGGGGGCTGAGGGCGCAAGGCGGTAACAACTAGAAAAGGCACGGGTAAGCATCTTTGTGACAGGAGTCTCGTCTGGCCCAAAAAACAAACACAAAAAACTTATTGGTGGGAAAAATAAGACTTAGATGCCGATCACTAGAATAACGCTTGAGAGGCATGTCAGGGGGTCATCGTAAAAAGGGGGGGGGGGGGTGGGCTGGGGGGTGAAACCTATGCAGGGGGGGAACAAGGAACAAAGACTAACAGTACAAGTCTAAAGGCTAGCGAAAAAAAGTTGCATGAGCGTGTGAGGGAACAAGGAAGCGTGGTGGGGACTTAGGGGGAAAAAAAGGCAAGAGCGACCCATATCTGGCAAAAGGAAGAAAAAAAAAGTAGATTGGCGGGGGTGTCATCAGCGTCAAATCTTAAGCCCTAATCTAGAATTGAAAAGGGAATTATTAGGGAGACAATGTGACGTAGAAAGTCTAGACATCATCACGAAAGAACAAAATTTCCCGAGGTTACGTACGGTAAAAAAAACGAGCCTGACTTGTGAAACAAAAACAATAAGAAATTATAATCCACAAACCTAATGAATAAAAAGTCAGGGCGAGTATTGTAAGTTCCAAAGTAAAGCGGTAATAATGTACAGCTACAAGCTATTTCAAAGGGAGGTCCTCAAAGAGAAAAAAGGACGTATCAAAGAGTGGTAACATTTCCTATAAAAACCTTAGACTTACATGAGCATAAAGGTGGGGGGATGAAAAACACGACACAGTTAGAATCAGGTCGAAATTTAGTCGGGAAGTAGTACCTATCGAGAAGGAGGAGGCCGTTGGGCAAAAAGGGCGCCCAGCAGAACGGAAAGATTTACTAGGAAATGAGTAACAAAAGGGAAAGGACAGGTGGGGAGAAAAAAAAAAAATCAACGGACAGGGTTGAAGGGCACTATGAGACGGTTAAACTCATTGCTGGGACGCTTTTCTTCGACACAACACTTCTAAACGTTTTTGGATTCTGGGCTCAACACTCAAAATCCAAAGCAACGATGGCCGGGTGGGTGACGAATCCTGTGGGCCCTTGGTCTTTGTCCTAACTGTTGGGGGTTCTGCAGTAGGAGGTGAGGAGGACTGTGTTTTGGGTGAAAAAGGACCCGCGTCCGGACCACTTGCTAAAGGGCAGGACGCCCCGATCGGACTTCACCGTGACAAAAAAACCAACCAACCCACCATCAAAGCTGAAAAACGGGGAGATCAGTCACGTGGGGTGGCAGGGAAGGACCACTAACCTGGTTGAAGATGTTGTAAGAAAAAAGGGGAGAAACTAGGAAAAACGAAGTGGAGAGGGGCAATTAGGGGAAAAGTAGAATGAAGAGACCCTAAGAAAGCGGTGTTTGCAAAGAGGGAGTTGGATGGGAGTTGAAAATCGTCAGGCAGCGTGTAAAAAAGTGGGAAAAACGAACCAATAAAAAAAAAGCGTAAAACGATTGAGAGGGGGGGGGGAAGCGTTAGAAAATGGGAAGGGTGCAGCAGTGGTGGGATGGATTATCCCACACACCCCGGAAAAGTGAATCATCGGTACTTTTGGACATTGACAGGTGTAGGGGCAGGAATGAGCTCTTCCAGAAGGGGTCAATAGGATTACCTGGTGGTCGGGAACAGCTTTTTGTATAGAGGATAAGCACACGACTTCCCAGAACATGAACACAAAAAAAAAAGTGGTGAGAGCTTATCACCTGGATCAAATACACAGGGGGTTCGATGGAAATCTAAAGCGGCAAAGTTACGGTAAAGGGTTATTAATTACGAGGGGTGCATTCAGCGCGAGGCCACAACGTGAAAAAGATATTGGGGGGGGGGGGGGAATGGGAACACCGCTCAATTGGGGGTTGGAAAAGACTAAAAACTAGGTATTGACAAGGGAGTTGGGGATTGGGCAGGGGTCGGGGGCGAAAGCAGGGTTGGGATAGGGGCGCATGGGGGGGGGGGGGACTTTGAGGGGAACGGGGACAAGTTGACATAAGGGCTGACATAGGGTCACAGGAGAGGAAAGAAGGAAAGATGGCAGCATGTAAGGGCAACCGAGGGTCAGACAAGGTGAAAACCACACCGCGAAAAAACGGCGCCTTGGGTGCGCTTGGGGGAATTCACTGACCCTTGGTTGCACTTGGATTGGTTACGGGCTTTGGTTGTGTTTGGTTGGTTGGGTCTGGGGGGTGTACATATCGGTCTTGGAAGCGACGAAAAACTTGGGCGCAGGAGGAAAACAATCGGGGGGGGAAAAAGGGAGAGAGGGAAAAGACTGCAGGGAGGGGAATTTCAGTGGGGGGGGTATGGAGGGAGAACTGTGAATAACGGAAAAAAGGACAACCAGGAAAAGGGGGGGGGGGGCAAGGGAAAGAAAAAGAGGGGGAAGAAGGGGAACATGTGGTGTTGGTAAATGACATGCATAGCAGCGGAAGAGGGGTTCTAAAGGGGAAAAAAAAAGATAGGGGACTGAATGCCAAAGCGGCAACGGAAGAAGGGAACGGAAAAAAAAAACACCGGGGGGAGAAAGAGCAGGGGGCAGTAAGTAGGGACATTTAAAGAGAAAAAGTGTTCTTTGGAAGTGGGGCCTTGCAGAAAGCAAGTCCCGGTATATGCTGGTGGGCCGTGAGTCATTGGGAAATAAATTCCACGGGCCGTCGACCAAGTACTAATTTCCGAACTCGGAAGTTAAGACGGAAGGAAGGAAATATCAAATACTTCTTCGGAGAAGAATGTAGAAGTGACTTAAAAAAAAAAAAAAGTCTGTGTGAGATACATTAATTATTTCAAGGAAAAGAAGTGGACTCAAAAAGGGGAACGCTATGAAATAACTGCTACTACTAAAAACAGAAAAGTGTTACCGCACATTAAAAGACATCAAAAAACGGTCTTGAAAAAGACCAGAGCTAACAAAGGGATGAGGGTAACTCAAAAAAAAAAGGGGGATTACATTGCGTGCGGCTCAGAAAACAACAAAAAAAAGAATTGGGTCAGTGGGGGTGGAGAGCGTATTAAATGCACATAACACGAAAGGGAGAAGGGTATGGAAAATGAGGTGTCGACAGGGAAAAAAGAGAGGAGGAAACCTGAGGGGGGCACCCAATGCGAGATTCTGAGTGAAAGAGTCGCCGAAAGACAGATATCAGTAGAGAAGGGTGAAAATAAAAATATAATTGGGGAAAAAAAAGGAGGAGAGAACGGGAGAAACTGGGAGGAGATCTATGAGATGCCTACCAGAAAGGCAGGAGGCTTACGAAAGTTATGTGGGGGCTGGAGGTAAGGAAAAAATTCAGGGACGAA
>Ga0179593_1683377_pt1 | contig 22527 bp, 14 predicted proteins | sample CZODoug2_1_08_16_FD_185931 | JGI IMG/M metagenome (GOLD analysis project Ga0179593, IMG submission 185931) | Vadose zone soil fungal communities from Angelo Coast Range Reserve, California, USA - CZODoug2_1_08_16fungal (PacBio error correction) | ecosystem: Environmental > Terrestrial > Soil >...
GGAAAGAAGTCCTCGTGCCGGCGAAGGCAGTCGTGGGGCTAGAAAAAAAAACTCGATCGCGACGCGGGGGCGGAGCTCTTGGGGAACGCGGCCGTAGGGAAAATAGGAGTCTCGAGTTGACGAAAGGGGAAACAGCGATTCAAGCGCCGAATGAGGTTCTCTTCGAAAGAGATCTTAAAGGGGCGATCATGACTTAGGATCTTCGGGAGTCTTACTAATCAGATGAAGTTCAGGGTCTCTCGGATCGAGAAAGCTCGGATAAGGATGGCTGCCGGAAGGACGTTCACTCCAGCAGAGTCGAGCCTAAGATTCAACAGGGGCTCGCGGCCTCGTCATACTTCCCACCGCGAAAAATGAAAGGAAAAGCATTCCTGCCTGGGAGGGGAAGAGAAGGGGGGCTACGGAGAGGCCTAGACCTTACCTCTTCTTACCGAGCTGAACCGGAATAAAGAAAAGAATTTATAATGGGCGTCTCGGAGGAGACTGATTCTGACAGAATTATAATCGTACAAAGGAAACTACTTCGTCTTGTCTAATAATCCCTAACGCTGCGCAGTGCTCTTGAGTAGCAACGAAAAATCCGTATTTAGAGCCGAAAACCTAAACCTTTCTCAAGGGGACCGACCGGGCTTAGGGTCCGGGACGCTCGGGCGGAAAGAGGCTCCGACCCTGAAACTCTTCGTCATCTAAAGAGTCTCGAGTAACCTTGAAAAAAAGCGTTCGCTCCGAGGAAGGGAGCGGGCCTCATGGCTGTCGACGGTTCCGAACCTGGAGAACACCGCAGAGATCGAGACTGGGTGCCGCCCGGCGGGAAGTTCCAGCGCGGTCGAACTCTAGCGAGCTTCGGAGGCTAGAGTGGCGGAGAGAGGGTAGGGGAAAGGGCGATGTCTCCGGATAATTCGTCAAAGCGCCGACCGCGCACCCCTTCAGCGAGAAAAGACGCGACCGTCGAAACGGCCATCACGGGGAACCCACTAGTCCTTGAATTTTGAGGACGGCAGGAGGGCCGGCCGAGGGGGGGGGCGTTTCTCCCTACTACAGGGGAGAGGCTCTTCGATTCGCAATTCGACTATTGAGCGAGGGAAAGCAGGACAAGGTCTATGCATCTGAAACCGAACGAAGTTCGAACCCCAGAGATCGCGTACGGGCTGTCTCATAGAGAATGGGGGCTGAAGGGGACTGGACGGTGTCGCCATGCTCTGAAGGAGAAACCGCCCGGAGGCCAATGACTCGTGAGGAGTAGTACAGAATAGAGCGGTGAAGTCGATCACAGAAAAGGTGATGTCAAAGACTTCCGTGGTGGTTAAAAAAAAAAAATCACCGCTAAAGTTCCTCTAAACGCGTCACCGAGACAGGTCAACTACCGCCAGAATTCGACTAACCTCCCGACTCTCAAAACTAAAGAGATCTCTGGCTAATCGCTTCCATGAAGCGGAATTCGATTCTCTGGACTACTTGGAGAGAACAAAGCGAAGAAGGGAAGGGTCCTACTTCTCAGGGGAGGAACCCGTACAGGGCCTATACGCCACTACTAGAGGAAGCCGAGGCCGTAGACCGTTAACTGATCCGGTGACGAACGACTACTGCTGCAAATATATGCCTTCGAGCAGCAGGGGTCTGCTCGCAGTAATCGCCGTAAGACAGTCTATTATCCTGGAGAAACGAGGTTCAACAATGAAGGTGGACTCTTCAGATTCGAAAACGGCTGACGGTGGCGAAGACGTCGATAAAGTAAAAAAAAGGAGGTTTTCTCATGGCTTGAGAGATATCATCGGATCCTGGGGTCTCGAGCTCGGGATTAGACACTTTTCCGGTGGTTCTGACACGCCCGGCTCGCCGAGACGGACAACTCAAAGGTGAGAAGGGAATTGTTCTATCGATAGACTTTGCAAGATAGGAAAAAGAATGGCATCGTTTAGCCTAGACGGGGAGAAAACGGTGCGGTAGTGGAGCCTACCACGTCGAGCGCTTAACTGGGAGCGAGAATTGCTCGGGCTGTTACGTATTCGTGAAGCCGGAGCGTGACCAACTGGTCGACGCGGCCGGAGAGGAAAGGGGACACTGTCTCCTTAGGTCGAGTGGCTAAAAAGCGCGATTACTCCCAGCTCAGGGAGAGCGAGGAGTGCTCAAGAACGCGTCGATCGGACAAGGATTTGCAAGCAGTGAAGAATAGGGAAACTCATAGGCACTATGCGCCTCCTAACAAGCAGGAAGAAACCACGCAAACACCTGGGCGAGAAGAAAGATCCTAAATCTCTGTGAGGATCCGTAAGTAAGCAGATCCGAGGCCGTACAGAAAGGACGGCCTGATCTTTACCATGAAACCGGATAGGATAAAACAGCGCACATGGTAGTTTCTCTCCTGTAAAGAGAGCTAAAAACAACAACGGAGGTCAAGAGATTGCCAGGAGGAGAGACCAGCCTCCCAAGGGGGGGTCTAATCTCTCTGTATTGAACGTTTTACAAGGGGTAAAAAAAGCGGGGGTACTTCCTACTGCTCTGGCAGTGGGGATCAAGCCGCTTTCTATTAAAAAAAAAGAAAAGGGGAGCCTGCGTCGGAAATTCTCGGCGATAATCTCGCAGGGAAGACTCGGCCTCGTCCATCGGATTTCCGCCGGATCGGGGGGGCCGCTCGACCAGCGGCGAGGAAAAGAGGTAAGAGGGGAGGAAACGGCTCGACGGCCGAACGTTTCTCAATTCGGGACGAGAGCGCGCTCGAGAAGACTGGCCACTAGAAAGGAGGCAACGTCCGACTCGTCGAAGACGATCAGTGAAAGGGAATTTCCTGACCGAGGGTCGTCGATAACTGGGAAACGGCACAAATGGCTGCCAAGTGGCTAGGAACTAGGACCAGCGGCTCGGGCTTTATTTCATAAATCGGGAAGAGAAAGCTCGCTCAAGCAGGCGTCGTCTAGAGCTTAATAGGCTGTAGAAGGAGCTGAATTTTATGAGAAGGAGCAGCCGCCGCAAGGAGTGGGGGGGGGGCTTGTGGAAAGAAAAACAAAAGCGGGGTCGGCGAGAGAGAAACGGAGCATAGGGGGGGCTCTACTATTCGGGTGACACGGGCTCTAGCGAATCTGAGGAAGTCCTTCACCGCAAGCCGCTGGAGAAGAAAGAGGAGATCGCCCTTATCTGTCAAAGCCCTCCCGCGTCGTGAAGCGCGTCGTCGGAGTCGAACAGTCGTATAGAAAAGGGGCGCTTCATTGGTCTGGCCTGTATGAGAGAGGAAGAGCACTGCGTCTCAGTGCTATGTTTCCGCCCAGGGGGGAAAAGACCGCTTCCCAGTGGGACTATCGAGCAAGAACTAGTTTCTTCCGAAAATAAGAGAAAGATCGTGAAAAGGGGGCGGGGTTCATCTTCGGGGGGGCTGCCTTCGAGAAAGAGAGAGGGTTTTAGACCAGAGGGGGTAATCTGTTTCTTGGGAAAGGGTATTCCGTCGGGCTGCTGGCCACTGCCAGAGGAGAGAGAAAGGGGGGCAATGAGTGAAGAAAAACTGCTGTACGTACTCTGGAAGTTTAATATTAGAAAGCGGGGGGTCGGTTCAGTGCCCTATCATAGTGGCAAAAGCCACTCTCATGGGGGAGCCACGAATTTGCTTCTCCTTTAGAGGCCCGAACCTGGACGCTGGCGGTTGTGGGAGAATTGCCTAGGTCAGCTCAGAAGCGCGATAGGCATGGATACGACGCGAACTCGTGAGTCATGTCGAGAGAGCCAGTCGGACGTCGTTCGACAGAGCAAAACTGGACGCAAGAAAGAGTCTCAGATGAAGCCCCCAAGCGTGGGGTAGACGTCGTCCGCATGATAGTCAAGGTGGGCGCCCTTCGCTTGGGGCGGGGCTCAGTCTCCCGTAATGAGAAGAGTCGACGACTAGTAGTGACGCGATCTTTAAAAGTGTCCTCCTGTTCCGCCCCTCATAGAGCGGAGGGTCTCGAAGGGACCGGAGGAACGGTCACGGTCGGAAACAAAGCTTCTACTCAAGCGAGCAAAAAGAATGCACAGGTCGTCCTTCACTCGGTCTTCAAAGAAAAGCCAGGAAAGTTAGGTGAGTTATCGCAGGTTCAAACAAGCTGATCAATAGAGCGAGCTAGTCGATAGAGGTCGAATTTTCTAAGACCGACAGTCGAAGAAGGATCTAGCAGAAACAGAGGATGTCGGCGTCATCAAAGGAGAAAAGTGGGAGGTTGGTAGTTCTCATGAAATACTGCGCGTAGGGGGTCTCGTCTAGACCGTCTCTCTCTAGAGAAAGGCGGCGGGAGTAAATATAATAGTGTAGTATAGAATATCGGCGGGGAGTAGGTCGCAGAGAGAACAAAATCAGTTCAGGCCACATCGTTTGGACGGGCTGGGGAATATAGAAAAGAAAGATAGGTCTACTGGCCGGTACATTCGAGGCACGAAAGAAGAGGAAGAATTAGAGAGGACAGAACCGGCCAGGAAGACGAATAGGAGTTCCTGGCTGTGATAACGTCTACTACGAGGCAGGAGACAATAAAAGAAACCGTATGGCTTACCTAGGACTCGTATTCTACGAACTCCTGAAGCGATCCGCCGATCGTGAAGGATCGTACTGGTCCCTCCGAAAAGGATCGGTCGGCCTACTACAGATAGCCCTCAGAGAAAAGGAGGACATGACTTCCCTGCCGGAAAATCGTACGAAAGACATTCGGCGTCGATGCGAAAGGGACACAACGATACACAAAGGGAATAGGGTCTATATACAAGGAAGGTAATGTGCGATCGGGGGTAGGAAACAGGTCCTCTCGTAAGGGGAAAAAACGCGAGAGAAAGACAGCAGTATGAAGATCTCAAAAACCTGAGATATTAAAGTATGCTCAAAAGCGAGCTCGGTAGCCTTCTAATTATCTCATCTTCGGGCTTGGATCAGGCAGGTGAGGAGAGAATAAGAAAATCCGAACGGAGCTTCGCCTAACTTGGAGAGCTCTTTTTCAGGGGGAGGGCATCGGCATGTCAAGAATGGTCGCGGTCAAACGAGAATGAAGGAACGATCATGAAGCAATCGAGGGGGATAGATGGGGAGAGATCGTATGGAATTTCTACGAGATCTCTTAGAATAGAGCGACTTACCCTCATTCGCTCTAAGTAATACCAAGACGTCCGCAGGACGAGTGAGTCTCCCAGGTCTACGTGGGCTCCCAAACGCCTAGTCTAAAGTGAAGCTTAATCCGACGGGGAATCTGGCCCTCTTTTCTGCTCGACCTGGACCCTGCGGCGTCAGAAGACGAGGGGAGGAGCATCGTCGGCACATAAGGGACTCAGGAGGGATCCGCGCTCGGATATACATTCTCGGCTCTTCTGACAGAAAAAAACTGATCTGGCGATCTACTAGCAAGGAACTTCTATTCGCAGGAGAAATGCTCTATCTGCGGCAAGACCGCCTTCTGGCACTGATAGAGATGAATTTGCTCGCCAAACTACCTTTCTAATTGATGGCGCATCTCTACCGTTAAGGGGGGGGGGGAATTCTCGACCGTAGACGGGGAGGAGAGATAAGTGGCCTGTACCGCTGGTCCTCAAGAGGTCGAGAAGACACCTTTCTCACGGGAAAAAAGGTTCCCTAGTCCGGAGAAACGAACGTATTCTCTCGAAAGAAAGCCGTGGATGAAAAAGAACGGGGGGTGAACGATAGACGGTAACGGTGTAACCTCGCACCCGGCTGGGGACGGGCGGAGTGAGGTCACTATGCGATCGCCGACTGGGGCGTTCGGGAGGGAAAGGGAAAGAGAGCATCCGGAAAAGCCTAAAGAGGCAGAAGGCTGAACTATCATCGGAACGAGCGCCGACACAGCGTATTGCATAGGGGGAGGAGATCTCTTTCTAGGGATGAAGTTTAGGGGGATAAGACAGGACGGGAGCACTTCGGGATCACATGCTCAAACGAGTTAAGCGAGGATGTCGGACGACGGAATGAGAGCAGTCACCGGGTCAGCCTTCGCGAAAGGAGACCGCCCAGGCTGAGAGGGAAGTTGGAAGGCTAAAAAACTAGGGCCTAATCCATTTTCTCCATGGAGGACCGTGGAGGAGATATTCCGCTCCGAGGCTAGGGAAACGAGGACCCCTTCCTAGCCGGATTCCTCTTCGGAAAACGAGAGACCGAGATAGTACCGCGAGCTTCTAGGCCTGAAAGACGGTGAGGGCCGGGAGGTGGAAAAGACAAAAAGACGTTAATCGACAGCTTCAAAAGACGCGTCACCGTATACGAGTAAAGGAAGCGCCGAGAAGTCGTCGACGAAAAAGAAGACCCAAGGCGCGATGACGGTCTCAGCCCTACTAAAAAACGAATAGACCCTCAATTCTATCGCTCAGTGAAGGGAGCCGGCTTCAAGTTACGGGGGCGCACCAAAGGCCCTCGAGCTCTCGTCCTACGTATCAGTTACCGGGGATCAGGACCTTACGGGAGCAAGGGGAGTCGAAGCGACCAGGGGAAGGGGGAAAGAAAAGAACAGGGGTAAGAAAAGAAACTCGGGCTGCAGTCAAAGGGCCTCAGATCCCCTTGCTAATCCTAATCTTCCCTGAAAAGCCTTGGGTGGCCAGCTATGAGACTCTAAACGAGAGAGGGTAAACCTCCGGACTCTTCGAAAAAGTCCGGTTTAAGTTCTCGCAAAGCTTTGCGTTGGGGAGGCCTGACGTCTCTTAGCAGGGGGAAGGCATCTGGTCAGGTCGACCGGGAGATAGAAGCAGCTGAAACTGTAGCCGACGACGTGGAGCTGACTTCTAGATATGTAACGGTCAGACGATCGATCTTGGGGCATAGGGGACTAAAATGGTCGCAGCAGTTTCGGTTGAAGTTGCCTGCGAAAGAGCGCGGCCGGAGAAGAAAGGTGTGAAAAGAAAGGGGGGGAGTGCGGGGACGTTGCCTCCGAGGGGGAAATGGACGGATAAAGTCGAGCAAGTGTCGCCTCGAAAAAGGAGAATTTTTCTAAACGCGTTGTGCACCCTATAGGCGAACGCACTAAGCAGAATACTTCGCGGGGAGGTGATTCCGGGTCTCCGGTAAATACGGACGCGAGCGAAGACGGATAGACCTTAGCGGATAGGGGCCCTGTAAGAAGAACGTTCCGCACTGGTAGTAGAGGAAGAAGATGCAAATAAATCACAGGTTGGGAACCGGATACCAAAGGGAGAAATTACCCTTCGAAGGTCCTGTCGTACCCCCTTAGTAAGACAGATGAGGAGAAAGGACAGGAGGGTCTCCTGGCTAATCTCTAGAAACAAAAAGTAGGAGTGGAATGAAAAAAGCGGAAGGTGGCGCTCAGCAATCGTTTTATATAGGGAAGGGAGGCGTGTCAAGGGAACTGCGAGGGGGGGATTCCTCGTCTCGGCGGGGGGCCTGACGCAGGGACGGATCTCTTCTCCCTCGACACCAGTGGGTCAGGGAGGGAAAACGGGGAAGAAAGGGAGCTGCTGTCGGCATCGCTATTCCTAACGCATTGCGCTCTATTATATGATGAAGGGCTGGATAGCCGCTCGAACTCTTTAGAAGAGGGCTATCAGGGAATCCCCTAGTGGGATGCAGCACTCCGAAATGCTGCATCGACGAATGAATCATCCGTCACCAAAGGTCTGGCCACGAACGCGCCAGAACTTCCGGGCACAAAAGGGGTCGAGAACCGTTGGCGCGTCGACGGACGGCTCACGGGTCGTCAGAATCCTTAAAACGGCACCGTGGGGATCCGAATCTTCAGGAGCAACGAAAAGAGGGGTAGAAATTGAAAGGCATCGCGACCGCCCACCAGCTCACGCGGAGTCGAAAGCTAAAGAAGAGCTGCTAGAGAGGTCGATAACTGACAAGATGATCGGATGTCGCTCCAGTGCGCTTGAACCAAAGGGGGGAACCTCTGCTGTCGAGGCCTAACCAGAGAAGTGGAGAGCGGAAGGGCCCGTATCAGTTGAAGGCGCTTCTGGACGTAGAGGCCAACCGGAAGGCTTGAACTGGGGAAAGGAAAAAAAGCACGAGCTGCTGGAGATAGGGGGAAGAGAACGAAGGCTTGTTCAACTTCTTCGGAACGGTAAACGGCAAGGATGGAAAACGGGTAAGGAGGATAGGTTGACGACATAGAACCCGACTATCCCGACTCGCGGGCAAAGGGATGAGGGTTCGCCGACCGAATCCGTAAAGTCGACCTGCGCGGCAACGAGTGCCCTGGAAGAATCTAAGGGGGATGCCGTCAGGCGGAGGAGTTAACTAATCTTCTATTGGGATAGGAAGCCGTCTCTTTGTAGGAGGAGGGGGAAGCAGGTCCAAAAAAGAGATTTAGAACTGGCGTCTTTGACAAAAACAAGGAGCAGCCTCACCTTTTATGGGCCAAAGGAAGCAATCCTCTAAAGTAATGAGTCGAGCGTGCAGAGAACAGGCGAAGACCTGGGGTCGTTGCCGTAGAGTCGCAGCGGACGCAAACAAAACGGGGGTTCGTCGGCACTTTATGAGAACCGTGTTAGAAAGTTCCGGGGGAGGTGTTGTCCGAAGGACTTTCAAGAGGAATCACGAAATGAGCATCACTAGAAAAATCTAGGTTGTCAGGGCAATCGGAAGAGACGAGCCGTAGGAACCAGCCGGATCTCCAGCTCACGCCGCGGCCGACCATCGGCATAAAGAGTTCTTCGAAAGATCAGAGCATGATCGTTAGAAGGAAGAAAAAAGAGGATTGAGTGACGCTCACATCGTAGCGTTCTGGAGAAAGAGAGTATGTCCAACTCCGAGAAGCCTCATAAACGACAGAAAGCTGGAGTCGAGGATACAAAACTTCCTTTACTTAGGTCCGGATCTTGAACGCTTCCGCGGAGAGTTCTGACTTCGGCAGGCTATCCGGAAGCAGGCGGTAGGACCGGACCGTACTGCGATCACGGGGAAAGGTATGCGAACAGGGGTGGAAATCCTGGTCGCGACGGAAAAAGAGAAAGGGTCTAGAGCTCTCGATAACAAGGGGGCAAGGTAAAAAGTATGTAACGAAAGACAGCGCGGTCTTCTTCAAAAGGGAACAGGTGCAGGTGGGTGAACATAAAAAAAGTATAGGCAGCTAGCTCTGACAATTCTCCTCAGATATAGAAGTAATTGAGGGCACGAAAGGAACACAGGGGGTGGGGGAACTTCATTTACTACGGAGCAGGGGAAAGTGCGGTCTATCCCAAAGATCAGAGATAAGAAAGACCATGGGTTGAAGGGGTTTACTATGGAAACGGAGCTGTACAGGTAGAGAAGGGACCATATTACCGTTCGAAAGGCGATAAGCGCATCAGGCCTTGCGCGGTGAAACCCCGTCGATACGATGCAGGGAACAACGGGAATAGTGGAAAGGGGTACAGGGATTAGGGACCTTACCTTCCGGTCAAGGATTCTATCTTTCGAGGGAGTTAGGTGAAGGGCCTTCCCCCGATAGACGACTAGACCAATGCTCGAGGTGGCGGGAATTCCTCTTTTCAATGCATGCTGCGAGAGATAGCTGCATCGTGCTCAACGCGAAAGAAAAAAAAAAATTCCCCGAGGCTACGCCGCTGGAGTCTAGAATCTCTATTCAGGGAGTTTAGATAAGGGAAGAATTGAAGAGATCAAGACGACTGCGTTCAGAGGTCACACCGTCTCTCTACGGAAGAAGAAGATCCTCAACAACGAAACTGGGGAGTCAAGGGGCCTCATTTCGAGCGAGTCGGGGGTGAAGGAAGAGGATAGCAATAGACGACGCTTGGATCTTCCGCTGGAGGCAAATATCCTAGCCGCGCTTCAGTCGGAGTTCTTTGCTCTCTTTGTACTAATTCTAGGGGGAGGGGAGTCGCCCGATGTGGTAGAGTCAAAGAAGGATGAAGACACATTGAAAGAGGATTATCTTCCGCGGGTGGGACGACGGGGAGAGGGGAATCAGAGCTACAGCTAGAAGAGAGATGGACGCGAGGTCTGAAGCAGCGCTCTACTAGAGAAAGGAAGGTGGGCTCCGGCGTCGAAGGTTTCCGAACCGCGCAGGCTAGGCAAACGGGCGTGAATCGAAGGTTAGAGGCCTCAGAGGATAGGGGACTCGAATTCTCGAGGGGAACGAGATGAGTGGCCTCAGCCCGAGGCGTGTGCGTCTCGTGCTGGAGCGCGGCCACCCCGCCCGCTGGTAAAAACGGGGGTTTCTGGGAAGACCTAACCGGGTAGGTCTCATTTCCGGCGAAGGATAAGGAGTCCGACTACCCAGAGGAAAACTGGGGCAGGAAAGGGAGCCTGTACTGGGGTAAATGAATAACATCTTTCTATCCGCTCGGCCGTGTTCTTGAGATAAGGGCGGATCGACCCTTCGGAAAACACGGGATCGATCTACGGCGCGAGGGGGTCAGAGGAGAGACTGCGGCCGCTTGCACTCTCCTAACGCCCTTGACGATTTTCCGGGGAAAGTTTCAAATAACCTACTTGCCGTGTAGAAACTGGCCGAGCACCCTCTCGCGTGAATTAAGCAAGGGGTTGGGCAACTCTTCATAAAGTCCGTCCCCTGGAAGCTGTACGGGGTCGACTCCAGAAAGGTCTCTATTCTTGTGTGAGGAATCAAGGAGAGGCCGACCGCGGGAGGAAGCTAAGAGTCCGTTAGAAACAATCTCTGCGAGCCTCTCGAGGGGTCATTAATAAAGTCGGCGACGTGGGGGGAGCCAGGAAATTCTACTAAGCTCGACAAAAACTCTTTTGGGGATATGGACGCTTAGATCTTTTGGTACGCGGGGAGCACGACACTCTCTTCTATTCGTTTCTAATGATCAACAGGTCAGGGCCGAAGCATACGACCGGTTAAGGAACAGTCCTGCAAAATCTGGGGACACACCGGAATGAATCTTAACGTTGGGTCTCGACAGAGTAGGGGGGTGACCAGCATCATCAATTTCTACCTACGGGTTTAGCTTCTTCCGATTCTCATGGCCGAAACCCCGGCTTCTAGGAAAGCGTCCTCTTCAAAAGAATATATGTAAGGAAAGGAGCGTGTTCTCAGTCATCTCCCACTATCCATAAGGGTGGTGGATGTACACGGTTGTTTTGAAAAGGGCATCAAACGGATATACCAATACGAAACAGCGTCGGACGTCTTGCCTCTACATAAAAACACTTCCGAAAAAAAGCTCCGAAAGGCTCCCCGAACGGAAATAGCTCTGCGAGGGACCGAAGCTTCTGATGCTCTCAATTTAGGGGTGAGTGACGACGGGGACCTCGCGGGATCCGCCGCAAGGTAGAAGCAGAACATAATACCTGCGAAAAACGAAGCGGGGGACTCCTAACGTCTAATTCTCCGATACACGAAGTAGGATCATACTAACGTGAGGGGAAACCGGGTCGGGTAGGGACAGATAACTGCTGAGATAGTTAAGCGGAGGGAACTCTTCCTGCAGTTTTTTAAGGTCGGGATCCTCTCGGACTCGGGTCGGTGAGCTCTCCTACATGGGCCCTCGGCGGGTGTAGAACTCCGCGAAAAGCCTTTGGGGGTTGCCGTTCAACCTCACGTTGATGGTAATAATGGGGGGCTCTCCAGTTTCAGTGTAAAGTAGAAGACGGGGATTATACATTGGGGCAGTAGCCTACTACTGGGGGGACGGTCGGAGATGTTGGAGGCTGAAGGAGTGAAGAAAGTTGAAAGATGCCTCTTTGGATCTGTTCCCCAAGAATCGGGGACGGCATCCATTTTAAAGGGAAGTTGGAAGAGACGAAAAAATAGATCTCTTTATGAAATATGGGAGGGAAGGATACTAGTTGCAGGTAGGGGACTTTCCAGACGCGGGGCGTTGAACCATATCTTCGCGAATATAATGGAAGTAAAGCTGCGAAAACGTTCGAGGGTTAACGCTTAGGGAAAGCAGGAGACCTCGGAGGACGTTCGGTCTGAGAGGGAAAAAATATGCCTGCACAGTCGAGCGAAGAGCCTGCGGGGGGCAGCACCCGACCGTCACTTGAGAGGCTTCGCGAATAAAGAAACCTAGGCAGAGGACGCACCAGCATAAAGAAACTGGCGAGGGCCGAAGTCTACGAAGGCTTATTGCCACAAGGAGATAGAGATCACGAGCCAGGGAAGGGGGAGACCCAACCAATCGGAGTACCTTGCATCTTTAAACGTAACAGGGGAGAAAACTATCTTGAAGAAATCGAGGTGCTAGGGCGGGTGTCAATAGAATGGGAAAAACAAAACGGAGGAAATTAAATAAGATTCCATAAATAGACATATGTGCTGGTCTGAAGAAGACTAGGGCTTAACGTTTGACAAGGTAACCGAAGGAAAATCCGTATGTGTGAAAGAAAGAAAAAAAAAAGAAAAAAAGAAAAAAAGAAAAAAACTTCTGAAGAGGTAGGTTTCAAATCGGTGGGAGAGCTGATTTGACGGGGCGCGTAAGAAACGCCAGGTGGTAATTGAGACGGCGGTACTTCTTGATCGCTCGAAATCCTGACCGCGGCCTTCAAGTATTCGGGTGATGAGTGTCACGCACCACCTCGGCTCTAACGTCAGGAAAAGGGATTATCATCTGAAAGTCGCTTCCTGGAAGGAGAGGAAGAAATGTCCGACCTCTCAAAATAGGGAGTTCTCAATCGGATTCCGAGGAGGAGGAGGCAGAAAGCTTCGACATCTGGCCTCCTGCCTTAGGAAAAAAGTGAAACGAGCCACTGATAGATGCCTTCTGTGAATTAAGGAAACAGGCTAAGAGGGTCGATGGGGCTCAACGCAAAGGGGCGCCGTGTCTGTGGGGACATTTCATTCTCCAAGAGTCCAATGCGGCCACTGGGAGGTTTACTGTAAGACAAAGACGTCGCACACCGAGGACGGAAGATTAAGGTAAAAGAAGGAGAGAGTATGTATCGTCTTGGGAACAGCCAAGGAATGGGAGGAAGCAACTTGTAGCTCATTGGCTATGCGCCTCATGTTTCCTGGTCCAGGCGCAACTTCCTCGTCGAGGACGAAATCTGCTCACTTTCTCAGGGAAAGGGGTCTTTGCCTGCTCATGGATCGGGATGGAGCTGGAACAAAGTCGGTATCGTCAAGGGGAGAAAAGAGCATATAAACCTGGTATCTGGTGGATAAGAAGCTTGCTGCGTCCGACTGCGGTAAGAGGTTTCAAGGGACTACGTCTTCTTGGACTCTTGCAAGAATTCTTCTAGGTTTAATATGAAAATACAAACGGGGAAGCCCGTGGAAGCTCTGGGAGAGCGTTCACGCCCGGAGTAAAGGAAGGCATCACCTTCGCGCAAGAAAAGGCTTTTCTCCTGGCCATAGACAGGACGTTGCTTAGGGCAGGAAAAATCGAAAGGGCGGGACTAAGACTTCTATTGGTGAGGTCCCGCCTTCGAGGGGGGTTACAGAGGGGAAGGGCCTTCCTTCGTTGGGGGAAAAAAACAAGGGGGCGAGATCACGGGGAAGGAGGTAGTTTTAAGCGAAAGATCGCTTTACGGGGGAAGACCATCTGTTCAATAAGGACGTGACGACGGGTATTAGTCCGTAGGTCGAAGCTGGAGGGGACATCCAGTAGGAGAACTTTAATGTCGGGCTCAAAAGGGGATGTCTCTGGGGGGGGAAAGTTAAGAGACGGACGTGGTGACTCTAAGGCACTCGTTTCAATAGGCATAGCCTTCGGGGGGAGAGAAGAAGCTAATCCGAGAAATCGTGAAAACATTTGAATAGAAAAGAGGGGGGACGATCTGGGAAAAAAATAAAAGCGCTTCGGAAAGACTGGCTCCTAAAAGAAGATTCGAACTCTTGTTTTCTGGCTGCCGCAGAAGGAAGAGGGGAGACAGTAGAAACTAACTCCTGGCGAGGGAAGCACTTCTAAGGGATTCTACGAGAACTACGAAGGAATTATCATTCGGGGGAAAGGTCCTATCTCGAGCTCCGCCGGTGAACTAAAAGTAGGCGTCGAGGGCTTACTGGAAAGGAATTCATATTCGTAAAGATTCTACTCAGCAGGGTCATGGTGAGCCCATGGGGGGAGGGAGGAAGCACCTTCTTAAGCAGTTCCTAGACGGGAACAAGGTCGGTCTGAGATTTAAGGGAGGGCTTCCGATCGCTAAAAGAAGAGGAAGGAGAATCTCTTATATAGAACCTCCGGTTCTAAAATTGTAGATACTCCTGTAGGACCCGGAAGAGCGCTAGATGTAAGCAGCTTCACCGCACTTGAATGTAATCTCGACTTTGAGGGGTGGGGGATAAGTATCAGTGGCAAAGAGGCTCCGGTTCGACAGGACCGCTCGGACCAAAAATGGCTCGCAAAAGGCAAGGAATGCCTAAAAACACTTATTTGGTCAAAGGAAAGATCCGCCGGGGAGTTTCTAGGGAAAGAGCAAGGACCGCGGAGGGGCATGTGGCCCGGGCTGCCGAGTTCAATCCTCTCGGAAGGGCGCTGTCAGAGAGAAAAAAAAAGGAAATAGATGTACAGTCGGACAGGCGGGAGAGGGAAAGAAATTCCGGTAGGAGGCCCCCTTCAAAGGTACCGTAGCACGAACCAGAGAGGGCACTCTAGTTAGTAGCGCAGCCAGTAAAACTTCAACTCACGATTCGAGTAGAGAGAAGAAGGAGCAAAGGGCGCGAGATCAGATCAGGCCGCAAAGAATAATCTTAAAGAAGAGATATCTCGACAGAAGCAGGTGCCCTGCATAGAGTTACGACAAACGGAGATATATCGGAAAAACATGCGCACTTGCAATCACCGCGATCGACGCAGGAGACTCCTCTCTCTGGGCTTTCCTACATGTGGGAAAAGAGAAAGGATCTGTCCTACGACTGCCGTCAGAGGACTACCTGAAGCTCAAGGGAGGAGATAAGACACAACAACAAGGGAGAGAGAGAAATTCTTCCATTCACGAGTCTTGGCCGGCAGGGAAGACACGGAAGAAGGACTCAAAACTTGAACATGGCGTACGGGAGAGAGGAAAGCAAAACCAGAGCGTTTCCTACGAGGCAAGTCTCTTTGATTCTGCTTTGACTGTAGAGGGGTCAGCGCGCGCCTAGGGGGATGGGAAGTAAGAACGCCGTAAGTATTAACTATAATGAATCCCGTCTTGCGGGAGGAAAAAGGGGAATGAAAAAATTATGAGGGCCGGAGAGTCATAAATTCGCGAATGAAGGATATATACCGTTTAACCTACAGGGGGTGGGGGGGTTCGCCTGGGGAAGGAGAATTCCAGCTGAATATTCCCTTTGAGTTATGGGGACCGGCCTCGGGGGGAGAAGATCGTCCTTTATTGAGATGACCAGCGGGGGGAGCGACAAACAATCGAGCCGGGGGGTCTCCCGAAGGTACTAGCGAGGTCAATTCCTATATAAAGAAAGGTTACAGGGGGGGAGTGACTGTTAAAAAGAAGGGGTCCTTTAGCGGAGCGAAACAAGCAAAGGCAGGAGAGTAACGTCAGACAACTACGGGATGAGGAGGCCTCTACAATTACAAACTCGTCGATCAGGGGGTAGCGAGCCTTCGACCGAGGATCGAACTGTCCCGGGTTGCCGGACAATTGGGAAGAAGGGGGGGTCTCGACGGAAGAAAACAGGCTCGGCTTGCTTGAGAGATAGACTACTATGGTCGGGATCAAAAGGGGGGGAAAAGACTAGGCTTCTACAAGGGAAGGATTCACTACAGAGACTCGTAGAGGAGAGAAAGATTGTAACAGAGGTGTCGGGATAAACATTTCTTGGACCGGGAGAGAGTCGATTGCCGGTCGGACGCAGTTGAGAAATAGAGAGGGACCGGGCCAAGCAGAACATCGGGGTTTCACAGAGAAGCAGACGTTCAAAATCTGTCGGGGTACAACCTAGGAAGCGATGGGGGCGCGGAGGAAACGGTGGCGGGGCGATGGGTTTCTGGGACGCTAGATAGGACGAGGGGAGTCGACCGAATAAGAGAGGGGGGGATGGAAAGCCTACTGTCAGGACGTCGAAATCTAACTGGAAGGAGTCGAAAGATGCAGAAACCGCACCTGAAAGTAGGCAGTCTATTCCGGGGAAGCAAGGAAATTTCTCTGGGCGTACTTGCGGCGGGGGGGGGAAAGAATACGGGCTTCGCTTGGGGAGGGAGAACATGCTAGGAGTGGAGCGAGAGGGTCTACTTTCTCGGAGGAACTGGATGGATCACCTAGGAAGGGGCCGCGCCAAGACACATCCCTCGAGATTAACTGGTTCAGGAAGGGGGATAAGACACTCATGAAGAGTAAAGGGAATGCCAGAGTTATAATTCCACGGACTTATCCTTAAGTCTCTTGCAATGACAAGAGAGATTTACGTAGGGAATCCTGGGCGGGCTTGGGGGGGAAACCGACTCACTGCTTGACGCTAACCTCTTATCTGGGGAAAGTTGTTTTCAAACAAGAAAAGACGGTAGACAACTCTTCCTCTACCGCTTGGCCCTATACTAGCGCCGGGGAAAAAGCGCTCAATCTCTCTGGAGGGGTCTCGATAAAGTCAAGCGATGGGACCTGTTGGGGGGTCTGAAATCCTTCTTAAAAAGCTCAGCCCGATTCTTGCGGGTGGGGGAAATTGGTCTCATACTCCCTCTTCGAGAACTTAAGGAGATTCGAAAGTCGGGAATAACGGAGGAGATGAAGACTGCCGGGATCAAGAGGAAAAGTGAACTCGCGTGTCCAAGAAGACGTAGGGCGGCACATCAACACGGTTCAATTGAGGAGAAGACTTTCTTCTGACTCAAGGAAAAGGTGGTGTGCTCTCGCGGGAGAAAAATCGGGGAGGAAAGCGGAAGGATATTTGTGAGGACGAGCGACGGAGGAGAAGCCTTGCGATGGGTCTTACACGCACTCAAGGGAAACTGATATGCAATCTTTCAGTTTCTCGCAGCACTCCTTAAGAAGCGACCAGAAGGAAGAAGTGAGCGCGCGGTGGGGATTTGATATTAGGGAAGAATATCTTCGGGCGCTGCAGAAAAAGAAGGACTGTTCTGGAAGAAATGGTGTATTTGAAAATACCGTAGGAGGAGAGAGAGGGACCGGTAGAAGGTTCAAAAAGAAGAACGGGGTCTAAGGTTTCCCAGCCCTTCTTTGAGTATGTTCGACTCAGAGGAAGGGGGGAGGAGCGAGACATCGGCATAAGGGATTTCTAAGATCAGTATCACTGGTCGGTATGAAGTCCGGCGGGAAGAAAAGACTATGCGCCAAGCGTCTAGCTTCCCAAAACTCAAGGGGGGGGGAAGGAAAAAGGCTCAGAACGCCCTCTATCGCCGATCGGGGCTCCTAAGACGAGCACTGAACGGTCACGAAAAGAAAAGGGTGTCTGGGGGAAGAAGGAGAAAGAATCAGTCTTTCATATAAAGGAGAAAAGCACGGAGCCGAAATCCGGCAGGGAGAAGTTTCCGTTGAAACCACTTGACAAAGGGGGGAGATAAATTCTTGAGAAAAAGCGGGATAGCATTGACAATTAAGAAAAAAGAAACAACTTAGTGAAGAAAGGAGAGACAGACGTGGCAGACTCAAGCGTTTTATCCTACTCTTTTCTAAAACGTTTAAAAGGAAAGCCCTGACTTCAGAGCGGCAAACGGCTCGTTTGGGGAGAAGGCAGAGGAAAGATTGAGGGAGGATCAGGCTTCCCTCGGGGGAGAAAAAGGTTGGCTGTCATGAGTGCTGAAAAGGGGGAGAAGTCGAACATTTCCTCGCCGGAGGCAAGAGGAAAGTAGGCCAAGAGAAAACCTGCGCGTGAGCCGCTAACGCGCTGGAGAGGAATAGATTCCTGTAAAAAAGCTGCCTACTTTGGATCTACGGAGGACTGTGCAGAAGGGGATTGCGAGCGCTCGGAAGAAATACAGAAGGGTTTCAAAACAGGGGAGGGAAAAGGCCAGCACCGAAGGCCATCGGACAGACTTTAAAAACGACTTCGGCGGAAAGTACTATTTCTGAAAACAGGAAACATCAGGCACCGGGGAGGAAAAGAAAACCAGTTCGTACACAACGATGACCCAGAGAAGGAGAGAAGAGGGTGAAAAAGATCAAGCAAACCGGTCGATCAAAGAGTCTAGAACGTAGGACGTAGGGGGAGAGAACGAAGAGGGGGAGAGGAAAAAGGTCGGGGGAACCGGAACAAGGAGTGCGTGAGAACCCATCTACAAGGTCAGTCGTCGCGAGCAGAAAGACTATTGTCGGAAAAAAAAGGAAGAGATTACCAGCGAGGGCTAAGTCGGATCAGGAGGGGAGGAAACGGGCATGGGACTGAGCCAAAGACATCTCTAGTTAAAGAGCTTGGCGGTGAGCCACCGGGCAAGGGATGGAAAGTCTACTTCGTGCTGCGACGGCGGCTTCTGGCGGAAGCCGGTATGAGAGGAAAGACCCGTAGGCGGGGAAAGGAAGGGTGACCTCACCCTTCTTCAGATAGAATGGCAAAAAGAAAAAGATTGCCGTCGACAATAGATCAGGGAGTGCGGGGAGCGCCGGCAGCTCGGAGAGGGAGGAAAAAAGGAGAGGGTGGAGCCCGCCGAAGTCGAAAATGTCTAGTCATATTCAGGCGGGAGGTAGGTGGAACAGCACAAAAAAGTTTGACCCGCGGCGCAGAGCGTCGGGGACGTACTCAGCGGGGGAAAAAGGGGGGAAGAGAGACTTCCTTTTGCGCTAGAAAGTAAAAAAAAAAAAAAAAAAGCAAAGAAAAGATGGATATGGTCGAACTAATGGGAGGCGCCTGATGTAGAGACCAACCGTTCCAGAGTGTGAAACGGCCGGGGCTGCATAGCACGTCTGCACGGACCAAAACGTGGACATGTGCAATCGAGGAGCCGCGCAAGGGAGGTGGAAAAAAAAGGCGCCCCAGGAAAAAAGAAAATCGACATCCTCAAAGAAATAAAGGGGGAGCCCGCGGCGGCAAAAGAAAGAAAAAGGTCTTTTCGGCGCGGCAGGGGGCAAGGAAGCAGACTTCTACTAACTATCTGAAAACGAGAGATCGGCCGGGGCCGAAAAAGGTTCAAAACCAGAGGAGGACAAGAAGGATGAGTCGAGGAGGACCGCGTCGGAGCTCGCCGGTGAAAGGGACCCGCTGCTACAGCAGGGAAAAAAGAGGGGATAGGCCGCGTCTATCCGGAAACGTTCCTGCGAGAATAGAAAAGAAACCAGGACAGGGCAGGGATGATTAGATGGGCGTCCGGGAGATACTCCTAACTCGAGGAGGTATAGAGACGACCGCGTCAAATGGGCGAGAAAGCGAGGCTATCCTAACACTGAGGTCGTAAGTCCTAACTAGGGGAGGGACTACAGTTTCAGGTGGGGGAGCTATCATTGCCAGAGGAGAGGGGAGGGGGTCTGCTCAACGAACTGGATGCGGGGACGTCGGATTTTCGGGTAGATCACATGAAAGATAATTGGTCGGGTGGAGGGGAGGAGGGAGGCTCCGGAGGGGAGGGCCGCAAGATTATCCTCTAATACCGCCAGGGGAAATTGAGGGAGACTCTAGGCAACTCGGGAGAGGAGGTACAGGGGCGGATGCCTATCACTATTAAGGATAAAGGTTCTGATCACTCCACTAAGGATTTGTATGGAAAAAGGGAGCTACTATTGAGACCACATCACGAAGGAAGGTCATTGCTCTATTTATATCAGGGAAGGGGGGAGGGACGTCCAGATTACCGATCTCGGCAGAGGATTGATTCGAGATCGGAACGAGCAGCCGGAAATCCTCCTTAGAAATTAAAAAGATAAGGCAACGCACGGATGACGGGACCTCTTCATCAACTCTGGGAAGAAACGAAGGAGGATATATAAAATAAGGTAAACGCGAAAGGAAAAGGGAAAATAGTATACGAAACGCGCCGCGGAACCTGTAGTTGCGATCATGTAATTGAAAAGGGAAGGCGAGGCTAATGAAGTTCACCTCGAGTCAATTATTAAAAAAAAAAAACCAAAAGAAAAAAAAAGACAGACAAGAAAAAAAAAAAAACAAAACAAACATAAGGAAAAAAAAAAAAAAAAGACAACAAAAAAAAACCAAACAACAAAGGACCCCAAGCACAAAGATACACACAAAAAAAGAGAAGAGAAAAAAAACAAAAACCCGAAAGCCACCACACCAAAAAAACCCAAACGGAGGAGGAACCCAAGACGACAAAAAAAAAAGAAAGAAAGGGAGAAAACGAGGAAGAAAGAATGTCGCCGCAATGCTCTGGAGAGCAGTCAGGGAGAGGACGCGTGAACATGTCGGGAGAGATCGGAGAAAAAGAGCAAAGGCAGGGACCCTACGCGAAAGCGTAAAAAGGCCGGGTGGGGTGAACGAAGGAATGCAGGTCCAATCGAACGCGCCGATGGAGTGGCACAGCTGAGGCAATCAAGGGATCATGACCAAAACTTCTGAGGAAGGGAGGAGGACCGGAAACAACTATTCAGCAAAGGAACAGAGAAGTAGAAGTGGCAGGAGGAGTACGGACCTACGCAAAAGCAACAGAGCGTTCCTCCTAGGGGAAGGGGGGGGAAAGGCCTAACGTCGAAGCTCAAGAAAGGCCGGGAAAGGGAGTTATGCGCTTCGTAATGCAACGGGAAGAAATAGATTCCGCGGGGGCTCGACGATAAGGGATGAGGAGAGGCGAGAGGGTGGCAGAGAATCAGACATCGTTTTCGTCACTTCGAGCATTCTTCTAAGATAAAGAAAACAGGCTAGGGGAACAGAAAAATACTTCGGGAGGATGCGAGGGTAAGAGGAGGCCGCAAGGAGAAAGTGCTCAGCGCGATCGCCGAACGAACCATGGGGAAAGAAAGTCCATGCATGAAGGGGGAAAACAAGCAGAAGTCGCTGGAGGGGAACCGCCGTGGCAGAGAGAATAGAGGAGGAAGTTTCGTTACGGAAGACCCTTCGAAGCTTGGGGAGAAAGAGAAGAGAGAGCGTACTGGCAAGGTCGACTAAATCGTTGGATTGCTAAGAAGGGGGGAATTCGAGGTGGCCTGTCGACGACCGAGGGCAGGCTCGCTCTTGCAGAAAGGGAAGAGAATGATTCGGGACGAGAAATTCCACTTCCCAAAGGAGGAGGAAACGATACGATCCGGCTGGGATAGGCGGGGGGCTTATGGCTGCGGCCACGAGGGTAAACAGAAAGAGGGAAAGGGAAGGGGGCTCCATCGCGGTCAAGCTAGATTCTACAAATAACGAGAGAAGAAAAGACTACAAACGCTGATTTCGATAGGAAGAGGAGGGCTTTGCTCTTTCAGATCCAGCCACGGGCGTAGTGGCTAAAAAAAAGAGAGGAGGAGATGAACGATCTCCCATTCAGAAGTTTTCGCGAGAATTAAGGGGCGATTCAAGAGAGGGACACAGAGGGAGGAGGACTGACAACGAAATCGAACTTTTCAGGGGAAGGAACAGGGAGGGATAAGGAAAGAAAGTGGAGGACCGAAGTTGGAATGAGTAATGCTATTCAATAAAAAGACAAAGACCTTCTCCTAAGTCCTCTAGAGAGGAGACGGAAGTACAAGCTGGCGCCCGGGTAAAGAGGAAGACCCTTTGAAGGGGGGAAAGGGGGGGGTGGTTGTCAAAAGATGGGGTCGAGCGGAAAGAAACAAGAGACCGCTTCAGAAAAGAAGAAACTACAACCTCGAAGGAAAGGAGGAACACGAGCCCGCTCCTTAGAGGGACGAAACACCCCGGCACGTCGACCGAACTCACGACAGTGGCAAGAAGAAAAGGCTAAGGCAGGAAAAGAATATCTCACCGCTAGAAGCCTGAAAGAACGTGCGAGTCAGACATACGAGGCTCGAACTGAGGCCGACACAGAGTCTGGGAGCTTCGGGGAAAGAAAAGGAAGCCGGTAACGAAAGAACGCGATTTCTCAAGAAAAAAGGCGCTCTTTCGGGGATCGCCGAAGCGGCCGGCAGGTGGCGCGTACCTCAAGGGAAGACGCGACCAACGCTCCGGACGAGCGTATCAATAACTAAAAAAGGGGAGGCGAGGGAAGGAAGAAGCCTTTTAGATAGATTAGAGAAGACCATTCTGCGCGAGCGCTAGAAATCGGTCATGGGGGAGAGAGGAAGACAGACCAATCTCCTTATAGACGATCTTTTTATAAAGGAGGGTATCTATCTGATATACGGGCGAAGAAAGGGCATGGAAGGGTTGATAGAGAGAAAGGGGGAACTTCACTTTTACGTTGAAGTGCCTGAACGAAAAGACTTCTATCAATGGGGCATGGGGGCTTAATTCCGAGAGGGGGGGGGGGTCGAGGGCTTTGATTCTTGGAATTACCGTGCTGCGTTGACTCTTCACCGAGAAAGGGGAAAAGCAAGGTTCCTCCTGATCACTGTCTAGGTGGGCAGCCATTTCTATCACGGAGAAGAACCTTCCGGAGCTCAGCCGGAGGACTGCCAGGGGCGAGCGGCCGAGGTGACAAGAGACCTAGGGAAGCGGCCACTTCCTCATGAAAGACTCGAAGAGCACGCACGCCTGGAGTGGAAACGAGCCACCGGTGGCGGATTCAGGAGAGCCTAAATAGGTCTTCATAGCCTTCCTGGAGAATGGAGTCAAGAGGTCGAACGGGGAGATCATGTCGTTTATCAAGGAAAACTGTAATAGAGGAGTAGACACGAGGAACTGGCTACATCGAGGTAGCATCCAAGAGAAG
>Ga0179593_1584115_pt1 | contig 22525 bp, 37 predicted proteins | sample CZODoug2_1_08_16_FD_185931 | JGI IMG/M metagenome (GOLD analysis project Ga0179593, IMG submission 185931) | Vadose zone soil fungal communities from Angelo Coast Range Reserve, California, USA - CZODoug2_1_08_16fungal (PacBio error correction) | ecosystem: Environmental > Terrestrial > Soil >...
GGGTACCATCTGGGTTCAAGGAAAAAAGTTGGAGACACACGAAATGCCTCGGGGAATCAAAATTCAGGGAAGGGAAAAACTTTGGAAAGCTTGGGGAAGTCTTCAAAGGAACCTCGTGGGGAAAAAAAAGAAAACATGTGGAGGGAGGTATAAGGCTGCGAAGGGGTCGTAAAAGATTGCTAATTGGAGTAGATTTTAGGAAAGAGAAACCAAAAAGGAAAGCCAAAAAAAAACGGAAAGAACTAACCTGGCACACAGAGTTGTGGGAAGGTAAAAAAAAAGGCGATCTTTGAGAAAAAATGGGGGGAGACCAAGGGAGAATAGAGGGGGGATTTGTGGGAATCGAGGTGTTTCGGAAAAAAGCCTTTGGGCCCAAATGCCTGATGGAATCAATTGAAACGTCCCAGGGGGGAAGGGTTCAAAAAGAAGGGGAAGGGGGACTCTAAGACCAAAGGGGGTGGAAATTGCTTGACGATTCCAACGCTTCAGAAAGTCAGGGGGGTCAGTCGGGAGAAAAAGGTCTGTAGTATAAAGGTGGGGAAAAGAAAAGGCCCGATGGGGACCCCGGGGTAGACGTGTCCCAAGGAGAAACCAAAAAGGGGGGGGGTCTGAAAAGCGGATTGCGAAAAAAAAAGTCCGGAGATTTTCGAACTTCAAGGACCGTTCAAAAGGACCCAAGGCTCCAAAAAAAGCGGGGGGACTATAGGGGGAGGAACTGGAAACCTCCCTGAAAACAGGTCCTCGATAAGGGCATGACCTTGTTTGTGGGGCCCGAAGGGAGAGAATGTTGGGGCACAGGCGTTGCAATGGATGTTATGGGTAGGGGGCGCTGGAGTCGGAAGAGGGCGCATGAACTGGGCAGGAGATTGACAGAAAAATCGGACGACCAGGATCAAAGGTCTCTCTCAACAGAGGAGTAGGAAAGAATCGAGGAAAAGCAAATGAAAGATCGGGGGGGGCGTTACAAAAAAGGAAATCATTGTGGAAGATTAAAGAAACGAAAACCGTGCGATCAGAAGGGGGGACTGGGTGGCCTCGCAAACGGGGGAGAAAGGAAAACACTTCAGTTATACACAAACTCAGTCTGGAATGTAGGCCCGCAAGGGGTCAGTTCCCTGGAGAACCCCAGGGGGGTTGGGGAGCAAGAAAAGCCGCCTGGGGAGGGGGGACCGCACGAAGTACCGGCGGGGGTAGGAGTGAAACAGGGTCCTTAGGAGGTTCAAAAAAAGGGGGGAAAGAGCCTTGCCTGATGGGAACTCTTGTAGGAAAAAGGCCTGGAAAACCCAAAGAATCCCGAAAGTTGGGGAAAAGTGTAGGAGAACACCCTAATTGCTCGGGAGTAATTAGTGTAACGGTACCCACCAACAGACAATTTCTTTTGCTGGGGGCAAAGGGAGTCACGAGGGATAGAAAACTTCTCTTTATTTCGACCCCTAAATTTATACAAGAGTTTGAGGGAAGCAAGGTGGATTAGCAAAAGCGAACCGGGAACCTGATTGGGGTCGTGTAAAGGGTGAAGAAAAGCAATTTTGAAAATCCATTTCCAAAGCTTACATTCCAAAGGTTCTGCAGCAGCGATCAATTGGGTGGTCATCTAAAAATAGAGTTAAAGAGTATGTTCCCGGAAGGTCCCTCGTTTCCTCTTTGTCGTTCGAAACGCGTTCCAACAAGCCTCAAAAAAGGCCTAGGAAGCCGGGGCCGAAACCTGACTGCCCTGGGGGCCCGCGTCCAATACAGCAAAAGGGCCACTTCCGGAACGAAAGGTTTGACGTCCGCAGGCAATGTGAGCCACAAGGGGGGGTTGGGGAAGACACCGTAGGAGTAGCTTAACAAGGCGCGTGTCAAGGGAATCCAACGGCAGGGGTAAAGGTAAGTGGCACGGGTAGGACCGCGGCGTACATTCTCGGTCAAGGACAGTGCCGGGAATAAGTTCAACTGAATTCGGGACCTCAGCAAGGGAACAGCGTGCGCAAAGAGCGGAAAAAAACTGCCTAAGGTCAAGAAAGGTTCTCGAAAAAACCTCGGCTCCAGGAAAAAATTGGGCGTCTTCTGAAGAGGATCGGCTTCAGCTAAAGGACACGTTTGCGTAAACAGGAAATGTGAAGATCCCCACGTTATTGCCACTATAACTTCCAAAAAAAATTCTTCCTGGTCACAGAAAAAAACCCCATGTGGGGAGGGGGCGTCTTTTTCGACCTCTTGCAGGCCGGGATATCGAGAAACCCTCAGGCTCAAAATTTGGCCTATGCTCAAACGGCAAGTTTCTGCTGTTCCTACACATACTACTTTTTCTTCCTGCAGCAATCATAGATCATGAGGCCACTCGATCTGCAGGTTGCGACTCAGACCACGGGAAAGCAAAAAGTGCGGACCAGTTAAAAAAAGTCATTGAATTACAGTTGTATAGCCTACGACAGAAAAATAAGCAATGAAGGCAACAGAAGAGGACTTTAGAAAGATCAAAAAAGTACGGGATCACGCTGGGGATCGTGGGAAAATAAGAAGAAAATCTTAGAGAAAAATTTACAAGATCATCAAGTATAAAATGGGGGGGTATATTCCGGCAAAAAAGTCTCTTTAGAGGGAAAAACTCAGAAATTTTGTGAGAAAAGAGATTAGAAAAGGGAGGAGAGAAGAAGGAGGATCTCTAAAAAAGAGGGTGCTAAAAAGAGGATTCGCAAGAGAGAGGATGACGGCGAAAAAGGGAAAAGAGGAGCATATGTAAAATTGGGGCCGGAGAAATCTGAAATCGGGAGGGGGGCTGAGGATAAAGTGAACGCAAAGAAGAAGAACAAAAAAAAGACCACTTCAAAAGCCGCAACGAACATCGCGTAAAAGAAAAACACAATAAAACAAGATGGATGGGAGCAATGTAAAGGAGGGGCCTGGGGGAAAAAAGGGAAAAAATTCAACCAAGGGGGGGATGCAAGGAAATAAACTAAAAAAAGTACAAAACAACTGAAAAAAGGGCGGCAGGGGGAAACTTGAGAGAGACTCAATAACGCAAGGCCAGAGGTGGCGAAAATAAAAAAAAAAAAACAATAAGGGATTTCAGCAGATCATGGCGGTCCCAGGGACGGAGTTGCGGGACTCGACAAGGACTGGTCAAGAAAAGATAAACGGGGATGTCCAACTCGGCCCGTCAATGGTGTTTTGGAAGAAGCATTTGGGGAAAAAAGAAAATGGTCTTTCAGAGTCCATCCAAAGGCGGAGGGAACGGGGAATCCCGGCACAAGGCGGGGTTAGAGGAATTAGAGAAATGAAGGCAAGAAAGGACGCAAAGGAAGTCTTTGCGCAAAGGGGGGCTGGAAAGGCAGGGGGAAGAAGGGCGTCAGAGAACAAAAAAGAAGGCCCCCGGACAAATTGTAAGAGGTGCGTTTGAGGAAGAGACAGTATTGCAGAGGCCGAGAACAGACGGAGAGGATGTTTGACTGTGATTAAACTAGAGGGTTCCTAAGAATCCTGAAAGGCGTAAGTCCCAAAAGGAAGGCATGTCCAGCACCATCAATTATCAAGGGAGCGGGAACAAATCAACTCGGATAATCAGAAGTGGGACAAAAAAGGGCCGGCAAAGTGCGTCCAAACCGGGCGGGGAAAACAAGGTCCTGCGAAAAGGGTTGGAGACGGGGACGGGGGGCTGAAAGTTTGGGAGCAGTTAGGTGGTCGTGGAACGCGGCGAAAACAGAACGAACAAGGTGTGCGCGCGCCGAAGCGCTAGGTAACAGCCCCACAACTGGGGTTCGCAACAAAATGCGAGGAGGTTCAGAAACTGGTGAAATGACAAAGCGGGTAGAGAAGACCGCGCCAGGCCGAAAAACAAGAAGGGAAAGATCAGTCGACCTTGGAGGGGGCGATCGGGGAGACAAGAGAAAGAGAAAAAAAAGGCTTGCCGGGAAAGAAACAGAGGTTAATGACTTGCCAATAAATTCTCAATGGATTCTTAAATGGGGAATCATGAGAGAGAAATGATTTGGGGGCATTTGTGTCACAGGAAAACCTAGGGTGGTCTACAAGAAACATCACACAGAGCTTCCTGCAAACCCTGGAGCGGGAAAAAACACAAACCTTTTGTTCGCAAAGGCTTGTTGGGCAAGTAAAAAATTGTAACTTGTTTGAAGGGCAACTGTAAGGTGCAAAGCCAACCAAAAGAAAAAAAGGTCCAGGAAGGGGGAAGGGTAGTAGGTGAACTAAGCAAAAATTTATCCTGAATTTAGCCGAGAGGGAAAATTAATTGGGGGACAAGACTAAATGGATGTGAGGGAAGAGCGTGAAACGCAAAAAGGAGGAAAAAAAAGGAAATCCAATAGCCGAAAGATTGATTGGGCTGCGAATACCTGAGGGGCTTGGTAGAAAAACAAGAAGGGTCAAGTTTAAGAAAAAAACGTATTCAGGACGACACATTTAGGGAATGGAGTTCGGGGTAGGTGTCGGAAAAAACAATGTGAAATCGAAAGGATATTGCGGGGAGGACATTATTAAAGAAGGGCCGAAAGGGGGAGAGCCAAAGAAAATTGAGAAAACCAAAGACGCTGATGGTCTCCGAGGTGTAGGGGGAAGGACAAGGGGAATGTTTAAACACAGGGAAAAATTGTACGGTCTTGAAACGAACTTGAAGGCAACATAAGTAATGGAAGGTCCAAAAAGGGAGATTAGGAGAAAAACTGGCATCTTTTGCTTGAAAAAAAGATTTAGAAGAGGGAGTCAAAAACTCAGAAGGAATTCTCAGGGAAAAACGGCAGGGACAACTAGGGGATCGAATTGTGGGAAACAAGGAAAAAATCAAGTACGAAAAACTGAGGGTAAGGCCGACCTTTGAGAAAAAGATCGAGACTTGAGACTTGAGGGGAAGCGGAGAGGTGGGTCGTTAGGTGAGATGTTCCTAAAAAAAACAGACAAAACTCAGCCCGGGGGAGAGGTTTAAGAAATGTAAAATAAGTGCACAAAACCTGAAGAAAAAGCTGTCACAGACGCTCACCTGTCGCGGTGTGAGAGCGTTTAGGACAACACGGACTGGGGGGGGGGGGGGGAGGGGGGAACGGAAGGAACAGGCGGGGGGGGGGGTCGGGGTAAAAGCCGCCGCGGACAAGGGGGAGTACATAGGGCAGTCTGGAGGGAAAAAACCGAAAGGGGGGGGGACGAGTGCAGTCCAAGGGGGGAATCGGAGTGTAATAGTGGGAAAGTCGCACGGGGAAGATACGTACAAGACTGGAATAGGGGGGAAAAGGAAATGAAATAAAACAAACAAAAAAAAGGGCATGTAATAACTGTAGAGAAATCGACAGACAAACAAAAGAGAATCAACAAAGCCAATAAGCAGGGAGGGGGGGACGTAGGGAAAGAAACGGGGGCAAGGGGAGGTTTCAAGAAGGTGAAATACGGTGTAGGGGGGGGGGAGGAGGGGAAGAATAAGATAAAAAAAGAAAAGAGAGGTTTACGTTTTGAATAAAAGGAGACTGCATTTAGATGAGGAAAAGGAAGGAAGGACGCCAAAACGAGATTTCAATGAATCGAAAGACTCGTGAGACAAGACGAGTGGGGAGGAGGGGGAAAAAAGAATCAGGGGGGGAAGAGGAAGCAACCTAAAAAGAGTAAGGGACTTGGAAAAAGCGGCACGACAGGCTACAGTTCGTGGGGGGGAAGAGAAGAAGGAGATCCCGCGTGGGGAAATTCCAAGGGAAGAAACGGATCCAGACAAAATCAGAGTGTTTCGGGGGAGGATAAAAACTCGGTGGACCCAGCAGGGAGGGGGCGGGATGAGGAGGCGCGGGAAAGGGAAAAAACAGAGCTCGGACCGACGGATGTCGGAAAGGCAGGAGAGAGGGGGAAAGAAAAGGAAAGTGGAGGAGGAGAAAGGCGAGCTCTCGAAAAAAGGAGTGTGAGGAGACTGGGAGAGAGCAAGGCGGGAACGAACAACAAAGGCGGGTCAGGGGGCAATGTGGGAAAACACGAGGCAGGCCTGAACGAACCTCGAAAGAAAGGAGAGCATCGAAAACAAACTGAAAGAAATTCAACCAAGGGAACCATCGAGATGAGTGGGAATGCCGACAAAAAAATCTTATTTGGGGAGGGAGGTGCTGGTATGCATCCGTAAACGGTCAAGTAGAGGCCCTCGTCTTGTTTCCGCTGCCAGATTAAAAAAAAAGGAACGCGCCAAGGAACAGCCCGGATGGCAAAAAAGCCCTGTAGGCTGGCCGGCCCAGCAAAAAGGGGGATTGGAAAAGGGAAGTCCAACGTACAGGGCAAAAAAACTTGGATGGCGGCAGGCAAGAAGGATTCAGTGATGAAAAAAACCTTAGGCAATGTCGGAATTGTTTCCAAAAGGAGAAACTATAGGAGGCCAGCATCTGAAGCAATGGTATTGACAGCCCAAAAACCACGGGGGGAGAGGAAGAATGCTGGAGTCCCAAGTTCCGCCATAGAAGGGTAACTGGAACGAAGCCGTTCCAGAGAGACAAAAAAAAACAGGGGGCAACCGCGCTGGGTAGTCCACGAAAAGCCTGGGACTATGTGCACCTGCAACTACGCATGGAGAGAGGAGAGGGAAACGCTGACCCAAGGGTGTGGCCTTCCTAAAAGGAGATTTCAAAAGTGTAAAAAAGTGAGTATCCAAGAGAATTTCACACTTTAAACAAAAAAAGCTTCTCTCAGAGTTGGCAACGACAAAGAAGGGGGGGGGTATACAAGTTAAGATACGTTGAAAGTCCCTTGGAGGAGCTACTCTGGGGCCAAAAGGTTAACCAGGGAAAAGGTTTTTACTGCCGGAAACTCTCTAAAAAAAGGAGGGGACGCTGAATTTGGGACGCAAAAGGAAACGACCTACCGAGGGGGTGACGAAGGGCTCGAACCCAAACGAACCCCCCATGACTGGATCGTAAAAAAGTTCGCCCGGGAAAGTCTTTGAAGAAGGGGGCCAAAAATTCAAGGTTGGGGGACCTGTTTAAGAGCAACGGCTAGGTGGGAAGGGCGTTAAAAAGTGTCCGTTTGAAAGACTGTGTCAACTAGGCTTTGTAAAAGGTAAAATCAGGTAACTGCATAGGCATTGGGACAAAGGGATTCTCGGGGGAATAAGTAGTTGATAAAAACTTTGGGTAAAAAAAAAAAGTTGAAAAGGATGCAATTGTGAAACATGGAGTAAATTCCAAACGGGGGGGTTTTTCGCAAAAATCGGAAACTTGTGGACTAAAGCCCATAGAAAAAAGGGAAAAGGGGGAGGAGGCTTGGTGGTCCAAAACAGGCAAAAGGGGGCCTGAGGGATTTCGCCGGTCGGATTCGTGAAAGTCACTGGGCCCCGAAAGCTCTTTCAGACAAGGTCCCTTTGGGGGGCGTGGGACTGAATTGATGCCAAACAAAGTAGGGGGAAAAGATCGTGCAAAAACAAAAACGAAAACATATCGAAGAAAAGATTATTAGCAGAAAGAGAGATAGGAATGGGTTAACACGGTCCCAAGAGGGGGTTGTTCAAAAAAAAAACACAGAGGAAAGGAAATCCTTTCGAAGAATTCAAAAAAAAAGTCCCGGTGGCTAGCTGGGTGAATGCCAAAGTGGAGCTGGAATAAATCAAAACAAAAAGGTCAATTCCCAAACCACTTATGCCATTGGTCGGAAATCATTCGGGGAAAGGAATCCCGAAGATTTTGCTGGTTCTAACCAAGCAAGTGGGTACGCTAAAAAGGGTTGGGCTCCGTGCCGGGGGTTGTAAACCAAGTGGGCTTAATTCTCATAATCGGGTTGGGCGAATAACCCTGAAAAGAAACCCTTCGCAAAACTCTTAATTGTGAAAATATGATCGTGCGATGAAGTAATTTGAAGGGGGGCCCCGAACAGGTGATAAAACTTACTTTGCACTCGGAAAAAAACGAGTCGCATGAGAGGACAAGCAACGATTTGCCAGATCGACAGAAACCTAAAGGGAAAGATGGAAACGAAAATCCGCAGCTCTGGAAAAAATACTGCCAAGCTGGTGGGGGGACACCTGTTTGCGTTGCAAAAAGGGGGAATGCGGGAGGAGGGGTCACCCGAGAGACGAGTTCACGCCCACGGCTACGGCGCCCCAAAAAAAATCAGAGGCGAAGAACGGGGGGGGGAAAACGGAAGGTCTTAAAAAACAAAAAAAAACGAAAAATCAAGCAAGAAGGCCGATTGTTTCAACGTCCCCGGAATCGGGAAAAAAAAGGCTAGGGTGGACTAACGAACAGAAAAAAAAAACCGAGAGGGGGGAGCTGGAGGGAAAAATCAGCTGTGATTCCCCCGAGGGAGGACCAGAGGTTGAGGAAAGCGGCGGGGGGCATTGAAGGAAAAAAACGAGATGTGGACAGAGGGCAGACCAGAGAGGACAAATGGAAGGAGATGAAAACGTCACGGACAGAAAGGGTCATGAAGGATAATATAAAAAGGTCCGGAACCTTCAAGCGACATTACGGAAACACGCTACAGAATGTATAAGGGAGGACTGCAAGAAGGGAATACAACGTGGCCGTGTCCTATGCTGGGGGTAACCGTTAGGGGTAAGAGGTTGCTGGGAGACAAACCTCGGGACTATTCGCGAGGAATGGCGAGTTTGGGGGTAAAAAAACGAGGGTTCAGGGGCTTACGGAAACTCGAAACGTTGATGAGCCAAGGAAAATCATGCCAATAGACAAAATTGACAAAGGACGAAAAGAGGAAAAAAGTCTGGGAACAAGGAGGTTTTAAAGGGAAAGAAAGAAAATGAATGGGGCATAAGACGATGCGTTAGTTGAAAATCTCGGTAACTCAGGGGGACCCCGAAGGCACCTGTGCCGGTTCTGGGCTGTTAAAAAGAGCCACAGCCTGCGGGTTGGGCTTATTCAAGCCGCATGAAAACCGGGAAAGGACGAAAAAGGGAACTTAAAGGGAGTCCAAAACTCAAAGTTGGGAAGAGGTCGCGGATGGGGAAGCGAATAAAGGTCATGGGCGGATGGGGACGGGAGGGGGAAGCGGGGAGGACCCGAAGGAAAAGGAAAGAATTCAGTCCAAAGGATTCGATTGAAAAGAAGATCTACAGGGACAAAGGAATATATGCCCGGTTTTGGGGAGATCCACCCAGCTCATGCCGGATATAGAAAAAAAGCCGGACAATAGAAGGAGGAGGAGGAAGAGAGTGGGGACGACCAAAAAAAAAAATCTGAAGGACTTTATGAGAGAGATTAGTTAATGAAAGATCCACGATAGGGGAATGACTTGCCGATCCCTCCAAAAGCCTCTTCACCGCCGGAAAAAGAAAAAAACGAGAGGAGCTTCCAAAAACCAGCGCGAAACCTGGGGGGTGTAGAAAAAAATAAAGGGGGGGGAAGGGCTCACGGTCGGTTGAAGAAGAAAAGGCCGGCACTTGAAGGAAAAATTAAACAACGCATTAAGGTGTAGCCACCCTTCCCAGGGAAGGGCCAAAGAAGACGGAAAACACGGGCAGAAAAAAATGCCATGCGACTGGAAACATACCAGTTTAGTCTTTGGAGGAAAAAAGACTACTGCGGCTGGCAAAGGGCAATTAGTAATTTAAGGCGGCTTCAGAAAAGAACCGGAAAACGATAAAGCCAAGGAAGTGTTGCATGAAAAATCGACCTGAATGCTGTGGAAATAATCCAAAAAAAAGGGGTTCCTTATGGAAACCATCCGGAAATTGCTGGTTGGGAGATACTGGAACTCCGTGAAAGGATTCATCGCGGATGTCTTGTCGACAACGACGGTCCTCCGTTTAACCGGACAAAGTTCAAAATTCAGATAAGGGAAAGAGTTTGGAGACCAGCGCTTCCCCAAGTCCGTCTCAACCCGATGCCTCAACACTCCTTGGGAGGCCTCAGTAAAAGGGGAACCCCGCGGGCACCCTTTCCAAAGCATTCAGTTTCCCACAGGATTTGGTAGCCCCTGAGAGTCTCGGGGAGGTCCAAGAATCCTTTTCCGGGGACAATTTTACCGGTCGGGGTTAAGTAAGTCCGAAAGGACCAAAATCGTTGGGTTCTTGGGTGGGAAGAAGTCTTCACTGAAAACGGACTCTAATAAGAAAAACTCTTTTTGGGCAGTTCTGTGTGGGGTTCGAACTCTAACTACAAGATGTGGATCCATCGGCAGGGAAAGGAAAGAGATAGGGGGAAAGTCCAACGGAGAGATAAAAAATGGTAACTAACTCATCAATCGAAATAGGGAGCGCCAGTGGTGCCACCATCCAGAGGGAAGGTTCGATAAAAAAATCCTGTGAGAAACGGGCAAGTTGTTGGGAATAAGCGAATTCCGGGGAGAGAAATATACGAAAGAAAGCCTCTGAAACTAAAACTTGGTGGAACGAAGCTCGAGCAGCAAGGCGACTAGGCCACCTTCAACTCTGAGGTAGGATTTTGGAGCTTTACGTCTGCCGGGAACCCCCGTGGCGGGAAACAAAAAAAAGCCCACCTTGGAAACAAGAGGGGAAAAAAGGTGGGGGCTCAGGCAAGTGGTTGGAAATCGGGAAAGAAAAAGTGCCAACAACGAAGCAAGAAACGCGGGTGGGCAGGGAGTCGCAGATGAAAATCCCGACCGCCGCATCAGGAAGTTGGAAAAAATGCAACGGCGGATCCAAAACCGACTAAAGATCGGGAACCATTATACATACAAAAAAGAGGGGAGGGGGGAGTAGTAAAGATCAACCAGGTTGGGGGTTGGAAAAAAAAACTGGACACCAACCATCATTGTTGGGGGGGAATCGGGGAACTTTTGTGGATCGTCGATGAGTTAGGTTTCGCAACAGATGCAAGTCCCGGGAGGGAGGGGTTCAAGGGGCACTGGTATATTAACCCCTTGAGAGAACCTTAAAAAGGGTTGTCAAACCCGATGACCTGGGGGGGGATTTAAAAGGGAATATGAAACCGGGCAAGAAAAAAAAGGGGTCGAAAAGGGGAAGGGGGAGAAAAAAATCAATAAAGTGTGAAGACGATCGTGCGAAAGGAAGCACGAAGCGGACCGGGGGCGAAAAAGGGGGAAAAAATTAGGGAAACGAAAGAACGCGTATAGGGAGGGCAAACCGCGAGACCAGGATTTGCCAGGGGAACCGCAGCGACCTTGGAAGGGGGAAAAAATTTCCGCAATACTGGGAGAAGGCCCTTCGCAAAAGAAGGTTCACGAGGGGACTCGAAAAAAAAACGGGGGGGGGGGAGGTAAAAACGGAAAAGGAGGGAGGGTAAAAGCTGGATGCGGAAATCCTCAAAAGGCCCTAAGCAAAAATGACCAGTTAAAAGTTTTGAACAACGCAGGCACCAGGGCCCATGAAAGAAGAAAGTCTAACAGCGGAAGGAAACTTGGGTCCTCGTGAGTTTGAAGTTATAAAACGCGCCGCCGCGGAGCTGGGGTCAATACGGGAAAGGGGAATGTGGATGAACTTGGGGACGCTTATCATGGGAAAAAGCTCTTGGTAGAGGAAAGAAACTTTCAGAAAAAAACTGAAATTTCTTTCAAAGGACAAACCAGTCAAGTCTTTCAAAAGAAAAAGAGTAGAAGAAGGGGGAAACATTGGGGTGACTACGGCGATTACGTCGGTCAACCGGGAAGATAATGAAGTCAAAAACCAGAAGGGGCTGGGGGGGTGTTTCAGGGGAAGAAAAGTTTGGGAGCGGGTAAGGGGCTGCAAAAGGGGGGGATCAATGCGAGGTGGGAAGCCAAAAGACAGGGGTAGTAGGGGGTATTAAAAAGAGGGAAGCAAACGTTGAATTCCAAAAGGGAAAAAAAAAGCCGGGGTCAGGACTCCCCTTCAGGAAAGAAAGAAAGGGGAAGGGTCCCGGAAGCAATCATACAGTTCCGCTGGTTGCTTTAAATCTGAAAATTTGGGGGGGAAAAAAAAAGGCAGGAAAGGCCCTTCAAGGGGTAAGGCAGTAAAAGCCCAACGAACTTAGGACGGAAGGTCCGGAAGGACCTCCGACCGATCCAGACCCAACAAAAAAAGGGGGGGGGATTCAGAGTGGCTCGAATTGGTTCCGCCTCAGTTAAAATGGGAGGGAAGTGAGAAGGGGGGTAGGAAGGGGAAAGGTCTTGCGATGCCCGATAGGTAGGGGCCGGTCCGTCAAAAGAGGGGAATCGAAGCAGTCAGATTGGAGGGTCCATGAAAGTTCCGAAAAAGAAGGATCACAACAAAAACGTGTAAAAAGAGATAATTGGGGAGAAAAGATCTGAAGAAAGAGAGAACAAAACGGGGGGGAAGTCCCTGAGAATCATGCAAAAAGGTACACTTAAATAACTATGACAATCAAACTGGAACGAAGAAACTCAAAGGAAAGTCACGAGGAAAAAGAAAATCCCTTCAATGCCGCCAATCGGAAACTCTGAGGGGTCTGGGTGGGGAATCAAAGGGGGTTCGGGAGGCCTTAAAACACTTTGCCAGGACCGGGAGCCGCAGTACGGGGTACCCTGACAACATCACAAAAACCGAGAGGAAACTCAAGGACAATTCCTGGGACTAAATTCAAAAGAAAAGAGGGGGCGGGATCAGTTCGGAAGAACTTGAAAGAAGGGGTTCCAAATGGACTAGTAAGAAAAAAAAATATGTTTTAAAAAACAATGCGAATTTTTGCACATGACGAGGGGAGGCGAATAACTCCAGGTCATGACCCACAGGGGGGAGGAAAATTGACAGGACCCCTTGCCAAGGAAACGTCTCTGGTTCTGGAAGGGAAATTCCTTCCGCACACTAAAAGTTTTCAGGGGGAAAGTTCTGGGAAATCCTGGAGGGAAAAAATTGGGAAGACGAAGGGAAAGTCAAAAAGATCGGTACACTTGGGGCCATAAGAGACCATGCATTAGTGAGGAAACTTAAGCATAGTTCTCAAATCGGATTCCTGAAAGAAAAGCCAGCGAACACGGGGCAGGTTAAAAGAAAATTAGTCAAGGGGGGGGGGATTGAAAAAGCGGCCCAGACACTGCGGCTAGGAGTACCAACTCCACGAAAATCTAGGATTCTCGGCGCACCACAAGGGCTTGGTAGTTGACTTGGAGGGTTCCTGGGGAGTTTATGCCATGTGAAGGGGGGAGGGGTTGGAAAAGCTGCTGAAACCAGATTCATGAAGGGGGGGCGGGGAGTTCTGGTGGACGGGTAACGGGGAAGAGACCGAAAAGTTGAACGCGACTTCCCGACCCCGAAAAAAAGCAAGAGCACGGAAAAAGCTCATAGATGTAAAGCGCTCCGACGATGTCAATATTCTTGTGTTCTGCAACCGTGGGAAGCCTAGCTATTCTATCAATGGGGTTTCACCATTGCCTAAAAAGGGGGCAAAAAAATAAGGGTCCACGGCTTTAAGCAAGAATGAAAAGAATAAAAGGGCCGGTTGAAAAACGAAAGGTTCAGCTGAATCCAGAAGACAAGGGCGAAGGTCCAAGGAGATTCGGCTATGATGGGAGAAGGAGTCGAAGGTTAAAAACAACAGTCTTGTAAAACCAAAGAAATCTTCCCCCTTGGCGTACCAAAACTAAAAAGGGTCTACAAAGGGGGTAAGCAGGGAGCACCCTCGGATATACCACGGGGTCAGCCAGGTCGGTAAATGACGTAAAAACCTTGAACACATACAGACGTTGGGAGAGGGGAATGTGTCGGGTAAACGGGCAAGAAAAAGCACACTCTAGAACCCAGACGGTGGGGCAAAGGTCGACAAAAAACTAGGATAAGGGAGCTGGAAAAACAAAAGAAAACGATCGTGCTTGAACAAAATCATACAACCACCAACAAGGACTTAGAATCTCGACCTCAAGACCCAGGGGTTTGGTTTGCAAGCTGAAAAAAGTTGTTTGGCAGCTTCTCCAAACAGGGAAACAGAGGGAAATAGTGCCGGGTACGGGCGGTCAAGAGGGGGAAACGGGCCAATTACAGAACGTAGGAAGTTTTTTGGGAAAAGGTAAAGGAGTATAATTTGTGAACCCAAAATGAGGGGGGCTTGGGGGAAAAAAAACAATCAGACGAGGGAAAGTGGTTTTGGGGCGTAACCGAGGGGAAAGAAAACAGTGGCGGGACAAAGGAAAAAGCAAGAAAGAAGGGAAACTACAACCAAGCCGAAAAAAACCTGAGAAGGTAACATTAAATGACACAAAGGAAAAAGGATTCTGTTAAAAAAAGTAACAACCAAATCCGCGCAAAACGAGTTTGACGAAAATGAAGTTCTTCGAAAGAAACTTAGGGAAGCTTGAGTGGCGAAAGAAAAACCTGATGAGGGGCCTTAAGGCCGACATTTGGGTGGATTCTCAATGGGTGCTCGTCGGATTAAAAGTTACAGAGTGCCGTGAAGGGGGGTCGTTGATCCTCCTCGTTAAAAAAACATAGTAAGAAAAAAAAAAACGAGCTTTGGAAAGGGGGGAGACCTGGTGAAAACGAAAGACTTTGGGCCCAACAGTTGCAAAAAGCCATAAAACCGGTAACTTGCAAAGTGAAATTTGGAAAAAGGCCACGTGGAGTTGGATGCAGCACAAGCCTCCGAAGAGTAACCCAGGGTGGAAAAAGCAGGGGAAAAAAAAAGGGGAGCAGTTTCGATGGAAAAAAAAAAAACGAATCACAGAATCTGGAAGGAAAAAGGGACGAGGAAAAAAGGAGAAACCAAAATTCGATAAACCGGAAAAGCATCGGGGAGGCATGACGGAGAGGGAAAAAAACATCGTTCAAACCGCTTGAAGAGAGGAAAGCTACAAAGGAACTGAGGCTGAAATCTAAGGAGCATAACCACAACACGGGGAAAAAGTGTTTGAAAACCGTTAAATGTACCAGGGGGGCATGAAGGAAGGAAAAAGTCTTCCGAGTTTAAAGCGACAGGAAGGTGGCAACTCGGGCGAGAAAAGGACGCTCAAAACGGTGAAAAAACCCAAAACAGCAGAAAAGGCAGACCGTAAAATACAAGAACAGGTTGGGGGAAAAGGGAAAAAATCCAGAATGAGAAATCGAGTACTGTCCAGGAGGTGGAAAAGGCATGTGATCCCTGCGTGGTAGCCAAGATCATTACTCGACTTCAAGGGGAGTCTGGAAAAGGAAGGCACGGAAAAAAAAAAAACTCAGAGGTTTGTTTAATTAAACACAGATGTCCTCTTGGGGCGTAATAGGTCGGGGAATGGGTTCGGGAGAGAAAAGTAAAAGGCCTGCAAAAAAAAAGAAAACAGATCTCGTCAAGGGGCGTTACCGGAAGCGCATTGAAAAGGGAAAATACAAGGAAATGGGCCTGGGGGGGGAGTGTCAAGAGCCAAAAAAAAAGGGGCGCCTAGCTACTACGAAAACGGTTAGAAAATATAGGGGAAAAAAGAGAAAAAGAGAGAACGACAAAAATTTGACAAAAGAATCACTGAAAAAGGGGGGCCCTTAACTGGAAAAAAATGACGAATCGTGGCCTCCGGCTAGCCAGATGGAAAAGGAAACCAAAGAAAAATCTATGAACTGACCAACTCGCGAAAAACAAAAAATCATAAAAGCTCTTTTGAAGAGGTTCAAATAAGAGTGCAAAAAAAGGGGACACGGGAGGTCACGAAAAAAAGGGGGGCTGACTGGAGGAACTGAATCACCCTAGGGGGAAAAAAGGGAAAGGGCCGGAAAAAGTTGGGGCAGATCGCACTTCCAAGTAGGGCCGTGAAAATAAACGTCCGGAAGGGGGGGGGAACACGGGCGACCTGAGTCCCCGGTAAAGCTTGAAAGTTTCATGGGAAGGACGCTCCAGGGGGCCAAGATGTGCAAAAAAAGCAGGAAAGGGGAATGAAAATGCTCAGAGGAAGGGCCGCCGTCCAGCACGGGGTCCAAACGAGGTCTTCCAATGAACGGAAAACCAAATGCCCACGCAAAGGGACATGGTGTGGAGGGTAGAAAAAACCTGAAGCCGCAAAGGAAAAATGGTGGCAACTGAGGGTCTGGTCGGCAAGAAGTTAAATCCTGGAAAAGAAAAAGTCCAGAGGAAGAAAGGAAGCATGCAGGAGCTTCAGATATTTCAGAAGGAAAATTTGGAAAAAAAAGTTCCGCTCGGTAAGTCGGCAAGATATGGCCCTCGAAAAACGACTGTCAGTTCCTGCAGGGCCCGAGGGGAAGCTGTTGCAAGGGGCACAGGACCCCGTAGCAGGGGGTTCCAACTCGGATTACCATGGATAGCCAAAAAGCTTTGTTGCCGCAAAGAACAAACGAGCCTGTTTGAGACGTAACGGGACGGTGGAAAAAAAAAAAAAGGGGGGAGGCAAGGGGGTTGATGATGGTTTCCCAAGTGACTCCAGGGAGGGGTTTGCCAGTCTTTGAAACGGAAATCGGAGGAATGAAGGTTTAAGGTTTGTTCAAAAGCGACGAAAAAAAACGATGGAACGCAAAAAGAAAAGGAGAAAATTGCCAAAGTTTGTGTAAGGGACAGGGGGAGACGACAAACAAGAACGCAACTTCATGAGAGAAAATTGGGAAGGGGACCCGAAAGGAAGGTTTTGAAAAATCAAAAGTTGGTGAAACTTGCAAGGGTTTTGCAAAAAAAGAGAAACCGGGTGTTCCAAAAGACCCCTCAAGAAGAGGAAGGGGACGCACAAAAAAAATTCTTTTCAGAAAAAATCCTGCAAGAGGGAGGCCGCACCTCGCCGAAGGGCTAAATTCGCTCAGTGGGCTCCAGGCCACGTTGAAACAAACCCACAACCCCGAGTCTTGAAAGCTTAGGGAAAAAAATCAAAGACCCAAAACAGGTCGACAGCGCCAGACACGCTGAAGGGGCGGGGGAAACAAAAAAGAAGTCTGGGACCTGGAGGGGTGGGGCGCATTAGGGGGAACCTTGCAGAAGGTGGGACAGAATTTGGTGCAGATATCGAATTCACAATTATCCCTCAAAGGGCCCATAAAAGGTCCTTGGTGTCTGGGGGAAAACACTCCTGCGACCTTCGGGTGGCGGGCTTTCCGAAAAACCAAAGAACTGGTTCCGTTAAAAACAAAAAAATCGAGAGAGAAAAAACACAACGAAAAAAGAGATCTAGAAGCACGGGAAAGGGTTTGAACTCTGCAACTCCATTGGGTGGGGGATTCGCCGGAAAAAAAGAAAAACTCCAAGGTTGACGATTGGGGACGTTGCACTGTGAAAAAAGAGGTAACTTCGGTCAACACCCTCAAAAATGGGGAAAGTGGGACTACAGATCTCAACTTTTGGGAAACAAAAAAAGGGGGGGGGTGGCAGAAAAAGGGGGGTGGGAGGGAGGGGTTAAATTGACACAAAAAAAAGAGGGTTTTCGAAAAAAAGGGAGCCTTGGCAAAAAAGCCATCTCAATACAACTAATAAAGGAAAAGTGAAAAGGCAAATGCGCATACTGCTGGACAAGGGGACATGTAGGGGACGATGCGTGGATTTTTTTCACAAATCTACAGCAAAAGACGGACGGACTTAAGGGAAAAAAACTGAAAAACAGTGAAAAAAGACAGCGACGGGGCCACAATGCGGCAATTAAAGGGTCGAAAAGAGAAACTCGGGAAGCCATTTGTGGAAAGAAAAAAATGACTGAAAGGAAGGGAAATTCGGGTGCTGTTGGAAAAGAGGGGGGGTTTGGTTCGAGGCCGCAACACTAACAAAAAAAAAAGCCAAAAACGACCAAACTTTATTAAATTTAAAAAAAATGAAAATCAGGGTCCTTCAAAAACGGCCGAAACCCTAAAAAGGGGGCGACCGTGTGCAAACTTCCCCGTAAGGGGAAAAAAAAAGGAAATTGGGTCGAAAAAGCTAAAGGGAATTGTACAGCGTGGTCCCCCCCGGCCTAGGGGTTTAAAATGGTAAAGGCGAGGGGGGGGAGAGCGTGGAAGAGAAGACTAGGGATGAAAAACCGAAGAAAAGACACTGGACAAGGGAAGAAAATCATCAACCGGGAACGTAGAGGGAATATAGACGGTAACAAGGCCTGGAAAACTGTTGAAATGGCACAATCGCAGCTAAAACTGGCGGAAGTCGTGAAAGGAGGAGACAGGGAAAATAAGTAATGTCAGGGACCCGGACCGTGGGAAAAAAAAAAAAATGTACTAAAAAGCGTTGGCGGAGGAAAAAAAAAGGAACCATGCAAGAGGGGGAGTGACGAGATACTGCAAAAGGGAAGGATTTGGGGGTATATAAGGGAAGAAAAAAGATTGAATGAAGAAAGAAAATCAAGGCGAAAGTTCACCGGACTGCAAAAGACTTCACTACTGGCCATCACAAGGTCGGGGTTGAAGGTCAGGAAGAAATAAGGGGAAAGTGCTATAAAACTGGAAGGCAACTGGAGGGGCCCGGACCAAAAAATTGGAAGTAAGCACCGAATAGCCGGCAGCGGCAACTTAAACGCCGTGGCAACGATGAAAAAAAAAGGATGGGGGGTCTGGAAAACACTATGGGGTCTCAGAAGAAGGGACGTATCGAAGCATGTACATGCACTTGGGAGGCATCCAAGGAAAAAAGTCAGAAGAGAGGGGCAGTCCGATTGAAGGGCCAAGAGGGGCCGGTTTGGGAGAACATGCCGATACGCGTCGAAGGAGAAAAGATCTCAAAAAAAAACAACGGAGGGATAGAGATAAGGGAAAACATATAAAAAGAAAGAGAAAGGGAAAAAATCTTCATAGTGAGGAACCATGCTGGAGATCCAGAGAAAAAGAAATAAGAAAAAAGCAGGGGCCGAGAAAAACTGAAGCCAAAAAATCGGTTACCGGCGGTGCCTGCGACCAACAGCCATAAGCCAACTTGTAATTCGGAAAGGCCGAAAAAAAAGGAAACGGGACATTTGGTGGGGGGGAATCGTTTGAGGAGTGAACGTGCTGGGAAGGGCCGGCTGTGAAGGAGGCGCGCTGAAATTGGTCCAGGAAAAGACTGCGGGTGAGAATTGCGCCGGATGACAAATGCAGGTAAACAATCCTAGAAGGGCTTGAAAAGGAAAAAAGCCAAGGTGTATGGACAGAAGGTACCGTTGCTCGGAGGAAGGAAGGATGATGTGGGGGAAAATACGGAAGAAATCAACGAGGGGGGGGGGGCAACGCCAAGACGTGAAATGTAGGGGGTTTGTGGAGGGTTTAAGGAGAAAAAGGGAGGATTTTCAAACCAGGTCGTCCCGCCCAAGTATCAACACCGTTGTTCTTACGGCAAAACCAATGAAGGTGGGTTTGAAAGCCGGTAGGAAAAAGGGCAACCAAAGAAAAGCCTCGGAAGGGAAAAGAAGTTCCCGGGCAACTCTCCATGTCAGAACAAGGCCAGACGCCCTTTGGGGGAAAAAAGAAGGTCATAAAGAAAAAAAAAAAAAAAAACCTAGAAAGGAAAGGTTGAAAGGGGAAATCTAACACTTGAGCTAATCGGTAACGGAAAAAAAAAAGATGCAAGCGACCGGAGGAAGTGTTGGCAAGGAAGCCAAAAAAAAAAAGGGCAAACGCCGAGTGAAGGGGCCGCAAAAATTTTTCCAAGGGAGAATACGTGGGGGGGGTGAAAGTAAGCCGCGGCGGCGGAAAAAGGGGGGTTCTGCAAAACAAACTCCACGAGCCTGGAAATTATTAAAAGGAAGGAAAGGGGGGGACGAAGTTGAAAAAGTTTGTAAGAATTGGGGCGGGGCAAATCTTCTGTAAGAAAAGGGAAAAAAGCGGAAAAAGAAGGGGGGTCGGAATTGGAGTTGAAACGAGAACGCACACGCTTTAACCGAAAAGAGTCAAAATTCCGAACCACAAGGGGGGGGGGACGGTTTAAAGGGTGCTATCTTTTGGAAATAAATCGAATCCGAGCAATATGAGTAAGAAATTCAAAAACCATGTCCGAGGCTATCAGTCAAAAAAAAAGGTCGGGACAACCAACTGCAGTTGGGGCCAAAGAAAGGGGGAAAGATTGAATAGCTTTCAGGGGGGACCAGAAGGGGAAGACGCTCCCGTCCAGCATCGTCATCGGCAACACGATTTGTAAAGAGTAAGCTTGAGTGTTGATTGGGAAAGTTTGCACAAAGATTTTTTCAAAAAAAAGGGCTCCCGGGAAAAAGTCGGGAGGACCACAAATTCGGGAAATAGAATGAAAAACCAGCAAAGGACCCGAGACAAAAAAAAAGTGGGAGGTTTCAGCTCTAATGAACCTAAAAGGACCAAAAAAAGCCCTGGGAGGGGGGGGTAAAAAGAAATCGCAAGTAAAAAAATCCGAAAGCAAACGAAAAAAGAAAAAGAAAAAGAAATGAAGGGAAAAGCCAACCAAGCGCAATGGCGGTTAATTTCGCAAAAAACCCAAGGGGACCGGGAAAAAACATATCAAAAGACAACAAAGGCAAGAGAAAAGGAAAGCTTGGTGGGGTCCACGGTAAAACATTTGAGGGGTAAACCAACACCAAAGTGTGTTTCAAAAACAAAGAAGATGCGGCCAGTTAGGGAATAAGGTTGGGGGGCGCTGGAAAAGAAGATAAGGGGAACACCTCAGGGAAGCCATTTGGTCAAGGGGGGGTTGAAATTCTGGAACCTGAAAAAGAAAATTATAGGGACTTTGGGGAAACTGGAAAAAAAAGGCGACAAGTTGGTGTAAAAAAAAAGGGAATATACCGATGTTGAACTAAACAGGTGTTTTCGGAAGCCGAGGGGGTCCCAAGGGGGGCATTTACGAAAAAAATAGTGCGCGTGAGAAAATTTACGGGCGAAAAAGAGGGGTCAAGAAAAGGTTAATGAAAGTTGAGCAACTTCGCTTTAGGGGGGGCAGGTCTCTAACCGGGGGAGCATGCAGCCCAAGCGACTGGGGGAAGAGCGCCAAGTGGTCGTCGGCGGGATTCGCAAAGTATCGCCATGGGGGAACCTGAACTTTGGCAATCGGAAGGGGGGGAGAGGAAAAGCGAGAAGTTAAGGGAGGGACGCCAATGGGAAGAACAGAATCATAAAAAAAATTGGAAAAAAAAACCGCGTGAAGGGTAAAGGGAACAAGGACAAGGCAACGATTGAAAAAAACGGCCGCACACTTCCGCAAAAAAGACAAGAACAGGGGTTGAAAGGAAAGGGTTGGGAAAAATTGGGGGAGGGCCGCCAGGCTTCAGATGGAAATGGGGGGAAAAACCTGCCGGAAAAAAGGTACCAGTTGGGGAGTTAACGAAGGGCGAGAGGAAGGATCGAGGGAGAAAAGGAAAGAGGACGAAGAGAAATTGAAATCAGCACAAGGGAAATCGGGAAACATCTGTGAAGGAAAAAAAGACGGGAGGGGCCGAAGCCATGACAGGGGCCTAAAAAAAGTAAACTAGCATGGTCGGTCTGAACTAGTCGAGAAAATGAAGTACAAGTGGGGGAAAGGTGGAGGGGACCGTTCAGTGAAGAATTTGAATGGGCACTCAGGAAGGGAAAATGCAACAGGAAGAAAAAAAAAACGGAAAAAAGATTCAGAGTTCATTCTTTCAGGGGCTAACGGTGGGGGAAAGAAAGCACGGCAGCGCAGACGGTCAAACCAGGAAAACGGACCGTCTAGTGCAATCCAAAGGTTCGGGGGGGCAAAGACAAAAGCCAAAGGCCGGGGGAGGAATCAGAAAACTTGGGGGTTAAGCCGGAACAGGCACAAGGAGGGGCTCCGCAGAAAAAAGTAAACGGCAATGGGGGGGGGAAGAAAAATTGTAAAGTAAAGCCCGTCCAAAAAAATCAGGGTGTGGAGGAAAAACTCGAGAAGGGAAGCAGAGGAGGGTGAGGAGAGGGGCGGATGGCATCAGAATCAGGCAGGTCTCGGGAAGGAGGGGTCAGGGGAAAAAGAGAGGAAGACTGCCTAGGGGCCTTTTGGGATTCCAAGGAGGAACACTAAAGACGCGCCATATAGAGAGAAAAAACCAAATGAGGGGAAATAGATGACATAGAGGAAAAAAAGACGACCACTCTAGGGGGAAGATGGGGAAAATACTCAATAAGGGTGCAGAAAAAGCGAAAGAGAGCTTGGGCCCAGAAAGGCCAAAAGTACCTCCGCGAAAGAAAAAACCAAATGAAGGGAAGGAAGCTCGGAGAAGAAAAAAGGAGCAAAAACACGAGGTCATCAAGGATTTTTTTGAGGAAGAATACACGGATTTGTCGTCCGGCCCGTAAGGCGGCAGGGAAGCGGGGAAAGAGGAATAAAACACAAAATGGGCCCAGGTTAAGGCAAAAAAAAGCCGGAGGAAAAAACGGTCCCGCATACTCCGGAATACTGTATGAGACTGCCTTCCCTAAAAACCCCCGACGTCGTTATGGCCAACACGAAAGAAGGTGCAAAGGAGAAAGTAAAGAAACTTCTTAGGTTCGGGCAAGTTCTCAAAAGGGATTTACTTAAAACCCCGCAAGGGACGTAAAGGGGGGTGCATTCAAAAATTCGGAATAAAATTGGAAAGAGTCAGACCATGGTCTCTTTCCAATGTGGACAAGCCCCAAACAGGACATTAATACAGCCGAAGATGTCGTGTAAAACCGGTGGCGGGGCCAGAAAGAAATCCGGTAGTAAACATTTGGGGGGAAAAAAGCCTGAGGCCCGGAAAAGGGTCAAGTGAAGCCAAGATCGATTTCCAGGCGGGAAGTACTCGGGGAAACGAGGGAAGGCCACGGTTGTGGAGGCCTGCCCGATTAGAAAAAAAGACAGTTCAGCGACACGTACGCACGGGGGCTTAAACC